>Ga0335075_10003492_pt1 | contig 24947 bp, 29 predicted proteins | sample Lox_Sample_24_FD_206723 | JGI IMG/M metagenome (GOLD analysis project Ga0335075, IMG submission 206723) | Soil microbial communities from Loxahatchee National Wildlife Refuge, Florida, United States - Lox_Sample_2.4 | ecosystem: Environmental > Terrestrial > Soil > Wetlands | place: USA...
ACAGACAAGAAGAACGGCAGTAGGGGTTTTTATCCTGCTACAATAGTAGTAAGGTTTCCTTGTTTTACAAATAGTTAGAATTTCCGCATAGCTTTTAGCTCTAACGGTGTAAGAATTATAATAATATACGTTGTTAAAAAGTGTGTGTTTTTGGTGGTTTTTGGTGCAAACCAGGTGGGCGGATGACCGGCGTTCGGGCGGGAAATCGGTTATCTGCCCCATTCAAACGGCCAGCCTCGTGCCCCTCATCGGCGAGGTCCGATATAGATAATATATATCGCCTTGATACCCTCAATCTATGGTGTTCGGGCAATTCTATATCTGGGCTAGAGATTCATATTTCTTATATGCATCATAACATTCAAGCGGGTGCAAGATAGTGGCTGGACTCTTACTGCTATCATCTACCACCGCTGCAAGTGCTAGATAAAGCAGTGATTTCAACAACATGGCTCCACAGTCCAATGCCGTTAATTCCTCGAAGTTGTTCATTCCTGTAAGTCCTCCTAACATAGATTCTATTGTGCTTTACAGTAGATGATAATAGTTATAGCTTATCGATTTCTCGCTCTTTGAACATGGTACCCCTTCCGAGCGGCTTGAGACTGCTCATGCAATCCTTGAGGGCTTCCAAACTGCCGGATTTATTTACCTCAAAAACTTTTCCATTCCATCCTCTGCAGTTGAAAAAGCTTTCTCCATTTCAGCCAAATTTTTCACCCGCTCCCGAGAAGAGAAGGATAGTCTTGGTTGGACGACGCCAGAGGCAAACCGTGGCTACTCTGCGCCCGGCCGGGAAAAGACGACCTCATTGACTACCAAGGAGTATGTTGAAGCACTTAGAGCCGAAGTCCCTGACCTCAAGGAGACTTTTGAGATTGGAAGAGAAGACGAGAAAGATCATCCTAACCAGTGGCCTTCATCAGATGCCGCAGCCCGAGAATTTAAAGAGTTTATGTTGGGCTTCTTTGCTCAATGCAAACAGCTCCATATTGAGCTCATGCGCGCAATAGCTGTAGGAATGGGTATCCAAGAGAGCTATTTTGACGCTTATACTGACGTTGGTGATAACACGCTTCGCCTGCTACATTACCCTGAGGTTCCGAAATCTCTGTTTGAGATAAACAAGTTGCAAGTAAGAGCAGGTGAGCACACGGATTATGGCTCAATAACTCTACTCTTTCAAGATGATCGTGGCGGACTTCAGGTCAAGAGTCTAGATGGAACGTATGTTGACGCAACACCAATTCCCGGGACTGTTGTGATCAATGCGGGTGATCTTCTTGCCAGGTGGTCCAATGACACAATCAAGTCTACGATGCATCGTGTCGTACAGCCGCCTGCGCCAGTAGAAGGGGACACATATCCGGCAAGGTATTCAATCGCTTACTTCTGCAATCCGAACTTTAATAAGTATATTGAAGCGATTCCGGGGACTTATGAAAGCGAGAAAGAGAAGAAGTATGAAGGGATCAACAGTGGAGAGTATCTGGTGCAGAGATTGGCCGCAACTTACTGACATAAGTTTTTTATTCGTGGATTATGCGAATATATCACTTTTACATAAAGTACTTCAAATGAATAGGGGATGTTTACTCCTTAAGATCAATCTTCACTAGTACAAAGTACATATCTCAAGCTCGTCTATCATTGGCTGGCGCAAATTTAGTGGGCCAATGGAATGGGGCTCAGCCTCGCCAAACTTGGCGAAGGCTGGAGAAGGCTGACATCAATTCGCGACTTGATGACCTGGCGCAAACGAAGTTTTTGTGATGAAAAAATCCACCTCATAAATGAACGCCATATCCAAGCTTTTATGAAGAGTTGGCTCTGCTGGTAGTAAACATGTCACAGGACAGTACAACGCCGATGTCGATGTCGTCCTCCGGCCCCCAAGATAGCCCCCTGTCAATTACAGCTAGCATTGCGGGCATTCTCACGTTTGTCGTCGCCATCGCCGCAGCAGTCTACGTCCGGATTACATATCTGCGTAATGCAGACCAGGAGTACTTCCAAGTGAAAGCTTCTCTCAATTGGTACAAGACCGAAAGCGAGTGGATGTATGATCTGGTTAACGCAGCGGAGACGCGCAAAAGCCGCAGTGGTAACGAAAAGGAGTATCAGATCTATGCTTTTGTCATGGAACAGCTTATCAAGCTGGAAGAGCGGCTGCTAAGCTTGCTTACACAGGCTGAAATCGAGGCGCGTAGGCAACCACAAGCGGGTACTTATAGCTCGTGGACATTCATTCCTAAGAGATATCAAAAATTTGACTGGACCGCCGCAACCGCTACGGCTGTCTCCTGGATCCCGATTCGGACGAAAGCTTTAGAATTAGTAAGGCAGAGGGATGCGCTTGGGTCACGGGTCGTGTTTGCACAGCTGTCTATGATATCTTCGTAAGTTGGTTTCCATCATCTGTGAGTTAAGGCTGACTAGTAATAGACGAGTACTGGAACAAGAGTCACGAGCCAATAAGCAAGAAGCCGTCCAACGGGATCGTCTGGAACAACTGGAGAAAATGGTCCAATGCCAGACCGAAAAACTCGAGAGCTTAGAGTCGCTGGTAATTAAGCTGATCACTGCCAATTCAAGCTTAAAGCTGAACAATCAATTCTCTACAAACGGTATTGCAGATCGGCCACCTCCCGGTCCCGCATCTCACCATCCCGAAGATTACCGTACATCCAGGGACTTTATTCGAGTGAACACGCTGGTGGAAGAAATTCAATGTCCTAAGGACCCAGATACACAGTCATAAGATCCATCTACTTTTCTTGTGGATCACCTAGACTGGGTTAACCGTACGAGTAACCTCCCACCCAGAAAAACGTGCCGCAGCATATCAAACTTGCCAGGGCCCATTTCAAATTCAGCTCGATGACGGACCACACCCACATACAACCCACTGGTGGAGCACGCTTCATGACAGCATGATAACCATGCTCATTTGTGATGTATATCAGGTAGCAGCCAGATACCACGCTCCCCACGAAGAAAAGGAGCTGAGACAAAACAGCTTGATATCGTGGAGGAAGACGTGGGAATAGAGGCGACGGACTAGAATGAGGGTGCAGAGTGTAGCAGAGGACGAGAAACACTAGAATGAGCCTCAGCATCGGCTCCAAGCTGAACAAGAATGAGCAAAAGTTGAAAACTCACCTCCAAATGCTTGTAAGGAGGATCTCACTATCTTCCGCCATGATATCTCCACCGCGTACTGATGTTGTACCAAGACATCAAATGTGAAGTGAAGCATCGTGAGGCTTATACTCCATAGAAAAGCTTCCCCCAAACGGCCAATTGGTGGATCGTTGCTCTCCTCGATAAAGCCATCGTTGGCCAGAATCGACGCGCCATTCTTCTCTTTCAACAACCCACGCTTTTCGGCGATATCAAATAGCGTTTCTTGACTTATATCAGGCCTTGAGCGGGCGGGTTGTTGAAGGGGAATATTGCGGGCTGAAGCCCCTTTCGGTGGACGTTGGCGTGGCATATTTTACTTTGCATGTGGGACGATAACATTAAAGTTGCCTTGCAGTATGCATAAAATTAAAGCAGGCCCCTGAACCTCCGGCCAGGTCGCGCTGGGATTGGCCTCCCGTCCCTCCTTTAGTCCGCCACTTTAGCGCAAGGCTATTAAACTTCCCCATCAACGAAAGACGCAATGTGGCTTCAAGCACTCCTTAAGTTCTACAACTCCAATCTGCAACCACGCGACACTCACTCCTGACTTCCTTCTTGCCGCGCATGTCACCATGTTATGGGTAACGATTATTTTCACCCTCCTCGTCATTGTCTCCTCATGGCTCTACACTACCGCGATAACGAAGACGAAGTTCCCGAGACTGAGGAACAAACGGATATGTTTGCTGATCGCACATCCCGATGACGAGGCTATGTTCTTCGCCCCGACTCTTCTGGCCTTGACACAGCCTGAATTGGGGAACCATGTAAAGATACTGTGTCTGAGTAGTGGTAGGGAGCTTTGTCGTCCTTATCGGGCAAGACGCTGACAATGCATGCTTGTACAGGGGACGCCGATGGATTGGGAGGAACGAGGAAGAAGGAGCTGATGAAGAGTGGCATATTACTTGGACTCAGGAAGGAGGAAGATGTCTTCGTCGTTGAGAGCCCGTATGCATATCCCGTCCCGCTGAAGCTGCGATGGCGTCATGGTTCACTAACTTGGCGCTACCAGGGAATTCCCCGACAGTATGACCACTACATGGCCAAAAGAAAAGATCTCGAGCCTCCTGTCCTCTGCATTTGCGCGTGATCTGGCCAAATCACCCAAGTCAAACTCTACGGAAGCACCTATGGCTACAATCGACGTCCTCATTACCTTTGACGCAAACGGAATCTCATCACACCCGAACCATATCTCCTTATACCATGGCGCACGACATTTCATATCCTCCCTCTTGCGAAATAAACCCGGCTGGCAATCACCTGTTGATCTCTATACACTCACAAGCGTCAACATAGTACGGAAATATACAAGTTTTTTCGATGCTCTGATGAGCCTGATTCTTGTCGCTTATCAAAAGAAAAGCACTGGTGCTCATCCATCACCGCTGCTATTCATGAGTGGACCAGGAGAAGTTAGGACAGCGCAGCAGGCAATGACAAATGCCCACATCAGCCAGATGAAGTGGTTTAGGTGGGGCTGGATTGGCATAAGCAGGTACATGGTGGTGAATGACCTTAAGCTGGAGAAAGTGTCGTAACTAAATAAATATCGCGGTCTTCAAAATTGTATACTTAGTCTAGCATAAGAATCCCTCCTAATTCCAGACATGGTATTCAGCGGTTCTGATTTGGCATTGCCATTCTTTATCGATGGAACGTGATTCCAGTATTTCGGTATAAGCTGTTCATATCATTTACAACTATGAAATCTGGGAATTTTACAAAGTCAGCGTCAAGGCTAACTCAGTAGTAGCGCTTTCATAGGAACAAAAGTTCTATATTGGTCTATACAGAGAATGTTGTACACTATTACATAAGGATTCTCCTCATTCCAGGTCAAGAATCCACTTTACCCAAGACGAATGTATATAGAGAGTCATAGGCACCACACTTAGTAAGGCGCAACGCAAGCATTTCTTTATTTCTCCAAATGAACAGCTTTCACGACTTTCCGAAAGCCTCCTCCGAGTCCAGGTCCGGGTCGAGATCAGAGACAGGAACAAAGTAGCCATCATCATGGTCGTCATTATCATACTTCTGTACCATAGCCTGCTCTGATGATATGGCTCCCTCAACGATGTTGCCTTTGTGAGGTGGCCATGGCAGTGCCTCCTTCTTAAAGGCTAGTGTCCGACGCAGCTGCGCAGAGCCGCTCGGGAAGGATATAAAACCAGTGCCAATCGGGTACCCTATACGGTGTGGCATGAAATGCCTGAAATCGTAAATGAACTGTGGCAGAGTCATAGGAATGAAGGTTGGATTTTCTAGCAATGAACGAGGGGCGAGATTTATCAGGATTCGACACCATCGATAGAGGTACTGGCGACTCTGCTTCAGGGCGAGATGTTGGAAAGCCTTATCTTTTTGTAAACCCAGATAATTCTCGTAGGTCGTAGTTCCTTGCATCAACTCGAGCTCTTCACTACCGTCTTCTGCTTCGAGCAAAGAAGAGTGAAGTTTCTCAACAGCCACAGTCTCCCCATACTCGTGTACGCTCTTAACATATACTTTTAGAGCCTCTTTCATCCGCTCCCGTGCTTCGCTAAATTGCTGGCGGCGAAGTAAATTCACAATGAGTTTATCGTACATTGCCATGTTGGGTTTGACATTATATGGTTCTGCAGTTAAAGCTGACCAAAGGATGCTCACGGCTTCAGGTCCTAGGTAAGTAGGACTCATTTTCCCCGTCTCCCCACTTAAAGTCCGCGGTTTACTTAGCGCATAAGTCACCCCAAGAAGATCCTCCCATACCTCAGTGGGAATGATGAGAGAAAACTTTCGGGATACGTAGTCGACCAGGCGCAGAGCAGTGGGAACCATGTTGTTGATTCCAAAACAATGGACCAGAGCAAAGAGCAGCGTCTTGGATGGCCGAAACGGCGAGTCAAATGGATAGGAGTTTGGTTCTCCGAGGTCCTTCTCATTCATGGTCATCAATTTATCAACATTGATACCCCAAACTCTACCCAAGATTGCTTTGACACCTTCAACGTCACCTACTCGGGCCGAAGAAATCATCAATAAACAGAAGGTCTTCTCGTCTCCGGTTACACCACGTTGGAGCATGTCATCAAAGATTTTGCTTGTCTCATACTTGAAGTCGATGCCCAGCCTCTCATAATAACCTTGAAACACCTCTGAGGGCCTTTTAGGCCCTGAACGTGGTAGATATTTTGTTCTGATTTCAGATCTTTGGGTGCCATTTGATATGCCTACCCTCAGTAGCCCTGAGAGGTAATAGTTGTAACATTCCGTGTCTGGCTCGAGGCCTTCTCTTTTCATAGCACGCCAGACAGTTTGTGAAGCCCTTGGATTCTCCACTACTCCGGCACAGCGCAGAAGATATTTGTAGTCCGAGAGTGACAGCTCATACCCATCTGAGCGACGAGCTTCAATAATTGACTCGATTCTAGCCATGAAATTAACGCAAAATTGGTGTATTCCGTCCTCTGTCTGAAGTTGAAGAGCTGTAAATGAACCCGTCCTCGGGCTGACATTGTTTTTATGCAAGTCGACATACCGGCCAACAAAGTGTTCTGGGTCCAGACATCGAAGAATTTCGGAAAAGGTATTAGGGGTTAGCATACGAAATGCCTCATGTCTTTGCACCTTTTTCTGACTGGTTGCTATGAATTTTGTCAGGGCATTGATAATGGCGTGAGGACTCTCGCTTTGTAGGGCACGGCGAAGGATATCGCCAGAGCCATCGAGGGTTCCAACATTATACCGACTTTCTGGGAGTCGCAGACTACCAGTATCTCCATCCCCTGCTTTAGCCAGGTGAGTGGGAACACGCCAGCTACCTATTTTCCGAATGTGTAAGCTCGAGGCTCTTTTTATTGTTGAGGTAACATCGCCCAATGCACCTCGTAAGCTCGCATCAGAATTCGATGGGATTTGTACATCTGCTGCCTGCTCTTCGCTGTTTCGCAGCGGTTGCTGCTGCTCCTCCTGTCGCGGATTGAGGTCGGAATTTTCGTGGGTAGATTCATCATAGCTAGTGTTCCAATCTCCAAAGCTCGCAGATGCTATAGAATGCGGCCGGCAGGCTGGCAGGAAACGGCGTCGAAGTCGTAGAGTATGTATACGTCCAGCTGTGCCACGGGGACACGAGTACGAGGCAATCCGAGCCCCAGTCGCCTCGACGATAAGGATAGTTATGCTCATCAGCTCTCGTTGTCGCCCTGCTCATTGTTGTAAGTTCATAGGAAGCTCAATCATAATTTTCGACCTTAGTCGGCAACTTCCGCCATCTTAAACGGCAGCTCCTCCAACTCATTAAAGATATCTCTTACCTACATCTAACAACGCACTAAGCCATGGCCGACATCGATGAAGGTCCTGCAGGTCCAGTTTCGGAGCCGCTCGACCTTGTGCGCCTGTCTTTGGATGAGATCGTGTTTGTGAAATTACGAGGTGACAGAGAACTCAAGGGCCGGTTACATGTCAGTTCCCGATACCTGCACCTGAATCATGTATGATATTGACATTTTTGAAGGCATATGACAGCCATTGCAATTTAGTTTTAGGTGACGTGGAAGAGACTATCTATGTGGTCGATGAGGATGATGAGGATGAGGAATCGGTGAAGGTAGCAAGAGCCTGTTTTCCTGCTTCAAGTCCAGCACTACTAACATGGTTCCAGACAATCAGCAAAAAGTCGGAAATGCTATTCGTGAGAGGTAAAAAGCATTCCTACCAACCACCATGGTGCATTTCCAACCTTCATATGTGCCCCTCTGTACGATACAAAGATGCTGACCCCTTGCTTAGGAGATAGTGTAGTCCTCATCTCCCCGCAAGCACCGTCATGAGGCCACATTCCGCCAATACACATGTTCTGACCTTTCAGAGGTTGAAGGCGCCTCTATGCAGACGTCATAAGCCCAGCAGCCAATTGAGCATTGCGGGTTAGCAGTTGACTCAGCCCTTTAGTAGAGCTGCAAGCGGGCAGTACATTTGGGTTGTACCCGGACATCTCTGAACGTCCAATAAAGGCTCTAGTAGTTCTTAATGATACTCTACAGCAATGCATGAACCCTAGACAAGGCTGTGTTGAGGAAATCTCGTGACTCAGAATCTATCAAATGCGTCATAGTCGTTAAACCCCCAGCTACCTTATGACTCGACATTTGTTCTCGATATCATAAATCCTAGCATTGCACGCTGAATCTTTAGAGAGTTCTAAGCTTGTTTAACTCATGAACATAAATTATTGATGTTGTGTATTGCCAATGATTACTCGAATATCCTGAAAAGTAGTACAATTACTGAGCACAAACCAGCTGCTCTATGCATAACGCTAGTCCAATATGACGACGCGCATGGGAAAACAGCTGCCACATGAGCGACGGAAAGGGGAGTCTGTAAGCGGCAGGCGTTCAAGATGAAGGGTGATGACTGACTGGCAAAGGCTCTGAGCGAGTTCGCAGAGTACGTTGAGAAACAACAGGCGTTGCGGTATCCCGCGTCTTCGGGACCCTCAGCAGCGACCGATGACCATGCTGAGCTCGACATCCTCAATTCTCTCGATCTAGCAGAAACAGTCCCTCAGGTGCGGTTAAAAGGGCTCCTATTAGATCAGGATGAAGACCAATTGGAGAAATTGGTCGACATTCTCCGGACACGAATCGATGAGGGACATGGCGAGACTATTTTCGATGTCGGTTTCGAGAACAATGGAGATTCGATGGCGCTGACAAAGGATGAATGGGGAATCGCCATGAAAAGGCTAAATCAGGCAGCGGCTATGATAAGGGCGGACTGCCAGGTGTTGCTCACCAAGAATGTCGGAGGAGATGCTGAGGCTGAGTCACAAAACGCGAAAGACAAGGACTGCTACGGAAAGATCCTTGTACGGCAAAACCCCAAGACTGTTGAGGACGTTATTGAGACTCGAATTGCTGTAGTGGGCAATGTCGATGCCGGGAAAAGTACAATGTTAGGCGTTCTCGTGAAGGGAAGCCTTGATGATGGACGGGGGAAGGCCCGTGTCAACCTCTTTCGGCATAAACATGAAATCGAGAGTGGTCGAACTAGTTCCGTGGGGATGGAGATCATGGGTTTTGACACGATGGGTAAGGTTATTGCGTCAGATGTGCCTGGGAGAAAACTCTCATGGGAAGAAATTGGAAAACGTGCCGCAAAAGTTATCAGCTTCACTGACTTGGCCGGCCACGAGCGATATCTACGAACTACTGTAGGTCGTGCAAACAACTGATCAGGTGGTTATAGAGTAGCTAATATTTAAAGGTTTTCGGTCTGTTATCTAGCAGCCCGAACTACTGCCTCTTGATGGTCGCAGCCAACAATGGACTCATCGGCATGAGCAAAGAGCATCTTGGTATCGCCTTGGCTTTGAATGTACCAGTAATGGTGGTCATCACGAAAATCGATATCTGCCCTCCCCAGATCCTAGAACAAACCATCACTCAGATCACGCGTGTGCTGAAAAGTCCTGGCGCCAGAAAAATCCCGATCTTCATCAAAAACCGGGAGGAGTGCATCAACACGGCTACCCAATTTGTCAGTCAGAGAATCTGCCCCATCTTTCAAGTATCAAACGTCACTGGTGAATCACTTGACCTGGTTAGGGCTTTCCTAAACATACTGCCTCATCATGGACATTATGATGCCGACGCACCCTTCGAGTTCCACGTCAATGACACATTCTCAGTGCCGTTCGTCGGGACTGTAGTTTCCGGCATCGTAAAGAGTGGAGTAATCCATACAGGTGATACAGTCCTTGTTGGACCAGATTCCCTTGGCCAGTTCACCACGACTACCATCAGGTCCATCGAGAGGAAACGCATTTCTGTGCCAGCCGCTTCAGCTGGACAGTCCGCATCTTTCGCCCTGAAGCGTGTTCGGCGAAAAGATGTTAGGAAAGGGATGGTTGTGTTACCTAAATCGGACCAGAACGCCCCGAAGGTATATAGGGAGTTTGTTGCTGAAGGTAATTGGGTTGTTACAAAACTGGTACATCTGCTAACACTCACTGCCAGTTCTCATTCTAAGTCATGCTACAACTATCAAAACGAAATACCAGGCCATGCTTCATGTAGGACCAGTGTCCCAGACTTGCGCTATCATTGATATTGACCGACCATATATTCGGACTGGGGATAGAGCTATCGTTGCCTTCCGTTTTGTGCAACGGCCGGAATACCTTGCCCCTGGCGATCGCCTCCTGTTCAGAGAGGGGAGAACGAAAGGGCTAGGGATTGTCAAATCCGTCGGTTATGATCCATCGAAGCCTCTGAACCCGGAAGCAGGGAAGGCCGTCACGGAGGAGGATGGAAGTAATGGTACTACTCTTGCAGGTTCTAGCACCGAAAAGAAAGTGTCTTGATTCCCATACAGGCTTTCAGACATTGGGAACCTCTATTTGTGGCCAGCCACTATTATAGCTGCTAACGGGCTATAGAGGATTAAAGGTATCGCATACGGAATATGATATGGGTTGTCTCGACGAGTTGGACTCTAGTGGAAAGTTATCGGTGGTAACCTTTCTTTTGAGGTAGGGATTTGTTGGGTTTGGAAACATAATACATATGCATATGCATTATAGAAAGGCGACTGTTGTGGCTCCTCTTGAATATGCATGTCTAGGGGTTCTGCATAGTCTATGGTATTCAAAGATCGAATTAATGTTTGCACATATCATTTCGTACAAGGCGACATCTATGAGCACGTGCTCACCATGCAAGTTGACGTCAAGCGACGTCATGGCCAACCAAGAACCAGCCTCAACATTGAAGATCACCAGATTCACTTGCATGGCTCTGGAAATTGATACCCTGACCTAACTGAGGGGTCAATTAGGAGCGGAAATCTTGATGAAATAATTGTTGATGTAAGTATCTTGATTCCCAAATTTATCGAATTCTCGAGAAAGTGCTCCTTCAACGCTACAAATGAGACAACAGGCGTACAGAAATGTATCTTTCAGACGAGAAATAGGTTCGTCATGGAAACTCAGAACAAACAAGCAACAGAACTCTTGTAAACCTGTGGTTCTGATAACGAAGTGCTCACCCCTCCATACTCAACCCTACTGCCAAGTTTCTTTGTCGTGCCAGAGTTCCATGAAAGGTCGATCTAGGGGCTAAGGAGGTATGATTCTGGGCTAATTAGCCAGCTAGGGCAGTGGGGTATGAAGACGTCAGACTGTTTTGATGTAATTTTTTTTAAATGCCTTTCAGCTCTCCCCTCATCTCCCTCCTTGAAAATATTTCTAAACAGCCATAACTTCAGAATATTTCTATTGATCTACACTACACCCCTTACTTCACTGTACATCCTTTCCTACTTCGATTTGATAAGTCTTATATACAAGAATGGAGACGATCAACAATGCTGCAAGCGCTGCCACTCGCGCCATTTGGGGTGACTCCAATACTAATAACAATCAGTCAAACAAGTCGGGGAACGAGCCTGTTTCTGGGCAGACAGGAAACACATCCAGCGGAGAGCCATACGATGCAGGCAACTCAGGTAGTAAGTGACCCAACCACGACATCTTTACGCCAGCAGCCAAGTTTATTCCATGCTAACTGAATGTGTCCATAGAGCTATGAAGTTCAGAAATAGCCTATGAGCAAATAGCACTATCACTCACTTGCCCAAATTGCCATTTTGGACAGGCCATGAGTATTGAGATGTGAGGCTAATGCAAGTCACACCACAGACTCCACCAATACGGACAGAACAACCGCCGCAGGTAACACCGATACAATTGATACGTCAAAATCGGGCGTCTCCGACAACGGTACGAAACAGACTGATGGCCCAGGCAATACACCAGCCACAGTGCCTATCCGGCCTGAACATGACACCGACAAGACTGGTGTAACATCCGCCAACCAGCCGAGCACTAAGTTCAGCGATGAAAAACCGAGTAACGCTAATAATTCATCTGGTCCTGGTCCAGAGCCATCCGTTGGAGCTGACCCAGCCAGTGGTGCTCAAGACGCCCAGAAGCACCAAGCCGCCGACCGCCCAGAGGATGAGCCCAGCAGCGGTGAGCACAGCGGTATCCAAGAGGCGAAGAAAGAGGCCGAAGACGCTCAGAAAGTTGACACCAGCGGCCCCGGTCCACAACCATTGTCTGAGATGCACAAAGCTGGTGGAGGAACGTCATCCTCCGGTGGCGACGACGATGGACCACAGAAGGCGAGCCATGGCGAGGGAACTGGTCAGAAGTATGTTAAGTCAAGCGGTATGAAGGCTGACGGTGGAGACTTTGATGCCGCGGTTGCAGGCGCTGGAAAAGAGGCTGATCGTACGTATAACCAGTCCGTACAATCTAATATACAAGTACTGATTCTCTCTTCTAGGTCTTCTCGAAGAGAAGGGCATCCACCATGAGGCAGGATCAACGGGTCCTCCCGCACAAGACAAATCTGATCCATCGGAGGACAAGGCCAACAAACCGAGCTTGGGAGAGAAAATCAAGGCTAAGTTCCACAAGTCCTAGAAGTAATCGTTTCAGAAACGAACTTATGCTGCATGTTAATCTCTGTTTTTTGATGTCGTTATTAAGAAAGCTTTAACGGGTGGGTCTCAAATGTATCTACCGGCGTAACAATGGATTCAGTTCTCGTTATGTGCTTCTGGTTTTGACGCTGAGTGATCTTCGGCCACTGATATTTCCTCATAATTTCTTTCTGCGATATGCCAAATATGCCTTCCATGGTAGCTTCCATTCCCTAAGTCGTAGTTCTGGTTTGAAAATATCAAAGTCCGCCTTCTCTAAGCGTTGCAGCCACAGCTTCGTGGCTACAGCCTGCATAAGTACGCCAAACCCTCTCTCCACCTCCTCTGCCTGTGTGTGGTCTGTTGAACTCGATTCTGCATAGTCATGCCCCTCTTCACCTTCGTACTCGAAGTCGTGTCCTGCAGCTTTCCCTTGCTGGAGATTCTTCAGCATCTCTCCAGCAGTTATAAGATGGTCATTTGCCCTGGTCGCTACTCTAAATATGGCATCTTTCAGACCAGCAGCCGCAGCACCTTGCCGAAGGACCTCTTCCTCCTTGACTCCTGCCTCAGCCATAACATCTAAAGGTAATAAAACTGCTCCATGCCTACCACCTGGACCAACACTAATTTTACCGCCCAACGCAGCATTATTCGAATGGTGATTCGGTGGTGGCGGAAAGGCAATGAGTGGGAGACCTCTTAAAATAGCAGCAATCCCAGTCGCTTTTCCAATGTGACTTGCCAGATGGTCTAACGACAAGGAATGCAGCGGCAACGATGCCAGAGTCAGATACATCAGGGTCGAATAAGTGTTCTCCGCATAGTTCTCTAAGGCCTCCAAGTTCGTATAGGGCCTGTTGTCCATGTACATCTCCCGGGCACTAATTATCTTCATGAACCAGCCCTTCATAACAGCAGTACTGACAGTGGGATGCTGCTCCTGAAGCGAGGCAATGGCATTGTGCAGGAGAATGGCGACAGGCTCTTTGGGAGGTGCATTAGCAAATGTGCGATTGATATTGTCCCGCCAAAATTGCATGCGCAATGCGCCGACTGTGGGATTTGAGACGACATCAGCTATACGGGCTAATTCTATATTCAATGCGCGGATCGAGAGGTAGGCGTCATGGCTCGTAGGAGGGATAAATGTTTGCAGTGTATATGATGGCGAGTCGAATTTCCTAGAAGCTCGTTTTCAGAAATTAAACAGGGAATTCTTGTAGCTGGAGACTCATACTGTAAAAGATTGGAGCAGTATGTTCGAGCAGCAACAACATCACCATCTGTTATTCGTACGGGATTTGCGGCAGGCGTGCTGTACGATGTCGTGGCATATGTATGCTTTGAGAATATTGATTTTTGGATTCTTCTACGCAGTGGTATGCCAGGCGTTTTAAAGCACATTGAACAGGAATGTCTCATTGTTGACGGAAGCTCTAAGACACATCGTAGAGCAATTGCGAAACTTCTCACAATTTAGCTTCTGAATTTCAAACAGTGCAAACATCTCGATGGCGGATACTGACCGGCCGCTAGCGCGAGGCGCGTTGTCTGGTGACTTCGCGTTAACGTTCTGTCGCCATGAAGCAAAGCCAACGAGTGAAGTTGCCGTCATGAGCTTTGCGGAAGCAGAAGAACCTCCCGTTAAGAAGAGAAGATTCTTTAAGGAGAACTCAGAAAATTTTGATCCTCACTTTGGCCATGAGTCGGCTTTACCCCATGAAGTCGACGCGCCTGGAGCGGATTCAAGGTTTCATAGCGTTGACCGCTCGAATGGCTCCAGCAGAGATGATCGTACCGAAGGCCATGTTGACGGGTCACACACTCCTCCGAATGGGAGTAGGGGGAAGGGGTTCGACTTGGAGACATTTGAGAGCTTCATAGGGGATAAAGTAACACCAGATGTAATCGAACGCTTGAGGGAGGCCTCCGGCGACAATATGGAAAGAGCTGTTAATATGTATTTTGATGGTTCATGGCGTAACGCGACCGTAGGCCAAACTCGTGGGAGTGCACCAGCATTCAAGCCATTAACTGTGGATGCTTTTGTCAAGCCAAAACAAAGCAATTGCAACATTCAAAGCGCGGCATCGAGACGCAAAAGTCTGTCTCCAGAACTACTACCACTTTACAGAATGCCAGAATTTCGATATATTGGAGCCTTTGGTGTAGATGGTTGGGCAACTAGGAGTGGTACCGGGCTGATCAAACACGGAGAAGCAGTAAGAATCGAACGGCAGAAGATACAACCAGCCAAGCCTCCAACCGGGAAGGGCAACAAAGGCAGGCTTCCGGGACTTCAGGTGGCACCGCGGCCGAATAGTGCAGCTGCAAGAAGGGTGGATGTCGTTGTGCGTTTTACTAATTCAATGGGTGAGGAAGTGGGCAGACTACCAAAGGAGACAGCGAATTGGGTATCGACTCTTATAGATCAACGGGTTTGCAAATTCGAAGGCACTTGCGTTTTCGCACCTGACAGAGTCCGGACTAATGATACAATCTTCTTACAACTCCGGTGCTCGTTACTCAAGACAGCCTTCGACAACGGGGCCTTTAGACCGGCAGATAACCGCAGTACTGGCTTGTTCGAGGAAAAAGAGACATCAGAAGAGAAAGAATTACGTCTCCGCCAAGTTGCACTTGTCAAGTTATTCAACGAAGTCAATTTATTACCATCCAAGGCGAGCGAGACTGCAGCAAGACATAAGCGTGAGGGCCTGCTCCAAGCCGCCGAAGTGGCAGAGCAATATGAGAAGGACCAGGCGAAAGTCGATAAGAACGCACAAAATAGCGGCTCATCTCCGCCCTCTGAAGAAGTCGAGGATGGGAAGGAATTGGAGCAAGACCAACTAGACGCGCTCTACAAAAAAGCTCAGTCATTTGATTTCAATGCTCCAGAGGCCGAACCAGCGGACTCTTTCGCAATGGACCTTAGACCATATCAGAAGCAAGCGCTGCACTGGATGATGGCTAAGGAAAAAGACGAAAAGAACGAAGACAAGGAAAAGTCTATGCATCCACTGTGGGAAGAATATACCTGGCCGTTGAAAGATATGGATGATCACGATGTGCCTCAAGTTGTTGACCAGAAGAATTTCTACGTTAACCCATACTCAGGCGAGCTGTCTTTAGATTTCCCAGTTCAAAAACAAAACTGTCTAGGCGGAATTCTGGCAGATGAGATGGGTCTAGGGAAGACTATCGAAATGATGAGTTTAGTTCATTCTCATAAGTCAGACATTGCAATGAGAGTGCAGGGGAAGAGTTCAGCACCAATCTCTGTAAACAACCTTCCTCGGTTGCCGGTGAACTCTTCTGCAGTGGAAAAGGCACCTTGCACCACATTGGTAGTCGCACCGATGTCCCTGCTTGCACAGTGGCAAAGCGAAGCTGAGAACGCATCTAAAGATGGCACCTTGAAAAGCTTGGTTTACTACGGGAATGAGAAAACCGCCAGTCTCCAGAGCCTCTGCTGCGAAGTGAATGCGGCTTCCGCTCCTAATGTGATCATTACCAGCTATGGAGTAGTGCTTTCAGAATATAATCAGGTGGCAGCACGTAACGGGGATCGTGGATCACACGGTGGCTTATTCTCGTTGAACTTCTTTCGTGTGATTCTGGACGAAGCTCATCATATCAAAAACCGGCAATCGAAGACTGCAAAGGCTTGCTATGAAATCGCTGCGGAGCATCGATGGGTCTTAACAGGTACTCCCATTGTCAATCGGCTGGAAGATCTATTCAGTTTGGTCCGCTTTTTGAGGGTGGAGCCCTGGAGTAATTTCTCATTTTGGAAGACATTCATCACTGTGCCGTTTGAGTCTAAAGACTTCATGCGCGCGCTTGATGTCGTGCAGACAGTCCTAGAACCTCTAGCTTTAAGAAGGACAAAAGACATGAAAACTCCAAACGGCGAAGCATTGGTCCCACTGCCTCCCAAAACAATCGACATTATCAATATCGAGCTATCGAAGCCGGAGCGTGAAGTATACGAACACATCTTTACAAGGGCAAAGCGTACCTTCGCGGCGAACGTTGAGGCTGGAACTGTTCTAAAAGCATATACAAGTATCTTCGCCCAGATTTTACGTTTACGGCAGTCCTGCTGCCATCCCATTCTGACTCGCAATCAAAGCCTGGTAGCCGATGAGGAAGAAGCTGCCGAGGCCGTTGATGCTGCCAATGGGCTCGCAGATGACATGGATCTTCAATCTCTCATTGAGCGTTTTACAGCGGCTACCGACGACGAAGCTGATGCAAACGTCTTTGGCGCACACGCCCTCGAACAAATTCGCGACGAAGCCGGTAGTGAATGTCCCATATGTAGCGAGGAGCCTATGATCGAACAGACTGTGACAGGGTGTTGGCACTCGGCCTGCAAGAAATGCCTTCTGGATTATATCTCTCATCAAACAGAAAAGGGAGATCCACCACGCTGTTTTAGCTGTCGGGAAGTCATCAACACCCGCGACCTTTTCGAGGTCACGAAGCACGAAGATGAGATCGACTCACAGAGCGGAAAGATCAGAATTAGTCTGCAACGAATTGGTGCACATTCATCTGCGAAAATCGAGGCATTATTAAATCACCTGAAGTTATTAAGAAAGGAGCTTCCCGGCATAAAATCTGTTGTATTCAGCCAGTTTACATCATTCCTGTCGCTCATAGAGCCAGTCCTCACGCGATCCTCCATTCCGTTTCTCCGATTAGATGGTTCAATGGCCCAGAAGGCTCGAGTAGCCGTCCTTTCGAAGTTCGCCGAATCGAAAAAGGGAATGGTCTTGTTGCTCAGTCTCCGCGCAGGTGGCGTGGGCTTGAACCTTACGATGGCTAAAAGGGTTTATATGATGGATCCCTGGTGGAGTTTTGCGGTTGAGGCTCAAGCTATCGACCGAGTGCATCGAATGGGTCAAACTGACGAGGTGAAAGTGTGCCGGTTCATTGTTAAGGAAAGTGTAGAGGAAAGAATGTTGAAAGTCCAAGACAGGAAAAAATTCATGTAAGTTTGACACAACATTTTTAACGACCTATGACTGATTATTGAAAGCGCGAGCTCCTTAGGCATGATGAGTGATGAGGAGAAGAAGCTGCAAAGGATCGAGGATATTAAGGAGCTTCTGAGTTGAATCGTAAGCTGAGTATCATGCTTCTGATGTATTAGTACATGGCAATAGCTGGTGTGGTTGCATTACAGGCATCAAAACATGTATATATATAGTTGACGAACTTATGGAAGTATTTTGTCGTTCTTAAACTGGGGTCCAGAGTCCTGGCATGATCAATCCAATTCATGTTGATAACAAAGTATCCTCCTCAACTTAATTCTCACTTTCTCTAAAATCCTCAAACGACTAGTCCTACCAATTGTTAGTAGGATTGACTCATTAATAGGATAAATAAATTCAAATCGGGTTGGGTTTAACATAAAGAAGCGGCTATGCGGCTTTTATGTCAAGCCTGGAAGGAAATAGCCCACTAAACAGAATCAGAGCTCGTACGGTAGATCATAGTGGGCCTTGCAAGGAGTGAGAAGGATGCATCTCGACCTGCGTTGATCTGGTTCGTCTAGACAAGCGCCACATTCCAGAAGTTGATTGTCTTAGCGTGCTAATCTGGCATGCCTTGATGAGTATAGCCTCGTAAGCCATCATTTTTCTCTACTGACATCGTTCGGCACGATATCTCATTTCAAAGGCGTAAAGTATATTTGGTCGGAGGGCTCAAATCACCTCAATCACCTTTTCCTTCGTTGCAAGTACTCAGATCATTAATACGGCATCCCGTGGACAACGTTAAAATGGAAGGTATGACTTTGGATCATCGGCAATTGTTGCCTACAAATGTCAAGCCGATGCATTATTCGTTGATTATCAAACCGGACTTCATGACTTTCACGTATCCAGGGAGAGTCGCAATCAATCTTGATGTTTTGGAAGAGTCCAATGAAATATCTCTGCACACCTTAGATCTTCAAATTCAATCAGTTTCTCTGGCAGTTACAGATTCGGCTTTTGACACGCAAGCTCCTAGCAATATCAAGTAAATCCGGCATTTGTTCTGTAGAAGTCTTCAGTAACTTACAAACGCCAGGCATGACAAGGAAAGCGCAGTTACCAATTTTACATTCAAAGATATAATCAAAAGTGGTACCAAAGCAGTCCTGACCATTGAGTTTGAGGGTGAGCTCAATGACGAGAACGCGGGTGAGACCTTTACAATCACAAGCCTTGGGAAAACCCTAATCTCTTCCTCGAAAAGGATTCTTCAGGTCCTCTTATATTGCAAATGACGGCACAAAGAAGCACTGCGCATATACACAAATGGAGCCTACCTTTGCGAGACGAGTGAGTGCATATTGTCCTGATCGACATTATAGTAATAAGAGTGTCGTAAGCTAATAACTTTGAATAGACCTTTCCTTGTTTTGATGAACCTGCCTTAAAGGCTACCTTCGAAATTACGCTGGTTGTAGACAATGAGATGACATGTCTGTCAAACATGCCTATCATCTCTCAGTCAGATGTCGATGGGGGAAAGAAAATGCTTACTTTTGCACACACTCCATTGATGAGTACCTTCGTAATTACCATGTCCATCCAGCCTTTGGCTATGCTGTACTGATTTTGCCGCAATAGCTTGTTGCATTTGTTGTCTGTGAACTTGAATATATAGAGACAGACGCTTTTCATGTTCCTATTCGGGTCTATGCCCTCCCCGGAAAGGAGAATGATGGGAAGTATGCTCTTGAACTTGCAGTGAGAACTTTGAAGTTGTATGAGGAGACTTTCAAAATTCCTTTCCCTCTACCCAAGATGGACATGGTCGCGTAAGACTCCAGCTTCAATGAAATGTTCAAATCTACTGGACTAATTTTTGTCGAAATTTAGTGTCCCGGACTTTCCAGGTGCAATGGAGAACTGGGGTCTGATAATATACAAGAGCAATGCCCTACTTTTCAACGAGCAAACAAGTAGTGTATTTGACAAGAAATGGGTGGCCGATGGTAGGTCTCTCGCGTTATCCTGATTTTCCCTTATCACTAACATTGTACCAGTTGTTCAACACGAATTAGCCCACATGTGGTTTGGTAACTTAGTTACTATGGAATTCTGGGATGGGCTATGGCTCAAAGAAGGATTCGCGACTTGGTATGCGTGACTAATGAAACCCTGTCAAATGCTAACGGCCATCCAGGATGTCCTGGTATTCTACCAATATTTTCTATCCAGAATGGCATGTATGGCAGGACTACATAACGGACACGCTTGATAGAGCACTGCAGTGAGTAAAGAGACAGACTTGTAATTAAGATATGCTTACCACATTATCAGGCTTGATTCATTGAAAAGTAGTCATCCTATAGATATGCAAGTAAAAGCTGCGAGCGATATAATGCAGGTAAGTGTTATAGTCGTGCAGAACTATGATTCTGCTGATCTCTTAAGATATTTGATGCCATCTCTTACTCAAAAGGATCCTGCGTGATCCGCATGATATCTAAATATCTAGGGGAGGATGTCTTCATGGAAGGCATCAGGAGGTACTTGAAGAAACACGCATGGGGCAACACTCGGGTCAGTATTGTGAAAGCTTTATTACGATCGTGACTGATAATAGCAAGAACAATGACCTCTGGACCGCCCTTAGTGATGCTAGTGGTAAGGAAATTACCAAGATTATGGAAATCTGGACAAAGGAAGTTGGCTATCCAGTGATCTCAGTCACTGAATCCGAAGATGGTATCCATGTGCAGCAAAATCGCTTTCTTCAGACCGGATATGCGACATCTGAAGAAGATAAAACGATATACCCAGTACTTCTCACGTTGAGCACTGGGAAAGGAGCACATGAGAATATCTTATTCAATCAGCGAAGGATGTCTATTGCTCTGCAAGACCTGGGTTTCTTCAAGTTAAACATAAACCACTCTGGAATCTACCGGACACTCTACACTCCGGAACGACTACTCAGACTTGGAGAAGCAATGAAATTAAATCTGCTCGATGTGGAAGATCGTATAGGCCTAATATCAGATGCTGCAGCTTTGGCGACCAGCGGATATCAAAAGACCTCGGCCCTCCTAGGACTACTAGCAAACCTAAAGGGAGAAAGCAACAGCATCGTCTGGGAAGAAATCATAAGTCGTCTAGCGGCTGTCCAATGTGCTTGGTTATTCCAACCACGGGAGACGCAATCAGCGCTCAAGCACTTCATAAGGGATTTGGTCTCGCCCAAGGCTCGTGCTTTGGGATGGAAATTTAATGCTAAAGATGAAATTTTGCTGCAACAGCATAGGTCCACAATGTTCAGGGCAGCAGGCTTAGCTGGAGATGAAGTGTAAGCAGCTCTCCCATTGATCCGAGAATCATTTGAAAACCACCAGCTGATTCGCAAAGTGTCGTCGATGCTGCCAAAAAGATGCTGTCAGATCATATTAAAGGAGACAAGTCAGGAATCCATCCGAACCTAAGGAGAGCTGTTTATGCTATCGTCTTGCAGGGAGGGAATGAAAATGACTACAAGGCCATGATTGAAATCTTGCGTACTTCCAGCACCCTAGATGAGCAAGAAGACATTCTTCGAGGTCTAGGCTATTTCAGGAACCCCAAAGTAGTACGGAAAGTTTTCAACTTTGTCTTAAGCGACGACCTGAAAAAACAGAACGTAAGTATTCATAAGCCAGCAGACATTCAGGAACTAAAACATGTTATAGTTCTACTACCCCTTAATTGGACTTGGAGAAGATTCCGCAACCGCCACCCAAATGTGGGTATGGGCTCAGGAGAACATGGATGCGCTGGAGATGAAGTCCGGAATGGGAATTGGTTCGAACGGACTTGCTATGCACGTCACAACCGAAAGTCTGGCGACTGCCGAACAGCTCGAAGAGGTGAAGGACTTCTTCGCAAAGAGAGATACATCGAAATTCGATCAGAAGTTGGCGCAGGCGCTGGATGGTATAAGGGCGAGAGCTGCGTGGGCGGACAGGGATGCACAAGATGTGCATTCGTGGTTGAAAGAGAGAGGGTACTTGAAATAGGGGCTTCGGGACGGGCCTGGGTGGCATGGCTCCCCTACACCCGATCCCCTAAAACCCTATCCCGCTCCGCATTCCCAATTAGCAGCAGCAGTGCCATCACTTCATCCAGCACCACAGCCAGGAGACCTCCGTGGCAGATGTCAATGTGGCCGTTGACGCCAGACCCTAGCTTTAGGGAACACGCGGCATTCCTGGATCGGGTCCTCTTCGGTGGCAGGGAGGGAGGCGGTGCTGCGACGCCCCAAGCGGATATGGTTTGGGAAGTGCTTAGCGTCTCGACCATGAAAGGCGTGCAGGTCATTGGGTTTGGGCGTCCGGGAAGGGGTGGGTGTGGTGGTGAAATGAAGGGTTGCCGAGGAGGGGGTGGCACCAGGGGATGGAGTTGGAGTAGAGCTCGTCTAGGAGGGCCATTCTGATGGTTTCTAGCTCTACCCGAAACGAACTCAAAGGCTTGGGAACGCTAGAGATGGAGAGGAATTGGTTATGGGGTCCATCGCTTGGTTGAATGGTGGATGTGTTGTGTGCTACTTTTCTGCTTACTGGGCGGCAGTGGATGCCGAGGTATGTTTTATTTTGGTGGAGTCGTTGCTTTGTTTAACGGATGAAATATGTGCACGATTAGCTTCGATTGAATCGATTGGTGCTATATGTTAGTTGTTGTTGTTGTAGCATATGATAGGAATCCATGTTGTCCTCTGTTCTAGCTAAGGACCGGGAACTGAGAAATAGGATGTTGGGGAAGCCGTATTACGTTCACTGGCGAGAAAGGGAAATCGTCATGGTGTGGGTATTACTATAATTTCATATGTACAGACAGATGCTAGTTTATATATACAAAAGCAAAACTCACGCTTTTTCGTGGACCAGCCACCAGAATTCACAACCGGAATCTTCTGTGTAACAGCCATCACCTACGTTTTTTAGCTGCCGCTTCCCTCTGTAACCTGCCCCTCTTCAGCCTACTGATGCCCATCCTCTGTATTGTACTCACTCCCACCCTCCAAAAGATATTCCTCATGAAGAACAGCATTACCCCGAAAGCGACCGGTAACGCAATGGACCAGAAGTACCCTTCATCGTGATTCAAGCTAGGAAAATGTTGCAAATTCATGCCAAAGTATCCTGTCAGGAAGGATATGGGTAAGAAGGTTATTGTGACAACAGTCAATTGCTTCATGGATTCGTTTTGGTAGGCTGATATTGTGTTGAAGATCAAGTCGATCATGCCGGCTGCCGAGTTGTGCATTTGATCAAGTGCCTGGACTATTAGGATGCAGTGGTCCTCGACATCGCCGAGATAGACTCGTGTCATCTGACTTATCTCGATGCCAGTGGAGGGTTTTAAACTCTTGTCTGGGAGGGCCACGGAAGCGACCGGCTCAGTCTTGTGGTCACGGAGGGCATGCACGAGATTTGCTATGGGACTGATGAAATTGCGCATTGTGATGATTTCCGAAGTGGTGATGTAGAGGCTTTTGGTGTGCTTGAGATCCGGATCGGTCAGAACATCCAACTCGAGCTCTTCAATCACATCCTGATAGGCCGTTGCGACAGGCATGGCCAAATCGATAATAGCATCAATGATGGCTTGGGTGAGCATAGATGCGTCGCAGGAACGCCGGAGAATCGTGTCAGCGGTGTTGATCCGGTTCAAGATAGGAATCTCGACTTCTTCTGCTGAGGATTCAAAGAAGGAGATAACCGTGTTGTCTTGAAAAAAGGTAAGCACATTTCTTGAGCTATAGAGATTATAGTGCTAACCAGAGGTCAAGAATATTGACACTTGCTCAGCGCATACAGCAAGGTTCTTTGCTGTTAATGCTGATTTCTCTTCCATGAAGGCCATTCTTTCTTGATTTGGTCCTCCGTGATATCTCTGTAATGTTCGTAGCTTGTGCACACTCTCTGTGTGTGCTGAAACGAGCTCCGTAGTGGGCTTAAGCACATCTCCATTCAAAGTACCGTCAGGGGACTTTGGATGAGTATTTTCTTGCTTGGAGCCACGCCCGAAAATTCTATGAATCCTTCGCATGAGTCGCGCTCGCCTGGGAAACTTTGATCCCTCTGTCGAATATGCCTCATCGTTACCTCCGTCGTCGTCGTCGTCTTCTGGGTGAACATGAACAAGTTTTTGTAAAGTTAATACAATGTAAGTATGATCTGAATACCTGAACATTCAATTAGCACTTTAAATAAAATACTACGGAATGTCTAGAGTCCTACCAATCGGCTTTTGTCCTATTCTTTGTACTGATTAAGTCTTCAAGAGCCAAACGATGTAATCTTTTATATTTCCCCAGCGCCTGGATGACATCCCAACTTAGTCCGTTGACATTAATCCACCTACACTTTGTCCACTCTTCTTTTTTGCCTTCTTTCTCAATCCAACCCGCCAAAGTGGTATTATCCAAATGACGCATCAGCATATCATCTTCGCTGTAGTCCACTACTGTGATGTCACAATCTGCACGCAGCGTCGGCAGCTGTGCTCGCCCGCCGTTAGGTTTTGATGGATCAAGACCCGGTTCTTGACCAGGATGCCAATTTGGGCGAAGAGGATAAGCATTCACAGCGCGGTAGGTGTTTATGGTGCTGGAACGAGTCTGGCGACGCTTGAGAATGGGCGCGGCATTCGCATTCGAAATGTCTCGTTCGGAGTGGAAAGTGTGTCTCATCTGAAGAACATGGTGAGACGAGTCTGGAGACTGCGATTGTGCTGCTTCAGGATCGTATTGGACAGCACGGGATGGCGAGGTGGGCTTGTTGGGGGAAAAGTCTTGCGGATCGGTCATTGTCTCTAGATATTTAACTTGGGAAAGGGTTAAAATAGTATGTTGTATATTATAAAGGAGGTAATGGGTTACATTGGAAGATGCTGGAGCGCTAAATTTTGCAACAAGGGAATGTGTATGCAAATAGATAGTATTTAAAAAAAAAAGGGAGCTGTGAGTGATGTAATTCAGCTTCCGCGATAAGCTTTATCCGTTCCGGGGTGTTGCCGTCGCGTGACCATATGTGTAAAACTCTCACGAGATGGGATTTGTTCAGTATGTACTATAATTGCGATAGGACTAATATATATTCATTGACTTTGTATTTATACTGTATTTCCAACAAAATTCCGCCTGCCCTTAATGCTTTTGCCCTTAGATATGCTCCAATTATCCAGAACACCTCGCTGAAATATGCTCATAAACCGCTAGACTCGAAACCGAGCTGGGAGACATGCCGACTG
>Ga0335075_10003493_pt1 | contig 24947 bp, 20 predicted proteins | sample Lox_Sample_24_FD_206723 | JGI IMG/M metagenome (GOLD analysis project Ga0335075, IMG submission 206723) | Soil microbial communities from Loxahatchee National Wildlife Refuge, Florida, United States - Lox_Sample_2.4 | ecosystem: Environmental > Terrestrial > Soil > Wetlands | place: USA...
AGCCAGCCTCATTGAACGGCGGAAACCAGCCCAGGTACTCGCTGAGCCACCGGCTGACCTCGGCGGCACGCGGCTCCAGAAACCACCAGCCCCAGAAGCCGTAGACGATGCTGGGGACCGCGGCCATTAGGTCAATCAGCGACACCAGCCCGCTCTTCATCCAGTCCGGCGCGTATTCAGTGATGTACAGGGCCGTCATCAGTGCCAGCGGCACTGATATCACGATCGCTACCCCGGCGATCTCCAGCGTGCCGACCAGCGCGGCGGCGACGCCGATCTGCCCGATGTACGGATCCCAGTTCTGCTCAGTGAAGAAGCGCAGGCCGTAGGCGTGCAGCGTGGGTATCAACTGGAACAGCAGGAACAGGCCGATCGACAGGCAGATGGCCAGCACCAGCGCCCCGACGGTAATCGACACGCCGAAGAACGCCCGGTCGGACGGCATGAGCCCGCGGTAGATGCGCCGCGGGGAGACACCCGCAGACTGCCCGCCCGGGCCGCTGATCGCCGCGGTCATTGCCCCCCACTCCTGACTGGCCCAGCTGGCTTCATCGCCATTGACGATAGATTAAGCGGGTATCTGCGATCGGACACGTAAGTGAACTGCTCGTGAATGGCAGACAGTCGTCAGCCGAATCGGCCGTGCACGTAGTCGGATGTGCGCGGGTCTTGGGGATCGCCGAATATCTGGCGGGTGTCGCCTGCCTCGACGATGCCGCCCGGCATGCCCGGCTCGGCGAGAAAGAAAGCGCATTGCTGTGAGACGCGTGCTGCCTGCTGCATATTGTGCGTGACGATCACGATAATGACGTCATTCCTGATGTCGGCGATCGTCTGCTCGATCCGGGCTGTCGAGCCCGGGTCCAGCGCTGAGCACGGCTCGTCCATCAGCAGGACTTGCGGGTTAACAGCGAGCGAGCGTGCGATGCACAACCGCTGCTGCTGGCCGCCGGAAAGCGCACCACCCGGCTGGGCGAGGCGGTCCTTCACCTCGTCCCAGAGACCTGCTCGCTGCAAGCTGCTTTCCAGAAGCTGCGCCCGATCCGCTCGGGACAACCGGGTGCCGGTGAGACGCAAGCCTGCCAGCACGTTCTCCGCGATCGACATGGCAGGGAACGGATTGGGCTTCTGGAACACCATCCCGATCCGGCTCCGGCTTTCAGTGACCCGGACGCCGGGTGCGTAGATGTCCTGCCCGTCGAGCAGGACTTCGCCGGCCAGCTGAGCGCCGGGCACTGTCTCGTGCATCCGGTTTAGGATCCGCAGGAACGTTGACTTACCGCAGCCAGACGGCCCGATGAGAGCGGTCACGATGCCGGGCGGCATGTGTAGCGAAACGCCCTGGAGTACCAGGCGAGCGCCGAACCATGCCCACACGTCGACGGCTTGCAAGCCGGCGCCGCCGAGCAGCGCAACTCCCTGCATCGTCTCAGCGGACGGAGACGACGCGACCATCGTCGCGTCTGGAGTACCCCAGCCGGGGATGCCGCTGATCTGCGGGAGCTGGAAATCGTCCGGTAGCGGCGGCTTGGGGTCAGCCGACCCTGGCGGCAGGACGTCGCTCATGAACCGGCCGTGCCTTTCTAGATGGGTGGTGCGCGCCAGTTTGGCGGGTTGCGCGCGTTGGACAGGGCGGCAGTCTCCGGCAGAAGAACGACATCCTCCCCAATGCCGGAACTATAGCTGGCGTCTGCGGCAAAGCGAATACACGTAAGTGTCGGTTCACCGAATGGACGCCGAACCTCTTGTTCAATAAGAGCGCAGTTTGCCTGCCGTTCACTAACAAGCCGTCTGCTGGCAATAACAGCCGTTATACAGCGTCAGCCAGATCACATTCAGGCTCAGGCGCAATCGGGACATCAGCAGGCTGACCGGACCGCCATTCCGCGTAGGCAAGCGCCAGCAGGTTCGGCACCAGGTCGGTGGACCGTTTCGCAACCCAGGCCGTCCCCTTGGTGGCCATCCAGGCAAACTGCTCGGCTTTGCTCGGCGGCTGATTGGTCGGCTCCGCGCCCGGTGCCTCAGCGACCGCCACGCCAGCATTCGCCAGCAGAGCGTGGAACCTGCGAGCGATCAGCCGGTGCCCGCGCTCGCTCGGGTGCAGCCGGTCCACGGCCCACATCCGGGGGTCGAACGCGTCCTCGTCGGTCGCGGCGTCGAAGTGCAGCGTGCCAAATCGCTCAGCGGCCGCGTCCATGGCTTCATTGATCTGACTGGCCCTGCGAGCCAGCGGCCGCGCCAGGACTCCCGGCATGCCCAGCATCTTGCCCGGGTCCGGCAGGCGCATGGTCAGCACCTCGGCCCCGCACGCTCGCAGCGCGCCGATAGTGTGCGCGGCGGAGTTTGCAATTCTCTCGGTGTCGAAGTTGGGCCGCAGCGTATCGTTCACGCCGATGACGACGCTGGCAATATCGGGCCGCAGTTGCAGCGCCGCAGGCAGCTGATCGCGTTCTACATCAGCCCACAGAGCCCCGTTCCCGGCCAGAATGTGCAGGTCCGGATCGACGAGTCCGTCCGCCAGCAGGGCTGCCCACCCACGCCAGCCACGCTTGCCGCGCCGCTCGCCGGGCGCCGGTGCGAGCCGGATCGGGTCGCCGATGCCGAGCGTTATCGAGTCGCCGAGCGCGACGAAGGTCGTCATGCTGCCACCGCTTCCCGGTTTGCAGAGCCAGTCGCTTCAAGCACGTCAGCGTAATGCCCGATCAGCTCATCACACATCACCGGCCACGTCCGGCCCAGCACCATCTGCCGGCCTGCCCTGCCCTGAGCCATCCGCAGCTCCGGACTCGCGGCGAGCGCAGCCACCGCCTCGGCGAGCGCTGCCGCGCTGCCGGGCGCAACCAGGAATCCGGTCGTGCCGTTCCGTACCAGATCCAGCGGACCGCCTGCAGCAGGCGCCACGACCGGCAGACCGCTAGCCGCGGCTTCCTGCAGGGTCTGGCCGAAGGTGTCGTGCGGGCCGGCGTGTACGAATACATCAAAGCTGGCGTAAATTCGCGCCAGTTCCTCGCCGGTGTGCTGGCCAAGAAAAAGGGCCGTCGGAACGGCCCGGCGGATCGCGGCCTCGGCGGGCCCGGTGCCCACAATGACCAGTCGTACTCCCGGAAGTGCTCCGATGTTCGCGAGCAAGTCCACCCGCTTCTCAGTGGCAAGCCGGCCGACATAACCGACCAGGAGCTCGCCGCCGGGCGCAAGCTGGGCTCGCAACTCGCCGCTGCGCTTCGCCGGATCGAACCGCTTGCAGTCCACACCGCGAGCCCACACAGCAACCCTGTCGATGCCATGCTCGTGAAGGTCCCCGGCGCTCGCCGTGCATGGCGCGAGGGTGCGGTCAACGGCATTGTGGATCTTGCGCAGCCACCACCACGCCAGCTTCTGGCCGGCCGGGCCCGTGTGGTAGGCGCGAGCGTAGGCGGGCAGGTCCGTCGCGTAGACCGCCACCATCGGCAACTGCAACTTGAGTGCGGCCGAACAGGCCCTCGCGCCGAGGACGAACGGCCCGGCGAGGTGCACAAGGTCGGCATTGTGGGACGCCAGGGCTTCCATCACCCGCGAGCCGGGCAACCCGACCCGGAAGCCCCGGTACACCGGGATGCCGACGGACGGCACCCGGGCGATCGGAAAGTCGAAGCCACGATCCGGGAGCGGCACGCCGCTGGCCGGCTCGGGCGCTATGACGAGTGGCTGGTGGCCCCTGGAGAGCAGGTGTTCGGCTACGCGCACCGCAGTGTGCGCGACGCCGTTGACGTCGGGCGGAAATGATTCTGTGACGTAGGCAATTCGCACGCTCACACCGTCCGGCATGTTCGTGCCCGGAACGTACGCCATGCCGTGACGTCCGGGCGAACTGTAAGTGACATCTCGGTGAGCCGGACTCGGCCCGTCAGAATGCGCACGAACTAACCTTAATCGATCGTCGTGCTCCGGTTCACTATGCCGGGAACGCGCAAGTCCCGCACCCGGATCCTAACCGGGCGCGGGACCTGCGGAACTGAACTTGGTTAGCCGGCCAGGCCGTGGCGCTTGAAGTCCAGTGCAAGCTTGTCCAGGTTCGGAACGCCAAGCCCGGACGCCGGGTTGTAGATCGCGTTGGCGGTGCCGGTGTAGAACAGGTTGTCGTTGTTCGCGCCCGACGAATTCAGCGGCTTGAACGGCGTCCAGCTAGGCACGGCCGCGAACCTGTAGATAGCCGGGTTCCAGAATCCGGTCCGGTGGTGCAGGTAGGAATCGATCACCGCGGCCGAGCCGTTCAGCTGCGGCGCCACGAAGCTGGTGCCGCCCCAGCCATCCTCCAGGGAAACGCCGCCCGGGAACCTGCTGAAGTACTCCTGGTAGCCGGTGTAAGGGTCGGCGTCTGCCGAGATGTCAGGCACGGCTCGCCCGCCAGCGCCGGAGAACGTCCCAGGCACCGCTTTCGGCGGGTTCGGCGACTCGCCCGGGTCATCCCAGGCCGTCCACGTCGACGGCAGGCACAGCTCCGGCGCGGTACTGGGGGTGCACGGCGTCTGCGTCGTCGTGGCGGAGTTGAATTCCACGCAGGCGCCGGGATCCGTCTGACAGCTCGGATACGACACGTACGGCACGTAGCTGTACTGGTCGATGTTCTTGATCTTGCTCTGGTAGGCCGGCTGCTTCTCGACGACGCTGTAACCGCCGCCGCCCCCGCCGGCGTAATACGGGTCCTCAACGAACGACGACTCGCTGCTGAAAGGCTTGCCCTTGCTGTTCGGGAACAGCGTGTAATAGGGGTACAGGTAGTCCCAGCCCCAGGCTCGCTGTGCCCTGATCGTCACCGTGTCGGCAGGGTCGTCGTACTGGTCGTATAGCTCGATCTTGCCGGGGTTGGTCGTGCCTCCCCCGGCGGTGATCCACGGGCTGTCGGCCGGATTGTCGACCGACAGCTCGGTGTAGGCCGTCGGGTAATCCTCCGCGTCGTCGTAAGCGCCAGAGTCGCCGGCGGCGTCGAACGCGCTCTGTCCCTGTGCCGCCATCTCGAGACCGGCCTCGTTGAAGATGCCGCCGTAGGTCGCCGCCTCAGTGTTGTTCGCGGCGATCGCCTCGTTGAGGATCTCCGACTCTCCCCAGCTGGTCGAGATCGTTTGCGCCACGTTCTGGCTGGCCGCGCCGAACCAGGCGTCTGCGGATCCGTAGTCGGTGTTCGGGGCCTGGTACACGACGATGTTCGCATTCCGAGCAAGCGCACCGGACTGCTCGACGTCCAGCGTGGTCTCGCTCGAGCCACTGTTATAACTGACCGGACCCGATCCGCCGTCGATGTTGTCGAGCTTGATCCGGTTGGCCTTGGTCTTGATCTTGAGGAAGTGGGACCAGAAGTAGGTGGCGTTGCCCGGCTTGAGGCTCGCATAGGTAATGATGCCGATCGTCTGGCCACGTCCGCTGGCGCCGCTGCTGTACAGCGGGTTCAGGCCGTACTCGTTGGCGAAGTTCGCCGGCCTCCGGTTGCCCAGCTGGAAGCCCGTCCGCGGGGAGCGAACTTCGGGAGTCGGCGTGTGCACCGCGTTACTGCTCGCGACCGGGTAGTCGGTCAGGCCCAGGATTGCGTAGACGAACCCTGCGAGGCTCCTCGGCAGCAGCGGCTGGTCTGTCGTCCCGTGGAAGGTCACGGCAGGGCGCGCGGGCTGGTTGCCGCGAGCCGGGACAGCCTTGGTCGTGTACTGGGCCTGGGTAACGGAGAGTGCTTTGTTGAAGTCCTTGGCTGGCCCGGTGACGCTGATGTCTAGCCGGTCCGCGTAAGCGGTCGTCTTGAGGCCGTAACCGCGCAAGTACTTCTCCAGGGCCGCGACACGGGGCTTGGTCTGGCCGTACCGGCTGGCGAACGTCGCTACCTTCAGGAAACCACCGGGCATCCCGCGCTCGACGTCAGACTCGAGGGCGCTCTCCTGGCGCAGCCTGAGGACGAAGGAGACCGTCTCTTTCGTGTTGCCGCTGATCGGCTTCGGGAAAACAGAGTGCCCGACCAGCCCGGCAACACTCAGCCCTTGCGGCACCGCAACCTTGCCGGCGCCCGGGCCCGTCGCGGCGCCCGCAGGCACGACCGCGGACAGCAACAGCAGCGAGCCGGCCGTACCGGCGGCGAGCAACACCCCGGTGCGGAGCCGCCCAGGCCAGTGTGCAGGCTTCAAGATCTGATCCTCCCGTATGAGTGCCACAAGGGAACTCTGCCGTCCTATCTGAAGCCGAGCCAGCAGTTTTGTTGAATTTGCGGATAACTACTTAACCCGGAGTGCGGCGATGCGGGAGTTACGACGCGACTGGGAGCTATGTGATGTATATCACTTAACTCGCGCAGTCTTGACCGCCTGGCCTAGGCCGTCCGCTTCTTGTCCCCGGCCGCATGGTGCCGGGGAGCCGGGCGCGCGCCCGACCGGGGCGGGCGGCCGCTGCCCTGGCGGCGTCGCGGCGGTGCGCTAGCCGGCCGCGGTCGCGCCTCGCGGGGCGGCGGCGGGGGCGGGGGCGGCACCGGCGTGCCAGTGGTCGCGATCTCCCGGACGACCGGATGTCCGGCGGTCACCTGATGCCTGGCGGACTCGACACCAGCCGCCGAGTGCAGCCGCTCGATTTCGCGGACCTGCTCCCGCAGCGCCAGCGTCACCACCAGCCCGGTGGCGCCTGCCCGCGCGGTGCGGCCCGAGCGGTGCAGATAATCCTTATGGTCATTGGGCGGATCGAAGTGCACCACTAGCTCCACGCCATCCACGTGAATGCCTCGCGCCGCTACATCGGTCGCGACCAGAACTCTCGGATGGCCGGCCGTGAAGGCGTCCAGCGCCCGCTGCCGCTGGTTCTGGTTCCGGTCGCCGTGGATGGCTGCGGCAGGCACCCCGGCCCGGTCGAGCTGCCGGGCGAGCCGGTCGGCCCCGTGCTTAGTGCGGACGAAGAACAACGTGCGAGCCGGCCGGCCGGCCATCTCGGCCGCCACCGCGACCTTGTCGCTTGCGTCGAGCACCAGCAGCGAGTGCTCGGCTGCGCCGCCCGCCACGACTTCCGGCGTTACCGCGTGCAGCGCTGGGTCGGCCAGGTACGACCGGACCAGGGCATCCACGCCCCGGTCGAGGGTGGCGGAGAACAGCAGCCGCTGGCCGCCGGCCGGGGTTTCGTCAAGGATCCTGGTGACGGACGGCAGGAAGCCCAGGTCGGCCATGTGGTCGGCCTCGTCCAGGACAGTGATCTCGATATCGGTGAGCGTGCAGGCACCGCGCTCGAGGAGGTCGATAAGGCGCCCGGGAGTGGCAACCACGATGTCAACCCCGCCGGCGATGCGGCTGATCTGCCGCCCGATCGGGACTCCGCCATAGACGGTCGTGACACTGACGCCCAGACTGCGGCCGAGCGGCGTCAGCACGGCAGCAACCTGCTGCGCGAGCTCGCGGGTCGGGACCAGGATCAGGCCGCGGGGTGCCTTATCTCGCGCCCGGCCAGCCAGCCTGGCGACGCGGCTGAGCATCGGCAGTCCGAAGGCCAGCGTCTTGCCGGATCCGGTCTCGGCCCGGCCTAGCACGTCCCGGCCGGCCAGAGCGTCGGGCAGCGCGCGGGCCTGAATCGCGAAGGGCAGACGGATGTCACGCGCGGCAAGCGCTGACACCAGGCGAGGGTCAAGGCCGAGTTCGGCGAAGCTCGCGACCGGCTGCGGCAATTCCGCAGCGGCAGCGAGCGCCTGCTCGAGCAGAGACCTGGCGTCGTCCGCTCGCGCGGTTCGGCCGCCGGACGGCTGCCGGCCCTGGCCCTTAGCCGGACGCTGACCAGCGGCGGAATGGCGCCGCGGCTTGGCATGGTAGTGCGCGGGCGCGCGGCGGCGCCCGGAGGTGGGAGGCATTATCTGCCAGGCTCCAATCGGTAATCCTGGGCCGCGTCATGTCAAGAGTCGACGACAGCGGCGAAGCTCAGGTTCACCGAGAAGCGGACAGCTCGCATAGCGACCGTGCGAACCGCTCCGAGGGCATGAGCCGGGCTCGCAACACGATGCAACATGCACCGTTGGTACTTAAGGCTATCAGTGCTGCAGATGTTCCTGGCCCTTGCGCGATTACGCCGGTTCAGCCGGGCTGCTGTCAGCGCAGCAGCAGGCGGGCGGCCAGTTCCAGGTGCGACGCCACATCGTTAGCCGATGCCCGCCTCGTCACCCAGGCCACCAAGTTGGACAGCCAGACATCGCCGATGACCCTGGCGATGGCGCGCTCGTCCGCGGTCGGCTCACCGTCGTGCATCGCTTTGGTGAGCATTTCCTCCATCAGCCTCGCGACGGCGTTGACCTCCGCGGCAGCGCTCGGGTCCGCGAACATGAACGCCCTGGTCATAGCCTCGGTGAGCATTGGTTCTCGCTGCATCGACCTGGTGACCCGGCCGAGCACGTACAGCATCCGCTCGTAAGCGGTCTCGCCGGGCAGCGGTGACCGGTCCAGCCGCTCCTGAGCGCGCTCGAACTCGCGAGCGAGGCCGGATACCAGAAGGTGAATTTTGGACGGGAAATACCGGTACAGCGTGCCGAGCGCCACGTCAGCGCGCTCGGCCACGGCTCGCATCTGCACCGCGTCGTAGCCGCCTTTGGAGGCAAGCGCCAGGGTCGCGTCCAGGATCCGCTTGCGCCGCTCACGTTGAGCCGCCGAGCCTAGCTCCGCCTCCGCCGCACCCGGCGGTGCCGACTGCTCAGCGGCGTCACTGCTACGTGTTCTCGGCGTTGCCATCGCGGCCTTTCGTCCTTATGCGTGCGGGTCACAGGCGCCAGGTGCCCCCCGTGCTCGTCGCACAGCCAGCAGGCTCCCTGCGCCGCAGCGCCTGCCACATCGCTTTCCTTCCTGCGTGAAGCCTAGCAACGCGATCCTCCTGAGCCTGGCCAGCACAGCGCGAGTTCTAGCCGCCAGACGTCCTAGCCTGGCGCGCGCGCCGGACCGCCGGGACGCGCTGGCCCGGCACAGCTGTAACGTGTTCTAATTTTGACTGCTAGCGGATGAGGAGGAGCAGTTGCCGATCGCGAGCACGGACGAGCAGCTTGCGCTTCAGGCCTCAATCCGCGAATGGGCGAAGCGGGCCGCCGTAATCGACGTAGTTCGGGGTCTGGAACCGGGCGCTGGCGGCAACCACGGCGTCGCCACCGCGCTGGGTGACGGGCCGGCCGCAGAACGATGGGCCAGCCTGGCCGAGCTCGGCGTGCTCGGCATCGGGCTGCCGGCCACCGCGGGCGGATCAGGCGGCAGGACAGCAGACCTGGCCGCCGCCCTGGCTCAGCTCACCGAATCCCTGGTGCCCGGTCCGGTGCTTCCGACCCAGATTGCCGCCCTGGCGCTCCGCGACTGCCTGGATCAGGAACCTGCGCAGGCGGCGCTGCGATCACTGTCCACGGGCCAGATCTCGGTCGCCGTGGCTCTGGACGGCGGAAGCGTCACGGCCACCCGGCGGCTGGATAGCTCGGTAGCACTAGCTGGCAGCGTCGGCCCGTTGCTCGGCGCGGGCAGCACGACGCATGTGCTGGTCGCGGCCTCGGCGAGCGACGACGACCTTATCTGGTGCCTCCTGCCTGCCGATCAGGCTGGTATCACGCTGGCCGAGCGGGCACCAGCCGACTTCTCCCGTTCACTGGCCGATGTCGCGCTAGCGGGCGTAGCTGCCGGACCGGATCAGATCCTGACCGGCATCGGCATCGGGCACGTCCGCGATCTCGCCGCGGCGCTGGCCGCGGTCGAGGCTGCAGCGGTAGCAAGCTGGTGCGCTCGCGCCGCAGCCGAATATGCAGCCGTCAGGCACCAGTTCGGCCGGCCCATTGGCGCATTCCAGGCCGTCAAGCACTTGTGCGCGGCCATGTTCTGGCGAGCTGAGACCGCCGCCGCACTGGCCTGGGACGCGGCTCGCGCGGTCGATGAGGCGCCCGGCGAGCTACCGCTTATCGCGGCGGCCGCAGCGGCAGTCAACCTCGATGCCGCTGTCGATACGGCTAAGGACTGCATCCAGGTGCTCGGTGGCATCGGATTCACCTGGGAGCACGACGCGCACCTGTATTTGCGGCGCGCACTGGCACTTCGCCAGGTGCTCGGCGGCAGCGCGCGCTGGCGGGACCGGGCTGCGCAGCTTGCGCTGTCCGGAATGCGCCGCCAGCTGCTGCGTGGCGAAGCTGAGATCACGGGCGACCTCGCAGCCGTCCGGCAGGAGGCCACGCAACTGGGCGCGAGGATCGCCGCGCTGCCGCCGGAACGGCAACGGCGCGCGCTCGCGGATTCCGGCTACGCGGCCCCGGCATGGCCTCCGCCATACGGGCTTGCCGCTTCTCCTGGCGCGTTGCTGGTGATCGATGACGAACTCGGCAGGGCGCAGGTCAGCCGGCCGGACCTCGTCATTGGCGGTTGGGCTATCCCGGCAATCCTGTCTCACGGCACGAAGGCCCAGGCCGACAGGTTCGCCGGCCCCACCTTGCGCGGGGAGCTGAGCTGGTGCCAGCTCTTTAGCGAGCCAGAGGCCGGCTCGGACCTTGCCTCGCTCCGGACCAGGGCCGAGCGGGTCGATGACGGATGGCTGCTCAGCGGCCAGAAGGTCTGGACATCGCTCGCCCGCGAGGCTGACTGGGCCATCTGCCTGGCCCGCACTGACCCGGTCGCGCCCAAGCACAAGGGACTGACTTACTTCCTCGTCGCCATGGATAGCCCTGGCATCGGCATCAGGCCGCTGCGCGAGATGACCGGGCGCGAGATGTTCAACCAGGTGTTCCTTGATCAGGTGTTCGTGCCAGACGAGTTCGTGGTGGGCGCACCCGGCGATGGCTGGCGGGTCGCGCGCACCACTCTTGCCTCCGAGCGAGTAGCCATGGGCGCAGGCTCGTCGGTGGGCGAGGCGGTCGAGGGACTGCTCGAGCTGACAGTGCGGAACGGCACCGCCGGCGACGCGGTTGCCCGTCAGGTGCTTGGCCGGCTCATCGGCGACGGCATCGCCGTCAGCGTGCTTGACTTGCAGGCAGTCCTGGCCCAGTTGCGCGGTGCCGATCCCGGGCCGCTCGCCGCGGTACGCAAACTCGCGGGCGTCGCGCACCGGCAGGCGGTCGCCGAAGCCGCGCTGGAACTTACCGGCACGGCGGGCGCCACCGCCGACGGCGACGACAGCGAGTTTCTGCACGAGTTCCTGCTCAGCCGGTGCCTGAGCATCGCGGGCGGAACCACCCAGATCCTGCTGTCGCTGGTGGCTGAACGACAGCTCGGCTTGCCCAGGGAGGAGGTGCGGTAGATGGACTTCACCCGCAGCGAAGTCGAGATCGAGGTGTCGCGGCTGGCCGCGCAGGTTCTGTCCGTCCGCGATCCGGCCGCCGCAGCAGCAGGCGATATCGGCACAGACTGCGACGCCGGCCTGTGGTCGGACCTCGCCCGTGCTGGCTTGCTGTCACTGGCGTTGCCAGCCGACCTGGGCGGTGACGAACTCGGCATCCAGGCAACTGCCGCTGTGCTGACCGAAGTCGGCCGGCGCGCCGCTAGGGTGCCAGCGCTAGCCACACTGGCCTGCGGCGTCCTGCCTGTCATGCGTGCCGCCGACCCTGCAGTCAAGCGGCGGCTGCTGGCCGGCGTGGCGACCGGGGACACGGTGCTGACCGCCGCCATCAAGGAGCCTTCTGATCCGGCACCGGCCGCGCCGCGTACGGTCGCGACCTTGACCCGCAACGGGCAGTCAGGGACATTGACCGGGCTCAAGACTGGCGTGCTGTACGCGGCGGCGGCGAACTGGATACTGGTCCCGGCCAGCGCCGGTACCGAGGGCACCCCCGCCCGGACCGTCGTCGCGGTGATCGAGCCGGATGCCGACGGGCTGTCCTGTCAGCGAACTCGCAGCTCCTCGGGTCTGCCGGAGTACACGCTGCGGATGGAGGACACCCCGATAGCGTATCTGCTGGATGGCTGCACGGCGGACAGCCTTTACCAGCTGGCGGTGGCGGGTGCGTGCGCTGTTGCCGATGGGGTCCTCGCCACGGCCCTGGACCTGACCACGGAACACGTCCGCAGCAGGGAGCAGTTCGGCCGCCCGCTGGCGACGTTCCAGGCGGTCGCGCAGCAAATCGCCGATGTGTACGCGGCAGCACGGACCGTGCACCTGGCCACGCTGTCGGCCTGCTGGCAGCTGGACACCGGCTGCCACGCCGGCCGGGATATCGACGTGGCGGCATACTGGCTGGCCTCCTGCGGACCGAGGGCCATGCGCACCTGCCACCATCTGCACGGCGGCCTTGGCATGGATATCAGTTACCCGCTTCCGCGCTTTTCTGCGCTGCTGACCGACCTGGTGGCGTTCGTCGGCGGCGTAGCTGACCGGCTCGACCGGCTGGGCGTACGGGAAGCGGTTGACGCCTGATGTTCCTCGATCTCACCGATTCCCAGCTCGAGCTGCGCGATGACCTGCGCGCGTACTTCGCCACGCTCATCTCCCCGGCCGAGCGCGAGGCGATGCTGACGCAGCGCCACGGCAACATCTATCGGAACGTCGTCCGCCGGATGGGCAGAGATGGCTGGCTCGGCGTGGGGTGGCCGGTCGAGTACGGCGGGCGTGGCCTCGGCCAGATCGAGCAGCAGATCTTCGTGACCGAAGCGGCGCTGGCAGACGTCCCGCTGCCTGCGGTCACGCTGCAGACGGTCGGGCCAACCCTGATGGAGCACGGCAGCCAGGCGCAGAAGGATTTCTTCCTGCCGCGGATTCTGACCGGCGAGCTGCACTTTGCCATCGGCTACACCGAGCCGGGTGCTGGCACCGACCTGGCCTCGCTGCGGACCCGAGCCGTGCTCGACGGGGACCACTATCTGGTCAACGGCCAGAAAATCTTCACGACCGGCGGTCACGACGCCGACTACGTCTGGCTGGCGTGCCGCACTGATCCGCAAGCGCCTAAGCACAAGGGTCTGTCCATCCTGATTGTCGACACGACGGACCCCGGTTACTCGTGGACCCCGATCATTACCCACGACGGCGCGCACCACGTGAACGCCACCTATTACTCCGACGTGCGCGTCCCGGTGACGATGCGGGTCGGCGAGCAGAACGGCGGGTGGCGGCTGATTACCGCACAGCTCAATCACGAGCGAGTGATGCTCGGGCCGTCCGGGCGGATCGGCGTGCTGCACCGGCACGTCCGCGACTGGGCGGGCAGCCAGGCGGGGCCGGACGGCCGCCCGCTGCTTGACCAGCCGGATGTCCGCCGCGCCCTTGCCAGGGCTAGCGCGGCCGAGAGAATCAACGAGCTGCTCAACTGGCAAGTGGCAGTAACCGAGAGCCTAGACATCGCCGACGCGTCGCTCACCAAGGTCTTCGGGTCCGAGCAGGTGCAGCAGATCGGCACTGAGCTCGCCGAGATCGTCAGCCGGCACGGCGACCTGGCCGAGCAGCAGACTGCCGAGCTCGCCAGGTGGCTGGACGTCCAGAACAAGCGGAACACCGTGATGACATTCGGCGGAGGAGTCAACGAGGTGCAGCGCGAGCTGATCGCAATGGCAGGTCTCAAGCTGCCAAGAGTCCCGCGATGACTGCCGACGCAGACGAGCGGAGCTCGCACATACTCGCAGCCGCCGAGCAGGTCCGAGCGGCCGGCCCGAGCTTGCCCCGGTTTGCCAGAGACCCGGTGAACCTGCCAGCGATCAGGAACTGGACCGACGCGATCGGCGACACCAACCCGCTCTATACCGACGCCGACTTCGCCAGTCGATCGGTGCACGGTCAGCTGGTGGCACCGCCTGCCATGGTGCAAGTCTGGACGATGCCCGGGCTGCAGCCGCCCGCAGCAGGCGGTGGCGACACCGATCCGCTCGGGCAGATGATGAATGAGCTAGACGAGGCCGGCTTTCCCGCGGTGGTCGCGACTAACTGCGACCAGACCTACCACCGCTACCTGCGGCACGGTGAGCTACTCAGCCTGCGCGCCGAGCTGACCGATGTCAGCGGGCCAAAACGCACAGCGCTCGGCGAAGGGTGGTTCGTGACCACCCGGAACACCTGGTACTCCGGCGACGAGCCGGTCGCCGAAATGGACTGGCGCGTGCTCAGGTACCGGCCGCGAGCTGTTCAGCAGGAGCCGCGGGCGCTGGAGCACGCTCAGCCAACGCCTACTGGAACCGGAGCGGGCGGGAATGGCGGGGCCGGAACGCCATCTACCGCTCAGTCGGCTGCCGCCTCCGTTCCTGGAAGCGCTGGCGTTCCTCCAGGCACGGGGTCTGATGGCACTGTCGGGCTGGCGATGCGGCCGCCGACGTCTTTTGACACCGAATTCTTCTGGGCCGGGACGCAGGCCGGCGAGCTACGCATCCAGCGCTGCGGCGAGTGCGGTGCGCTCCGCCACCCGCCGGGCCCAGCCTGCCTCAGCTGCGGAGCGCTGCGTAATCAGGGCTATCAAGTCGTCGCGGGTACGGGCACGGTATACAGCTACGTTGTGCACAGGCACCCGCCGGTGCCAGGCAAGCAACTGCCGATCGTCGTCGCTCTGGTCGAGCTCACCGAGGGCCCCCGTGTCATGGCGGAACTGACCGGCGCCGACCCGGAGAAGGTGTCCATCGGAATGCCGGTACGCACCAGCTTTATCCGGGTCGACGCCGACCTGGTGCTGCCTGGCTGGCGGCCTGATGACCGAGGCGCTCCGGGTGTGCTGCCCGAGTGGTGCCTGCGGGTGACGCCTACTGTCGTCGTGTCGACCGCTGTCGCCACCCGCGACTTCTACCCGGTGCACCACGACCGGAACTTCGCCGAGCGCGGCGGCAGCACGGACATCTTCCTCAACATCCTCACCACGACAGGCCTGGTGCAGCGGTACGTCACCGACTGGGCCGGCCCGCAGGCGCTGGTGCGCGCAATCTCGATCCGGCTAGGCGTGCCTTGTTATGCCGGGGACACCCTGACGTTCAGCGGCAGGGTCACCGACGACACCGGCCCCGACGGCTGCGACCAGGTGATAGCGGTAGCCGGAAGCTGCACCCTCGGCAACCACGTCACCGGCACGGTCCGGCTCGCTGGCCCGGTTCGGCTGGCAAGCACAGGGAGCAGGCCATGACCGCCGGCCCGGCAACCCTCTCCCAGACCCCCGGCTTCTCCGGGACAACCGCGATCGCGGGGATCGGGGCCACCGAGTTCTCCAAGAACTCGGGGCGCAGTGAGCTGAAGCTGGCCGTCGAGGCCGTGCGCGCCGCGCTCGACGATGCCGGGCTGGAGCCTGCCGAGGTGGACGGGCTTGTCACGTTCAGCATGGACTCCAGCGCGGAAATCGCGGTAGCACGGGAAATCGGCGCGGGCGAACTGACCTTCTTCAGCTTGATCGGCTACGGCGGCGGGGCGGCCTGCGCGACCGTGCACCAGGCCGCGATGGCGGTGGCGACCGGTGCGGCCAGCGTCGTTGTCTGCTACCGGGCGCTGAACGAGCGGTCGGGCCGCCGCTTCGGCCAGGTCTCGGTCGCGGCGGTCCAGGCAGCGACCTCGTCAGGGATCGACAGCGGCTGGCATTACCCGATGGGACTGGCCACTCCGGCTGCGACCGTCGCGATGGCAGCCCAGCGCTACATGCATGTTTTCGGTGCAACCAGCGCGGACTTCGGGGCGGTCGCGGTTGCCGACCGCAAGCATGCCGCCACCAACCCGGCCGCCTGGTTCTACCAGCGACCGATCACGCTGGCTGATCACCAGCAGTCGCGGTGGATCTGCGAGCCGCTGCGGCTGCTTGACTGCTGCCAGGAGACCGATGGCGCCGTGGCTGTCGTAGTGACCAGCCTGGCGCGCGCGCGTTCCCTCAAAAAATCACCGGTCGTCATCCAGGCCGCGGCCCAGGGCAGCGGCCCGAATCAGTACACGATGACGAGCTACTACACCAGCGACCTGACTGGACTGCCCGAGATGGGCGTGGTCGCCCGCCAGCTGTGGGCGCAAGCCAGGCTGCGGCCGGCCGATGTGCGCACCGCGGTGCTGTACGACCACTTCACCCCGTACGTGCTGATGCAACTGGAGGAGCTCGGCTTCTGCCCGCGCGGCGAGGCAAGGAACTTCATCGCCGGTGGCGCGATCGAACTCGGCGGCGTGCTGCCGCTGAATCCGCACGGCGGTCAGCTCGGCGAGGGCTATCTGCACGGCATGAACGGCATCGCCGAAGCCGTCCGGCAGGTCCGCGGCACGTCGGTCAACCAGGTTCCCGGCGACGGGCCGGTGCTGGTCACTGCAGGCACAGGCGTGCCCACTAGCGGGCTGATCCTGGGCCCGGACTGAGCGGCTGGGGGTCTGGCGGGCGCGGGCGGTCCGGCGGTTAGCCAGGCAGCCAGGCCACATCGGAGCCGGACGGAGCGCCGACTACTGAGGAGTGAGCGCAGCAGACCTGAGCGAGCACGTCGCTGTCTGCGACGTCACTGGTCGCGGCAACCGGGTACCCGCACAGCAGCGCGAACGGGTACTGCCCGCCGATCTCGTTCCACAGCGCCTCAAGCTCGATGGCGGCCTCGGCCGAGCACGTCTGCCAGAGCATGGCGACCATCCCGCCGAAGACGCGGACCGGGCCTTCCCTCCTGCCGGCAGCGGCCAGCACCGGGCTCATCGTCTCCCAGAAGGCTGCCGCGTCCGGCCGTCCGTTGATGACGAACCGGTCCATCGTCTGGCTGGCATCAAGCGGCACGTAGGATCCGTCAGCCCAGGCTCCGGCCAGATCGATGCCAGTTGCCGTCAGCCACGCGTTCACCTGGGACCGGCAGTCGGGTGTCGCCACCAAGACCGCTGATCCGCCGTCCCTGATGGCGGACTGCAGGTACGAGCCGACGAGCCCGGCCAGCTCGTTCTCACGGTAAAACGCCACGGCGTGGTCGCCAGGACCAGCGCTGAGCACGTGCCCGTCCCTTCTGTCACAGTCCCCGCCCGTTACGGCTCTATGCCCAGCCCGTTACGAGTTAATCACCCGCCGAGCTGGCGGCATCGCGCGCCGCCAGGTAGCCGAACGTCATGGCCGGGCCGATCGTCGCGCCTGGCCCGGCGTAGCTGCGCCCCATCACCATCGCGCTGGTGTTGCCAGCGGCATACAAGCCGTCGATGACGCTGCCGTCCGACCGCAGGACCCGTGCGTGCTCGTCTGTGCGCAGACCGCCCTTGGTGCCGAGGTCGCCGGGCACGATCTTGATCGCGTAGTAGGGCGGGCTGGCGAGGGGCGCCAGGTTCGGGTTGGGCTTGCAATTCGGATCGCCGTAGTAACGGTCGTAGGCGGAGTCGCCGCGGCCGAAGTCGGCGTCCTGGCCAGCCTTAGCGAAGTCGTTAAACTTCTGCACGGTCTTCGCCAGTCCGTCGCCGGAGATACCGATCTGGTCAGCCAGCAGGGCGGGCGATTCGGCCTTGAACACGACGCCGGACCGGAACCAGCGCCGTGGCAGCGGCTTACGCGGCGGGATACCGGTGAACACGTACCGGTTCCGGTAGCGCTGATCCGTGATCATCCAGCACGGGATATGCGGATTATCGTCGGTGTGCTTGTCGTACATGACGTGCACGGCGTCGACGTACGGCGCTGCCTCGTTGACGAACCGCTCGCCCGCGCTGTTGACAAAGATGCTGCCCGGCAGGCTTCGCTCGGCCAGGCAGAAGATCGGCCCGCTGGCGAGCGGGATCGACGGCCCCCACCAGGCGTCGTCCATGAGCTCTAGCTCGCCGCCAGCCAGCTGGCCTGCCAGAATGCCGTCCCCGGTGTTGCCAGGCGAGCCGACCGTCCAGTCCGTCGCAACCGGAGCCCGCTGGTAGCGCTTGCGCATCTCGTCGTTGCGCTCGAACCCGCCAGTCGCCAGCAGCACACCGCGACGAGCGCGGATGGTGACAGGCTCGCCGTGGCGGGTGGCCGTCAGGCCGGTGATCCGGTCGTTCTCCGTCAGCAGACCGGTCATGGGCGTGTTCAGCCAGACCGGCACGCCGGCCGTGAGCAGCCCTTGGCGGAGGCCGGCGACGAGTGCCTGGCCCATGCTCAGCAACTGCCTGTGGCGCAATCGGCTGGCGATCATCCGGCCGGTCACCCTGGCCGTGGTCGTGATCGCGCGCGGATGGCTGGTACCCAGGCTCATCCAGCGGTAGTTGGCCTGGGTGACAGTGATGTGCGCGGGCGCGGGCAGGTACGGCGGCCGCAGGCTCGCTAGTTCCGGGCCGAGGATCCGGCCGTCAAGCAGTCGGGGCTCGATCGACCGTCCGCCCGGCCGGCCGCCGGGCGCCTCCGGGTAGTAATCGGAGTAGTTCGGCACCCAGTCGAAGCTGAGCGGGGTATTGGCCAGGACGAGGTCGAGCATCCGCGGGCCGTGCTCGAGAAACGCCTCTTGCAGACCGGGCGGCACCGACTCGGTGGCGACGTGCGCCAGGTAAGCGCTTGCCAGTTCGGCTGTGTCGGGTATGCCAGCCTTGCGCAGCACCGAGTTCCGCGGCACCCAGACACCGCCGCCGGAACGCGCCGTGGAGCCGCCGAAGTATTCCGTCTTTTCGATGACGAGGACACTGAGCCCGGTTGCTGCCGCGGTGAGTGCCGCCGTCAGGCCGGCCGCGCCGCTTCCCGCGACCACGAAGTCGAACACGGGCTCTTCGGCTGTCATGCGATCATAGTAGAACACGTTACAGTTCTGGCCAGCTGACCGGCCGCGGTGACACTTCATGCGACCCTGCACCGCATATCAGAACAAAACGGGCGCGAAATGTGCAGACTCCCATGAAGAGTCCGCACGGCTTCCATGAAGTGTCGGCGGTAGCTTCCCCTGCCATGAAGTGTCCGCGGCAGCTGCAATCCTGGCGTCGTGACAGCGGAGACTTCACTACCAGGGTGGCGATTAGCCGGCATCAGGACCACGGCCGAGCTCAAGGCGGCCGGAAAGAGCGCTGCCGAGATCGGGAAGCTGACTCGCAGGGGGTCGCTCGTCAGAGTCCGGTATGGCGTCTACGCGCGCGCCGACATGGCCAGCAAGGTGCTGAGCCAGCGTGACGGTGATCAGCTGCTCAGAGCTGCGGCCGAGCTGCTGGCCGCGGGACGGAGCGCCACGGCCAGTCACGAGACTGCTGCCGTGATTCACGACCTCGACCTGCTCAGCAAGCCAGACCGAGTCCTGACATTGACCCGGTCACCAGGCCACAACCGCGCGGGACGACCGGGTGTACTCGTCCACTCGGCGGACCTGCCAGCCCGGCATGTGACAGTGATCTACGGCATGCCTGTCACCACCGTTGCACGAACCGTCGTAGACCTGGCTCGGACGCTGGAGTTCCGGGCTGGCGTGGCGACTGCGGACTCAGCCCTGCATCGCAAACTCGTCACGAAAGCAGAACTGCAGGCCGTCCTCACCGAGTGCTCGAGATGGCACTGGAGCCAGCGCGCCGCCGAGGTGGTGTCTTTCGCCGACGGGCTCAGCGAGTCCGTGCTTGAGTCCCTGGCCCGCGTGGTCTTCCGGGATTGCGGCCTTCCGCCGCCGGAGTTGCAAGTCTGGGTCGGCGGCGCCGAAGCCGCAGGCCGCGTGGACTTCCTGTGGCCGGAGTTCCGTACCATCGCCGAAGTCGACGGCCGGATGAAATACAGCGACCCGTCACGGGCCGTCAGGCAGCTGGACCGCGACAGGCAGTTGCGCGACGCCGGCTACGAGGTCGTGCACTTCACCTGGCAGCACATCACCGAGAACGCTGGTTACGTGAACAGCGCGACCAGAAGGGCGTTCGAACGGGGAACGCGCGCTCCTCGTCCCGCAGCGTGACACGACACGCGGTGCCGTTCTCCGGCTGAGGCGTCGCAATGTCTCGCGGAGCTAGTCGTAGCTGACGCTGACCTCAGGCGTCAGCGCGACCGACTGGCAGGCGAGGACGTAGCCATCGGCGAGGTCAGCCTCGTCTAGTACCTCGTTGTTGATCATCTCTACCTTGCCGCCGGTCAGCTGGCACGCGCACGCCCCGCAGATGCCGTCCCGGCAGGAGAATGGCGGATCCAGCTCGGCATCGATCAGCACGTCGAGCATCCGGATCCCGGCCGGCCACGGCAGGCTCCTCGTTTCGCCGTCGATGGTCACCTCAAGTGCCGCTGCCACCCCGGCGGCCACCGGCGGGGCGGTGTCGAACGGGTTGTGCTGCAAAGACAGGAACCGCTCGACCCGGACGCCGCGCGGCGGCACACCGATGGCGCTTGCCGCCTCCCGCACTGCCGCGAGGAACGGATCGGGACCGCTCGCATAGATCTGGCAAGCACGGAACGGCCCGATGAGCGGCACGAGCTGCGGGCCGGACGGCAAGCCCTGCAGCACGTCGAGCCAGTGCACAACGAGCAGCCGCGAACCCGCGCGTGGAGCCAGTTCTTTCAGTGCCTGGCCGAAGATTACCGACCGCTCATCCCTGTTCGCGTACACCAGCACCACCCGGCCGCTACCAGCGGCGAGCACGGACTTCAGAATCGACATCACTGGCGTGATGCCGCTTCCGGCTGCCAGCAGTAGGTAGTCGTCGTCGAGCGAGGATGGCACGAACATGCCGGCCGGCGGCAGCACATCGAGCACCGTCCCTGGCCCGACGTTCGCGGCGATCCAGTGCGAGGCATAACCACCCGGCGTCTGCTTCACGGTGACGGTCAGCGGATCGCCAGTAAGCGGCGAACTGCACAGCGAGTAGCACCGCGCCACCGAGCCATCCCGGTCGCTGGGAATCCGCAGGGTGAGGAACTGGCCGGGCCGATATGCGAAGGCGGCGGCGAGCTCAGACGGCACCTCGAACACCAGCGAGCAGGCCTCCGCGGTCTCCGGGATCACGGCCTGCACCCGCAGCTGATGGAAGGCCCGGTCGGCGCCTGCGGTCACGGCCGGCCCGGCGCGGTTGCCTCGTCGCTGCCGCTCTCGGTCATGCCGCTCTCACCACGGCCGCTCTCGCCAGGGTCGCTCTCGGTCATGACGCGCTCACCACGGTCGCTGCCACAACCGTCGCTGCCACAACCGTCGCTGCCACAACCGTCGCTGCCACAACGGCCGCTGCCACCACGGCCGCGCTCACCACGGTCGCTCTCACCACGGGGCTGACACCGGCAGCCAGCCGTCGAGCGCTGCGACCTCGATACTGCGCCGCATCGCGTCACAGCGCTCGATCAGCGGCGTCTGCTCACCAGCAAGGCTCCGCCGGGCGAACTCGGCGCACTGGCGCACCGCCGCGGCGTCCCACTGCACGCTGGTGTGCTGACTGCTGAACTTGGCGGCCAGCACGACGGCACCGCACTGTTTGCATTGCACCTGGCAGTACCGGGACCGCCGGTCGTCCGGACGCGCCTGTCCGCCCGGAAGTGCCTGCCAGTCTCCGGCCAGCCGGACGTCTTCGCTCATGCGGAGCCGGCTCCCCCCGCGCCTGCCGTTCCCGCTTCTCCTGGCGCTCCGGCTACTCCTGGCGCTCCCGCAGCATCCGTTGCGACGCCGCTGGCTACTGGCTGCCGGGCCGCGAGGTTCGCGGCGACTTCGGCCTCCCACGCCTCCACCGCGCGCGAAGTGTCCACCTCGAACTCGTGCCGGGCGACCATGTCCGCCGGGATCGTGGCCACGTCCAGGTAGAACTGCTCATACCAGCGGCGCAGCTGGTACACCGGGCCATCGTCGGCACACAGCAGCGGGTTGTCGATCCGGCTCTTGTGCGTCCAGATGTCCACGTCCTGGCCGAACCCCAGCCCGACGAACCTGGCGAACTTGGCCGCCACCTTGTCCGCCTGCTCCGGTGACAGGCCGGGCAGCTTCTTCACGATCACGCCCCACTGCAGCACGAACCGCTCGGGCGTTACCGGGTAATGGCAGTTGATCAGCACGGCATCCATCGGCACACCGTGGTAGTCGTAGTTCAGGTAATCGATCATGTAAGAGGGCCCGTAGTACGCGGCCTCGGAGACCAGCCCGATCTCGGTCACCGACCCGCCCGCCTGGCGCGCGTCCGGCTCATAGTCCGGCCGCGACCTGGTCCTGAGGTACTGCGTGGCGATATGACCCTCGAAGACGTTGCGGAAGTAGGTCGGGAACGCGAAGTGAATGTAGAAGAAGTGCGCCATGTCGACGACGTTGTCGACGACCTCGCGGCAGTTCGCGTCGACGGTCAGCGAGTCCCAGGTCCAGTTCGACCACTCCGGTGAATACGCGCCGTCAATCTCCGGGATCGTCACTTCAGGCGGCGGCGGGTTGCCTTCCGGGTCGTTCCAGATAAACAGCTGCTGGTTCTGCTCCAGCGTCAGCCACGACCGGGTGCGGGCCGTCGGCGGCACCCGGCGCGAGTACGGGATCTTGACGCACTTACCGTCGCCGCCCCAGCGCCAGTCGTGAAACGGGCAGGCGACGGCGTTGCCCTTGATCGTTCCCCGGCTCAGGTCGCCCCCCATGTGCCGGCAGTACCCGTCCAGGACGGTCAGCTCTCCGGACTCGCCGGCGAACACGACGAGCTTGGTGCCGAATGCTTCTACCCCATGCGGGTTGCCGTCGCGGAACGGCGCGGCCAGGCCGAGGCAGTGCCAGCCGCGGGCAAACCTGGCCGGCGGGGCGCCCGCGTCGATGCTCCGCACTCCGTTCCGGTCGTTCATAAGACCTCCAGCCCAGCTGACCCGCACGCCTGACCGGCGGCTGGACCGGGTCTGCTACCCCTAGACTAGAACATGTTCTAGTGTAGGGACATTGTCGGGCGGGGTCGGTAGCATCTGGGAGCCGGATTGACTGACAACGTGGGTGCCGAGGTCATCGAAGCCGTCCGCGAACTGCTTCCGGTGCTCCGTGAGCGTGCGCAAGAGACGGAGGATGGCCGGGTAGTCCCCGCGGAGTCCGTTAAGTCTTTGGAGGAAACGGGCTTTTTCCGGCTTCTGCAGCCTGAGACTTTCGGCGGCATGGAGGCCGATCCGCTGACCTTTTACGCCGCGGTCCGCCTTATCGCGAGCGCCTGCGGCTCCACTGGCTGGGTGTCCTCAGTGCTCGGCGTGCACCCGTGGCATGTCGGCTTGTTCTCGCCGCAAGCGCAGCAGGATGTGTGGGGCACCGACCGGGCGACCCGGATCTCATCGTCTTATGCCCCGACCGGGAAGGCAGTCGAGGTCGACGGCGGGCACCAGGTCAGCGGCCGGTGGAGCTTCTCGTCGGGCTGCGATCACGCCAGCTGGGTCCTGCTTGGCCAGATCGTCACCGACGCCGACAACCGGCCGACCGACTTCCGCACGTTCCTGCTCCCTCTCTCCGACTACACGATCGAGGACGTGTGGGACACGGTCGGGCTTCGCGGCACCGGCAGCAACGACATCGTCGTCGACAACGCTTTCGTGCCGGCGTACCGCTCGCTCAGCTTCATTGACGTGTCGAAGCTGGTCGTGCCCGGCCAGGAACTGAACCACGCGCCGCTGTACAAGCTCCCGTACGGCTCGGTATTCCCGTACTCGATCACCGCCCCGATCATCGGCATGGCGACCGGCGCGTACCAGGCACACGTCACGTACACCAGGGAACGCGTCCGTGCCGCCTACATCGGTCAGAAGGCAGCGCAGGATCCGTTCGCGCAAGTACGCGTCGCAGAGGCGGCCGCGGAGATCGACGACGCGTGGGGCGCGCTGGAGCGGAACATGACCGAGCTGATGGACCGCGCCAGGGCAGGCCGGCCGATTCCCACCGAACTGCGGCTGCGGGTGCGGCGCGACCAGGTCCGCGGTACCGGACTCTCGATCCGTGCGGTGGACCAGTTGTTCGAGAATTCCGGCGGCCGGGCGCTCAAGACCGGCACGCCGATCCAGCGGTTCTGGCGGGACGCGCACGCCGGCCGGGTGCACGCGATCAACGATCCGGAACGGGCGCTGTCGATGTTCGGTGGCGGCGAGTTCGGTCTGCCGGTCCCGGCTGACGCGATGCTCTGAGCGACACTTCATGCGACCGTCACCCACAAACCACTGCAAACCGGGCGCCTTTCTGCTCGGGTCGCATGAAGAGTCGGCCCGGCCACGAGAAGCGTCGCGGGAGGCGCGATGAGCGAGTCGATTGGGCACGTTGCCGACATTGGCGGACTGCCGGTGCGCTATTACGTTTCCGGCCCCGCCTCCGCAAGCGGCGTCGCCCTGGCGGGCCGGGGCGACGCTGACACTGTCGTCTTCCTGCACGGCGGCGGGCCGGGCGCCTCGTCCTTGAGTAACTTCGGCCGCAATTTCCCGGTGTTCGCCAAGCGGCTCAGGGTCGTGATGATGGATCTGCCCGGTTACGGCGGGACGGCCGCTCGTCCAGCGAGCGGCCACTTCTTCACGGTGGCCGCAGCGGCGCTGGCTGGCCTGATGGACGAACTCGGAGTCGCCAAGACCCACATTGTCGGCAACTCACTGGGCGGCGGAGCCGCGTTGCGATTCGCGCTTGACTACCCCGAGCGGGCCGGACGGCTGGTGTTGATGGGGCCGGGCGGGCTCACGCTCAACGTACTGGCGCCGGACCCGACCGAAGGCGTCCGCCGGCTGATGGAGTTCGGCGCACCGCCAGGCCCGAGCCGGGACAAGATGGCGGCGTTCCTCCAGACCATGGTCCACGACCAGCGACTGGTGACCGCGGAGCTTGTCGATGAGCGGTTCGCTGTCGCCAGCCGGCCAGAGGCGCTGGCCGGAATGGCCGCGATGGGGAGCTCGTTTTTCGGCGAGCACGCGGAGGACGGCATGCTCTGGCGCGACGCGCACCGGGTCAAGCACGAGGTGCTACTGATCTGGGGCCGCGAGGACCGGGTCAACCCGCTGGACGGCGCGCTCATAGCGCTGAAACAATTGCGACGCGCTCAGCTGCACGTCTTCGGCGGCTGCGGCCACTGGGCCCAGCTGGAGAAGTTCGACGAGTTCAACGAACTCGCGCTGCGATTCCTGTGCGGCGGTGCGGCATGACGGGGTGCACGGCATGACAGGGTGCGGCATGACGGGGTGCACGGCATGACAGGGTGCGGCATGACAGGGTGCGGCATGACCGGGTGCGGCATGACAGGGTGCGGCATGACAGGGTGCGGCATGA
>Ga0335075_10003494_pt1 | contig 24940 bp, 21 predicted proteins | sample Lox_Sample_24_FD_206723 | JGI IMG/M metagenome (GOLD analysis project Ga0335075, IMG submission 206723) | Soil microbial communities from Loxahatchee National Wildlife Refuge, Florida, United States - Lox_Sample_2.4 | ecosystem: Environmental > Terrestrial > Soil > Wetlands | place: USA...
ACCTCAACCCGCGCACCCGCAACCCCGTCACCGCGATCCTGATCCAGGGCGCCATCTCCTCGGTGCTCATCATCGCGCTGTTCAGCCAGAGCAGCCTGGTCAACGTCACGATCTACCTGACCGGCGCACTCAGCGTGATCTGGCTGTTCTCCAGCCTCTTCTTCTTCATCCCGCCGCTGATCGCGCGGGTGAAGTACGCCGACCGCTACGCCAGCGAGGACTTCTGGCGGATCCCCGGCGGCAAGCCGGGCGTCTGGGTCACCTGCCTCGTCGGCACGGCCAGCACCATCGCCGGCATCTACTACTCCTTCGCCTCACCGTGGATCGATGTGCCGAAGGGCACCTGGATGAGCTGGCTCGGAAGCATCGTGGCCGGCGCCCTCGTGGTCATGGGCCTGGTCTTCTACTTCGGCCGCCGCTCCGCCGCGAAGCTGACCCAGGAGGACGCACTGGCCCACCTGGCCAGGCTCGACATCTCCAGCGAGGCACCCGAGGCCGTGTGACCGTGCCGGTCCCGGGCGGCACTTGCGGGCCCGCCCGGGACCGGCGGCGGGCGGAGGCGGAGATACGTGCAACAACCATCCGTTCGGGATGACGTGTTGATTTTCTCCCTATTGACGAATCGATTCAGCACCTGACTTCGCGCGACCAAAGGAGTAGCACCATGGCAGCGGACACCGCGATCGGCGCCCCGGTGAGCGAACGTTCCTTCACTTCCTATCCCCTCGACCCGCTGAGCGGCGCTGAGATCGAGAAGGCGGCCGAGGTCATCAAGGCAAGCGAGCACGCCACCGAGACGCTCCGCTTCGTGATGATCTCCCTTGAGGAGCCGCCCAAGCCGGCCACGCTCACGTTCGACCCGCTGGCGGTCCCGGCGCGCAAGGCATTCGCGGTCACCTACGACGCGCCGCGCAAGCTCATCTACGAGGCGGTCGTCAACCTCGACGCCGCCGCGATCGAGTCGTGGACGCCGGTCCCTGGCCGCTTCCCCTCCTACCTGTCCGACACCCTCACCGAGGTCGAGAAGGTCGTGAGGGAAGACCCGCTCTGGCGCGACGGGATGCGCAAGCGCGGCGTCACCGACTTCGACTTGTGCATGATCGACCCGTGGCCGGCGGGCTTCCTCGGGCCGCAGGACCACTACGACACCAGCCCGACGGTCTGCCGGCCGCTCACCTTCGTGCGGTCGGCGCGCGGCGAGCACGGCTACGCCCGGCCCGTCGAGGGCCTCATCGTCACCTTCGACCTCGACGCCATGAAGGTCCTCGGCGTCGAGGACCACGGCGTGGTGCCGCTGCCGCCCACGGCCGGCAACTACAGCGAGCACTACGACATGTTCAGCCCGGACAACCGCCCGGCGTTCACCGGGTTCCGCGACGACCTCAAGGACATCGTCATCACCCAGCCCGACGGCCCCAGCTTCACCGTCGACGGCTACGGGGTGACGTGGCAGAAGTGGGCTTTCCGGGTCGGGTTCAACCCCCGGGAGGGCCTCGTGCTCCACACCATCTCCTACAACGACAAGGGCACCGAGCGCCCGGTCATGTACCGGGCGGCCCTGTCGGAGATGGTGGTGCCCTACGGCGACGTCGCCCCCACCCACTGGAACAAGAACGTCTTCGACATGGGCGAGGTCGGCATGGGGATGTCCGCCAACCCGCTCACCCTCGGCTGCGACTGCCTGGGCGAGATCTTCTACTTCGACGGCGTCGTCAACGACAGCCTCGGCAACGCCGTGGTCATCCCGAACGCGGTCTGCATGCACGAGGAGGACTACGGGATCGCCTGGAAGCACACCGACTTCCGCACTCAGGAGGTCGAAGTGCGCCGGTCCCGGCGCCTGGTCGTGTCGATGATCTGCACGGTCGGCAACTACGAGTACGGGTTCTTCTGGTACCTCTACACCGACGGGTCGATCGAGTACGAGGTCAAGCTGACCGGCGTCCTCACCACCGGCGCGTTCGAGGGAGAGACGCCCAGGTACGGCGTCGCGGTGGCGCCGGGGATCTACGGCCCCAACCACCAGCACTTCTTCAGCGTGCGCATGGACATGGCGGTCGACGGCCCGAACAACTCCGTCTACGAGGTCGACTCCGTCATCGAGGACGAGGAGCTCAACCCGTACCACAACGCCTGGTACACCCGGGCGACGCTGGTCAAGTCGGAGTCCGAAGGCGCGCGCGACTGGAACTGGGATACCAACCGGTACTGGAAGATCACCTCCGACAGGGTCAACGAGCTCGGCGAGAAGACCGCCTACAAGCTCGAACCGCGCGCCGTGGTCAAGCCCTTCGTCCAGCGGGGGTCCTACATCTACGATCGCGCGCGGTTCGTGCAGAAGCCGGTCTGGGTGACCAGGTACGACCCGAAGGAGAAGTACGCCGCGGGCGACTACATGGCCCAGTCACCGGACACGCAGGGCTTGCCGGCTTACGTCGCGGACGACGCGGACCTGGAGAACACCGACGTCGTCCTCTGGTACACCGTCGGCACCCACCACGTCGTGCGCCCGGAGGACTGGCCGGTGATGCCGTGCGCCTACATCGGCTTCCACCTCAAGCCGGTCGGGTTCTTCGACGGCAACCCGGCCCTGGACCTCCCGCCGACGACGGCGGCCGGCGACCACTGCGCCCACCACGGTCGCTGACAGAAAGGGTTTCGTTGTCAAGCACCACGATCGACTTCCTCTACCTGTCCGAGGAAGACATGATCGCCGCCGGGGTCACCGACATGGCCGCCTGCGTCGACGCCATGCAGGAGACCTTCGCGCTGCTGCACAGCGGCGACTACCGCATGGCAGGCCCCAACGGCAACTCGCACGGTGCCGCCCTGAGCTTCCCCGACGACCCGCCGTTCCCGTCGATGCCGAGGAACGGCCCCGACCGACGGTTCCTCGCCATGCCCGCGTACCTGGGCGGGAGCTTTGGGACCAGCGGGGTCAAGTGGTACGGCTCCAACGCCGAGAACCGCCGCAAGGGACTCCCGCGGTCGATCCTGATGTTCATGCTCAACGACACCGACACCGGGATGCCGCTGGCCCTGATGTCGGCCAACCTGCTGTCGGCCTACCGGACCGGCGCGGTGCCCGGCGTGGGCGCCCGGTTCCTGGCGCGGCCCGGCGCCCGCGTCGTGGGCATCGTCGGGCCCGGCGTCATGGCGCGCACGTCGCTTGCGGCCTTCGTGACGGCCTGCCCGCAGATCGACACCGTCAAGGTCAAGGGGCGCGGCCGCGCGAGCACCGAGGCCTTCACCGCCTGGGTGGCGGGGCAGTTCCCGCAGATCACTACGGTGACCGAGGCCGCCACGATCGAGGAGGCGGTGCGCGACAGCGACATCGTCACCTACTGCACCACCGGTATGAGGGGCGACCCCAGCCAGTACCCGACGGTGGTCCGCGACTGGGTAAAACCGGGGGCGTACCTGAGCATGCCCAGCGTCTGCAACATCGACGAGGGAATGCAGAAACCCGACGTGCGCAAGGTCGCCGACAACGTCATGATGTACGAGGCCTGGGCCAAGGACGCCGGCTACCCCGCCCACAAGCGGAACTCACTGCTCGGCGGAAAATTCATGGACATGATCCACGACGGCGTCATGGCCCGCGAAGACCTGGTCGACCTGAGTGCCGTCGTCGCCGGCGAGGTGACCGGACGGCGAGGCGACGACGACATCATCATCCTGTCGGTCGGGGGCATGCCCGTCGAGGACGTGGCCTGGGGCACGATTCTGTACCGCAACGCCCTGGCCGGCGGCATCGGAACCAGACTCAACCTGTGGGAGAGGCCGGTGCTCGCGTGACCCGCGCCGGCCGCAGGGACGTCGTGGTCGTCGGCCTGGGCTCGATCGGCTCCATGACGCTGTGGCAGCTGGCCAGGCGCGGGGTCGACGTGCTCGGGATCGAGCAGTTCGGGCGGGTGCACACCGATGGCGCCTACGCCGGCGAATCCCGGCTGTTCCGCGTCGCCGCCAAGGAGGGCGAGGTTTTCATCCCCGCGCTGCTGCGCGCCCGCGAGCTGTGGCAGGAACTCGGGGCCGCCTACGGGCAAGACCCGTTGCTGCAAGCGGGCGCGCTCAGCGTCGGGCCGCGCGGGCACCCCGCCCTGACCTCGACGCTGTCCGCGGTCAGGCGCTACGACCTGCCGCACGAGATCCTCGACGCCGCCGGGCTCCGCGCCAGGTACCCCCAGTTCTACGTCGAGGACAACGACATCGGCGTGCTCGACCCCCTGGGCGGGGTCCTGCGGTCCGAGCTGGCGGTCGTGGCGGCGACCGACCTCGCGCTGCGCCACGGGGCATCCGTCCGCTACCACACCGCCGTCAGCGCGATCGAGCCCCGCCCCGACGGCGTGCGCGTGCTGACCCCGGACGGGGAGGTGCTCGCCGAGCGGGTGGTCCTCACCGCCGGCCCGTGGACCACGCGCCTGCTGCCGGACCTGGCGGACATCGTGAAGGTCGCCACCCTGCCGCTGATCTGGTTCATCCCGCGGCACATCGAGATGTTCACCCCCGGCCGGTTCCCCGGGTTCATGCGCGATCTCCACGGCGTGCACGCGTTCGGCATCCCGTCCCTCGACGGCTGCAGCGTCAAGGCCACGCCGAGCCTCGGCCTCCCCCAGGCCGGCGACTGGGACAACCGCGGGACCACCATCCCCCGGGAGCGCCTGAAGTGGGCCGGCCAGCAGATCCAGAAAATGATCCCCGACCTGATCCCCGAGGCGTCCCGCTGGTCGCTGCACGGCGAGTCCGTCGCGGCCAGCAAGATGCCCGTCATCGACACCGTCGCCGGCGGCGCCGTCATCGTCGCGACCGCCCTGAGCGGCAACGGGTTCAAGTTCTCGCCGGTCTGGGGACAGACCCTCGCCGACCTCGCCACCAAAGGCGAGGCCACGTTCACCAGCGATGCGTTTACCATCGACGCGCACCGCCACATCGCCGCTAAGGCCTGAGGATCACTAGCAGGCCGGTCACCGGGATGCTGGTCGGCGACGACAGGCCGTCGGGCAAGTTGCTCAGGAAGTAGCCGGCCGCCGCGAGGTAGCCGACGATGATCCCGGCCACGGCGCCGGCGACGCCGGTGGCGACGCGGTTGGCCCACGCGATTTACCCGCCTGGGTTTACCAGCTCTCAGGAACGTCCTCCGTCCACTCCACGACGGTGCCGGTGAACTGCCCGGGATCGGCCGGCAGGCGGACCAGCACACGCGTCCTGAAGGGGGACGAGCCGACCGGGTCACCGCCCGCCGGCCGTCGCCGCCGACCAAAACCATGATCACTTAGCCGAGCCTTCTAGCCCAGCAGGGTGTCGCGGCAGGACAGCGCGAGCGTCAGCAGCGCCGCGGCGGCCGCCTGCAGGGGCGTGCCCGTCAGTAGTTCCGTCACCGACGGCTCGTCGAACGGGCGGGGCCCGATTACGCGGCCCTCAGCGTTGGCGTCGACAAGGTCGCCGAAGAGTTCGTCGTACAGCGGAGCGTCGATCACCACGGCCGCGAGCAGGTCCAGGGCGAACGTGAGCGGGTCGGCGCCGAGGCCGAGGCACCAGGCGCGCACCCGGCCGTCGGCAAGGCCGTCGGTCATGGCGCTGGCGAGCGGCCAGGCGGCGTAGTCGATCGGTGCCAGTTCGCTTCCGTAGTCCTCGTCCGCGCCGAGGAGTTCCTCGGCGTACTCCCGGAGCAGGCCGCGCCACAGACTGAAATCGTTCGCCTCGTTCCACGGCGCCTCGCCGGACGGCTGGAACACGCCGACCGGGATCACCTGGTACAGGCCGCCCGCGTGGCTGACCTGGCCCGGGTGCCGGTAGTGCAGCGGGAACGCCGCGGTACCGGCCGGCCGGTCGTACCGCAGCGTGAGCGCGCTCACCGCCATCGGCGCGGCTCGCCCGGTGAGGCCCGTCGGGCCGCCGAGCGCCGCGCGGTAGGGGCAGCGGTCGGCCGCGTCCCCAGCCGGGTTCGCCACCTGACGGAGCTCACCTGCCTCGGGCGGCCCGGCTGGCCCGGCAAGCGCGGCGGCGGCGTACTCGTAACCGGCGGCGCCGCCGGTGTCCACGCCATCGAAAAACCGGCCGCGTCCGAAGACCAGCCGCGGGCCGTCCCCGGCGACCAGGTTCGCCTCGACGAGCCGGTAGGTGGGCCGGTTCTCGAAGACCGCCGGCGGGGCCAGCGCGGCGATCACGTCGCTGTAGCGCCGGTACCTGGTGCCGTCGGCGCGCTCAGGCAACGCGGACGGCGCCAGTGCCGCCAGGTCGGGGACGTCGGGATGCGGCGCGTCCGGCCGGAACTCGAGCCGGACGCTGTCCAGCGGTACCGGGGCGGCGAGGCGCCAGGCCGGCGGGGCGAGCAGCGGAGTGCCGGCCACCCGGAGCTCGGCCGGGTAGCCGCCAGCGGCCCGGACTGCCAGCTCATAGCGGTCGCGGTTGAGGCAGGCGCAGACCCGTAGCCACCGCTCTTCTGACGGCGTGCGGACGGTCACCGTGTCCTCCCTGTTGACTGAAGGCTTGCTGAAGGTCGGTGGCAGATCGGCTGGACGTATCCCGGTTCGTGCCGGCGGCCTCTGCCACGCAAAGAGCTGAAACGGTCAAGAGTACGATGTCTGGGCCGTAAGAAAGCCGAGGAGGTAACCACGTATGTCGACCGACGACCAGCTCCGTTTCCCCGAAGGGTTCCTGTGGGGAGCGGCCACCGCCGCCTACCAGATCGAGGGGGCGCCGGACGCCGACGGGAAAGGGCCGTCGATCTGGGACACGTTCAGCCACACTCCAGGCAAGACCTACCACGGCGACACCGGCGACGTCGCGTGCGACAGCTACAACCGCTACCCGGAGGACATCGAGCTGCTGAAGCGGCTGGGCCTCGGGGCCTACCGGCTGAGCCTGTCCTGGCCGCGGATCCAGCCCACCGGGCGCGGCGCCGTCAACGCCAAGGGACTCGATTACTACAGCCGGGTGATCGACGCGCTGCTCGACGCGGGCATCGCGCCGGCGCTGACGCTCTATCACTGGGACCTGCCGCAGGAACTGCAGGACCTCGGCGGCTGGGCCAACAGGGACATCGCGGACTGGTTCGCGGAGTTCGCCGGGATCGCGGGCGAGGCGTTCGGCGACCGGGTTCCAAAGTGGATCACCCTGAACGAGCCATGGGTTGTCGCGCACGTCGGCTACCGGGACGGGCGGCACGCGCCCGGCATCCGCGACGTCGGGCAGGCGGTCGCCGCCAACCATCATTTGCTGCTGGCGCACGGGCGGGCCGTCACCGCGCTGCGCGCGTCGCGTGCCTCGGGCGACGTCGGGATCACGCTCAACCTGTGCGTGGAGCGGCCGGTCACGCCGGAGGCGGCCGGGTGGGCGGCCGAGCTCGAGGCCCGGCAGAACGGCGTGTACCTGGACCCGATCTTCCACGGCCGGTACCCGTCGCTGCTCGACGGCAACCCGGACTACTCCCCCGCCGCCGTGCCCGGGCTCGTCAGGGACGGCGACCTCACGGAGATCGGCGCGCCGCTTGACTTCCTCGGCGTCAACTTCTACTCGCCGCACTACGTCGGCCTGCTCCGCCCGGACGGTGAGCCCCGGCGCGGCGAGACGGTGACCGGACCGGGCACGGTGTCCGTCGAGCCGGAAGGCCTGCCCGTCACCGCGATGAACTGGCTGGTCGAACCGGGTTCCATCCGCGAGCTGCTGACCCGGGTGGTCGCGCCGGTGACCGGTGCGCTGCCCGTCTACATCACGGAGAACGGGTCCGCCTGGCACGACTACGTCACCGCGGACGGGCACGTGCACGACCCCGAGCGCATCTCCTACCTGCGCGGCCACCTGGCGGCCGTGCACGCGGCGATCGCGGACGGCGTGCCCGTGAAGGGGTACTTCGCCTGGTCGCTGCTTGACAACTTCGAGTGGGCTTTCGGGTACGACAAGCGGTTCGGTCTCGCTTTCGTGGACTTCGAGACGCGGCGGCGGATCCTGAAGGACAGCGGGGAGTTCTACGCGTCGGTGGCGACCGCGAACGCGCTGCCGGGGTGAGGTGAAACACCGGCCGTTCGGGTGAAGATGGTGAATTCGCTTGACGGGACGGGGCCACCGGAGACCGGCAGCGGCACGCCGGCCGGTGGCCTCGCCCGCCCTGGCGCGGCGGGCGCGGCTGACTCGGCGTCGTACGCTCGTGACCTGGGAGGTGCCGTGAGCCTTGCCTTGTTCAACGCAGCGCCCGCCGATGAGGCTTTCGGGGCGATGCTGGCGTGCTGCGCGTCGCGCCGGTTCGCCGCGGCCATGGTCGCCGGACGGCCGTATCCGTCAGCCGACGCGGCCGAGCAGGCGGTTGAGACCGTCTTCGCCAGGCTGACCTGGGACGACGTGCTCGAGGCGATGGGCGGCCACCCGCGCATCGGCGCGCGTGCATCGGGTCAGTCCGCGGCCGAGCAGTCCGGTGTGAGTGACGGCTCGCGGGCGGTGCTCGCGGCCGGCAACGCCGCGTACGAGGAGCGCTTCGGTCACGTGTTCCTCATCTGCGCCACCGGACTCAGCGGTACGCAGATGCTGGCCGCTCTCGATCGGCGGCTTAACAACGACGACGATGCCGAACGAATCGTGGCTACCGCCGAACTCCGCAAGATCACCGTCCTGCGCGTGCGGAAGGCCCTAGCCGGATGACCGTCTCCACCCACGTCCTCGACGCGAGCCTGGGCACGCCGGCCTCGGGAGTCCCGGTCACGCTGTGCCAGCAGGGGGACGAGTGGCTCGACGTCGAGTCGGGCGTCACGGACGCGGACGGGCGGTACCGGTTCGCGGCCGACACCCCCTCGGGAACGTACCGGCTGAGGTTCGCGACCGGGCCGTACTTCGCGGCCCGCGCTGTCGCGGCGTTCTACCCTGAGGTCACCATCACGTTCACGATCCCGGAATCCGCTACCGGTGTTGTTTCGACGACGGGCCACTTCCACGTCCCGCTCTTGCTGTCGCCGTTCGCTTACTCCACCTACCGCGGCAGCTGAGCTTTTTGCTGTTATCCACGCGGCTTTCATTAGCCCTGGAACTATGTGGCGTTGAGGGCGTTGAGGGCGTTGAGGTCGTAGATGGTTGGCCGGGTGGTGCGGGTGCGGCCGCTGGGCAGGGTCCAGCGGATGAGGCCTGCCTGGGGTTGCTCGACTTTCCAGTCGGGGGCCTGCTTGGTCTTGTGGTGGCGCCGGCATTTGGGGCTCAGGTTGCACTGCTCGGTTGGCCCGTGGGGGTAGGGCGTGGTGTGGTCGAGGTCGCAGTGGACTGCGTGGGCCCCGCAGCCGGGCGCGTCGCAGGTGGCAGAGCGGGCCCGGACCAGGTGGGCCAGCTTGCGGCTTGGCGTGTAGCGGGGCTCGGCGGCCGCGTGGTCGCAGCCGGGCTCGGCGACCGGTTCGGGGGTGACGTTGAGGCCGCGGAGAAACGCGGCGAGCCGGGCTGCCTGGTCGGGATCCGGCGGTCGCCTGCCCGGGGGTTTCTCCTTGCCGTGGGGTTCCTCCGCGGTCCAGGGGTGCTGTCCGGGCGCGCAGCCGTGGGCCGCGGCCGTGCCGTCTGGGCCGGGCAGGGTCAGGCACCAACGGGTGGCGGGGTGCCGGGAGGCGGCGGCAACTATCGCTCGGGTCTCCTCGGCGTCGAGCAGCTCCCGGCCGTCGACCTCGGCCGGGGCGGTGTCCCAGCCGAACAGCGTGCCGGCGGGCACGACCAGATTGATCACCGCGGGCATGGGGGCAGGCGGACGCGGCGTGGAACCGGGCACGCCCGGATCGTCGTCGCTGTCTTCGCCGTGGTCGTAGTCCAGGGGCGCAGGGTCATCGTCGGCAGGCAGGGCGCAGACCGGTGGCAGCACCCCGGCGTCGCCGGCGGGGCTGGCTGAGACGGAGCCGCTGCCAGCGGGAGCCGGCGCAGACGGGTCCGGCGCAGACGGGTCCGGCGCAGACCGGTTCACCGTGGACGGGTCCGGCGCAGACCGGTTCACCGCGGATGGGTGCAGCGTGGACGGGTCCGGCGCAGACGGGTCCGGCGTGGACGGGTCCGCGGTGGCGGGGCGGGTGAGGCGGTCGAGGGGGTCACGGCCGCTGGTGAGGTCGGCGAAGACGAGCAGCCGGAGCTGGTCCAGGGTGCCGGGCAGCCCGGCGCGGCGCAGCCGCAGCGCCAGCGCGTGGATGTGGGCCCTGGAGGCTAGGGCGTCGCCGGTGTCCATCTCGCGGCCCGCGACGCAGGAGTTCCCCGATTCCTCGCGGCGGACCTCGACCCGCTGCCGGGTCCGGCGGGCGTGCTCCCGGCGGGCCCTGACCGCCTCTGGGGCAAGCCGCATCTCCAGCGCGGCGGCCCGGCGCACCAGCTGATCGAGCCGCACCGCGGGGGCGAGAGCGGCCAGGACCCCGTCCGCCAGCGCGGCGTCGTCGGGGGCCAGCTCGCGGGTGTGCAGGGCGATCACCCCGGCGCGGGCCTCGTCGATCAGCCCCGCCGCCATCCCGGCCAGCGTCCGCGGCAGGCGGGTAGCCAGGTCGGTCGCGTCGTCGATGACGTGCGACGCCTGCACCGGGCCGGCCAGCAGCTCGACCGCGAGTTCCTCGCCCGGGAACTGGCCCGGCCGGCAGTGCACCGCGACACCCCGCGCGGCGGCCGCTTCGAACTCCGCCGCCCGGCGGCGGGCGAACTCCGCGACCACCAGCGTCTTCTTCCACGCCTCGCGGTTCTCCTGGCGCCGCGCGGCCTGCAGCACCCCGATCAGCTGGTCATCGCTCAGCCGGGCCACGTCCGCGACCGCCGCCTCGGTCAGCGCAGCCAGCGCCGGGCCGGGAGCCAGCACGTCGGCAGCGGCATCCTGGGCGAACTGCGGGCCGAGCCCCGCGCCGGCCTGACCGCCGCCGCCGTCCGTGCCGCAGAGCGCCGCCAGCAGCCCCGGGTCAATCCCGTCGGCTCCGAGGCAGACCGAGATCCCCTGGGCCGGCGCCCGCTCGGGCGGCACCGGCTCACGGCCAGCGGCCCGCTCCCGGTCGAGCCACGCCACGAACTCATCGAAATCAGAGCCGGGATCAGCGCCGCCGAATCCACCGCTCTCCGGCGACAGGCCGGAGACGGGGTCCTCGTGCTCGCCCATTCGCCGGCCCTCCTTCCGGATGATCGCCAACCGCTCCAGCTCTATGGGAACATTATAGCGAATGACCGCGGATTAGGGGCGCGATACGCACCTCTTTTCCAAGATCTTTTCGAAGCAGCCGCCGCAGTGATATCAGCAACCGCTAAAGGCCACTGAACGCGCTGTCCCGGATTCCGCACAAGACGCCGGAAAACTGGTGACGGGGATAAGACAGCCGATCTTTGTCTGGTAACCGCGTAGCAGACACAGCGGTAATGCGCTGCCGGGGCCTCGCCGCGCTCGGGGTTGACGAGCTGCGGCGCCGGGACATTCACAGTTCGTCCGCCGACCTCGAGCCTTGGCCGGGTGTGCAGCGAGATTGTCTTCCACGCCGCCTCCGAAGTCCCACCGCCCGCAGACGCCACCACCAGCCTTCTCGGTTCCGATGGCTCACCCTCGCACAAGGGTCGCCGCGGTCAGAGTAATTCGGCGTGCGTTTCTAGGGCGTCGAAAATAATGTCCCGTGGTGCGAAGCGAGAGGCGTCCGTGTGCCTTGTGCCCGCAGTCGCTGTGTGCGGGTGAGTTCGTGTGGAGATTGAGCTGCAGGATTGCCGGCCGCAGCGTTCGGGACTCTGTTGGCTAGGCGTGTTGCATTGCGACAGGGCCAGCGTGTCGTAGATCATCATGGATGACGGTTGTTCGGGCTGCCCAGTTCGCTAGCGTGATCGATCAGCCAGGCTCGTGATCGGCGGTTCATCCCTTCGTAGTCATCAGCCCACATCCGCGCGTAACCGGGGTGGCCGGACTCGGCGTGCCGCCGGATGCTGTGCAATGCATCGTCGAGGAAGCCGTCCAGCATCCTGATCAAATGGTGGCGCTGTGCGGCGTCGAGGTGGTGGGCGTCAGCGAACAGGCTGAAGCGGTGGATGAGATCCGTGGCAGCGCGGGCGTCGGTAATGTCGGCCGGGTCGCGGAGCGGGATCCAGTGACGGGCCGCGATCGCGATGTCGAACAGCGGGCTGGCTGGCGTCGTCAGATCGAAGTCGATGAACGCCGCAGCGTGGCCCTCACGGACTACGACGTTCTCCAGGCACAGGTCGGTGTGGCAAACCAGATCGCCGTGTGCCCCAGGGGGAAGCTGGCGGGAAGGCCACCGCATCCCGGCAGGCAACCGGAAACCCGCGGCGGCTCTGTGCAGTTCACGTTGCAGGTGCGCGACGCTGACAAGCAGGTCCTCGTCCGCCGCCCAGTCCGGGAACGGGGGTATTGCGATGTCGCCGTGGAGGTAGTCCAGTATTTCGCGGCCCTGGTCGTCCAGACCGCGGAACTGCGGGGCACCGGTGAAGCCCGCCTTGTGCAGGTGGGTCAGGAAGATGCGGACCTGGGTCGCTGCTGGACCGCCGGGCCGGCGCACTGTGTCACCGACGCGGACTACCGCGCCGGCTTGGTCGACTCCGCCTGCCAGTGGTTCTTCTCTCGCCTGGGCATCCATGCGATTATCCTTCCCTCGTTGCCGCCGCCGTGCCGCTTTCAGATCCGGGCCTGGCAGCTGGTGTCGGTGCCAGTTTCAGGAGCCGGTGGTCGTCGCCCGGCGTGGCAACCGCGGGATGCGGCTGGTCTCGGAGGCGGTTGTTCGCAGGCGGGTGATCTCGTCGTGCTGGGCGGCGAGCCGGGCGAGGGCGCGGGTTCGGAAGTCGGTGAGTTCGCCGATGGTGCTGCCAGATTGCGCGAGACGTTCCTTCAGGGTCCTGACCTCATTCTTGAGGCGGCCGCCGGAGCGAGGTGCAGGACCTTGGCGTGCTTGTTCAGCAGGTTGAGGATGTCGCGGTCGTTGCGCTGGACGCGGGGTGCCGTCGCGGTCCTGCCCTTGACATAGGACAGCAGGACCGTGGAGTCCCCGGCCCAGTCCACGTCGCCGGTGACGAGGTCAGCGATGCCGTCCGGCACGATCCCGGAGTAGATCCCGGACCGCAGCCGGCAGGCGATCAGCGTGTCCACGTGACCCGGTGCTTGCGGCCCTTGGTGATCCCGGCCGGCACCGGGAATGGGACCGGCACGATCGTAGGCGACGGCGGCAGCGCCGGCACCTCCCAGGGCAGCAGGTGGGTGAACTCGGCCAGCCGCGGCCCGGTAGACAGCGCGAGGTCGCCGACCGCGGCGTTGCGGGCCAGTTCCCGCCCGGCGAACCCGGTGTCCCGCGCCCCGTCCGGGGCCAGCCCGCGCAGCCCCTTGCGGAACAGCTCGGTGAAATCAGGCTCCAGGTACTTAATGGTCACGTGCGGCTTCGGGGTCCGGCGGACCGCCAGGTTCTCCCGCACCTCCCTGCCAGTCCCGGCGCACAGCGCCCGCGCCGAGCGGTAGGTGAACGGCTCGGCCGGCGCATAGCCCTCCGCGATGGCCAACCGGTAGAACAGCGACAGGATGCTCATCTGCTGGCCCCACGTCGTCGCGGCGAACCGGGCCGTGACCGGCCCCGCCGCCCGGTGCTCGGCATAACGGCTCAGCCCCGACTTCAGCCGCTCCCGCGAGTCGAACAGGCCAACGCCGTGCCCGGCCAGGAAATCCGCCCACGCCTTCACCGCCCGCGCGTAGTTCTCCCACGAGCGGGGCGCCGGCGCCCCGCTCGCCGGGAGCTCGCGCAGCCAGCGGTTCACGATCACCGCCGGCCGGGGCGCGGCCGGGCCGTCCTCCAGCCGCAGGTCATCATCAACGAGCACGGGCATCCCCTCGGGAATCAGCGGCCGGTACTCAAGGTCCCAGGACTGCCAGCCCTGCGAAGAGAAAAGGGGTCAAGATCACGAGCGCTGACAGTAGGAACACAACACCACCCTGCGCAACGCGAAACTCCCAGCCCGCAAGGCGCTCCGAGGGTAATCGCCACACGGGAACTACGCAGGGACAACGTGGCTTAAGCCCTTGGGAACAGGGGGCGCAGGGTGGTCAGGGTGGTACGGAGGCGGGTGAGGAGCTCGTCTAGTTCCTCGTCGGTGGCGGTGAGCGGCGGGCCGATGAGGATGGCGTCGCCGCGGGTGCCGTCGACGCAGAACCGGGCCGGGTAGACGATCAGGCGGCTTGCCGCCGCGGCGGCGACGACCTTCGCGGTGACGTCGAGTGCGGGGTCGGGAGGTGCCGCCGTGACGGGGTCGGCGACGAACTCAAGGCCCCACATGTAGCCGGTGCCGCGTACATCTCCGACGAACGGGAATTCCGCCTGGAGTGTCCGCAGCTCCTTGCCCAGCCGGGCGCCCCGCTCGGCCACCCGGTCGATGAGGCCCTCGTCCTCGATCACCTCGATGGTGGCGATGCTGGCCGCGCAGGCCAGGGGTGCGTTGGTGAAGGTGTGCCCGGCGCCCATGGCAGGGTAGACGCCGCGGATCTGGTTCCAGACCTTGCCGGACAGGGCGGCTCCGCCGAGTGGGAGGGTGCCGCCGGCGGCGCCCTTGGCGAAGGTGACGATGTCCGGCACCGCGCCGGAATGCTGGAAGGCGAACCAGGCGCCAGTGCGGCCGAAGCCCGACATAACCTCGTCGCTGATCAACAGAACGTCGTTGGCATCGCAGAGCCTGCGGAGTTCTTCGAGGAAACCAGGCGGCGGGAAGAGCACGCCGCTGCCTGAGCCGCCTACCCCCTCGAGGAGGACCGCGGCGGTTTGCCGCAGGTCGAGGCGGGCGAACTCGGTGCGGAGCCGGGAGATGCACTCGGCGGCGGCGGTGCTGCCTTCCGGGACCGGCAGCCGGTAGACCTGCGGTGCGGTGATCGTTTCCACCGGGTGGACGAGGCGGCGGTACGGCGCCGCGTACCGGGGCTGCCCGGACGCACTCAGCGCGCCGACCGTGTTGCCGTGGTAGCTGACCGAGCTTGACACGAACCGGTGCTTATCCTGGCGCCCCTGCGCGGCCCAGTACAGGTGAGCGAATTTCATGGCGATCTCGTTCGCCTCGGAGCCGCTGCTCACGAACATGACGTGACCGAATGCGCCGCCGAGCCGCTCCGTCACCAGCACGGCCAGGCGTTCGGCCGCGGAGTTCCTGAACTGGGTGCGGTGCGCGTAGTCGACACGGTTGAACTGCTCGACGATGGCGGCGAGAATCCTCGGGTGACCGTGCCCGAGCGTGACGGCGAGCGGACCGGAGGAGGCGTCGATGTAGTCAAGGCCGGCCTCGTCGAAGATCCGCGCCCCTTTCGCGGCCACGGCCAGCGGCAACGACCGCGTGGACGACGGGATCAGCGCGGACGGGCGCGGGAGCGGGGCGGCGGTTTCCATGCCGCCCAGCGTACGGCGGCGAGAGGCGCCGCTAGCGCACCAGTCGGCAAGTTTGCCGGAGATGGTCCTGGCGTGATGGCGGCCAGCGGCGGGAGACGCCACCGCCCGACCTTAACGAATTAACCGGCACTTACTAGCATTACGCGTTATGACGGACGGACACGCGCTGGTGCTTGGCGGGGGCGGGGTCGCGGGGATCGCTTGGATCACCGGGCTGCTCGCCGGGCTCGCCGACGCCGGGCAGGATGTGACGGTCGCGGATCAGGTCATCGGGACCTCGGCGGGCGCGACCGTGGCCGCGCAGCTTGGCAGCGGCCTATCCCTGGAGGACCTGTTCGCGCGTCAGGTCGACCCGGGGCTGCAGTCGCGGGAGCTGATGGCGGTCGTCAACTGGGAGAAGTTCGCCGCGGACATCCAGCCGTATATGGCCGGGGCGAGCACCGCGGCGGAGCAGCTGCGCGGGTTCGGCCAGTTCGCGCTCGAGGCGGACACCGTGCCGGAGCCGCAACGGCTCGCGGTGATCGAGTCGCGGCTGCCGTCGCGGGAGTGGCCGGCCGCGCCGACGAAGCTGACAGCCGTCGACTGCGTGTCGGGAGAGCTGACGGTCTTCGACGCGGCTTCCGGAGTCAGCCTGGTCGACGCGGTAGCCGCGAGCGCCGCCGTGCCCGGCATCTGGCCCCCGGTGACGATCGGCGGCCGCCGCTACATGGACGGCGGGGTCCGGTCCGCCGACAACGCCGACCTCGCCGCCGGTTTCGCCCGGATCATCGTGATCTCGCCGCTGGGCCTGGACTCGCCGCTTCCGTCGCCGTTGCCGCTGCGCGAGGTCCTGGCCGGCCTCAAGGACGGCGGGGCGACCGTGACCCTGATCTCCCCAGACGAGGCCTCCGTCGCGGCGATCGGCACCAACGCCCTCGACCCGGCGACGCGCGTGCCGGCCGCCATGGCAGGCCGGGCGCAAGGCCGGGCGGGACTGCCGCCGGCTTGCTGACCAGGCGCGGCAAGACCCAGGCGGCTAGGCGCCGGTCCTGCCGTCGATCCGCTCGCGCAGCAGGTCGGCGTGGCCGTTGTGGCGGGCGTACTCCTCGATCATGTGGAGGTACACCCAGCGGACGCTCATGTTGGTCTGGCGGTGGGTGTGGAAGAACGTCTCGTCGAGGTCATGACCCGCGGCGGCCTGGCGAGCGGCCGCGACCTCGTTCAGGTACGTGGTGAAGTCCTGCTCCGCCTCGGCGGTGTCGACGTGGTCGAACTCGCCGTCGGGATCGGCCTCGCTGGAGAACAGGAAGGCGACATCCTCGCCGTTGACCCGGCGGCGGAACCAGCCGCGCTCGACCTCGGCCATGTGCCGCACGAGCCCGAGCAGTGAGAGGCTGGACGGCGCCGACGCCCGCTGCCTGAGCTGGTCCTCCGTCAGGCCGGCACACTTGGCGAGCAGGGTCTGGCGGTGGAAGTCCAGCCACGCCTCGAGCATCTGCCGTTCACCGGCGACATAGGGAACGGGCCCGCGGTCGGCCTGTGGTGCTGTCCATGACATGCGGCCAGCCTGGCGCCGCCTGCGGCGGTCTGGCAACTTGTTTCGTTGTGGCCGCCCTGTTCTCGGTGGACGCGACCCCGGCACCACCCGCCTGTGGGGCCTGGCGACGATGGTGCTGCCGCGCGAATCGTTACAGCTGTGCCGCGCGGGCTCTGGTGCCCGGATTGCTAGCAGGTGTATACGTTCATCCGTGTTTCTAAACGGCCAGAGCCACAGCAGCGCGCGGTCCTTCGCGGACACACCGCTGTTCGCGATCGTCAACGCGAGCGCCTGCGCGACCGCGGCGATCGCGGCGGCTGCCTGCTGGATCTTCTGGGTGGCGACATTCACCCCGTGGGCGCAGCACCTGCCGTCGGCGGTGTTCGTCCCGTTCTCCGTGCTCGCGTTTCCGCTGTTCGGCTGGTCGGTGTGGCCGCCGCTGAGCTAGATCAGTCCCTGCGCAGCACGAGCTGACCGGCTCGCTAGGCTCATCGCAGCCTGCCGCAGGCCGACCCAGGCCGCGAGGGTCTAATTGCTACAAGCGCGCCACTGTCTGCTCGTCCGGTACTCCCTCGAAGTACTTCGCCAGCACCTCACGGAAGATCGTTCCGTCGTCCTCGCCGGGCGCGGCTCCTTCCGCGGCGGCCGCGAACAGCGTCATGGACGAGCGAAGCTTGACTGCGTCCAGGTAGCCGAAGATCTGGTCGGCGGTCTTGCCGTCGGTGTTCGCGAGGATGCGGGCGCACCGGCGGAGCCGCGAGCCGAGCACGGCATGGGCGAGGTAGGCGCGGGCCTCGTCCAGTGACGAGATCGCGAACTTCTGGGACATCGCGCTTCCGCCGAGCCCCACGATCTGCGGAAAGACGAACCACATCCAGTGGCTGACCTTCCTGCCTGCGCGCAGCTCATCGACCGCCCGCCGGTAAGTGTGATCGTCCTCCTGCGCCGCCACGAACCGCTCAAGCCGCCAGGGATCACTGTTCGTGTCACTCATACATGCCATTGTCCCTTCCTGGTGTTGATCACCGGCGCTTCGCCGGCGAGTCTCGGGTGGGGAGGCGGCCGCGGCTGTCACCGAGTTCGGCGCGGTGCACGTCTTGTGCAACAACGCCGGGGTCGGGATCGGGTCGGACTTCGTGAAGATCCCGCTGTCAACCTGGGAGTGGGGTGCTCGGCGTTGACCTGCGAAGTCGATGTCCTCAGATGGACGGTCAACCAGCTGATAGGTCTTGACCGCATAACCACCTGCCAGCGCTAAGGGAAACGCCGGGCACGGGCCAGGCGGGGCGGATCAGGGGGTGGGGGCGGCGCCGAGGTAGCGGAGGACGGCGAGGACGCGGCGGTGGCCGGTGTCCCCCTGGTGCAGGCCGAGCTTGGCGAAGATCGAGTTGATGTGCTTGGAGACCGCGCTCTCCGTGATCACCAGAGTCGCGGCGATCTCGGGGTTGGACCTGCCCTCCGCCATCAGCGCGAGCACGTCACGCTCGCGCTGGGTCAGCGCGGCGAGAGGGTCAGCGCCGCGGCGCAGCAGGAGCTGGGCCACGACCTCCGGGTCGAGCGCGGTTCCGCCCGCCGCGACCCGGCGCAGCGCCTCGAGGAACTCGGTGACGTCGGCTACCCGGTCCTTCAGCAGGTAGCCGACGCTGCTCGTGTTAGTGGAGAGCAGGTCGGCGGCGTACCGCTCCTCCACGTACTGCGACAGCACGAGGATCGCGATGTCCGGCCAGCGGGCGCGGATCGACAGGGCCGCGCGGATGCCCTCGTCGGTGTGGGTCGGGGGCATCCGCACATCCGCGATCACCAGGTCAGGCTGCTGGCAGTCGACCGCGGCGACCAGGGCGTCGCCGTCGCCCGCTGTCGCGGCGACCTCGAACCCGGCGCTCTCGAGGAGCTTCACCAGGCCGGCCAGCAGCAGCACCGAGTCCTCACCGATTACCACCCGAAGCCGCCGCTCGCCTGTCACGCCGCCACCCTACTCTCGACTCTCCTGACTCTTCTGCTGATATTTCCCGCCCTACTCGGCCCGCAGCGCCGTGGCGGGGCGGGCCCGGGCGGCCCAGGCGGCAGGCAGCAGCGCGCCGATCACCGCGATCGCCAGCGCGGCCAGCGACAGCAGCGCGAGCCTCAGCACCGGGAACACGTCGGTGAAGCTGGCCGGGATGCCGGTGTGCGCGGTGGCGGCCATCGCGTGCAGGGTCGCCGTGTTGAGCGCGACCGCGGCGGGTGCCGCGATGGCTCCGGCGATCACCGCCGGGCCGGCGATCCAGCAGATCACCATGACCACGACCTGGCCGGGGCGCATGCCGAGCGACTTGAAGATGCCGAGGTCATGGACCCGGTCCCTGGTCGTCATCAGCACCGTGTTGAGCACGCCGAGCCCGGCGGCTATCGCGACCATCAGCGAGAGCAGGCTGATCAGGCTGTCGGCGATGATGTAGAACTGGCCGCCTGACGGGCTCCCCGCCTGGAACGGGCTGCTGCCGCCGAGCCTGGCGTTGAGCCCCTGGCCGTAGGCGGCGGCGCTGGTACCCGGCTTGAGGCCGACGTTCCACTGCGAGAAGTTATCCGCGACCGCGGTCCCCGGCAGGGTCTGCGCGGACGCGAAGATGTGCGGGTTGCTCGACGGGTAGAAGATCTCCCCGGCGATGCGCACGGCGACCGGTTTGGCCCCCGCGGTGACCGTCCCGGTGTAGATGTTCACCGTGTCGCCGACGGCGAGCCCGCTGTCGGCGAGGAACACGGTGTTGACGTCAACCTCGCCGGGTGCGCCGTACCACTGGCCGGAGATGAGCCCGTAGCCCATCCAGGAACTCGGCCCGTCGAACACGCTCGCGTTGACGTTTCGCGAGAAGCCGACCACCTGCACCTGCGTGTCGTACTCGGTGTTCTCGTGCGCCAGCCCGGGCTGCGCGCTCATCGCCGACGTCACGGCGGCGAACTGGGCGGCGGTGGGTACCTGATTCGGGCCGGCCCCGGGGTTGTCCTGCTGCACCTGGACGGGGACGGTGGCCGAGAGGGTCTGGCTGGCCGCCGCCCGGCCAAGGGAGGAGTGCAGCCCGGTCGCGAAGATCACGGCGGTGGCCCCGAACGCGATCGCGGCGAGCGTCACCGCGGTGCGCGCTGGCCTGGCGAACGGCGCGGCGAGGCCGAGGCTGACCGGGCGCGGCAGGGGCAGCCGTGCGGCCATCCGGTGGGCGGCGTACCCGCGGCCCGTGGCCGGCGCGCGCCCGGAGGCGATCGCCTCAACCGCGGACAGGCGGCCGGCGCGCAGCGCCGGGCCGAGCGCGGCGAGCAGGGTGATGACGAGCATGCCGACGGGCGCGAGCACCAGTGCCCACAACGGCACCTGCTGGCTTCCGACGCCGTACGCCCCGGCGGACTTGTCCAGGACGGGAGCGGCGAGCAGGTAGCCGCCGGCCACCCCGGCGACGCAGCCAGCGAGGGCGGGCCAGCCGATCCGGCTCAGATAGACGGCCACCACCTGGGCCGGGGTCAGGCCGAGTGACTTGAGCACGCCGATGCGGTGGTACTGCGCGATCACCGCGCCGCTGATCACGTTGCCGACGATGAGCACCGCCATGGCGAGGCCGATGATCGCGAACGCCAGCACGAACGGCTCCATGATCGCGGCGTTGCTGCCCTCCGCCTGCTGCGCGGTGAGCCAGGAGCCCCAGTCGATGACCGTGCCGGCGGGCAGCGCCTTGGTCACGGCCGCCGCGTCTGCGGTTAGCTGCGCATTCGTGGCCGCATGGGTGAACCGGTAAAGCAGCTGGGCCGCCGGCTGGCTGCCCGGAGCCAGCAGGCTAGAGAGCTCGCCGGGTGTCACCCAGCCGCCGCCGCCGGCGGTGTCGGTGATGGAGGTGGCAAAGCCGACCACGGTCAGCACCGGCTTTCCCGGCAGGCTTGTCGCCGTAAAGGTGCTGCCGAGCACCGGGCCGCCGTTTTCCTGACCGCCCTTGCCCGGCGCCAGGTACCCGGAAAGGACGAGCTGGCCGGGGCCGTTGGCCCAGTGCCCGGCGTTCAGCACCACGTCATCAACGGTGCCGCCGGGATCCGAACGTCCGACAATGGTGGTCGGTCCCCAGGGCTGGTCCTGGAACTCAAGCGGGATCGTCGTCTGGTCGAACGGCCCCGCCATGGCGGTGACCCCGGCGGTGTGCGCGGTGGCCGCGAACTGCGCGCCGGCCGCCCGGGCAGGGTTCGCGGTGACCATCACGTCGGCGCCGTGCTGGGCGGCGAACGCCCTGGTGAACGGCGAGTTGTTGGCGTTGAGCAGCGCCAGCCCGAGCGTCGCCGAGGCGGTCGCGATGAACAGCACCGCCACGATCACGACGGCCTGCACCTTGTGCCTGAGGACCCCGCCGGACGCGGTGCGCACCACGCTCAGCCAGTGGGCCGCGCCGGGCCGGCCGTGCCCCGGCGCGCTCGGCGCGCCGCCCGCGCCGTCCCGCCCGGTCGCCGTCACGGGCGCCTGCGGGGCGCTCGCTCCCCTGCTCACGCCCGCACCCCGGCCCAGGCCGGCGCGGTCTGGCCACGGGCAACCCGGCCATCCACAAGCTGGACGACGCGGGCGGCATGCCGGGCGGCGAGCGCCGGGTCGTGGGTGACAAGGATCAGGGTCTGGCCGGCGGCGTTCAGCTCGGTGAGCAGAAGTCCGATCTCCTGGCCGGTGGCGGTGTCGAGCGCGCCTGTCGGCTCATCGGCGAGCAGCAGCTCCGGGGAGTTCACCAGGGCCCGCGCGATCGCGACCCGCTGCCGCTGCCCGCCGGACAGGCGGGCCGGATAGTGGTCGCGGTGCCGGTCAATGCCCAGCCGGGCCAGCAGCTCGCCCGCGCGTGCCTTCGCCCCCCGCCGGGAGGCGCCGGCGAGCTGGGCCGGGAGCAGCACGTTGTCCTCGACGGTGAGGTCGTCGAGCAGGTTGAAGAACTGGAAGATGATGCCCACGTGGCGGGCACGGAACCGGGCGAGCGCGCTCTCGCCGAGGTTGTCGATGCGCTGTCCCGCCACCGTGACCGTGCCGCTGGTGGGCTTGTCGAGGCCGGCGATCAGGTTCAGCAGCGTGGACTTCCCGCTGCCGGACGGGCCCATGATGGCGGCCACCTCGCCGTCCGCCACGCTCAGGGTGACATCGGCGAGCGCGGGCGGCGCCCCCGCCTGGTAGGCCTTGGTCACGCCGTCGAGCCTGATCACTTCGCCCGGCGTGCCCTGGTGTCGTCTCATCGGGGTCCTCTCAAGGGACGGGTTTTTTCAGGGGACTAGCTCTTGGTGGCCGGTTGCGTGGCTGTCATGGTCACGGCCGACGGCTACAGGCTGTCGCCCGCCGGGCGTTCTCCGCATCAGGGATCTCCCCGGCAAAACCCCGAAGCGGTCAACCGCAATCACCCGCACGGAAACGGCCTGCCGCATCGCGGCGGCCGTGGTCGCCGACCATGCCCGTAACGATGTCAGCAGCGGACGGCCGAACGCAGTAGCCGGGACCCCCGAATCGGGGGTGCAGCCAGCTTCACCATGAAGCGGTGCCGCGCTGTATGGCCGCGCCGTACGCACGGCGAATACCGTGAGGGCCATGGACATGACGGTCGACAAGCAGCACCCGGTGCCCCCAAGGCGGCACCGTCGCGTGCCGTGGTCGCCGCGCGCGTGGGGCCAGGCGCTCTACCTGGCCGGCGAAATCCCGGTACTGATCATCACGCCGGTCATCCTGGTCCTCCTCGCCCGGGCGACTGCACGGTCGAACCTCAACGGAGTGGACGGGCTGCAGCTGCTGCTCCTGTGGGTCGTGGTAACGGCGGGGATCGTCCTGCTCGCCCCCGTGCTCACCCGCGTGCACCGGCACCGGCTGCGGACCACGGCCGGGGTCGAAATCCCGCCGCGGCCACGGCGGCAGCTCACCTGGCCGGGCCTGGTAGCCACGGTCCGCTCGCAGGCGACCTGGCGCCAGCTCTGCTACTACCTGTTCGCCGCCCCCGTGCTCGCGGCCGCGGCGGGCGCCGCCCTCGGGCTGTGGCTCGTCGGCGTGGTCTACGGCCTCGTCTACGCCTACGCGTGGGCGCTGCAGCCGTCGAGCTGGCTCTACCGGCACACCTTCGGACCCAGCCATCATCCGGTCGGCCTGCTGCTGACGGCGGCCGGCCTGGTCGCGCTGTTCGCCGCCCCCTGGTGCACGAGCGCGGTCCGCGCCCTGGACGTCAGGGCGGCGCGGGCGCTGCTCGGCCCGAGCCGCGCCGACGAGCTTGAGCACCGGGTGGAGCACCTCACCCAGACCCGGGCCGGCGTCGTCGACGCCGCCGACGCCGAGCGGCGGCGCCTCGAGCGCGACCTGCATGACGGAACCCAGCAGCGGCTGGTCTCCCTCGCCATCAACCTGGGCATGGCCCGCGCCCAGGCCGGCACGGCCGAGGAAGCGAAGCTGGCGATCGCCGAGGCACACGAGGAGGCCAAGGCCGCCCTCGCCGAACTGCGCGACCTCATCCGCGGCCTGCACCCGGCGGTCCTCGAAGACCGGGGCCTGGACGCGGCCCTGTCCGGGATCGTCGCCCGCACGCCGCTTCCTGTCCGGCTGACCGTGGACATGACGCGGCGCCCCGCGCCGGTGATCGAGGCAGTCGCCTACTTCGTCGTGTCCGAGGGGCTCTCGAACATCGTCAAGCATGCCCAGGCCACGGAGGCCGCGGTGTTCGTCCAGCGGGCCGGCGACCGGCTGCACGTCATCGTCACCGACGACGGCATGGGCGGCGCCGACCCGGCCAGGGGCACCGGCCTGGCCGGCCTGGCCAGGCGCGCCGCTTCCGTCGACGGCACCTTCGAAATCGACAGCCCGCCCGGCGGGCCGACCCTCCTCACCGTGGACCTGCCATGCAACCGCTAACCTCCGCCGGCCGCCCGCAGGCGGCGCGCGGCCGCTGGATCTGGCGCCTCAGCGGCGTTGTCACCCTCGTCCCGCTCACCGCCCTGGGGACCTTCGCCCTGGTGCGGGCGGTGAACGGTTCCGGAGGCCCGCAGCCGTACCAGGCCACCGCCACCGGAGCCTTCACCATCACCGAGCCGGTCACCGCGCTGAACATACAGAGCTACGGTGCCCCCATTAAGGTCACCTCTGGCCCGGCCGGCCCGGTCCAGGTCAGCACGTCGATCTCGTACACCTCAGCCGGCAACCCGCCGGCCGTGACGCACACCGACTCGGGCGGCCTGCTCACGCTCGCGGCGCCCGCCTGTGCGAACTCCGACTGCAGCGTCGCCTTCACGGTGACCGTGCCGTCAGGCGTCAATGTGAACGCGTCAAGCCAGGGCGGGTCGCTCAGTGTCGTCGGGGCCGCCACCGCGAACCTCGACTCCGGCGGCGGGCCGCTCTACGCGTCCGGCATCAGCGGGTCGCTCACCGCGACCGCCGAGGGCGGTGACGTGACCGTGAACAACGCGGCCGCGGCGGACGTGGATTCCGGCGGCGGGCAGGTGACCGCCACCGGCATCTCCGGCAAGCTCACCGTCCACGCCGAAGGCGGCCAGATAACCGTGTCCCGCGCCCCCACGGCGACCCTCGACTCCGGCGGCGGGCCGGTCTTCGCGTCGGCCATCAGCGGGGCGTTGAACGTGACGGCCGAGGGCGGCGGAGTGTCCGTGTCGGGGACCGGTCCGGCGACGATCGACTCCGGCGGCGGGCCCGTCACCGCGACCTCGGTTACCGGCCCGCTCGGCGTGGCCTCCGAGGGCGGCCAGGTCCAGGTGGACGATGTCACCGGGACGCTGACGGTCGACACCGGCGGCGGGCCGATGTCCGGCACCGTCATCTCCTCGTCGTCCACGACGGTCATCGACGCCGGGGGCGACGTCACGCTCGGATTCACCGCCGCTCCGCAATCGGTCCGGGTCTCGACCGGCGGCGGTAACGCCTCGCTGTCCGTACCCGGCGGCCCGTACGCGGTCACCGCCGACACCGGCGGCTCGACAGAAACGGTGCAGATCGCCACCAGCCCGGGGGCGCCGCGGTCGATCAACGTCAGCACCGAGGGCGGCAACCTCGAGATCGGCCCGTGAGAGCCGGGCCGGCGGCCGTCTTGATTACCGTCGGCGAATTGGAAACCCCCGGACACGGGGAACTGAA
>Ga0335075_10003498_pt1 | contig 24923 bp, 15 predicted proteins | sample Lox_Sample_24_FD_206723 | JGI IMG/M metagenome (GOLD analysis project Ga0335075, IMG submission 206723) | Soil microbial communities from Loxahatchee National Wildlife Refuge, Florida, United States - Lox_Sample_2.4 | ecosystem: Environmental > Terrestrial > Soil > Wetlands | place: USA...
AAACTACGAGTGATTACCAGACGTTCCTACGGTTTTCGCACCTGCGAGGCAATGAAAATCGCCATGTATCACACTCTTGCACGACTTCCAGAACCGGAAACTACCCACAGATTCTGCTGAGGAGGCAACTTATCTTCCTGTCCGGCAAAGAACCGCAGCCGCGGATGAAACCAGTGGGGCTGCGCCGCGGTCAGCAGTTCGATGCTTTCGTTGGCGAACATATCCGTGGTGTATCGCCAGGGATCGCACTCGCCGGTATTGCCGCTGGAGGGGATCACGGCTCCAATCCGCTCGTCAAAGGCGGCCGCCAACAAAGCCTGTTTTCCTCCCCTGGAATGCCCGGCGAGACCTATCCTGCTCGCGTCCACTTCGCTCAGAGTGACGAGATAATCCACGGCACGCGAGCCCGCCCATGCCCAACGAGCGAGACAGGAGAAGTCGTATTTCGGGTAAATCTCAATGTACCTGTCGGAATCGTCGATATCTCCGTACATCGGATCGTTGGCGGCATAGTAGCAGCCGATATATCCCCGTCGTACAGCGGTATAGAGCCAGGGAAGCTTGCGGCTGTAATTCGTCAAAAATACCGGGAACGGTCCCTGGCCGTCCGGGATGATCAACTGCAGACGTAAGGTGGCGCGATGATCGGGCCCGAACTCGAGCCGAACGTCGCGCACGGTGGTGGTCCCTTCTCGTCGAGTCCCAGTTACGACCGCGCGCAGATTGTCAGGCGCCGGAGGCATGGTACCGAAAATCCACTGCTCCACCTGCGAGTGAATCCACTGCTTCTGTCGATTCCACAGCGCTGCATTCGTCACCGGAATCGGACGACCGTTCTCCATAAAAATCAGCGGATCCGGCAGATTCGGGACCGACGGCATGGCTGCAAAATCCGGTGGGAGCGCTCCGGTGCGCCTGACCCAGTCCTCCCAGGTTTTGTCCCAGGCGTTGATGCGACCGGTCGCGGGTGTTCGAGTCGGGGGAAAAATCCTGAGAAACATCTCGAGATACTCGCGCCGCCTGGAGGCTGTATCGAGTGCCCTCGTCGCAGGCTGCGCCGAGGCGATGTTTTCGGTTCCCGGCATCGAGGCCGCAACGGAAGCTGTCGCAGCCTGTGCGAGAAACTCGCGTCTTGTCATGGTCATCCTGGTGTCCTTCTGCGGTAGTGGGGCCTCGTCTCCGAGCAGCGGTTACGGCTTGCTCGCACCCAGACAGGATCGCTGGTCAGCGCGCTGGCTGTGAGCGGCCGTCCGATGCGAATCCAGTAAGCGGGACAGCCCTGCTATGCCACAATCCCAATCGTCGCTCGCATTGCCAAAGTCTGCCTGACGAGATTTGTCATGACCCATGTGACGTACCTTTCGCTTGCTTTATCCAACTGGGCCTTCGTGCAGAAACGGACTGCTGCAAGCTGTCCGGCGACGGATTCAGGCGTTCCAACCCATAAAAAGCTCAACCAGCAGGCCGTGACAGCCGCTCTTCTCCACCAGACGCGGTAAGGGCTGAGCAACAGCAACTCCCGACATCAGCACGCCGCAGAGCACCAGCGTCCATACGGCGATTCGTTTCATTGTGCTTCCGCCGTCCATCGCCTCGAAATTCCGGTCGCCAGAAAGCAGGCGTGCTGATCCCCCGCATCGTTTTCCGCGTCAATGCCCGTTCGAGAACAGCTGTTCCACAATTGCTGGCTCCAGAGAGTATTTCGGCGCAAAGCTTTCCCCTGATACATATTGCAGCAGCGAATACAGCAACTGACGCGTAACGGGCTTGTGGCCCAGGTCGCTCGTCATGCACAGCGAAGTGGCCAGCAGTTTGCCGCGGCCAACCTGCGCCTCGATCACCATGCCCAGACGGTCATTGCGATGGAAATCGTCGACGACCTGGATCAGAGGCCGAAATTCCATCGGCGCGTCATTCAGAATGAAGGCATTGGTGCCCTCCGTCAGCTCCCACCATTGCCAGTTGCTGTGCATGTCCGTCGGAAACGAAGCCATCGCCGGGTGTTGCGGATCGCACAGAATCCCCATGGTTCCGGGCTGCTTCCGAAACATTCCGAACGACCAGAACACGGGAAGGAATCGCGTCTTCAGCAGGTTGCTTCCCCGCTGCTGCGGCGGAGCCGAAAGAAACACCGTCCCTCCCTGCTGAAGATACTGCACTGTCCCGCTGTCCAGTTCTGTCGCCATCTTTACGTTGCCGGCCGGCGGAAGCGGCCGGTTCGCGGGATACACCCAGATTTCCCACCGATTGCAGATTGCAGTTCCTCGAAGTTCCAGGGTGAGCGCCAGGCGCATGGCTTCGCGCGCGAAAGACAGTGAAAACTCGATATCTCCGAGCCAGGTTACCCCTCCCTGCACGACCGTCCGGCAGTGCAGCCTGCCTTCCCGCAGCGTACGCCCGGAATCGTCGCGTACTGACCAGCGGATGTCAGGGCGCAGGATTTCTCCCTTCCCGTAGTGCGCGATCTCGGCTCGCGTGTGAAATACCTCATCGGATCGCCAGACGAATTTCGCAAAGCGGAGCAGCGGAACGGTATCGTTACAGAAGCGCCGAAACGCATCCGCGGTAACCAGGCCTTTCGAATCCCAGAAGCAGTCCAGCATCCCCACGAGCGCCTCGTGCTGCCCCGGATAATCGGTCAGTTCCAGCAACTGAAATCCTCCGAAATCTGGTGTCCGGATCGCCGACTCGATATCTTCCTTATAGACTTCCGCGGAAAATCGCCCCGACGCCGTCTGAAATATCTCCGCCTGATCTCCCATGCCGCGCTCCGACAATTCTGCGCGGAAAGCCTCGAGATTTCTCGGCTTCAGCACGCCCGTGTACTTTTCTAACTCGTCATAGCTGGGATATACCGCCCACTGCCCAAGCTCATGCGCGACCACCGGCACGTTATATGGCGCTATCGCTTTGGAGAAGTCGTAATCCGTCCCGCCCGGAGTCGCTCCGAATCGCGTCCGGTCTATACGAAGCCTTCCCTCCGGGGTCTCTTCCGTCACCCAGTATTGCGACGCTGGGCCCGGCGACAGCCTTCCGTTATTTGTCGAGTACGTATAGAGCCTGCGATTATCCGCTTCTTTCAGTTCCGCGACCAGTTGATCGAGAAAGGTGAAATCGGCCCTGAGCTCATTGCCCATGCACAGAAGAACGAAGGACGGATGATTGCCATAGGTATTGAGGATCCGATGCGCCTCCTGCTGCATGAACTCCTCGAGACCGGGCGTGGTGCCGATGTGATGCGAGAACACCGGGAGCTCCACATGCAGCAGCACACCGGCTTCGTCGGCGGCCGCAAAGGCCGCTTCAGGAGGGCAATAAGAATGAAAGCGCAGATGGTTCATCCCATAGCGGCGAATGACGCGGAAGATGCGGCGCCAGTCGTCTTTTCCCATCGGGGGATACGCAGTCCGGGGAAACACGGCATTCTCCACCGTTCCACGGAGAAAAACCGGCCGTCCATTCAGGAGAAACTGCCGGCTCTGCGTCGAAATCTCCCGCATTCCCAGCCGCAGTGTTCGGCTGTGCTCATAGTTTTCTCCGGCCGCGTGGCTGCGAAGGTACAGATCGGCTGTATACAGCGTCGGGACGAGATCGTCCCACTGACCGGTTGCTCCGGTCACAGGCAGCGTCATGGTCACCCTCGTTTCTCCGCTGAAGGCGGGAACCCTGAGCGCTGTGTCCGAGCCGTTCTCGCGCAGGACGGCCTGCAGTTCTCCCGATGCGGGCGCGCCAGTCGCATTGCGCAGCAGGAATTCCAGCCTTACTTGTTCCAGCTGGAGGTCAGGGAATGCGCAAACCCGTTCGATCCACACCGGTGGAGTGCAGCGCAGCTGAATTTTCCCGGTCACCCCGTTCCAGTCGGTCTGGGTTTGCGCGCTAATGGCGTGTGCGGTCGCTCCGATATTGATCCGGATCGTATTGTCGACACAGAGCGTGAGGGTGTGGTCGCCCGGTTCCATCCCTGTTCCGAAATCATAGATATGTGGAACGCTCAGGCTGTTTTGCGTCCCGTAACTCCTGCCGTCCAGCCAGACGGATGTTTGCCAGTGGCAGCGTTCAAGGTAGAGGGTGATGTTCTGCCCGCGCCACACTTTCGGCAGTGTGAACTTTGTCTGATACCATGCCGGCCCGGTGTAGTCGTAAGGTCTGGAGAGATGGCCGTTGGCCGGTCCGCAGGTTTTATCTCCATAGCCCGCCTGATCGGTGCTGCCGGGTAGGTACATGGTGTCCGGACCGATCTCGGTATCGAACCAGCGGTTGGTAACTCCCAGCGCCGCCGGGTCCAGTTTTATTTTCCAGGTTCCGGTCAGGGTAATGTGAGGCAGCTCGATCTCCGCGGCACCCGTGGGCTCAGCCAGCAGCGGGTCTGAGTCTGCGGGCAGCGCTGCGGTCGCCTCCCGATCTGCGCAGGCGGATGTTGCCCGCGCCAGAAGCGGACTGGCTGCGGCCGCCGCGCCTGCTGATTTGAGGAATGCTCTGCGATCCATGCTGACTCCCGGGTGATTTTGCTGCTGCAGGTGCCTGAGAACCCCCGAAGCGCGGTGCTCTCACTGCGCGCCGGACTCTTCCGGCAAGGTGGTCCATTCGTTGCGCGGATCGATGCGAAGGACCTGCTTCGATCCTCTTCCATAGAGCAGAAGATATTCCGCCCCATGGGTGGGAAGGCGAACCGCACCGCCGGAATCGGGCCGGGTTGCCAGAACTGCCTTCACGCGCCCTGGGGTCATACTGTCGCCGGGCACCAGCGAAGGCGCCAGTTCGAGGGGCATGCACGCTCCCGCCCGCAGAAATACCCCGATCCGGTCCAGCGGCGTAGATGCCTCCATCGCTGTTGATCCGGACCATGATCGTGCTGTCCAGAAATCCGTCCAGGTACCCGGAGGCAGGCACACCCGGCGCGAACTGCCACGCTGCAGAACCGGAGCAATGAGCAGATCCGGACCAAACAGATACTGGTCGTCGCAGTCGGCCAGAGCGAGGACTCCGGGAAAGGCAAAGGGCATGGGGCGCATCATAGGGATACCAGATTCATGCGCCTGGCGTGCGCTGGCCTCGATGTAGGGAATCAGGTTCTCCCGCAGCCATGCGTGCTTTTTATAAACCGCCACCGCCTCATCGCCGTAGTGCCAGGGTTCTCGCGGGGTCGTGCCGTGAAACCGCATCAGCGGGCAGAACGTTGCCCACTCGGTCCAGCGGATGTACACCTCAGGATCGGGCCAGCCGGCATAACCGCCGGCGTCGGCTCCCCATGCGGAGAGGCCGCAGGCTGCTGCATTCAGCCCGCCGCGCAGCGCGGCCCGCATCCCCAGGAAATTGGTCTGATGATCTCCGGCGAAGCAGCAGATCGACTTCTGATCCCCCGCGCACCCGGAGCGTGCAATCTGCACATAGTCCCCACCGCGGTGCTCGCGGAACACACGCGCACAGGTCGCATGATAGGAAGCCGCATAGAAGTTGTGCATCTCCGCGCCGCGCTTTCCGTTGTGGAAGACCGCGTCATCGGGAACCATGTCGCCGAAGTCGACCATGCTGCCCGCCACTCCCAGCGCGAAGCGCGGCTCCCAGAATCGCGAGAGCAGCTCTGCCGCCAGAGGATGCGTGTAGTCCAGGATTGCGTTCTGCTCGCTTCGAAACGCAATCTCACCGCTGGCATGACGCAGCACTGGCAACTGCTCTCGCCCGACTCCGGGTAACAGTTCGATCACCCGGCTGATGTCCATGCTGGCCCACACCCACGCCAGCACATGGATGTCAGTGCCCTGCAGTCCTGCATAGAGTGCCGGATTCCCGTTGCCGGCTTCCGCATAGAGCGCGGAGTGCGGAATATCGAGCTCGCGGAAGCGATTGACGACATGCAGTTCCTGGCGCACCGCGTTGTGGAGGGGCCCGTTCGACCAGCGCCGGCCGCCTCCTCCCATCCACGGCGCAAAGGCCCACTGCGGCGGCAGGATCGGCATCCCCGTCATCCGCAGATAGGATTCGAGCGCACGCTCCGGCTCCGTTACCCACAGATACACATCGAAAATATTCCCGAAGACGGTCATGCGACACCTGTCGGGGTCGGCATTGCCGATATCCGCACGCATGCGATAGCTTGTGTTCCAGAAGAGGCTGTATCCGGCAGTGCTGTGCAGCAGCGGCACATTCTTGTATGCCTGATTGAACTGGCCGTGGATGTTCCCGCCCCAGCAGTCGACGTCCCACAGCGTGACCACCCCGCCGCGCTGGCCCAGCGCGTTGAAGCGTTCGCCGAAGCCGTACATATTCTCCGTTGCGGCGAGCTTCCCGCGCAGGTCTGCTGCGACAATCTCTCCGGCGGCAGAAAAGCGGAAGGCCAGGTCGCCGCGGCCCACGCTCCAGCGTTCCTTTCCAGCAGCGTCCAGCACAACGATCCGCCATGGATGGGTCTCGATCCGCACTCGCAGATCGCCCGCAGTGATCTCTCCCTCCGTCACAGTGAATGCGGTCGCCTCCTGCGGCTCGAAGAACCCGGAATGCTCGTTGCGCAGGCGTACCCCTCCGTCGCCGAACGACAGCCAGAGTGGGAATCGGTGTTTCCCGGCCTTCGCGTCGAACCGGATTTCCTTCCCGTCGCGCTGCGGCGGACCCAAAGCCGTGACCTGCGTCCATTGCCCGGTGCGAATATCGCCGGGAGACTGGTCGGCGAACCATCGCCTCGACGCCCGGTCAAGCTGCTGCAGCAGAATATCGACTACCCCGCAGGCCCGCGGCAGATTCCCCTCGCACAATGCCTCATTCACCGCGATGCGAGCCTGGGGCGGATAAAATTCGCCCGCCCCGACCGGCCAGTTCAATCCGTCCGTATGAAAACTGAAGCCCTCCAGCACCAGCATGTCGTACATTCTTTGCGCCAGACGCACGCGTTCGGCCAGCATCTGCGGGGAGGTCGGCCGGCTCAGCCCCTGCTGTTGCTGCCACAACCACCGGCGCTCCTCTTGATCGGGCCAGATCAGATGAGCCGCCAACTGCCATCGCCGGGTGCGGTCGGGCAAAGTCACCAGAAAACCCTCCCCGCTCCAGGTTGCCGGCGCGCTGCCGATGCGAGCTGACATCAGCAGGTCGGATGGCAGGGTCAGTGTCTGGTCAAGCATCGCCGGACTCAGGACCTCGGACGACTGCCCCCGCGACCGTATCAGGTTCACACCAAATTCCGATTCTCCCGGCCATCCGCCAGCCAGCGGCCAGGGAATCCGGAAGTGCGCGCTCCACCCTTCCGCCTGCCACGTCACATCGCACAGGAAATCCTGCCGGTTGCGTCGGCCGCTGGAATCGGCAGCGAACACATACACCTCCGGGTTCCTCCAGCTCGGACGGCACTGGACATACACGGCATCCGGATAGGATCCGAGATCGAAGCGTCCGTATCCAGGGTAAGGAATCGGCCCATCCAGCCCCGGGTGGCTTCGGTTCAGCGGATCAGGCTCCGTGTTCCGGAACTCGGCATGGAGATACTCGGCATCCCACCACAGGCTTGCCTGGGTGCGCGTTACTTCCGGAAATCCGCCCGCACGCAGGAAATGTGAAAACTCCACGGCGTGGGATCGACCGGCTGGCCCGAGGGTCAGCGCCGACACGCCGAAGGCGAGAGCCTTCCGCGACGCCCCTGCCGGATTCGCTTCAGCGGTTGCCTCTGCTCTGCTCCGGCGCAGCACCGAGGCAGCTCCGGCCGCGGCCATCAGCTTCAGGCAGTCTCTTCGCTTCATCAATCCATGCGCCCATCCGCCAGGCACGAAACGCGATCCGGAGACACCCGTCGGACCTCCGGCATTTCCCCAGTCAGCCCAGGGTGCTTGACCATCCCAGAACCAGAATGGCCGCCAGCATAACGGCCAGTCCCAGCCCCATCCAGCGACGTGCCCACAGGGTCGTCCGCTTCCATTCGCCGATGAGATATCCAGCCGCATTGGCCGCGATCAGCCCGGCAATCAGTTTCAGAGGCCATCCAATGGCCGGCCCTAACCTGCCGATCTTCGGCGAAGCAAAGCCGTAGAGAAAAATATCTCCGCCCCACAGCAGTCCCATCAGAATCGTCAGACCATACAGGGAGCGGGAGTTCGCCAGCCCGTAATTCCCCCAGGTCCTGTTCTTCGCCATCAGATACCCGCAGAAGACCAGGTTCGGCACGGCGCCACTGGTGAGCATCAGCAGCCAGATGGCGTTGGATCCGCCAAACGAGCTGGCACCGTGGCGCATGGCGGAGTGCAGCAGCGGCTGCGCTTCGCTGTATCCGATATTCAGCACCGCGGAGAGCAGGCCAGCGCCTGCACAGAGCAGCAGCCCCACGGAAAAGCTCCTCGCTTTGCCGACCATCGTGCCACGCAGGGCCGCCGCATCGTTCCTTTGGCTGCGCTCGCGCATCGCTCCCGCATAGCCGCAGCAGGCGATGCCCGCAATGCCAACCAGCGTCCCGGCGATAACTGCATGTCCCTGGGGCTGGTGGAGCCGCTCCGGCGCCAGCAGGCTCATGGGAAGAAACGAACCGAGCGACGCGCTGATCGCCAGCACCAGCGTGTTGCTCATCGCGATTCCGACCGCGCTCACTCCCTGCCCGAACATAATCGCGCCGAAGCCCCATGCGAATCCCATGCCGCAGGCGGTCGCAATGGTGCGCGGGGGAACCGCTCCCAGCACCCGTGGAACGTCGGGCACTGTCCCGCATGCAATTCCCAGCGGCATAAGAACGCAGGAGACGAGGATGAAGATCGCCCACACGTTCTCCCAGGCCCATCGCCCCAGGTATTTCATGGGCAGGGCGAAAATTCCGCACATCACTCCCGCGGCGACGGCACAACCCACCCCAGACGCGAGTGTGGGGGCAGAGACGATCATTTCCGGGCCCCACTGAACGCTGTCATGCCTTCGCCTGAACCTCAGCTGTCAGGTTCAGTTCCGATGCCGAGTCGTGATCGATGTACAGCGTGGCGTTGGGATGGGTGCGGAGTATGGTTGCAGGACACTCAGGAGAGATGGCTTCATAGAGCGTTCGACGGACAATCTGTGCCTTTCGTATCCCCGGCACGGAAAGAATCAGCCGCGGCACTCGAAGTATCGTCGGAATCGTGAGCGTGATGGCTCGCTTCGGCACGTCCTCCTGCCGTTCGAACCAGCCCTCCGCGGCTTGTTGCTGCCGGCACGCGTCGTCAAGCTGGACGACCTTGACGTCCTCCGGATCCTGAAAGTCTGCCTCTCCCGGATCATTGAAGGCCAGATGTCCGTTCTCGCCAATGCCCAGGAGGCAGAGCCGGGGATCCGCTTCCCGCAGCGCCTCCGCATATCGCCGGCAGACAGCCTCCGGATCGTCGGACCCACCGTCGATCTCGAGAAAGCTCCTCATCTGCGCTCGCTTCGTAAGGTTTTCGCGAAGATAATGCCGAAACGAAGCGGGATGCTCGACAGGCAGCCCCAGGTATTCGTCCAAATGAAAACCGTCGATCCTGTTCCAGGGGATATCCGGGTCTTCCACGATGGCAGCCAGAATGTCCAGCTGGGATGCTCCGGTTGCAAACACAACGGCCGCGCTCCCTGACCGCGCGGCCAGTTCGCGCATCGCCTGAGCTGCAGCGTGAGCGGCTGCCCGTCCGGCGGCTTGCGCATCGGCGTAAACTTCCACACGCAGCTGATCTACACGAAAATTGCCTTTGTCCATATCCCCATCTGTAACGACGCAAGCTTGCCGATGTGACCACGACAATTGCGCGTGCGCTTGCTGGATCGGTTGTTGCGACCCTGGATTTGCAGCTTTCCAGTTGCCGTGGCTGCCGTTACGTAAGTTCGGTTGCCGGTTGCAGAAATTCCGCGAGGGAACATTGGCATGTTGGGCGAAGCCATCCCTCGGTCCTGTCTCCGAGTCGTGCGTGTCATGGGCCGCCGCATGTCGCTTCCGGAAATCAGTCGCGCTCTCCGCTACTTCGCTGGGCTCATCCTTACCGCCTCGCAGAGGAGCTGCGGCTGAGTTCGGCCGCCGTAACGGCTTCGCTCGATTTCCGCAGCTCGGAAGCCCCGGTGACCGAGCTGGCCTAAAACGTAATCGTCCCTGCAAATTGGATCGCACGAGGCGAACCAGCCGTCCCATTCACTCCGGTGCCTGCCGTGCCTGTTACGTAACCATAGCTTGCACTGGTCAGGCTCGTAGTGGGATTAGCAAACACCGGATGGTTGAACGCATTGAAGGCATCCATCCGCAATTCCAGCGCCACAGACTCTCGGATTGGAATCGTCCGGAACAGGGATGAGTCAAACGTGAAGAGCCCGGGACCACTATAGATATTCTCCCCACTATCGCCGAGGACGGGTCCCACAGGCTGTGTAAAGGATGTTGTATCAAACCAGGGATTGCCTTTACCGATCCCATAGAGCTTTTTGAAGGGCTTGATCTGATTGGCGAGCTGGCTGGAGCCCGGCGCGTCCAGCTGGTTGGCATCCGCAAGAAATGTGAGCGGCGTTCCCGTCTGAACATGCACAATACCTGCAACCTTCCATCCGCCTATGGTTTCCCCAAGCCACCCATTCTGCAGAAACATTCTCCCCCGCCCGAACGGGAGATCATATACGAAGCTTTGTGCATAGGTGAGTTTGCTCGTGTAACTGGCGGGCGAGTAGTTGCGCCGCAAATCGATATAGTATCCGATGCCGCCATCAGATACGGAATTCGATACCCAGCCCATCGCCTTTTGCCAGGCGAAGGACGACGCCCATTCGAGGCCGCCCGTAAACCTGTGGTCCAGTCGCAGCTGCATCGCGTTATAGTTCGATGTTGTGCCGTACCCGAGAAGGTCGGTCGCGGCTGTCCGACCGTAGGTGGCATATTCCGGCTGCCCCGCAGCACCAGCGCCCGGAACCAGACCGGCATTAAGATTATAGCTGGCAGGGATCTGGCGCCCCTCATTGCCAAGGTAAGACATGGTACCCACCCAATTCCGCCCCAGGTTCTGCTCAATAGTCAGGTTGTAGGACATCACATATGGATCCTTATAATGTGTATTCACGACGTTCCACGAGGAATTAATCGCTGCGTTCGGCAATATGCCGTCGGCCGGAACCGGCACGGTGGTTGCCGGCGGAAACCCCAGCGCCAGCGACTCCGGTACGCCGGAATCGTTGAGGGCAGGACTGTAGGAATTGACGGGGCTGAAGGTTATGTTCGTCTGCTCCGGATAGTTAAATGCGTAACCGACGCCCTGCCAGGGCGTATGGCTGATTCCAAAGCCGCCGCGCACGACCGTAGTTGGAGTGGCGCGATATGCGAATCCGAAGCGAGGCTCGGGATCGACATGAACTCCAACTCCGAGATTCAGCGGTACCTTCCCATAGCCGGCAACCTCCAGGCTGTTATCGGCGGGATCGTATTGCGAGAATCCTCCCTTACTCTTCGGCGTCGCCGCTGGGATTATGCCCATACGCAGACCGTAGGTGAGGGTCAGTTGATGTGTCACCTCCCATGTGTCCTGAGCAAAGCCGAAGTAGAGCTGCTCGCGCCATGATTCGTCTCCGATGTTAACCTGGCGGTTGACCGCACTCGGAACGTCCAGCAGAAAACTGGCGAAGGCGTTCGCATAGCTGGTCGGCGAATCAGGGGCGTTGAGGGCGGTTTGGCCGGTGCCATAGTCAAACGTGCCCCGCGGGCTGTCCGCTGAGGTCTGGACGAGGTCCTGACGGTTGCCGCGCATTTCAAACCCAAGCTTGATCGTGTGATTGCCTGCAAGCCTGGTCCAGTTGTTTACCACGTCGATGTTGGTTTGCGCCTGGGTCCAGGGCTCATACGGGCTGTAGCCGACAAAGGGAGAGGAGTAATCCGCGACGCCGATGGTGGTCATGCCGCTGGTGAACGGACTGACATTGACGCCCGGGATTCCGAGCTGGGCAGAGGCGCTGCTGCCGTAATCGGAGGGATAGGCGTCGTTGGTGTAATGATCGACGCCCACGCGCAATTCGGTGAGAAATGCGGGAGAGAATACGTGTGTGTATTCGCCGGCAGTGTTGTAGATATTGTCAGCGCCGGTGCCCTGAAAGTCTTCAGGACCGCCTGCAAGTCCGAACGAGGGTTGCTGGAATGTGCCGATCTGTTGCCAGCTATAGCGGTAAGTCAGATGATCGTTTTGCCCCAGCGTCTGATCGAACTTGGCATCCAGCTGGTCCGATACCTGGTGGTAATCAAGAATCTGCTGGTAGTTGTCCGTCGTGCCGGCTCCAGGGATATTGGGCAGGGGCACCAGCGCCAGGATTTTTTGCGCGATGGGACTCAGGCGACTCGCGGGAATTACGTTTGGGACACCAGCGGTGACGAATTGCTGTCTTGCGGTTCCGTCGGGGTTGCCCGTATCAGGATCGTAGATGTTCGTCGGGCTTGCAGAGAGGTCGCCGGTCCGGAAGGCTGCGGTCGGCAAGGTCAGCAGTTCATAAGAGCCGCTGAAGTTTGAGGTACGCAGAAAATCCACGAAGAAGAAGCTGTGATTTTGAATGATCGGGCCACCGAGCGTGCCACCGGTGTAATTGTAGGTGTAACGCGGAAAAGTGCCGGTGGTATTGAAATAGCTCCGGGCCTCCAGCGCGCTGACCTGATTGTATCCATAGGCGGAACCATGATAGGCATTCGTGCCGGACTTGAGGATCACATTCGTTACAGCTCCGGTTGAGCGTCCAAATTCCGGTGCGTAGTTGCTGGTCTCGACGTCGACGGTTTGAATTGCCGCGGCTGGCGGGATATAAACCTGGAGCGCTCCGCTGAACTCGTTGTCGTCGATTCCCTCGATCTGGAGGTTGTCGGACATCGGTCCCTGACCGTTTACCTGAAGAGCCTGGGAGTTTTGTGCATTGTTGAAGGACGATTGATCATAGACTGGCAGGCTTACCCCCGGCACCAGCGATTCCAGCGTCTGAAAGTTGCGCGTGGAGCCGTTTGGCAGATCCTCCACCTGGACAGAGCTGATTTGGGCGCTCACATCTGCGCGATCCGTTTGCAGCAGTGGCGCCCGGTCCGTCACGGTTACAGTTTGCGATACCGTTCCCGGATTCAGCGTGACGTTCACTCGCGCCGTGGTGTTCACCGGTACTCGGACATCCCGAATCGTCTTGCTCTGGAAACCCGGAGAAGCCACTGAGACCGAATAAATGCCGGGAGGCAGCAGAGTAAAGACGTAATTTCCGCTGCCGTTCGCGATCTGGTGGTAGCCGATGCCAGTTTGCTGTTCTGTGATGCTGACGCGGGTGCCTGGAATCGGATGCCCTGAACTGTCGTTCACGGTTCCCACAAGCGTCGCCGTCACTGCCTGCCCGAGTGCTTTCGGCGTGATCGGCAATCCCAGGGAGAAGATCAGGAGCAGGGTCAGCAATAGTTTGCGTCGACTCATATGAAATACCTTTCTTTGCAGATCTGTCTTGAAGGAAGGCGAAAGGCAGATGTCGCTCTCGCCATGCATTCGGCGCGCTTCGGAGTGCTCCGGCGAAGCCGCCTCTGCCCCGGTAAACGATCGGAGTTGAAACACGTCGCCAGCTTTCGGACCCGTCGATCGATATACCTCTGCGACAGAAGTGGGTGGCGGCCGGAAAGGGCTTGCATGAGGGAACGCGGGGGGAGGGAGGCCGTTGTCCTTCGAAAGAGCGATTCTGCACCGTTTCACGTCTGTTCCTTTGATCAGCCATTCTTATCCAGCAAAAGAGAGACTGTCAAGAGCAAACATACACATATTGCGAGAAATATTTCTCATCACATTTCACCAGTGCATCTCTGCAGGCGATACGGGCATGATTTTGGTGCCGAATTCGTTGGCTGCGCGCCGGAGGCAGTTTCTTAGCGGGACATGACAACTGCGGCCGCGTGGGTTGAAGCACCTGGATCGGCAACAGGTGAGATCGACCGGCACGATTCCCTCTTGACCAGTTCGGTCGGAATCGTCACACACTGCGGATCCTGCCGTGGGTTGGCGATCCGGTTCAGCAGCACTTCCACGAGGTTGGTTCCCAGCTGTTCGGGGAATTCGCGAATGGTGGTCAGCCCTGGGTAGAGCCACGATCCCACAGTATCGTTGCAGCCGGCCACGCTGACGTCGTCCGGAATGCGCAGGCCGCTGTCGCGCAAGGCCTTGTAGACGCCGTGCGCAGTAGGGTCGTTTCCGGCAAAAATGGCGGTAATTGGCTCGCTGGCGGACAACAGCGATTTGGTTCCCAGATAGCCGATTTCTCCATCGTCTTCGGAGCTGATGCTGCTCTGCCGCAGCTCCATGCCCGCTTCCATCATGGCCCGGCGGTAGCCGGCAAAACATCTGGCAAACCAGGGCAGCCGCGTGTTGCCCACAAAGCCGATCCGCCGGTGCCCGAGCCGAATCAGGTGCCACGTCATGTCGTAGCCGCCCTGTATGTCGTCAGAAAGCACAACGTCATGGCGCAGGTTCGGCGGTGCGTCAATGACATTGTTGCCCAGGACCGCAAAGGTAATCGCCTTATGCTCCAGCATCTCGATCAGATTCATGGAATTGGTGCCGGCGAGGATGACGGCCCGGACCACATCGTGCCGCTGCACGACCCGGGGCAGGTGCAGTTCCTTCCACGACACATGCGGCGAGTAATTGAAGCTCAGAAACACCATGTCCCAGCCATGAGCCGCGCAGCACTGTTCGGCGCCCACCAGAATCCGGGAGTGAAACGCATGCAGCATCGTGCGATTGCACTGCAGAAAAGCAATGGCCTTGGTCTTGTTCCGCTGCGAAAGATCGATATTCAGCCCGGCAGCCGCGTCCAGCACCAGTTTCTGAATCCCCGGATCGACGCGGCTGTTCCCGTTCAGAACCCGCGACACGGTGGCCACGCTCACCCCGGCTGCGGCCGCAATTTCCCGCAGTCCCACCCTGGCCCGCTGACCGTCCCTGTTTTTCATCTTCACCAGGCGCTGCGCGTTCACTCCCTGAGGCGAGATTATCTGAAACATTTCACGCAATCAAGAAAAGTCATGGTGCCTTCCGCCGATTGGCATACTGCGGTGCGACGCGGCCTGGAGGTGGAAGCCCTGATGCGACTGGAAGCATTCTGCGGATCCGGAATTTGGCCCCTTTCTTCGGACCACGTCGGCTGAACCGCAGGACGCATTTGCTGTTTTTCTCATTTAATGGGAAAATTTTCCGATACGAGCCGTATTGCATCGCTGCTCGAAGGACGCGTTCCGTGAGGCCTCCAAAATGGCTCTTCTCCGCCGTCTAGTGGCTTCGGCCATCCTGGTCTGCATCCCGCTCGCGTGCTTCTGCGCTCGAGCCGCGCAAACGGTTAGCCCGTTCTGCTCAAACGGCGGCTGCATTTCGACCCGCCACACACTCAGGGACATCTGCAACTACATTGTCAGGGAGAAAGCCACCTACCCCACAATCTACGTCGGGGGGTATTACATGCGGACCCTGGCAGCCGGCTATGCAATTTTCGGCGACCGCCGCTACCTCAACACGGCCATCGCCTACGGCGACTATCTCCTCGCCCACCAGATGCCGAATGGCTTCTGGAGAACCGGTTATGGTCCGGTTTACATGGCGGACACCGGCAGCGCCCTGGCTCTGCTGATCGTTCTCTATCCTCACGTCGACCCCGCCCGACAGCACGAATACCTGAGAGCGGTTCAGCATTATGTCGACTCCATCGAGGCCGATCGAATGATCCTCCCTTCCGGCGCCTTCGGCACCGGCTGGCGCTCCACCGATGGGAACAGGCTGGTCAGCCCCATCTACGACCAGTACACGCTGTCTTCCGCGCTGACGGGCGGTGAGATTTTCACCTGGATGTATCACATCACCGGGAAGAAGCAGTACCGCGACATCGCCTATCGCGCGCTGAGCTGGGTGCTCCGCACCATGAGCCCCGCCGGCAACATCCCGCACATCCTGGCGATGGAGGGGATGGACTGGAATCAGCGGAACAACCCAGCCGTCGCGAAGAAGATCTGGACCACGCACACCTACGGCACCTCCGCCTACGTCGGCGAGGGAATCATCGCATTCGATCTCTACTGTAACGATCCCGCCTGGCGAAAGTGGATCGATCTTGCGGTTCGCCCCAACATCGAATTCCTCGTGCGCACTCAGCTTCCTGATGGCACCTGGTCTGACAGGGGCCGCCGGAGCTGGGATCGCACGCGCAGCCCCGGCATCGTGGATTACCTCATCTGGTACTACGAGCACGTGGACCGCGACCCGCGGATCCTCACGGCGGTAAAGCGTTTTGACGCGTATGTCACCAACCCGCAGGACGGCCGCGCCTTCGGGCTCCTGAATGACGGCGCGCAGACCGGCCCAACGGACATCAACAACTCATTGAACACCGTCACGAGCCTGACCGGGCGCGCCCTGGCGGACATCATTTCTCCCGGCGTGGATGCCCGGTGGTAAACCAACCGGCGAACGCGGCCATGTCAGGCGCGAAACAAAGGACCCCGTGACAGATGGCGTCGGCCTTTATTCCCGGTATCGCAGGCTGCTGCTCGATCGCATTGTGCCGTTCTGGTTCCGATACGGCATTGACTGGCAGCACGGAGGAGTTCTGTCCTGCATCCGCGAAGACGGATCGCTGGTCAGCGGAGACAAGTTCATCTGGTCGCAGGCCCGTTCCGTCTGGACCTTTTCGGCGCTCTATAACCGCATCGAGAAGCGCCCGGAGTTCCTGAGGGCCGCGGAAAATTCTCTGCGCTTTCTGCTCGATCACGGCCGCGACCGGCGGGGGCGATGGGTTTATCGCACCGACCGCGCCGGCAACGTGCTCGAAGGCGCGGTCAGCATCTACGCCGACTGCTTCGTCGTGTACGGCCTCGGTGAATACTGTCGTGCTGTGATGGATGAGCAGGCACGCAGCGTGGCGCTGGACACCTTCGCCCGCATCAGCCACCGCGTCGAGGAACCGGATTTCCAGGAAACCGCTCCTTACCCTCTGCCGCCGGGCTGGCGCAGTCACGGCATCCCCATGATCCTGACCGAGGTCACCAGTGAACTGGCGCAGACTACCGGCAGCGAAGGCCTGGAGCAGCTGGCCGATGAGTATGTGCGGCGCGTGATGCAACACTTCGTCCGGCCGGAGAAGAAGGTTGTCCTCGAGTTTCTCACCCGCGACTACGGGGAGCTTCCGCCGCCGGCGGGAACCTTCGTGATGCCCGGCCACGCCATCGAGTCCATGTGGTTTGTCATGCACGTTGCGCGCCGGCGCGGCAACCAGGAGCTGATCCGGCGGGCCGCTGAAGTCATGCGCTGGCATCTCGAACTGGGCTGGGACCCGGAGTTTGGCGGACTTTTCCTCTCCCGCGACCTTGAGGGGCAGGAGCCCTATCTGCCACATTCCGACAAGAAGCTGTGGTGGCCGCACGTCGAGGCCCTCTACGGCACGCTGCTGGCCCATGAGCTGACCGGCGAGCCCTGGTGTCTGGAATGGCACCAGAAGGTTTCCGCCTGGGCATGGGCGCACTTCCCCGTGCCGGAAACCGGCGAGTGGCATCAGCGACTGACCCGCGAGGGCCAGCCCACCGCGGAAGTTGTGGCCCTGCCGGTTAAAGATCCCTTCCATCTCCCCCGCGCCGCGATCCTCATCCTGCAGCTGCTGCGCCGATTCCGGACCGTTAACGTTGCGGCACCTCCTGTGAGGCGACTGTCGGAGAAACCCGCATGACTGCGCGCTCCATCCTGGGCCGTCATGTCCTCACCGGCCGGTCGATACGGGTCGAAGTGGAAGGCGGCCGAATCTGCAGCATAGAAGATGCTTCCACCGCTCCCGGCTGCTGGGTTTCGCCAGGATTCGTCGATCTGCAGGTGAACGGTTTTGGCGGTGTCGATCTCAACGGCGACCGAATCGACGCGGGGCTTGTCTCATCTCTGGTGGAGAAGGTTCTCGCCACCGGAACGACCACTTTCCTCCCGACGATCATTACCGCGTCCGAAGAAAGGATCGTATGCGCGCTCAGGGCCATTGCTCAGGCCCGTCGGACCGATCCACGGATCGCCCACGCCATTCCGTTTGTTCATATTGAAGGGCCTCACATCTCGCCGGAAGACGGCGCTCGCGGCGCCCATCCCCGCGAGCATGTGCGAGCCCCCAGCCTGGCCGAGTTCGAACGCTGGCAGCAGGCCTCGCAGGACCTGGTCGGCATGGTGACGCTTTCTCCGCACTGGGACAACAGTCTGGAATACATCGCTGCGCTCGCTTCCCGAGGCGTCCTGGTCGCGCTTGGGCACAGCTGCGCGCATCCCGATCGCATCCGCAGAGCGGCCGATGCCGGGGCCACGATCTCGACCCATCTCGGCAATGGCGTCCCGCAAATGCTTCCGCGTCATCCCAATCTCCTCTGGGCCCAGCTCGCCGAAGACCGCCTCACTGCGACCTTCATTGCAGACGGTCACCATCTCCCCGCCGACACCCTGCGGGCCATGCTTCGCGCTAAAAGCATCGAACGCAGCATTCTGATCTCCGACTGCGTGGCGCTGGCAGGTATGCCGCCAGGGATCTATGAATCGCCGATTGGCGGCCGCGTCGAGCTTCATTCCGACGGGCGTCTCAACACCGTCGGCACCGCTTATCTGGCAGGTTCCGCCTTTTCGCTCGGCGGAACGGTTGCCCGGCTTGCAGGCAGCCTGGGCTGCGCGCCCGCCGATGCTTTCCGCATGGCAACCGCGAACCCGGGCCGCCTGGTGGGCGGCCGCGGAGTCCTTCAGTGCAGCTCAGCGGCCGATCTGATCGTCTTCTCGCGAGATCGGGAGAAACAAATCCTGAAGATCGAAAGTGTGCTGGCGCAGGGCATCGAGGTCGCTCCGGCGCCCTGAAATCGGCCCGCACTCCAAGGTTCTATGAATCCTGCGAACTCGACGGAAGACGACGACATCGCCCCCTCCACCGCCCTTTCGCGGCGCGAATTTCTCGGTCTGGCTGGCGCAACAACCGCAGCCCTCGCCCTCGATGGCGACTGGCAGCCGCTGTCCTTCGCACAGCAGGCTGGCCTGACCCTTCCCCATTCTCAACTCGCGGAATCGCACGATCTGATCTCGCTGCCACTCTGGGGGCCTTACTCCAAAAAGCATTTCGGCATCTCCCATATTCCCGATGTGCGCCGCGGTCTCAGCTTCGACCTCAGTATCTTCCCGGTGTCTCCGGGCGTGCCCGTCCGCCTGCCCAGCGTTACCAGCCATCGGTCGGGCGTTTACCCGTGGCAGGCCGCTCCCCGGCTTGAGTTCTACTCCTTTCGTTTCGAGACGATCTGGAAGGATCAGCTCTATGGCGATCTTTCCTTCTCCGCAGTCGACGAGCGGTGCAGTCTCATTCACATGGATCTTGTCAATCGCACCGATGTGCCTCGTAATGTTGTCCTCAACAGCCTTGCGCAGCTGTGCTTTCCGCCACTTCATGAGCTGACAGCGCAACCGATCCGCCTCTCTGAGGCGGAGCTGCCGCCCGGAGCCATCTGGACTGACGCCCTGAATTACAGCGATCTCCGCTTTGCCGTGCCCCGGCCTGACGACAATCTCGTCACCGACGGCAAGTGGCGGGGGGAAGCCCGGCGTCACGACACCGTCGGCGGTTCGGTCATTGCCCGGGGCTTTGGTCAGGATGCCGGCGACCGCGTCCATTACCGGATCCGGCTCAGTCGCGGTTTCTCGAACGCCGTGCTGGTCGTGCGCTATTTGCTGAACGCCGGCGAGAAAGTCGATTTCCGAATGGAAGGCTCCGCGCGGGGCGTGGTCAGCTTTCGCGGCACCGGCTCCTTCACAACAGTGGCCATTCCGCTGGGCCAGCTCGAGCCCGGAACGCTGGACCTGCAGTTCATCTCTGCCGGCGGATCTGCGCCTGCGCTGAATGGATTTGTCCTGCTGGAAGCTGACCAGGCTGGGCAGATTCGCTTCCCGGCGCGTCCGTGGCATCCGGTTCCGCGGCTTGCAACAGCCGCCGCGGGCGATGCGCTGATCCTCGAATACGCAGACGTGCCGAATGCCTATGGTTTTTCGCTTGACAGCGGCTGGGATGGTCATCAGCTGCTGCTCTGGAAGGACCTCGACCCGGCCTTTCACTGCACCTCCGATCCCGATACCCTCGCACGCATCTTCGGCCGAGGCGGCGGAGACCCAGGAGATCCGGATTCGCTGTTTATCCACGCCTGGTCGAAGCCAGTCACGGTTCCAGCGAATTCCACCCATCGCGTTTCCGGCATCGTTTGCACGGGATCCGCGGAGGAAGTCCGCAACTCGCTTGAGACTTTCGATCCGCAGGCAAAGAGAAAGCAGCGGGTGTTTCTCGCGGCGAAGAGCAGCTCCTTCCGGCCCGCCTCCGGCCCGGGTGCAGCGCCCTTCAGCCTCAGCCAGCGGCTCATGGCTTCCGTCACGCTCACGAATCTCGTCTACCCGCTCTACACCCAGGGCCACTACATTCGGAACTATTCGCCCGGCAAAATCTGGGACTGCCTCTACACCTGGGACGCCGGCTTCATCGGGCTCGGCCTTCTCGAACTCGATCCCGGCTGTGCCATCGATGCCCTGAATGCCTATACCACGCCCGCCGGCGCGCAGTCCGCATTCATCCACCACGGCACGCCTCTGCCCGTTCAGATCTACCTGTTTTGGGAGTTATGGAACCGGACGCAGTCGCGCGAACTGCTCGCGTATTTCTATCCGCGGCTGCGCCAGTATCACCTTTTTCTGGCCGGCAAGCTCGGCAGTTCCACGACGCGCCGGCATCAGGATCATCTCATCTGCATGTGGGACTACTTCTACAACAGCGGCGGCTGGGACGACTACCCACCGCAGAAATATGTGCACCAGCAGAACATGACCTCCGCGGTCGCCCCCGCCGTCAATTCCTCCCACACCATTCGCTGCGCGAAGCTCCTGCGCCGCATCGCGGAAGAGCTGGGCCGATCGGAGGATTTCCCCGAATACGACGCCGATATCGCCGTGCTGTCTTCTTCGCTGCAGACATATTCCTGGGACGAGGCCTCCGGATACTACGGCTATGTTCTGCACGATCCCGCCGGCAGGCCCACGGGCATTCTGCGCACCGCCAGCGGCGTCAATTTCAATATGGGGCTCGACGGCATCTCTCCGCTGATTGCGGGCATCTGCACTCCGCGCCAGGTCGCGCAGGTTCTCGATCATCTCTTCTCGCCGCAACGGATGTGGACGCAAGCTGGCATCACCACGGTGGATCAAACCGCGCCTTATTACATTCCGAATGGCTACTGGAACGGCAGCGTCTGGTTTGCCCACCAGTGGTTCCTCTGGAGGACCATGCTCGACTTCGGCCGCGGCGATCTGGCCGCGCGCATCGCACAGACCGGTCTGGAGGTATGGAAGAAGGTCGCCGACTCCACTTACAACTGCATGGAGCATTTTGTGCCCCGTCCGCCCGTCGGCGAAGGATGGGTGCAGTTCAGCAGTCTCTCGTCCCCCGCTCTCTCCTGGTTCGGTGCCCTGCATACACCGGGGCGGCTGACCTGCGGATTCGATGTCTGGATCGAAGCATGCCGCTTCGACGCGAACACTCGTCGGCTGCGCGCCCGTCTGCAGCACACAGGAAGCTCGGCAGCATTCTCCCTGCTGGCGTGTATGCCGGTCTCGCCCCGGTACGAGGTGCTGTGGAACCGGGAACCAGTCGATTTCACCCAGGTCCAGGATGGTCTTCTCGACATCCGGATCGAGCGCACTGCAGATTTCGGGGAACTCCTGATTTACATCCCTGTGGAATAACCGGGACCGCCGCAGCCGACGAATATCCACGCCCCGGATAGACATGTACCTCAGATACGCGAGCGGATTGCGGCGGAATTTCTGCAGCTCTTTCAGACCGCCAACCACCTCAGTTTTATAGCTATCCTGATCAGCCATGACCGGACCTCGCTTTGATTCGAATCGGTTATTGAACCGAGTTGCCGCCGCCGCCCGGCTGCAGCTGGTCCTGCACCGGGGATTGTGCGGACGCCGCGGCGCTGCGGATAACAATCGCAGTGCGGGGAAAGCTGAATGAGCCTCCGGCGTCGTCGATGACGTTCACCTGGCAGATGTAGGGGCCTGGTTGAAGTTCTGAAAGCGGCACATCGAGATGGAATGCGATCGCGTTGCGCCCGGGAATGTTGGTTTCCGTCGCTCTCACCACAGGCGTTGCAAACACTTCTTCGTTGTCTCTGAGGAACTCGACGCTGGTGAAGACGCGGATGGGCGGCCCGAAGTCCTTGTCAATTGCGCCGGCGGGCTCCGCAGCGTTCACCTTCCCGGTGGCGTGAGCGGGGTCGTATACCTGATAGAGAAGATGGAGGGTCTGGTCCTGACGGAACACGTGCGTGAGGTTTGGCACGAGTTCACTCCCGTCCCAGACCAGGGGGCTGCTGATCTTCCTGCCCGCGGGGATGCTCTGGGCGGCAAGAACCACCGAACTCATCTTCAGCGGCGCTTTTTCGAGGTTTGGCACTGTGATGGGGGCCTCGAAGGAACCCATGTGTCCGGTCTCGTTTTCGCGAACGACGAATTTGAGCTCGTATTTGCCAGGAAGGAGCGCAAAACCCGTGGTGTACTGTACATTCTTCTGGCGAACGTGCTGCGATGCATCGACAGCAAGTTTGACGGTATCGCGCACGTCGCCGACGTCGTGTCCCGCCATGTCTCTCACCTGGCCGAGGATGTCGAGGGTGGCTTTGTCGCGATCGCCGCCCTGCACGAACGGGATCTGGGAGCCGGGGACGACGAGCGAAACAGGAATGTAATAGAGGCCGGGGCTGTGCTCGAAATACCAGGCCTGCAGATAGACCTCGATGTCAGTAGCGGGCAGCGGACTGGCCAGCTCGTCCTCCAGCTCCTGCTCTCGCTGCTCCTTGTCTGAGTGACGGTAGTCCGCCGGCGCGTAATAGCCGGGACGATAGTCGAGCTTCACGTCCCTGCGGTCGACTTTGATGGTGAGCCGGCGCCAGGTGCCGTCTCGGCGAGTGTCTGTCGAACGGTAGCCGATGATGTAGTACGCAGCGGTGTCGTTCTGAATGCGCTGGAAGGCATCAGAGAAGTTGTTCGAGTCGAAAAAGGCTTTGCCGCCGGTGTCGGTTGAGAGAGTCGACATCACCTCCTGCGTATTGAAGTTGGAATCGAAATTGTTCTGGAGCGCCGACCCGTTGTAAGCGCTGATCCCGCGCAGGCTTCCCGTCGATGCATCTCCCAGCGGCGAGATGGCCTGCAGACCGCGAGCATCGACGCTGTAAATGGAAAGGTTCCCGCGGACTGCAGCGTTCACGGCGGCATTCAGGGCTGCCTGATTTTCGATGCCATCCCGCTGGATGCCCCCCGAGAAGTAGAGCATGGCTTTCTTTTCGTTGATCCAGGCCAGCGATTTCGATATGTCCTCAATGGCGAAGAGTTCGCGGTCGGTATTCAGGTCGTTGTATTCCTCCTCGTCCGGGGTGAACGACGTGGTGTCCTCAACCTGATTCGTGGTGCTGGTGGCGCCCAGCTCATAGCCCGACCCCTGAGCGCCCGAGTATCCACCGACGGCGCGCAGCAGAAGCGGCTTGTCAGAGGTGAAGTCCTGATTGACCGTGAGCGCGCTGTCGAGCGACAGGACAGCAACCAAATCGGCGGGCCGCATCTGGTGCAGGATGTAATTTCGTGCTGACTCCTGGGCGCGCAAAAGGTCCTCGGGCTGCATGGAAGTCAGGTCGAAGAACATCACGATGAGTCTCCGGTCATGCAGTTGCTCCTCAATGGCCGTGCTGCCGCTGCCTGCAAAGAGGTTGCTCTGCTCCTTCCCGCTGATGGTGGCCTCATTCAGCGCAGCGGCCCGATCGACATTCTCAAAATCGAAGCTGGAAATTTGCTGGGGTTTGCCGTTCTCCAGAATCGTAAAGTCCTTCGCGGTGAGGCCCGGCACAGGCTGTCCGGTCTTCCTGTCCCGAACGATCACATTGGTGAGCACAATATTGCTGTTCACTCTGAACGTGAAGGTCGACTGGCTGTTCGGCCTGAACTGATTTTGCTGCTGCTGCGCGTGAACGGGGTGCGACGCAACCATGAGCAACAAGGCAGTCAGCGAAGCGGTGCGAAAGAGGTTAGCCATCTCCATTTCCCTCAGTAGCGATAGCGCGCCAAAAAAGTAAACTGACGCATCGGTGCAGTGCCGGTGACCTCGCCATACGAGGCCGAGCCGAGCGTGGTGTCCACGCTCGAGTACTGGACCGTGTTGAAGACGTTGTCCGCGGTAGCGCGCATCTCGAAAGTTCGGGTCTCGGAGAAGCGAATGGTCTTCGACAGCGAGGCGTCGAATGAGACGGTGCCCGGACCCGGTATGGAATACCGAGAGGCTGTGCCGTAGACGTTCGCAGGATCGGTGAACGCCGCTTTGTTAAACCAGTTGTCGAGTGAGCCTCCGCCCGCCATCAGCGATGCACCAGACACGCGATCCGGACGCAGCGATCCGGCGCTTCCGCGCGCCACATCGGCATAGGTCGCCTGATAATGCGGAGTGAGCGGCTCGCCGGTGGCGAGATTAAAGGTGCCGGAGATGGAGAGATTGCTGAGGAGGTTACCGGCCCAGCCGCTGGTCAGGTTATGCGTATCCGGGCCGAAGGGCAGCTCATAGAGAAAATTGCCCACCACCTGATGCCGGATGTCAAAGCTGGAATTCGATTCCTCAGCCAGCAGGTCCTGCCAGTTCTGCGCGGGAACGACCGAAGTGCCACCGTTGCCGCCAATGGAACTGGCATCGTCGATGGAATGCGAGTATGTGTAGCGGGCCTGGAGAGCAATTCCATTTCCGAGCCGCTTGCGCGCGCTGAAAGCCAGGCCGTTGTAACTGGAGAACGCCGCTGATGTCTCATAGTCGTAGAGCACACCGCTGAGCGAGGCGGTCGCAGTGCGGCCCGGAGCGTCGACCACGTCCAGTCGCGTTCCCTTCGAGCCGCTGTAGCCCAGGTTGAGCACAACGTTCCA
>Ga0335075_10003499_pt1 | contig 24922 bp, 22 predicted proteins | sample Lox_Sample_24_FD_206723 | JGI IMG/M metagenome (GOLD analysis project Ga0335075, IMG submission 206723) | Soil microbial communities from Loxahatchee National Wildlife Refuge, Florida, United States - Lox_Sample_2.4 | ecosystem: Environmental > Terrestrial > Soil > Wetlands | place: USA...
CGCTGCCGAGCTTGATGAGGTTGGCCAGGCCCAGCAGCGCGATAAGCGCGGGGAACAGGGCCAGGAACCAGTGGTAGGCCAGGCTCCCGGCGGTCATGCTGCACCGGTCGGCGACGAACTTCTTCCCGGTGCGCTTGAGTGTGTTCTTCCAGCCGGTCGCGCCGAGCTCTAGCGGCGTGGGCGGGCCGCCGGCCACCTCGGTCTGCGGCGGAATTGGCTCACTTTTCACTTCGCATCCACCGCCTGATAAGCGTGAAGAACAACAGCACGAGCACGCCGATCACACCGGCCGTCGTGGCGGCCGGAATCGGGCGCTTCTTGATCTGCTGGCCGGTCTGGGCCGCCTGCTGCTTCGCCTGGTTCGCCTTGTCTTGCAGTTGCAGTTGCTTGCCGACCCCCGCGACTTTGTCCTTGGCCTCGGTCGCCTTGGCCTTCAGCTGCGTAGTCAGCTGGCCAAGCTTCTGCTGCGCCCGTGCCTTCACGTCCACTTTGGCGGCGAGGGCTTCCACCGTCTCGCCGAGCCGCTCGCGGGTCTGCTCGATTTCCTTCTCCAGCTCCTGCTGGTCGTCTTCGGGGGGCGTGGTCACCGGTGCATCCTTTCCTTCACTTCTTCGACGTCTGCCTTGGTCCCCTCAACTGCCTGTTGCGGCATGGGCGGCGTGGCGCGGCGCATCCTGCTTCTCCCCATGAGGGCCGCCACCGCACTGACGACGAGCAGCGCCAGGCCAACGATCAGCGCGGCCAGCCACGGCCGGATCTCGCCCGCTATCGCGATGATCACCGCCGCGAGCAGGCACGCGATGGCGTACAGGGCGACCAGCCCGCTGGCACCATAAAGCCCTATGCCGAAACCCGCGAATTTCCCCTTGCGGGTCAGTTCGAGCCTCGCCATCTTGAGCTCGTCGCGTACCAGGGTGGACACCTGTTCGGACAGTTGCTTCACAAGCTCGCCCGTCGATGCCTCCCGCTCCGGAGGAGACTGCATCGAACCCGACACCATCACGCTCACCGCCTTTCCCGTCTAGGCGATTGGCACTACCCCGGCGGCCGCAAGCGTAACATCGAGTTACTATTCGCCAGTTGCCCCATCGATGCGTTCGCGCAATAGATCGGCGTGGCCCAGATGCCGGGCGTACTCCTTTGCTAGGTACAGGTAGAACCAGCGCAACGTATACGAGTTCGCCTTGCCGAAGGTGTCGTCGAGTCCATGGGCCGCCATGATTTCCCTGGTCCTGGCGCAGTGCGCACGGAATGTCTGCAGGTCTTCGGCCGCCCCGGCGGCGATGACCCCCTCGAAGTCGGCCTCCTCGTCTTCGTCGGTGCAGTACAGCAGGCTGGTGCCCCAGTCGGCCAGCCGGTGCCCGTACATCCGCTCCATCTCCGTCATATGCCTGACCAGGCCGATGAGGGACATCGGCGACGGCTCGCACGACCGGATGACGAGCTGCTCGCCGGTCAGGCTATCGCACTTAACCAGCAGCGTGGCCCGGTAGTAGTCCAGCCAGCCATCGAGCAGGCTCCGCTCCTCGTCAGTGCCTCCCGGCTCCGCCCGTTCGGTCATTCGCGCCTCCTCGTGGCCGCCGTTAGAACGGGACATCTCGTCCAGAACGCCTTCGCTGGCCTGGACGATTGCCGCTGCGGCCGGCAAGTCGGCGGTTACGTTGTCCGCTGTGACTTCAGGCGTGGTGAACGATGGGTATATTTACCTGATTGAAAAATATCAACGTAGAGAGGCCAGGATGCGGAGATGCCGCTCCGCGTCACGCGAGCGCAGTGTCCGCCTCATGAATCTGGGGGCGTCGCAAGGCCTGGCGTCACCTGCTCTTCGGCCCTGTCCCGCTTCAGGTACATGTCCCAGCACCGCTCGGCGAGGTCGCCGGGGGCGACCACCGCGACCTGGCTGCCACCCCAGGCGGACGCGTTGCGATGAGCAGTGCTGCCCTCGATCAGCGCCCCGATTAGCAGCGTTCCCGCGTAGACGTGCTCCGGCGCCAGGTCAGCGTGCAGGGTGTGGACGTAGTTGCGCAGGCCCGCGAGCACCATGCCGCCGGCCAGGCGCGGCATCGGGTACTTGGCCGCCGCACCCATCGCGAACAGCAGCCCGCCGTCGCCTCGCTCCAGCATCCCCGGCAGCACCCGGCCTACCAAGGCGACGGGGGTCAAGACGAACTTGTCGAGGAGCGGGGTCACTGTGGCGGCGTCGAGCTGGGACGGGCGCTTGAGCAGGTTCTCGCCGGGAGTCGGGCTGTACTCCAGGACGTCGGCCTGCCCGAACCGGGCCTCGATCTCGTCCACCGCGGCGAGCGCCGCCGTGCGGTCGGTGAGATCGGCCTGGAACCCGGCCGCCTCCAGCCCCTCACCGGCGAGTGCCGTCACCATGGCGTCCAGGCGGCCGCGGTCCCGTGCCACCAGCGCCGCCCGGAATCCTTCCCGCCCGAACCGGCGGGCCATCGCCATGCCCAGAGCAGGGCCGGCGCCGAAAATCGCGATCGTCTTCATGCGTACCTCCCGTGGCAGGCAGGTCTGGCATAAGCGGAATCGGAATTACCCTTCCGCTTCATGCTCGACGATACGGAGCTATGATTCCGGTTGTCAAGATCCTCTCTGAGAAGCGACGCTGATCGATGCCGGACGACGACCGACCGCTACGCGCCGACGCGCGCCGCAACCGCGAGAAAATAATGGCGTCCGCCCGCGAGCTGTTCGCCAGCCGCGGCCGCGAGGCCCAGATGGAGGAGATCGCCGCCCACAGCGGTCTCGGCATGGGCACTTTGTACCGGCACTTCCCGAGCAAGCAGGCGCTGCTCACCGCGATGGTCCGCGAACGCTTCCGCGGAATGGCGGACCTGGCGCGAACGGCCGAGCAGATCAGCGACCCTGGCGAGTCCTTCGAGGCGCTGCTGCGCAGCTACCTGGAGGCGGCAGAAGGGGACGCCAGCTTCCAGCTCGCGCTCATGGGCTCCGGCGAGGTCGCGTGGGAAGGCATCAGTCAGCAGAAAGCCGAGTTCACGGAAGTCGTGTCCCGCATCATCGACCGCGCTGTCGCTGCTGGAGCAGTACGCGGCGACCTGTCCTTCGCTGACTTCGTGCTGCTCGCCCGCGGCGTCATGTCGACCATGTACTTCAAGACCCCTAGGGACTCCGACTGGCGCCGCCATCTCGAGCTGACCCTCAACGGGGTCGGCCTCCGCCGCTAGCGGGTCACCGTCATTTGACTGATGAGCTGGGACGTCCCAGCTGCGACCGTGGATGGCACAGGCGACGTACGCGACGGCTGCTGGCCGACCGCGCGAAGAAGGGACTATCACGTGGGTACGATCACGACCGCGGATGGCACGGAGATCTTTACAAGGACTGGGGGACTGGCCAGCCGGTCGTGTTCAGCCACGGCTGGCCCCTGTCGGCTGATGACTGGGACACCCAGCTGCTGTTCTTCCTGCGGCACGGCTATCGCGTCATCGCCCATGACCGGCGCGGCCACGGCCGGTCCGCGCAGGTCAGCGACGGCCACGACATGGACCACTATGCCGATGACCTGGCCGCGCTGACCGCGCACCTCGACCTGCACGACGCTGTCCACGTCGGTCATTCCACCGGCGGCGGCGAGGTCATCCGCTACCTGGCCAGGCACGGCGACAGCCGGGTCGCCAAGGCGGCGATCATCAGCGCCGTGCCGCCGCTGATGGTCCGCACCGACGCCAACCCCGGCGGCCTTCCCAAGGACGTATTCGACGGCCTGCAGCAGCTCGCCGCCAACCGCTCCCAGTTCTACCGCGACTTCGCCGCCGGGCCGTTTTACAACTACAACCGGCCCGGGGTGAAAGCGTCCCAGGCCCTCATCGACAACTGGTGGCGGCAGGGCATGATGGGCGCCGCGAAGGCGCACTACGACGAGATCGTCGCCTTCTCGCAAACCGATTTCACCGCCGGCCTGCAGCAGATCCCGGTGCCCGTGCTGGTGATGCACAGCCAAGACGATCAGGTCGTCCCCTACGCCGACTCCGGGCCGCTGTCGGCCAGGCTGCTGAAGAACGGCACGCTGAAGACCTACACCGGCTTCCCGCACGGCATGCCCACCACCCAAGCCGACACCATCAACGCCGACCTGCTGGCCTTCCTGAAGGCGTGACAGCGCACGGCCGACGTGCGTGGTCCTCGGCAGGGCTGGCACTCTTGAGGGATGCGCTTCCTGAAATGGCTCGGCTGTGGGGTGTGGGCCGGGTCGTGGTACCTGATGTACCTCGAGATCACGCGCTGGCATCACGTGAAGCCGTCACTGGCGTTTAACTCTGACCTGGTTCCGGAGGTCGGCATGCGGCCACACCCCGGGCTGCCGCTGAAGCTGCTCTACGTCGCTTGCGTTGTATCCCCAGTGGTGGTCGTGGCCACGTCAGTGATGCAGGCCCGCGACGACTAATTGCCGCTGAAATTGCAGTTTTTCCTGTTGCCCGCCAATCCGCATTGAGTCGCCGTGCTGTGGCATCCAGCTGCGACTCCCATGAGCACCGCGAGCGCGAAGATCAGCGCGGCTACCCGCTTCTTCACCATTTCAGTCTAAGCACGCCGGCTCTCATCCCCAATCCGCGGCGATGACGGCCAGGTGTCCAGCTGGAGTGCCCGCCGTACGCCTCCCCGGTGGAGAGTCTGCCATCGAGAAGCTCAGCGCGGACGTCTCGTCGGGTGACCCACCCGACCGCAGGAAGCTCCAGGTCACGGCCCAGCAGGTGCTGGCCCAGATCCTCACCCTCCAGCCACCAGATCCAGCGGCGGCGCTGCTGGGCGCCCTCGGCGTCAACACGTCACAGGTCCAGCGCCGACTGGACGCGGCCACGCCCGCCAGCTGGCTCCCCGGTTGGCTGGAGTGCCTGCAAGCAGCGGGGTTTTCCGGTGGAGCCGCCTACCGGAATGGAGCCGATGACCTGGGCGCAGCCAGTCTGCCGCAATTGGCGCCGGGTGCTGACGCCGAGCTTGGTGAAGATCTTGCGGAGGTGCCAGTCGACGGTCCGCCTGCTGAGGTATAGCCCGGCGGCGATCTCAGAATTGGTCTGCCCGTCCGCGACCAGGCGGGCGATGTGGGCTTCTTGAGCGGTCAGCTCCCCGTGCGTCTCGACGGTGCGCTTTCGGACCGTCTCCCCGGTGGCCGCGAGCTCGCGTCGCGCTCGGTCGGCGAACGCCTCAGCCCCCATCGCGCTCAGCGCCTCGTGGGCCATTCGCAGCTGAGCCCGGGCATCGACACGGCGGCCATGCCGACGCAGCCATTCACCGTAGAGCAGCCGCGCCCGGGCGAGCTCGACGCGGATCCTGGTATGACCCAGTCGCTCCAGCGCCTCCTGGTAGAGCTCTTCGGCGGTGTCATCCTCGCGCATCAAGCCTCCCATGGCCGCTTCGATGCCAAGGGCTAGTTCGGTGCCGCTGGCGCGGGTCATGGCTGACAGGTGCTCGAACGCGTCAGCCGCCACGTCGGTCTGACCGCTGCGCACGCCAGCCTCGACGAGCTCGGCGAGCGCCCACTTCGTGGGACCGAGTTCCAGTGGGTCGGTGGCCGCCTCCGAAGCCGCGGCCAAGGCGTCCTCGTACCGGCCGAGGCCATTGCACAGGACAGCACGGGCGGAGTACATCATGTTCAGGGCGACGCCCTGACCGACGGCGGTCGCGATGTCCAGGGTGTCCTGGATCAGCTCCTCTGCCTGCTTACGGTGACCTCGCATGGCAGCAAGCCAGGCCTGGGGGATAGGCGTCAGCACGTTCTCGCCGCCGGTCACCTCGGCGACCCACTGGCTCTCCGCGACCAAGGCCGCAGCTGCGGCCAGGTCACCGCTGTGGATATCGAAGATAGCTCGGCTGGCCAGCGCAAGGGGAAGCAGACTGAGCGCTCCCGCCCGGCGCACGGTGTCCAGATGCACCTGGCTTAGCACGTCCCAGTGCGCGTCGTCCCACAGGTCGACGGCCGCCACACCGGCCAGCCACGCGCTGCGGAAGGCCTCGTCCAACGAAAGGTCCTCGCGGCCGAACGCCTGCACGGCAGTATGCAGCAGGGGGGCCGACGCCGCGTACCCCTCGGTATACAGCACGGCCATTCCCTCGAGCAGCAGGTCGCCCTTTGTAGGCGCCTGCGGCTTGGGCGCCTCCCGCACTGCCTGCGCCACCTGCCGCATACTGAGGCTGGAGCCAGCGGCCAGACGCCCGGCGAACAAGGCCGCGGACAGCGCGTCCAGATAGGTGCCCCGGGCGAGAGGTTCGTCTAGCGGCTCCAGTCGGCGAGCGGCGGCCAGCAGCAGCGGGAGCGCCTGGTTTCCGTGGCTGGAGTTGTACGAGATCTGGGCGCGCAGCAGATCAATCCGGGCCCGCCCAGCTTCGTCAAGAGCGCCTGCGTCAGCGCTCGCCAGGAGGAACAATGCTTCGCCGAACGCGCCGGCTGTCGCCTTCGCCTGCGCGGCGGCGAGCGAACGCTGAGCCCGCGGGGCCGGGTCCGGCGTTAGCGCCGCTGCGGTATTGAGGAAGGCTGCGGCCGCCGCGAATCCGCCGATGGAAACCGCGCGGTCAGCCGAACGTTCGAGCTCTGCCGCGACATTCTCATCCGGGTCCGCCGCCGCACACGCGCGGTGCCAGGCACGGCGGTCTGGATCGCGGTCTGGATCGGTGACGTCGGCCAGCGCCTGGTGAACCTCGCGCCGTTCCGGCCGGGTCGCCGAGCGATAGACGGCCGAACGAACCAGGGGATGCCGGAACCGGACCCGGTCCCGCAGCTCGACCAAACCTGCCGACTCCGCGGTCGCCACCGCGTCGACACTGATGCCCAGGCGCTGCGCGGCGTGCCCGACCAGCGGAACGTCTCCGGTGGGTTCGGCGGCCGCCACCAGTAGCAATTGCCGGGACGGCTGGGGAAGGGCCTCCAGTTGGCGGATGAAGCCCTGCTCCAGGCGGTTGACCAGGGGTGCGCTGCTGCGCGCTCCCGGAGCGGCGCCGAAGGCCAGCTCGGTCGCCGTCAGCGCTCGGGGCAGCTCCAGCAGGGCGAGCGGATTGCCACTGGACTCGGCCAGGATGCGGTCACGGACCCGGGGATCCAAGGCTCCGGGCACCGCGGAGGCAAGCAGCGCGGCCGCGTCGTCAATGCCTAGCCCGCGTATCCAGAGCTCGGGCAGCCCGGCCAGCTTGGGTTGCTCGTCGACCTCGCGTGCGGCGAAGACCAGGCCGACCGATTCGGCGGCGAGCCGACGTGCTACGAACTCCAGTGCCTGGGCGGAGGCCCGGTCCAGCCACTGCGTGTCGTCCACGATGCAAATCAGGGGCTGCTCCTCGGCCACCTCGGACAGGAGGGTCAGCACCGCCAGGCCCAGCACGGAGCGGTCTGGTGCGCTGCCCGGCTGTAGCCCGAATGCCGTGCCGAGTGCGTCGCGTTGCGGGACGGGCAGCCCGCCGATCCGGTCCAGGTAGGGACTGCACAGCTGGTGCAGGCCGGCGTACGTGAGCTCCAGCTCCGACTCGACACCCGATGCGCGGCTGACCTGGCATCCCGTCGCGCCGTCGGCCAGGAACTCGAGCAAGGCGGTCTTGCCGATCCCGGCCTCGCCGCGCAGGACGAGAACCTGACTGCGGCCCGATTGCGCCGACGCCACCAGGCCGCTCAGGATCTCGCATTCGTATCGCCGCCCCCGCAGCCCCGGCCAGAACCCGCTCTCGGACATGATCCACCGCCCTCATGAGCCGTCAGTACAGCTTCACACTCGCAATCCGGCGGGCGCGTTCTCGCCAGGGTGATCCCTGGTCCGTCACCCTGGTATGTCCAGGGCGCCCATAGGGGTGCGTCGCCGCTGGCTTGGCGGCGCCGTCGGAGACTTTGCCAGCTCGCTGTCTCGCTCGGGATGACCCAGACGCCGATGCAGCCGGCCGACAGCTACGACGGACTCGGAGACCGGCTTCCCCGCTCGGCCGGCCGCCGGTCGCTGAGGCCCTGGCTAGGCCGACTGGACGTGCGGCCCGAGCTGCGCCAGCGCGGCCCGCAGTTCACGGCGGGAGCCGATGCCGAATCTGGTGAAGATCTTCCGCAGATGCCATTCGACGGTGCGGGCGGACAGGAACAGCCGGGCGCCGATCTCTGCATTGGTGTACCCGTCGCAAGCCAGCCGGGCGATGTGCGCCTCCTGCGCTGTCAGCGTGGTGACGGTATCGACCGTGCGCTTACGCACCGTCTCGCCAGTGGCCCGCAGCTCGCGCCGGGCGCGCTCGGCAAACGCCGCCATGCCAATCGCGTCCAGCATCTCGTGGGCGGCCCGCAGCTGCGCGCGGGCGTCCGCCCGGCGGTTCGCCCGGCGCAGCCACTCGCCGTAAAGCAGGTGGGCGCGGGCCTGATCTGGACGCAGCCGCGTCCGGCTCAGCCGGTCGATTGCCTCGCGGTACAGATCGTCGGCGGCCATGCCGTCGCTAAGGAGCGCCCGGCACCGGGCCTCGATGCCGAGGGCGACATCGTTTCCGGCGGGCCGCGTCGTCGTTCGGGCGCGCTGGAACTCATCCAGCGGCCTGGACCCTCGGCCTTCCGCCGTGGCCAGCAGCTCCAGGGCCGCGTCGAACGCGCCGGCCTCCACGCTGGCCTGCGCTGCGGTCAGCGTACGTTCAGCGTGCCGCGCCGGATCGGCGGTCAGCAGCGCCGCCCGTTGCAGAAATGCCGCGGCGGCAGCCATTCCGCCGCGGGCCTGTGCCCGCCCGGCCGACCGCTCCAGCTCAACAGCGACCTCCTCGTCCGGCCCGGCCGTGGCCTGAGCATGGTGCCAGGCCCGGCGATCCGGATCGGTCTGCGGGTCGGTCACCTCGGCCAGCACCGCGTGCAGCTGCCGTCTGGTGGACAACGAGGCCGACCGGTAAGCCGCCGACCGGACCAGCGGATGCCGGAACTGCACCCGGCCGCCGAACTCGGCCAGCCCTGACTCCGAGGCCGGGTCCGCCGCCTGCGACGGGATGCCCAGACGCAGTGCCGCCCGCCACACCAGCGCCCGGTCACCAGAGGGATCGGCCGCCGCCAGCTGCAGCAGCCGCCGGCTCTGCTCCGGCAGCGCGCCGAGCTGCCGGGTGAAGCTGTCCTCGATCCGGCCGGTCAGCGGCACGGCGCCGGGCAAGCCGAATCCGCCCGCCAGCTCGGCCGTACCCAGCCCTCGCGGTAGCTCCAGCAGCGCCAGTGGGTTACCCCCCGTCTCGGCCACGATCAGGTCACGGACCTGGGCGTCGAGCGGCCCGGTCAGCGCCGAGTCCAGTAGTGCCCGCGCGTCATCGTCCTCCAGCCCTGCGACTTCCAGCTCGGGCAGCCCGGCCAGTTCCACGCCGGGCTCGCGGGCCGCGACCACCAGCCCCACCGGGTCGGCGGCCAGCCGCCGACCCGCGAACCCGAGCGCCTGCGCCGAGGCTTGGTCGAGCCACTGCTCATCGTCCACCAGGCAGATCAGCGGACGTTCCCCGGCCACCTCCGACAGGAGGTTCAGCACGGCCAGCCCCACCAGGAACCGGTCCGGCGGCGGCCCGGCGGCGACACCCAAAGCGGTCCGCAGCGCATCTCGCTGCGGCACCGTCAGGCGCTCGGCCCGGTCCAGCATCGGCGCGCACAGCTGATGCAGCCCGGCGAACGCCAACTCCATCTCCGACTGCACGCCCACCGCGCGTGCCACCCGGAACCCCGCATCAGACGCCCGCCCGGCCAGGTGATCCACCAGCACGGTCTTGCCCACACCCGGGTCGCCGCGGACCACCAGGGCCCGGCTCTCACCGGCCCGGATCGCCGCGATCAGCCGGTCGAGCGCAGCGCACTCGCGGCGCCGGTCCACCAGGGCCGCCGGCCGGCCTCTCCAGGAATCTGCGGTCATCGGCCGGAGCGTAACCTCCCGGGACCAGGCGGACAAGCCCGCAGAGTGCTCTAAGCCCGTGACGGGGCAGGCGCGGTCATCCTCCATGTCGCCGGCGACGAGCCGGGGCCACTGATAGCTTTACCGGCGGCGCGTCACAGCGCGCCTTTGCGCGCGTTCCCGGCCGGGTGCGGTACGAGCACCTGCGCGTCGAGAGGGCTGCTGAGCTTGCCTTCCAAGGCAGACACCAGGCCAGCCAGGGCTGCGCCTTTGCGATGCTCCGATCGCGCCTGTTCCGAGGCGTACTTCTCGATCATGACCAGCCGGCCGGTTCCCTCGTGCAGGGCGTACAACTCGACGCCGGGTTCCTCGTGCACCCGGGTGATCGCCGCTTCGAAGGCCGCGATCACCTCGGCCCGGTGCTCGGGTACGGGAAGGCGGTGACGACGACGACAATGCTCATGTCAGATGCGTCCTTTCAGGCTGGCGCAGGCCGTCCTCAAGGAGCAGCAGCCTGACCGCGCGGCGCGAGAGCCTGTGCCGGGCGTCCCCGCCGGGGCCTCCTGGGTGCCAGACGAGGTTATGACGGGTCGTTTAGCGCAGCGTGCGGAACGCGGCGCGCAGCTCTTCCGAGAACAGTTGCGGTTGTTCCCAGGCGGCGAAGTGGCCGCCCCGTTCGGCTTCGTTGAAGTAGATCAGGTTGTGGTAGGCCTGCTCGGTCCAGCTGCGGGGCGCGGTGACGTACTCCTCGGGGAACACCGTGACGGCCGCCGGGAGGGAAACGTCGGCGGGGGCGTAGAAGTTCTTGCCCGTTACCGCTTGCTGCCAGTACAGCCGCGCCGCGGACGTCGCGGTGTTGGTGAGCCAGTACAGCGAGGTGTTGTCGAGCCAGTCCTCGCGGGTGATGGCACCGTAGGGCTGTCCGGCGAACAGCTGGGCGAGGTGCGCGTAGGTGCCCGAGTCGTGGTCCAGGAGCCAGGCACCCAGGCCGACGGGTGTGTCGGCCAGGCTGTAGCCGATCGTCTGCGGGCGCGTGCCCTGCATCACGCCGTATCCGCGGTGGTATGTGTTGAACGCGACTTGCCCGTACGCGCGCTTTTCCGCGTCCGACAGGTCAGCCGGCGGAGGGTCAGCGTCGCGGATGTGACCGAGGATCTCCAGCGGGACCATCTGCGCGAAGCTGACGTGGATACCGGCCAGCCCGTCGGGTGCCTGGCGCCCCATCGCGGCCGTGACCGCGGTGCCCCAGTCGCCGCCCTGCGCCACGTAGTGCGTATACCCCAGTCGTTCCATCAGCACCGCCCACGCGCGGGCAATCCGGTCGGGGCCCCAGCCGGTGGCGGCGGGCTTGCCGGAAAATCCGTAGCCCGGCAGCGACGGGATCACCACGTCGAACGCGTCCGACGCGGTCCCGCCGTGTCCGGCCGGATCGGTGAGCGGCTCGATGATCTTCAGCTGCTCGATGACCGAGCCGGGCCAGCCGTGCGTGACGATCAGTGGCAGGGCGTTCGGCTGAGGCGACCGGACGTGGATGAAATGGATGTCCAGTCCGTCGATGGTGGTGGTGAACTGCGGCAGCGCGTTCAGCCGGGCCTGGCATCTGCGCCAGTCGTATTGGGTCGCCCAGTAGTCCGCGAGATTCTGCACCGTCGCGAGCTGCACGCCCTGCGACTGATCATCGACGGGCTCCCGCTCTGGCGGCCGCCACGCCGCGATCCGCCGCTGAAGGTCGGCGACCGCTTCTTCGGCGATATCGACATGAAACGGCCGGACGGCCGTATCCGCGTTCACGGCGGCAGTGTCAGTACTCATGGTGGATCTCCTTTCACCAGACCTGACCGCTGCGTTAGCTGGTCAGCGGGCCTCATCCTCGCGTCAGACGCTGCCGGATCGCGCCGGTAAGACACCCTGGTCCAGCACCCTGGCACGCCCCTGGTATGGCGTTAGCGACAAACACGCCGCCCTGGTCGGATCGGCGGGCTTAGCGTGCAGGCGCGGGGATCACTTGAGCCATGTCAGTGACGGCTGTTTCGTCTGCGGCGTACAGGGCCTGGGCGGCCCGACGGAAGGCGCGGGCCAGGGATCCCGGCCAGGGTTTGTTACCGGCGCGACGCCATGGCGCGGAACGTAGCGTCACCGCTGACAACCGCGCTTCTCAATCACGCCGAGTGAGCGCCTGACCAGAGCAGGAGAGCAGCATGACAACCATGGCTGACCTCGCCATCCATCCCTTCGAAGTCCACGTGCCAGACGATGAACTGGCCGGCCTGCAGCAGCGCATCGCGGCCACGCGCTGGCCCGGTCAAGAGACCGTCCCAGATCGGTCGCAGGGCGTACAGCTGGCCACGATCCAGCACGTGGTTACCTACTGGGGCGCCGGCTACGACTGGCGCAGGTGCGAAGCGCAGCTGAACGCGCTCCCGCAATTCAGGACCGAGATCGATGGGCTCGGCATCCATTTCATCCACGTCACCTCGCGCCACAAGAACGCTTTGCCGTTGATCATCACGCACGGCTGGCCCGGCTCGGTGATCGAGATGCTCGAGGTCATCGGCCCGTTGACCGACCCGACCGCGCACGGCGGGCGCGCCGATGACGCGTTCCATCTCGTCATCCCGTCGCTGCCCGGTTTCGGCTTCTCCGAACAGCCGGCGTCGGCCGGCTGGGATCCCAGCCGCACCGCGCGCGCCTGGGCGCAGCTGATGAACCGCCTCGGCTACACCCGCTACGTCGCCCAGGGCGGCGACATCGGCGCCGGTGTCACCGACGCCCTGGCGATCCAGGCGCCGGACGGCCTGGCCGGCATTCATCTCAACTTCCTCCGCAGGCCCCCGCTGCAGGTGGCAGCGGCACTCCTCGGCCGCGCACCTGTCCCCCAGGGATTCACCGACGCCGAACGCGCGGCGTTCGCCGCGTTCGGGGCGCAGGCCAGGAAGGGCTACGCCGCCGAGCAGGGCCAGTCGCCGCAGACGATCGGCTACCCGCTGACCGATTCGCCGGCCGGCCTGGCCGCCTGGATGCTGGACCACGACGCCGACAGCTACGTGAAGATCGCCCGCGCCTTCGCGGGCGGGCAGCCCTCTGGCGGCCTGACCCGTGACCACATCCTGGACAACACCACGCTGTACTGGCTGACGGGCACCGCGACCTCGGCCGCACGGATGTACTGGGAGGGCGCGCGCAGCACCGCAGCGGCCGCGGCGGCCGGGCAGCGGCCCCCCGAGGTCTCCCTCCCGGCTGCCTTCACGGTATTCCCCGGCGAGATCTTCCAGGCCCCGCGGACCTGGGTCGAACAGGTCTACCCCAACCTCATCTACTTCAACGAGGCCGACCGGGGCGGCCACTTCGCCGCCTGGGAAGAGCCGCAGCTCTTTACCGAAGAGCTCCGCGCGGGCTTCCGGCCCCTTCGCTAGCCAACCGTGTCCCGACACCAGCGATTGGGAGGAACAAACCATGTCCGCGAGCCAGCGCCGATGGATGACGATCGGCGAGTTCCTACTCCGCCGTCTTGGGGAGGCCGGCGTCGGCCACCCATTCGGCGTCCCCGGCGACTTCAACCTCGAGCTGCTGCAGCAGCTCGAAGACGCTGACACCCTGAAATGGGTCGGCACCTGCAGTGAGCTGAACGCGTCCTACGCGGCGGACGGCTACGCGCGGCTGACCGGCCTGGCCGCGCTGACCGTGACCAACGCCGTCGGCGCCCTGGGCGCGATCAACGGGATCGCCGGCTCCTACGCCGAGCACGTGCCGGTGATCTGCATCGCCGGGTCGATACCGCTGCGGTCCATCGAACGCGGCCTGGGGATGCACCACACGATGGGCGACGGGACCTGGGACGGCTTCCTCGGCGCCTTCGCGCAGGTGACCGCCGCGCAGGCCAGGCTGACTCCGTACAACGCGGTCACCGAGATCGACCGGCTGATCCTGACCGCCTGGCGGGAAAAGCTCCCGGTGTACATGGAGCTGCCGTCCGACATCGCCTACCTCGATATCGAGATTCCGGAAGCCCCGCTGATCCTCGCCCAGCCGTCCAGTGACCCCGAACGGCTGGCCTCCTGCGCCACCGCGATCACGGCCCGGCTGTCCGCCGCTGCGTCGCCGGCCATCTTGGTGGATCAGGACGCGGACCGATACGGCGCCGCGGCTGAGATCACGGAACTGGCCGAGAAAATGCAACTGTCGGTGGCGGTGACCGGCCCGGCCAAGGCGGTGATCGACGAGACGTTCCCGTATTACGCCGGCGTCTACAACGGAGCGGCCAGCCCGCCCGCTACCCGGCAGGCCATCGAGGCCAGCGACTGCCTGCTGTCGATCGCGTACCGGCCGATCGACGGGACCTCCGGCGACTTCACCGCGAAGCTGCCCGCCAACACCATCCACGCCCGCGGGCACTCAGTCGACATCGGCGAGGACAACTACCAGGCCGTGGCGCTCAAGGAGGTCCTGCGCGCTGTCGTCGACGCGGCCCCGCAAGTCACCAGCCGCCCGGCGCGTCAGCACACGGCAGCGGCGGCGGGCACCCAGGCCGACGGCTCGGCCAACCTGACCCAGGCTGCGTACTGGGAGGCCCTGCAAGGCTACCTGCGGCCCGGCGACGTGCTCTTTACTGACAACGGCACGTCATACGCCATCTTCGGGTTCCGCCTGACGCCAGATTGCACCGTCGTCGCGTCGGTCATCTGGGGCTCCATCGGGTACAGCGTCGGAGCCCTGCTCGGCACGCTGACCGCCGCACCAGAACGCCGCCACCTGCTGTTCGTGGGCGACGGCTCGTTCCAGGAGACCGCGCAGGAGCTGTCGACCATCCTGCGGCACGACCACAAGCCGGTCATCTTCCTGATCAACAACGGCGGATACACCATCGAACGCGGCTACATGGGCAAGACCGAAACCTACAACGACGTCGCCAACTGGGCCTACGCAGACCTGCCCAAGGTGTTCCAGCCGGACACCACCGCCCGGTCGTTCGTCGTCAAGACCGTGGCGGACCTGGAGAAAGCCCTCAGCGTGCCGAACGACAGTATGGTCTTCATCGAATCGGTCATGGGCCCGTACGACGCGCCCGCCGCGGTGATGCACAGCAGCAACAACGGCGCCGAACTCGACTACGGGCCCCGCGGCCCGCAACACCGTGCCAACGCGCAGCTCCGGCCAGCCACATAAGACGGTTGAACGCCGAACCGGTCCACTGCTTCGGCATGGACCGGAGGAGGTTCACAGTGGAAACAAATATCGTTTCGGCGGAAGCGCGGGCCGGGGAGCGTTCCGGGCGCAGGACGCTGCCGAAGGCAGCAGCCTTCTGGATCCTGGCCGGGCTGTTCTTGATGTTGTTCCTGGCTTCGGCAGCCCCGTCGCCGTTGTACCGGGTCTATCAGGCCGAGTTTCGTTTCTCGCCGAGTGCGCTGACTGCGGTGTTCGCGGTCTACGTCCTGGTTCTCCTGGTCACGCTGCTGTTCTTCGGGTCGGTGTCGGACTACCTGGGCCGACGGCCGGTGATCATCACCGGGCTAGCGTTCAGCGCGGCCGGGTGCGCGGTCTTCCTGGTAGCGCACGGCGTCGGAGCCTTGTATGCGGCCAGGTCTCTGCAGGGCATCGCCACCGGGCTGGCCAGTGGGGCAATCGGGGCCGCGCTGATCGAACTGCAGCCAGCTGGCAGCCAGCGGGCACTCACGGTGACCAGCGCCCTCGCTGAAGGGGGCTCGGCCTTGGGTGCCCTGATAACCAGCGCGCTTGTCGTGTACGCCCCGGCGCCGACCCGCCTGATCTGGTGGGTGCTGCTGGCTGTCTTTGCGATCGGCGTCGTCGCCGTGCTGGCCATGACAGAACCCGGGTCCACGCGTCCCGGTGTCGTGGCGTCGCTGCGGCCCCGGGTCGCCGTGCCGCGCCCGGTCCGGGGAACCTTCGCCGGAGCCGTTCCGTGTCTGGTCGCGGTCTGGGCGCTCGGTGGCCTGTACCTATCGCTGGGGCCGTCACTGGCCGCTGAACTGACAGGGTCGGCGAACCTGCTGTGGGGCGGGGTGGTGATCTTCCTGCTCGCCGGGACCGGGGCTGCGGCGGTGTTCCTGCTCCGCAACATCAGCTCCCGGGCGGCGATGCTGGCCGGCTGCCTGTTCCTGCTCGCGGGCGTCGCGGTGACGTTCGGTGCGATCGCGACCACGACCTCGGCCGCCTTCCTCGCCGGTACCGGAGTCGCGGGCGTCGGCTTCGGCCTGGCCTACCTGGGTTCGTTCCGCATGACCGTTGCCCTGGCCGCCCCCGGGGAGCGCGCCTCCCTGCTCGCGGCCATCTTCCTTGTGGCCTACCTCGCGTTCAGCATTCCCGTGCTGATCGCCGGCCTCGCGACAACCAGGTTCGGACTGCACTCCACCGCCCTGGCCTACTCGGCCTCGATCGCCGTCCTGGTCGCGGCGGCAGTCGGCATCTTGGTGCTGCGCCCAGCCGACGCGCCCGCTCAGCCTGCCCCGGACGTCCGGGTCATGCCGCCGGGCCCGTGCACCGTCCCGCCGTGCCTGCAGGCCCTGAACCCGGCCGACAGCAGCCCTGCCCGCAGCCCTGCCCGCCAGTCAATGACGGCCAGTTCCAGCCCAGCCAGCCACACCGGAGACACCCAATGACCCGCCATCGCCCAGCCCGCACCTACCACGACGACTCGACCTGGCCTCACCTCCAGCTCGGCCCCCACGATGACCGCCGCTACTTTGAACAACTCATCAAGGCAATCTTCCAGGCCGGCCTGAGCTGGCCGGTCATCGAATCGCACTGGCCGGCCTTCAGCGAGGTCTTTCACGGCTTTGACCCGGCCGAGGTCGCCGCCATGACCGAACACGACATCGGCCAAACCGCGCAGAACCCGCAGATCATCCGCAACCGCCGTAAAGTCCAGGAGGCCGTCACCTCCGCCGCCGCCGTCAACGAAGTCATCGCGCAATACGGCTCCCTCGACGCCTACCTGCGATCGTTCGACTCGCCCGAGAAAGAGATCGCCGACCTGCAACACCGCTTCGCCGGCCTCGGCGACTACTCGGCATGGTGGTTCATGCAGTCGGTAGGGCTACCGGTCCCGCCGAGCGATTGAGCTCGGGTCGACATCGACGATGCCCTTCGCGGTCCTCAGGTCAAGACGCTGTTATACGGCATCGAGTCGGGTCTGAAGCATGAGTCAGAAACCTTCTACCGGGTCGACGTCGTGCCCATCGGCCGAGCAAAGGCTGTTTACGAATAATGCCGGCTGGGAGCCGCTGAGGTGGAGCCGCCTATCGGAATCGAACCGATGACCTACGCATTACGAGGGCGTCACAGCGCGTTGCTCACGGGCTCAAAGCCCGCGCTAGCTTCATGTTCGCAGGGTGCTGCTGCTGCCGGTCGTTGGCTGTTGATGGCCGTTCGGGGGCATCTCGGGGGCACGTGCCCGTAGACGCCGGGTACTCCCAGCTTGGACGGCTTCGGGTGCGTTGGCAGCGGGCAGCGCTTATGCAGCTCAACAGCATGATGGTACCTTCGCGAATGACTATGATTCTCCGTCGTTCACCGTCCGATCGGGCACGAACGGGCACGGCGTCAAGCTTGCGATAACTGGGTTGCGTCGTTTTCATGTTCGCCGTCATGCTTGACGCGGGCTATCGGTGGAGGCGAGGGATGGCAGACGCGCACGCAGGTTCGGCGCGCTCCGGACCCGTCCGGATTGTCCGTATGAGCATTGTGCCCGACCCGAGAGGTTTAGGCGCGGTACCGCTGACGATCGCGGCTCAACTCGACCCGGCACCAGGCCGGGAGGAACTTCCCTGGTGGATGGAGCAGCTACGTGATCTCCTGAACGTTCGCTGGAGCGGGTCATCAACCGGGGGGACCACAATCCATGTCGATGCCGCCGAGGACCAGTTGGAAGCGGCAGCGCGGCGGCTGCTCGCCGCGGTTGATGAGGCAAACGCCGTCTACCCCGAACGCTATGCGACCTGGCGGCGAGAGCATGACGCTCAGGTGGCCGAGGAACGGCGGCGGCAAGAGCGGCTTTCTGCCGATCGTCAGGCGATTCTAGACAGAGTGCTGGGCGAGCACCGCGCCGACTAGTCGGGTCCGCGCAGGCCCCAACCGTATTAGCAGCTCGGGGCACGGCTGTCCTGATCGGTTCAAGCTGGATCAACGCCGTTGGCCGGTCTTCTTTGGGCGGCACCGCACGGCCTCGAACTGCAACCCAAACTGCAACCCTCTTCTCTGGCGCGACCCGCTGCTTATTAGAAGGCCTGTTTGCGCAGCGGGTCAGCCTTCCTGTCCGCAGGTCAGCCGCTGTACCGGGCTTATCGTAAGTGACCGTGATTTCCCGGCGTTGACCGGCCGATCGGGCACGCAGCGGGCACGCCGTCTGGGTCATGCACGATGGCTGGCACCTGGATGACCGGCCGGGTTGGGTCATCGTCAGGGCTGTGGAGCTTCGCTAGGCCGTGGCGTCGGGTTGTCTTGGCGCTGTCCGTCCGGGTGTGTGCAGCTGCTGATCGTTGCTGGTGTCTGGCGGCTTGCGGCTGGTCGCCAGCCAGGCTCCGAGACCGATCAGGATCAGCCCGGCGATGGCGCCGATGGTGAGCTGTTCTCCGAGCAGGCCGATGCCCAAGACGAGGGCCACGACCGGCATCACGTAGGTGATCACCGATGCCACCGCCGCGCCCGCTTGGTCGATCAGCAGGTAAAAGAGCCAGTACGCGATGCCGGTGTTAAGGACGCCGAGGGTGATCAGGGCGATGATGCTGGTCGCGGTAGGTATGTGACGGGGCAGATTGACGACGGCGGGGGTCAGGAATGCGACGCTGGAGATGGCGGTCATGATCGCGGTCACGCCGATGGCCGGGACATCGGCGAGCCAGCGCCGGTACACTAGCGCGGCGGCCGCGTAGCCCAGCGCGCCGAGCAGCACGGCCCCGGCGGCAAGGAGTTCTATGGCGCTGCCGCGGAAGTCGAGGCCTAGCAGGACGATCACGCCCGCGAAGCCGATGACCAGCCCGGCGAGCTGCTTACGGCCGGGGACTTCGGATCGAACCAGCCAGAGCGCGAGCACGGCGGTGAACAGCGGGTCGGTCGCGGTGAGGATGCCGGCCACCGAGGAACTGACGTGCTGTTCTCCCCAGGCCGTCAGGAAGGTCGGGGCGGCCATGTCCAGCACGGTCACCATGATGATGGGCATGATCACCTGCCGCATGCCGCGGAATGCCCGGCTCCTGACGGCCAGTGGCACTAGGACCGCGGCGCCGAGCACTGTGCGGCCGAACACGACCGCCGAGGGTGGCATGTGTTCCACGGCCACCCGGATGAACAGGAACGAGCTGCCCCAGATGACCGAGGTGGCCGTGAACAACAGCAGCGTCTTCCGGTTCACGGTGCTGGCCTGTCGATCGATGCCCACGGCCCGGCGGCGGCCTGCCGCTCACCGGCGGATACCGGCCAGCAGCCCCGAGCGCCTCGCGGCGTACCCGCGAGCCAAGCAGGCAGGCCCGGTGGTCTCATGGCGCCGCCGCTACCCGGATCTGATCGGCCTATTCCGCCGATCGCAGTGGACGTGCCGCCTCTGACCTGGCGTGCTCAGAAGGGGCCCAAGGACCACCGGAGGATCTTTCGGCAACCGGGAGGGGCGGCATGAGCAAGGGCACTCGGTCGGCGACGGCGGAGCATCTGCTGACCATCGAGGAGGTCGCCGAGTGGCTGCGCGTTTCGGTGCTGACGGTGCGTTGGCTGCGACAGGAAGGCCGGTTCGTCCCTGCAATCCGGGTCGGCCGTCGCCTCGTGTGGGATGCCCGAGACGTGGACGACTGGCTGGACGCGCACCGCGAATCGCAGGAGGTGGCGTGATGGGAGTTCAGCATTACGCGCTCGCGTCGGGGGCAGTGCGGTACCGGGCTCGGGTGAAGTCACATGGGCGGGAGGTCGCCGCGCGCGTGTTCGAGCGGAAGTCTGATGCGGTCGCCTGGGAGCAGGACCAGCGGCGGCGGCTTCGCCTCGGCGAGTGGATTGACCCACGTCGTGGCAAGGTGCCGCTGTCGGCCGTAGCAGAGGACTGGCTATGTTCGCGTGGCTCGGTTAAGCGGCGGACCCGCGAGAGTGATGAGGCGACGTGGCGGAACTACGTCCGGCCGCGTTTTGGCAACTGGCCGGTGGCGTCTATCACGGCGGCTGAGGTATCTGGCTGGGTGGGCTCATTGATGGCTCGCGGCCTGGCGCCGTCGACGGCCACTCGGGCTCTGGCCACGCTGCGGTCCATTCTCGCCTTCGCTGTGGCCGACGCTCGCATACAGCACAACGTGGCGGCGGCAGTCCCCAAGCCAACGAGTGGCCGGGCTCGCCGCGAAGGCCAGGCGCTCACCTTCGGAGAACTGCGGGCGCTCACTGAGGCATGTCGAGGCCGCTATCGTGACGTGGTGCCCGTGCTGGCACTCGCCGGTCTGCGCTGGGGTGAGCTGGCGGGTCTCCAGGCCGGTGACCGGGTGTCGGTTCCCGGCCCTGGCCTACGATTGCGCCGTGCCGTGCTGGCCAGTGGCGGCGGCGGTGCGCTCTATGTGGACACGCTAAAGAACAACCGGGCGCGGACGGTGCCCTTGGTGGTCGACCTGATGCCGATTGTGGATCGGTGGAGTTCGGGCAAGGCGGCGGCTGACTGGCTGTTTGCGGCGCCGGGCGGCGGCCCGCTGCGCGAATCGAACTGGAAGCGTTCGGTTGGCTGGAGTGCGGCGATCGCAGCGGTCGGGCTGCGGGGATTCCGGGTGCATGATTTGCGTCATACCGCGGCGTCGGTGTGGCTCGGCGCTCGTGCCGATCCGAAGGTGGTCCAGCGGGTGCTCGGTCACGCCACCGCGGCGATGACGATGGACCTATATGGCCACCTCGTGGATGACAACTTGTGGGAGGCTGCCCGGTCGGTCGGGGGCATTCTGGGGGCATCTGAGCCGTCCGAACAGCCGGGATGAGGACGGCGACGAACCAGGAGCGGGCGAAAGTGCCTGGTAGCGGTCGGGCTTCTGGTGGAGAGGACTTCACGTTTGGCCTTGACCTGCGGGGATGCGCGCTTTTAGCGGTGGCGTCCACGGGTTAAGCGGGCCGTGTCCACGGGGTTATGAGCTGGTTTGCCGGGTTCGGCTGGCGCGGGGCCGGTGCCCGCTGCGCTGGTCGGCGACGGTGAGGGTGAGGTCTTCCAGCTCGGCGACCAGCTCGCGCAGGCGGCGGTGGTTGTCGATCCACTGCCGGTAGTCCTCGACCTGGTCGTCGGGGACGAGCCGGCTGACGGTCTTGCCGGCACGCTTGCGGGTCCACTGCCAGTACGGGCCGTGCAGCTCGGGCGGGTCGGCGTGGCAGCGGCAGCCGGGGTAGCCGCAGCGCATGCGCCGCCGGGCGAGGGTGCCGGGCAGGGCCAGGCCCAGGCCGGCCAGCTGGGCGGCGATCCGCGCGGCGCGGTCCTGCGGGCTTGCGGCGGGCGACACGTTCCCATCGTCGCACGCGCGGTGCGTGATCTCCTGGCGTTCTTTCAGTAGATATTATCGTATGGACGCTGGCGTGGCCGGCTATGCCGCCGCCGGCTGGAAGCCGGCCCGCGGGACCCCGCAGGCCGCCGGCAAGTTCGCCCGCGTGGTGGTCGCCGCGTCCGCGCCGGGGACCCGGGACCGCGCCAAGTGCCTGCTGTGGGCTGCCGCCAAGCTCGCAAGCTGGGCGATCCCGCTCGGGATGGAGCCGGTCCCCGAGGTCTTGCTGCACCCGTCGGTGATCGAGCGGTTCGCCGCGCACGCGCCGGGGATCTCCTCGGTGGCGCGGCGGACGCTGCGCACCAACCTGCGGTTCCTCGCGCGCTGCGCAGGGCCGCACCTGGACCCTCCTGATGCGCCGCTGCCGCGGGAGCGGGCCAAGAAGCCCTACTCCGTCGCGGAGATCGCCGGCTACCTCGCGCTCGCGGACGCCCAGCCGGCCCAGTCACGGGCGATGCGCGCCACGGCGCTGGTGTGCCTGGGGGCCGGAGCCGGGCTGATCCGCTCCGACCTGCGCCAGGCCTGCGGCACCGACGTCATCGCCCGCTCCGGCGGCGTCGTAGTGGAAGTCCGCGGGCGCGTGCCGCGGACAGTGCCGGTGCTGGCCCGCTACCAGGCCCGGCTGCTGGAAGCTGCGGCGTTCGCCGGCGGGCAGTTCCTCACCGGCGGGCTGAAGCCCGGGCGGGGCAACATCACCAACCCGCTGACCCGCTCCCTGGAAGGCGGGGCCGGGCTGCCGCCGCTGGACACCTCCCGGCTGCGCGCCACCTGGCTGGCCGAATGCGCGCAGCTGATCGGCCTGCCCGCCTTCATGCACGCCGCGGGCATCTCCTGCTGCCAGCGGCTCGGCGACATCACCGCCGGCCTCGATCCGGGCGGCGAGCAGGACGCGGTCGCGCTGCTCGGCGCGCTGGCCGCAGGCGGCGCCGTGCCGTGAACGCCACGCTGGCGGGCATCGAACGCCTCGTGGCCGACTCGGGGATCGGGGAGGCGATCGAGCAGATGCTGCCGCCCGCCGCCCGGCACCGCCAGCTGAGGGCCGGCACCCTGGTGACCGGCATGATGCTCGCCATGACCGACGGCCGTCCCGCCCACCTGACCAGGGTGCTGGAGGCGCTGACCGGCCTGCCTGAGGACGACCGGAAGCGGCTGGGGGTGATCGAGGGCTGGAAGGACGGCCCGCACCAGCTCACCTACCGCCAGGTGGAATACGCCCACGGCCTGATCAGGAAAGCCCTCGACAAGAAGCAGCCCGACGGAGCCCCGTCAGCGGAGCTGCAGGAACTGTGCGACGCGCTGCTGGAAGCCAGCATCCCCGCGCAGCTCAAGCAGGCCAGCAGCTCGCTGGCGGCGGACTGGACCGACGTGGAGGCCTGGTCGCGGCCGGTCCCGGCCAAGGCCGTCGGCACCGGCACCGGCCCCGAGGCCCGCTGGGGGCACCGCAACGTCGTCAACGCCATCCAGGAAGGCGAGATGTTCTTCGGCTACTACGCCACGGCGGCGACCATGGTGAAGGATGAGGACGGGTCCGTCGTGCCCGAACTCGCGCGGCGGATGACGGTTTGCTCCAGCGCCCACGACCCGGCAGCCGCGCTGGCGGCGGTCTTGCAGGACATGGCCGCCGACGGCATCGCGCTGGGCGGCATCCTGGCCGACTCCGGCTTCTCCAGCCGCGTCCCGGGCACGTGGGCGAACCCGCTCCGCAGCCTCGGCGCGGACCTCGTGCAAGACCTGCACCCCTCCGACCGAGGCCCCCAGGGAACCCACGACGGCGCCATCATCTGCAACGGCAACCTGTACTGCCCGGCCACTCCTAAGCCGCTGCTCAAGCTCGTGCCGCTACCGCCCGCCGCTGCCGCCGGGCAGATCGCCGTGCACGACCAGCAGACAGCCGAGCTGGCCCGTTACAAGCTCGGCGTCCACGCCGCCGACGACGCCGACGGCTACCGCCGCCTGGCCTGCCCCGCCGGCACCGGGAAAATCCGCTGCCCGCTGCGCCCGGCGACGATGAAGCTCACCCGCGACCGGCCCGAGATCCTCAACCCGCCCGAGCACCCCCAGGCCTGCTGCACCCAGAAAACCATCACCGCCGGGCCGCAGGTCGCGGCGAAAACCCGCCAGAAGCACGACTACCCCTCCGCGCAGTGGCGACGGTCCTACCGGCGGCGCACCGCCAGCGAGCGGCTTAACTCCAGCATCAAGGACACCGCGACCGGCAGCATCGACCGCGGCTGGCTCCGGCTCATGGGCGTGACCCCGCTCATGCTCTTCCTGGCCTGCCTGATGACCGTGCGCAACCAGCGGATCCTCACCGCCTGGCAAGCCCGCCAGGACGACGGCGCCCACCGCTCCGCCAACGGCCAGCCGCCCCGGCTACGCCGACGACGCCGCGAACTCACCGGCACCGCCGCCGGGCCGCCGTAACCGGGCCCGCCCGCCCAGCGTCACGGCAGCAGCCGCCAGCCACCAGCACCACCAACCCGGCTACCCGCGCCCTCAGCCCGGCCCGGCAGCCCCGGCACAGCGCCACAGACCCGCAAAGCACAGCGACCACGACCGCACCAGCGGTCACGGCCAACTGTCAGAGCCAAATCCGAAAATCGGAGAGTTGCCGGCGCGCGGCAGCACCCGGCGGAGCGAAGCGGAGCCGGGTAGGGTTAGCCTGCAGGTCAGGCGGCTGGTTCGAGGGTGACCTTGTAGCCTAGGGCCTCGAGCTGGCTGACGTGGCTGCGCATCTTGCGGCTGCCGCTGATCCGGCGGTCGTAGAAGCCGGGGCCGAGGTCGGTGAAACAGGCTTCCGGGTCAGACAGCAGGTGCCAGACGATGACGAGGATGGACCTGCCGACCGCGACGATGGCTTTCTTCTTGCCGCGGCGGCGGGCGATCCGCCGGTAGCGCTCGCCGAGGAAAGTATCGGTCTTCGACGCCCCCACGGCGGCCTCGCCGAGCACGCGTGCGAGGTAGGGGTCGCCGTGGCCGGTGGCGCCGCTGCCTTTCTTCTTCCCGGCGGATTCCTTGACCCCGGGCGTGAACTTCGCCCACGAGGCAAGATGGGCGGCGGTCGGGAACCTGCCCATGTCCACGCCGATCTCGGCGATGATCGCCGCGGCGGCGACCGGGCCGATCCCGGGGATCTCATCCAGCCGCCGCACCGCTGGCTCGTGCGGGGCGATCAGCTCCCCGATCTTGGCGTCGAGCTCAGCGATGTCCGCGTCGGTCTGGTCGACCCGGGCGAGCATCTTGCCCAGCAAGAACGCGTGGTGACCGGTGAAGCGGCCGGTGAACGCCTCCTCCAGCGCGCTGATCTTGGCTCGCATCCGGGCCCGCGCCAGCTGCGCCAGTTCCTTCGGGTCACGCTGCCCGGCGATCAGGGCGGCCATCATCGCCCGGCCCGAGACGCCGAAGATGTCGGTGGCCACCGCCGACAGCTTGATGCAGGCGTCCTCCAGCAGCTTCTCGGCCCGCTGCTTCTCGGCGGTCCGCGCCGCGACCAGGTCGGCCCGGTACCTGGTCACGTCCCGCAGCTGCCTGATCTCTGGCGGCGGCACGAAGCTGGGACGGATCATCTGCCGCTCGGCGACCTTGCACAGCCACACCGCG
>Ga0335075_10003501_pt1 | contig 24890 bp, 23 predicted proteins | sample Lox_Sample_24_FD_206723 | JGI IMG/M metagenome (GOLD analysis project Ga0335075, IMG submission 206723) | Soil microbial communities from Loxahatchee National Wildlife Refuge, Florida, United States - Lox_Sample_2.4 | ecosystem: Environmental > Terrestrial > Soil > Wetlands | place: USA...
ACCGTGATGTCTGCTCCAGGCCGTGCGACGGCAAACCGGCCCCGCTTGAGCACGGGCTCCTCGCTGTACACCTGCTCCTCCTGCCCGTCCCCGAGGCGGAACAGCACCGGGCCCGGGTAGTCCACGGTGCTCGCCAGGAGTGCCCTTCCGCTCATCTCGTCGCACGGTGCGACGAGCGTCAGATTGGTGATGGAACGGGCGACGGCGATGTCCTCGATGGCGTGATGGCTGGTGCCGAAGTACCCCATCGCCAGCCCGGACCACGCCGCGAGGATCCGCACCGGCAGCTGGGTGAAGGCCAGGTCCGTCCGGATCTGTTCCGCGCATTTGAGCATGCCGAAGGCTGCCATGCAGACGACGTACGGGATGAAGCCCTCGGCCGCCAGCCCGGCCGCCAGCGAGATGGCGTTCGCCTCGGCGATGCCGGCGTCGATGAAGCGGTCCGGATGCCTGGCGGCGAAGACGCCGCCCACCGGGGTGATCCCCATGTCTGGCGAGACCATGACGACGTCGTCGCGGCGGTCGGCAAGCTCGGCGAGGGCGAGCCCGATTCCCTGCCCGCCGCCGACCTCCGCCGACCCCATGTTGAACGTGAACGGGTCCGCCATCAGGGGAGCGTCGCCACTGTGCTCGCTCACGCCAGCCTCCGCTCGATCTCCGCCGCGGCGCGTTGCTGGTCCTGCGGCCCGAGATGGCCGAGATGCCAGTCACGGGGCGCCAGTTCCATGAATGAGACACCCTTGCCCTTCTGGGTGCGGGCCACGATGCACGTGGGCACCGAGTCCGTGGGATCGGGTAGTCCGTCGAGGACACTGATCAGGGCCTTGGTGTCGTGCCCGTTAAGTTCGACCGTTCGCCACCCGAACGCGGAGAATCGCCCGGCGATCGGCTCGATGTTCATCACAGCCGATGTCTCGCCGTCACCGCAGGAGCCGTTCGCGTCCACAATCGCCACCAGGCTGCCCAGCTTGTAGTGGGAGGCCGCCATCGCCGCTTCCCAGACCTGTCCCTCGTGCAGTTCGCCATCGCCGAGCAGAACGAATGTGCGGTGATCGCTGTGGCGGAACCTTGCTCCCAGCGCCATGCCGACTCCGACCGAGAGGTTGTGGCCGAGCGACCCCGAGCTGAAATCGATCCCAGGAGCGAGCCTCATGTTCGGATGATCCGTGAGCGGGCTGTCCAGCTGACCGAACTGGTGCAGCCAGTCAGCCGGGAAGAAAGCCAGGTCAGCCAGTACCGGCCAGAGGCCGACAGCCACGTGCCCCTTGCCCAGTAGGAACCGGTCCCGTTCGGTCCAGGTCGGGTTGGCCGGCCGCAGCCTGAGCGTGCGGTAGAACAGCGTTGCCAGGATCTCGGCGCAGGACAGCGTGCTCGAGTAGTGACCTAGCCCAGCCTCGCCGATCAGCGCCAGCGTCTGCAGCCTGATCCAGTCGGCCCGCCGGAGCAACTCCTCCGCGGATACGTCCCGCTGTCGGGCAAGCTCCAGCGTGCCCGCATCCGGCGTTGCCACCCCACATCACCTCCGCTAGAGCCCGCTCGTTCGCTACCGTGAGGAGCCGATGGTCGCCAGGATCCCGCCGTCGACGGGCCAGCACGCGCCGTTGACGTAGCTGGCATGCGGCGAGGCGAGGAAGCACACCACCGCTGCGATCTCTTCCGGTTTCCCGAGCACTCCGCCAGGCGAGCCGTCGGCGAACGCCGCGAGCCCGCTCTCCACGTCGCCGGGCACCATCGCGGACACCAGCGAATGCAGCATTCGCGTGTCCACAAGGCCCGGGCAGACCGCGTTCACCCGGACCCCCTTCCTGGCGACCTCCGCGGCCGCTGTCCTGGTAAGGCCCTGGACCCCGTGCTTCGCCGCGTTGTAGGCGGCGGTAAGGGGCAGGCCGCGCTCGCCAGCCAGCGATGAGGTGTTGATGATCGAGCCCGATCCCTGCGCGATCATCACCTTCAGCACCGAGCGCAGCCCCAGGAACACCCCTTTCAGGTTCACGGCGATCACCGCGTCGAACACATCCTCGGGGTAATCGACGAGTTGCGCGACCGCGCCCTCGATCCCAGCATTGTTGAAGAAAACGTCGATGCCCCCCAGACGGGATGTCGCGGCGGCAACATATGCCTCCACATCCCTGGCCTGAGTTACGTCTGCAACCACAGAGTCGGCCACACCGCCGACCTCGGTCACGGCGAGTTGCGATTCCTCGAGCGCTTTCTCTTCCCGGTCGACCAGCAGCACGCGGGCTCCGGCTCTTGCCAGCGCGACGGAGGCGGCGCGGCCGATCCCGCCGCCCGCTCCGGTTACGACAGCGGAGCGGCCCTCCAGGCCTATGTCGAGCCCCATCATTGCTTCCTTCCGGACCGGAGCGAACAGGTAATACGCAGCCTTGGCATCTCGCTTCTCACGCTATAGCGCGAGGCCCCGATGGCACTTGTCCCAGAACGCAGAGACGGTTGCATAATCACGCAGAGCTCAGTGGCGCAGAATCTCCGCGCCTTACCCGGCCGATCCTCTGGAGACGCCATATTCAACGTTCGCGCAGACGGCTTTCGAGAGCATCTCGCAATCCGTCGCCGATGAAGCTGAACGTCATCACGGTAAGCAGGATCATCGCGCCAGGGAAAACTATCATCCACCAGTAGCCGCTATAGACATACTGGAGTCCTGTCGAAAGCATTCCTCCCCAACTCGCGGCCGGCGGGGGAATGCCCAGGCCGAGAAAATCCAGGCTGGCCAGCAGCAAGATCGCGTCTGCCACCTGGAACGCCGCCGATACCACGATCACGCCGACGGCGTTCGGGATCACGTGGCGGGAGATCGTACGGATCCACGGCGAGCCGACCATGCGTGCGGCCTCGATGTATTCCAGGTTCCTGATCGCGAGTGCCTCGCCGCGCACCAGCCTCGCCGTCGTGAACCACGACAGCGAGGCGATCACCAGGATGAGCGTCAGCCTCGTCGGCACCACAATCGTTGCCAGCACGATGACGACCAACAGCTGCGGAATGGCGATGAAGCCGTCCACGAGCCGCATCAGCACCGTGTCGAGCGCACCTCCGACGAAGCCCGCGAACGCTCCGACGATGCTTCCCACGACGGCCGCGAGGATGGCGGCGCAGACGCCGATGATCAGGGATGTCTGGCCGCCGACCATGAGCCGTCCCAGGACGTCGTACCCGCTCTGGTCGGTCCCGAGCAGGTGGCCTGCCGCGCCTGGGGCGAGGTCGGCCTGGGGAAAGTTCGTGTGGATCTGATCGGTGTGATAGAACATCGGGCCGACGAAACAGAACAGCACGACCGCCGCCAGCAGAACAACACCCACCATTGCCAGGACGTTCTCGGCGAACAACGCGCCCATCCGCCAGCTTGCCGCCGTCTCTTCGGTGTCGGGCACCCGGCTGCTGGTGACCGAGATCACGATGCCACAGCCCCGCTCTGGTTGTCCCCCGAGATACTCGGCGCCATCATCTGCTCTCCGCTTACGACTCTCGGCCGAATTGCCGGATGCGAGGGTCGAGCACCCCGTAAGCGATGTCGGCAAGCAGCGAGCCGACGACGGTGGCCACGCCGACGACGAGGACAACCCCCAGCTCCGTCGGATAATCGCGGGCCCCGGCCGCCGTCCAGAAGAGCAGGCCCATGCCCGGATAGTTGAATACGGCTTCTGTGATCACCGTGCCTGCGAAGAGTATTGGCAGGAAGAGCCCGACCTGCGTCGCGACCGGGCCAAGGGCGTTCCTCGCGACGTGCCGGTACAGGATCCGGGCTTGCCCTGCCCCCTTCGCGCGCGCCAGCCGGACGTAGTCCTGTACCAGGTTCTCGCTGGTCGACGAGCGCATGTACCGGCTGAAGGCCGCCATCGAGCCTAGGCCGAGACAGAGTACGGGCAGGACGAGGGCCTTCGGGTCCGCGAGGATCTGCAGCGCGGACGTGCCCTGCGGCGCCTGCGCCGGGAGCACCCGCCAGCGCACCGCGAACAGCCAGATCCCAAGGATGCCGGTCAAGAAGATCGGGGCCGAGTACGCGGCGAGTGCCGTCACGGAGAGCACGCGGTCGGTTGCGCCGTTGCGCCGGACCGCCTGCAGCATGCCGACCGGCAGGCCCACGATCAGCGATACGGCGAGGGCCAGCACCGTCAGCATGAGGGTCTTCGGAAGCCGCTGCGCGATCAGGCTCGCTACGCTCTGGTTCTGGTTATATGACTGTCCGAGATTCCCGTGCAGCGCCCTGCCCAGCCAGAGGAAGTACTGCTCCAGCAGAGGCTTGTTCAGGTTGTTGGCCCGCTCGAAGGCCGCGATCTCGGTCGGATTGGCTTTCGGCCCGAGTATTGCCCGCGCCGGCCCGCCCGGCAGGGCGTGCAGGAGCGAGAACACGAACGCGGTCACGATCAGCAGGACCACCAGACCATGCAGACACCTGCGGATGAGGAAAATGGTCATAACTTCACGAAGTACCAATTCTCAGGTTCGAGCACCAATATCGGGCTCGGCGTAAAGCCCTTAAGCTTGGGATTGACCTCGTACAGGGAGGTGTCCGGTACCGGCATCCACAGCAACGCCGCCGTCTTCGTCAGGTAGTTGTCGATTGTGTCGAGCGCGGTGTTGCCGGGCTGGGTGTATACCTGGCTGAACAGTGACTGGATCGTTGGGTTCAGGTAGTTGGACACGTTGAACACTGCGCCTTCGCGGAAAACGATCCCGGTCTCGGGATAGAAGGTCAGGAAGTCGGTCTCCGGCGTCCCGAGGTAGATCATCTGCCACTTGCACTCGCTTTGCGAGGCGGTGCAGGGAGCAAAGTAGGCCGCGAGATTGCCGCTCGTGGTGGCGACAGGAGTGATGTCGATGCCGACCCTCGACGCCGCGGACTGGAGGTTGCTGACCTCGAGGGTCCAGGCCTCGCTACCGGTGGCGTAGTTCAAGGTGAGCGCGGGCATCTGCTCGCCTGTGGCGATCCCGCTGCCGCAGTCGCCGGCACTGGTTCCGGGACGTATGCAGGTGGCCCGCCCGCTCGCGGGTATCTTCCACCCGTTGCTTGTCAGGTACTGCCGGGCACGCTGCAAGCTGAACGAGTAGGGAGCGCTCTTCTCGTACGCCGTCTCGTACATGTTCGCCGGGAGCGGGGGATTGGGTCCGTAGTCTGCGTAACCGTAGCCCCGGAGCGCGGTCTCGATGTCCGACTGCTGGTCGACCAGCGACTGCATAGCCTGCCGGAAATAGAGCTGGTGCAGCAGGGGCCCGAGCTGCGGGTTGTTGTAATTCCAGAACATGTCGTTGTAGGACCATCCCGCGGTGACGGGCTGCAGGTCGTAGCCGGGCACGGGATTGGACGGAGGCGCGGTGGAGCCCGCAGGCTTCACCGGAGCGGAGTTGAACGGCACATAGCCGATGGTGAGCGACCCGGACTGAAGCAGGCTGTACTCCGACGCGTCCGACGTTGCTACGTCCATGACAAGCTTGGCGATTCGCGGCTTGGGGGAGCCAGAGTAATGAGGGTTGGGCTCCAGAGTGACCGACCACCCGCCCGACTGGAACTGGGTCAGATGGAACGGCCCGTCGACGACCTGCCACAGCGGATTCGTTGCGTACGACGCGGTGTCGGCCGCCTGGGCGGTCAGGTACTTGTAGACAGCCGGGCAGTCCTTCGCCTGCACGCTCGGGTTTTCCGACTCGCAGTCGGACTTCTTGCCCGGCCCGGACAGATCCCAGGCGGTGGGGAACGGCGTGATCATCGTGAGCTGGTTCTCCATGAACCAGGTCGGGTTCACGCTGGTCTTCAGGTGCAGCGTCACGCTGTCCTGGCTATTGTCGTAGCTCACCGAGGCCAGGGTGTCAGGGAAGGCCCCTGGGAGGTAGAACCAGAAATTTGTGCGCTCTGAGAGGAGCAGGCCCAGGAAGAGCGCAATGTTAGCCGGGCTGAGCTGCTCGCCATCGGAGAACTTCCAGTTCTTCTTCAGCGTGAGCACGACCGTCGTGTTGTTGTCCTCGAACACCGGCTTGGCCGCCAGCGACTTGGCCAGGTTGAGCTGGTAGGGGGAGCCATCCCACCAGTAGAGCGGCCGGTACATGAGCATCTGCAGGTCGGTGACGTTGGGCCCGGTCACGTACTGCGGGCTCTCGAATGGGAAGATGTAGTTGAAGGGTGCGCCCGCCGGAAGCGCCATCGTGACCGTGCCGCCGGAGACCGCCGGCCCATTCGCCACGGAACTCGTGCCGGAATTGGAACATCCGGCGAGGGCCGTGACGGTGGCGACGACGATCGCGCAGGCACCTAGGCCCGCGCGACGGCGGCCGCGCGCCCTCGGCCCTGTGATGACGCTTAGCGGCCCGGTCATGACGCCGTCGGCTTTCTCAGCGCCGGCCCGGCGGTGCCGGAAGGCTCGTACCCCTCGGGGTAATCGGTCTGGCTCAGCACAGAGAGGCGGGCTCCGCACAGCGTGTGCACGTAACCGTGGTCGTCCTGTCCGAACAGGATGCCGACGTTGCGAAGCGCGGCGTAATCCAGCAGCAGCACGGCCGCGACGGCCTGCCATTCCTCAACCCAGGTCAGCAGGTAGAGCTGGTCATCTATCTTCCACGTCGTGCAGTGGTCCAGTTCAGCACCGGAGTAGTCAAACTTGCCGAGCCCCTGCCAGGCGAGACGCCGTGGGTTGACGTAGATGTGCTCGGCCGTGTGCCCGTCCGCGTACTCGGCATAGGCGCGCCTGCCGACCAGGTCTGCGGTCAACTGCGGCAAGACCCCATCCGACCCGGTCACAGTGAACGCCCAGAGATCCTGACGCAGGTCGGTCTTGCTGTTCCCGGGAACTAGCGTGTTCCGGACCAGGACGCCGCTGCCTCTGCCGAGGTTCAGGACAACTGACGTCGTCGCCAGCTTGTCGGTGCGCTCGAACTGTATGAAGTAGACGTTCTCGCGCTCGGCAACCGCGTCATATGGGGCCGACTCGGCGGCGTCCTCGCCGGTTCGCCACGTCACTTCGTCGTGGCCGAACGAGAGCTCGACCACCGTGCCGTCGTCGAGCGTCAGCGAGATGTCTCGTCCCGCCAGCTCGTCGGTCGAGGGAATCCGGTAGTCGGCCCACGGCGAACGCAGGTCGTACGGTGCCCTTGGCCGGATACCCCTCGTGTACAGCGTCTCCACGTGCGAGCTCCTCCCCACCGGATTAAAGACCCTCAGTAGCCGAGGTTTTAGGCCAGGCTTCTGGTCGAAAACACAAGTCCGGCTCAGCAGCTACCAGGCGCGCGGCCACAGATTTCCGGAACTGTCCGCCCGCTGGGCAACGCGCCTACCTGGTGCTATATGCTACGTGAGGCGGATCCCGCAGGTCTTGCCCCAGACTGCACAAGCTTTTGCCTTAGTGCGCGGGATACTGTATTTAGGTATCCGAAAACGCTGACGATCTGAACCTGCGCCAGCACTCGGCGTCACATATGCTTCGGCAGGCCTGACCCGGGGGCCCTGAGCGCTTTCAGGATCTGCCGTGGCCTCTGCTGGGCGGCCCGGCGCCCTCATTTCAGGAGAATTGCTGACAAACCCGCCGTATCCGCCCGAGACATGCATGTATTGACAGCCATAGCGTTAACGGGTTACGGTGAGTAGCGCTTTTATTTTTACCTTGAATTTTGCCGAGTTTTGGTGACGTCTTCAAGGGAGCCGAGCGCATCTTTTAAGAATTGCTGGAGTCTCACTTGGCTGATTCCGGAGTATGGGCTGTTTGACATAATAACTACCTCGGCCTGCACCGAGGTTAATACCCGGTCCGTCGGTGCTACGGACCGGGTGCATTACTGGCGTGACGTCATCTCCACTCACTTCGGCGCCCTAGACCTGCATTGCTCCAGGGATGGCAGCCAGGCCTTTGACGCCCGGCTGGTGACAATCAACCTCGGCTACATAAAGGTGAGCAGGGTTTCATCCACTGCCCATGAGGTCATCAGGACGCAGCGGGCCGTCAACCGCTGTGATTCCGATAGCTTCCTGATCGAAGTTCCGCTCCGGGGCTCGGGAACTCTGGTGCAACTGGAGCACGAAGCTGTGGTACGCCCGGGAGACTTCGCCTTGTGCGATAACGCCAGGCCTTTCCGTTATCGCTTCCAGTCTTCTTTCGACGAAGTGGTGATCGAGATCCCGCGGACGTCGCTTCTGGCCAGGAATGCCCGCCTGGACCGGATGACTCCGCTCGTTGTCAGCGGCGAGAGTGACATGGGACGGCTCATCGGCCCTCTCCTGCACCGCCTCGGGGAGATACCGGAGCTTGGCGGATCCCCAGTCGCGGCCCAGTTGGGCAGTTCGCTGGTCGATCTGGTGGCAACGGCGCTCGGAGATCGGATGGGGGCAGCGGCCCGTGTCCCCGACCGGGTTCGTTACCTGGCTCAGGCGCGGGCATTCATTCGTGATCACATGGCCGACACCGATATCTCGCCGGCTCGGGCTGCTCATGCCATTGGCATCTCGCCTCGGTACCTTCACGCGCTATTCCACGACGATGGGTGCTCCGTGAGCAAATGGATCTTCCAGTGCCGTCTCGACCGCGCCCGGGTTCTGCTCCTCGACACCACCCGCAAGGACTCGACCATCACCGAGATCGCTCACGAGGTGGGCTTCAAGGACCTCGCCCACTTCTCGCGGGCCTTCAAGGCGGAGTTCGGGGTCATGCCGAGTTCCTTCCGGGCCCAGCAGCAGAAGGCGCCGCCCGGTCGGCACTAGCAATCGTGCGGTGCCGACCAGGTTGAACACGTAGAGCATGTTCTTGCCAGGGCTCGATGGCCAGGCCGGTCGCGGCGAGGCAGCCGTCGATCAGGTGGGGCCGGTACTGGATCTTCTTCAGCTTGCGTTTGACGATGCGGACCAGGCCGTCCAGGTCGGCGGCCGCGAAGTTGACCATGGCCCGCTTCAGCAGCGACCAGATCCCCCGGCAGGACTAAGGTCCGGCGCGTACGCGGGCAGCCGAAAGACCCGCAGCCATTGCTTGTTTCCGCGGCGAAGTCCGCCAGTTCCGGGACCAGGTGGATGTTGAGGTTATCCCAGCACCACACCAGCGGCGCGGCCAGCTGACGGTGAGTGGCGGTGATCAGGTCCCGGTAGTCGCTCCAGGTGAACCCCTTGGCCTCGCCCTTGCGGCGGCGGTAGACGCGCAGCTGGCAGAACAGGTGCGGCCGGTCGCCGGGCCGGTAGCACGCTACCCCGGCGATGCTGACCCGCCCGCTGCCCGCGCCGCGCACCCGCACCACGGGCCGGGTCCCGCGCGGCGCCCAGGTCGCGCGCGGCGCTTTTATATCGGGCCACACCTCGGCCTTCCACACCGCGACCGCCTCCTCGTCGCGTTCCATCGCCTGCTGTACCGGCACCTGGCAAGACCAGCCGTGCCGCCGCATCAGCTTCCAGGTGCCCTCGACGGTGTACCCGACATAAAACAGCCTGCCGATCAGCGGCTTGATCCGGCCCAGCGTCCAGCGCTGGTCTCCGGCGAACCCGTGCGCCAGCGGCCCCTTCCTCAGCTCTAACTCCAGCCGGGCCCACTGCTGCGCGCTGAGCCTCTCCCGCGACACCTGTCCGCGCTTTCGTCCGGGACTCTGGATCAGCTGCAGAACGCCGCTTGCCCGCTGCGGGCGGGCAGCGCGCGTCGGCGAGTCCACTCACACGGGGATGCTGCTGGCCGCGGCCATGCACCGCCTTTCATCCTTGTGGCGCCGGGCCGATCAGGTCCCATTTGTTGCCAGCTACATCGAGAAACACCGCGACCTGGCCATAGGGTTCCGTGCGCGGTGCCGTCAGAAACTCGACGCCCGCCGACGCCATCCGGGCATGGGCCGTATCGAAATCTTCCACATGCAGGAAGAAACCCACCCGGCCAGCCGCCTGCCTGCCCACAGCCGAGGCCTGAACGTCTCCATCAGCCCGCGCGAGCAGCACGCCCGTCACCGCACCCGGCGGCCGGACCACCACCCACCGTTTAGGACGTCCGTCATTGGTCAGCGAGGGGGAGTCCTCAACCAGTTCGAACCCCAGCACGTCGACGAAGAACCTGATCGCCGGGTCGTACTCGCTGACCACGATGGCGACAAGGCCGAGATGCACGCCGCCAGCATAGGCGACCTGCACTGCCCGCTCGTCTTCACCGACAGGCTCCGTCCAGCGTCTGCTGTCTGACCCTGCTCGTGCCCGCTGCGGCCAGCGGACAAAGTCATCGCTAGCGAATGTCACTGGCCTCGGTCAGGCCGAGGGCGTGGAGGACGCGGTGTTTCAGCGTCAGGTACTGCTCGGCGGCGCGCTTGGGCGGCTCCGAGGGCCGCGGCATGGCGCGCGGCTGCTGGATCACTTCGTTGCTGACGAACTGCTCGCGGGTCAGGTCTATCTGGGTTCCGTCCGGAAGGCGATTCCACCAGTGGACGCCCTGCCGGGTGCCATCGGCGTGGAGTACCTCGGCCACCAGCAGTTCGCCGCCGAGCAGGTCGTTGATGGTCAGCGCCGTCGTCCCGCACTGGCCGCGGGCCGGGTTCGTGGCGGACCAGTCATCGGCGTCCACCGGATCGCATGTATCGCGTGCCCAGGCGGCGCGCACCGCGGCCTCGATGTCTTTCCGCGTGATGGATGCCACGCGTACATGCTCCCAACCCTCTCGGGCATGCCACATGACTTCGCCGATTTCGAGGCATCCATCGCCGATTGGCACGGTCAGCGGCCATGGGAGTAAGCCCAGCCGGCGTGGCTCGGTTGCTGCCGTCCGCACCGGCTGGACTTAAGCCCCTCGCACTTGCCTGTCCCAGGGCCACATACGCGGGCTAACTTACTGACATGCCCCCGGCCGGTGCCCAGCTGCCAGCGCCACCCGATGGCATCCGGCCCGCCCAGCTTGGCGTCGTGATCCTGCGGCGGGTGATCATCGGCGATGCCGCGGCCACGCTGGCTGACCTGTCGATCCGCCGGCTCGTGCGCGTCGAAGAGCACGACGGCGAACCTGGCGGATGGCTGGTCAGCCCGCTGCACGCCACCGCGCCCCGGCACCGGCGAGAATCGTTGGTGAGCTACGAGCAAGTCGCGCAACCCGCTCGAAGAGCCGGTCCCTATGAACAATGACGGACCCGGCTGGCCAAACTACTGGTAACCCGTCAACCACTCGCGGCACGTGTGCGCGTTCATTTCCGGCGCTCGCGAGCGCATCGGGCTATAGCTGGGAGGCTGACGTGTCGCCGGCTGCCTTCCACCCTGGCCTGCGGAGGCGGTGCATCAGCAGCGGCGGCGCGATTCCGATGGCGAGAATCCCGGCAAGTATCAGGACGGCGTAGGTGAGCGGGTTCGACCGGCCGAACTGCGCGGGCGGAAAGAATCCGATCACGAGCGCGGCTACTGACGACACAATGCCGAGCACGCACAGCAGGCTCAGCGCCGGAGCCCGGTAGCCGCGCGGGTGGCCCGGCTGCGCACGGCGCAGCCTCATCGCCGCGATGAACATCAGCACGTACATGATGAGGTATACCTGCGTGGCCATCGTGACGAAGATCCAGTAGGCATGCGAGACGCTCGGTATGAAGGCATACAGCAGGGCGATGAGCGTGATCACGGCACCTTGCGTGGCGATAATGCGCAGCTCGATGCCGTTGACCTTCTGAAAGTAGGGCGGGAGAAAGCCCCGCTCGCGCCCGATCCTTCGCAGCCCCTCGGACGGACCGTCCAGCCAGGTGAGCATCCCGGCGATCGCCCCGGCCGCCAGCGCGATCGCGATCAGCGGCAGCGCGAACCGCACGCCGAAATGGGTCAGCAGCCGGTCGAAGGCCTGCATCACGCCGGCGGTGAAGCTGATCCGATGCGCGGGAACCACCCAGGAGATCGCCAGCGTCGGGAAGATCAGGATCGCCAGGACCAGCGCCATGGCGACGAAGATGGCCCGCGGATATTCCCGAGCGGGGTTGCGAAGATCGTTGACGTGCACGGCGTTGACTTCGATCCCGGCGTAGGTGAAGAAGCTGTTGACGACCAGCACGATGCTGGCCAGCCCATGCCACGGCGGCAGGAAATGGCTGGCGGTCATCGGCGCGGCCGGGTGGTGCCCCTGGAGCAGGTACGCCGCGCCGAGGGCAACGATGATCGCGCCGGGGATCAGCGTCCCGATCATGGTCCCGCCAGCGGCGAGGCCGGCCACGAACGGGACCCCGCGTGAGGACACCAGAACGCCGCCCCAGAACAGGACGATGATGATCGCGGCGGTGTAGATGCCGCTACCGGCCAGGCGCGGATCGATGGCGTAGGCGAGCGTATCGGCGACGTAGGCGAGCAGCGCCGGGTAGAAGAAGATCGTCTGGGCGAACTCGCACCATATCGCCAGCAGCCCCGCTGGTGGGGAAATGCCCTTTTCCACCCAGTTGTAGACGCCGCCCGGCCAGCCGGAGGCCAGCTCCGCGGCGACCAGCGTTATCGGCAGCAAGAACACCACCGCGGGCAGGACAAACAGGAACACCGAGGCCAGCCCGAGGACCGACAGCGGGGGGTCCGACCCAAGATTGCCGACCGATCCCACCGTTATCAGCGCCAGCGCCATCCAGGTGATCGATCCTCGAGCCGGCGGGCGCGCTGCACGGCGGCCCTGAAGCGGCCGACCGCGAACCTCGGAGATGCCCTGGGCGAGCGCTCGCGGACGCGGACGCCACCGTATCCACATGCACTACCGCCGCTGACCGATGGCGGGGACCTGCCCGCGGCGTGCGGCTGGACCACCCAGTCCGTGCGCTGCGAGCTCACCTGGGCGGCGATGCATCTTCACGCGCCCGACCACAGCGGCGCTCTTCCGCGTTCCGGTCGCTTGGCTAGGGCACAGGCGCTCAAGCTGCCTCCCGCCTGGTCTAGATAACGCCCGATCATTCCAAGACCGGCCGCCGCGAGCACCGATGGTGCCACCCGCTACTGCTGCCGCTCAAGACCACGCCAGGCACTGTCGAGATTATGGCCCTCACCCCTGCCCGCGAGAGAGAGTACGCGCCGGAATAAGGCCGACTCGGTGACAGGCCGCAAGCCAGGTCTATGCAACCAGTCCGGCGTACTGGCCCTGGCCGGGGAGTTCGGGGTAGTGGCCCTGGCCGGGCAGTGCGGCGTAGTGACCCTGGCCGGCGAGTTCGGCGTAGCGGCCCTCCCGGGCCAGCAGGCTGGTGTGGTCGCCGGCCTCGACGACATGCCCGTGGTCGAGCACGACGATCTGGTCGGCGTTGCGCACGGTGGACAGCCGGTGCGCGATCGTGATCGTGGTGCGGCCCCGGGACAGGGTGTCGAACGCCTGCTGGACGGCCCGCTCGGTTTCGGTGTCCAGCGCGCTGGTGGCCTCGTCGAGCACGAGCACGCGCGGGTCGCGCAGCAGCGTGCGGGCGATGGCGATGCGCTGCTTTTCCCCGCCGGAGAAGCGGTGGCCGCGGGAGCCCACCATAGTGTCGTAACCGTCCGGCAGACTCGCGATCAGGTCGTGGATCTGCGCCGCGCGGGCAGCGTCCTCGATCTCGGTGTCGGTGGCGCTGGGCTTGGCGTAGCGCAGGTTCTCGCGAACGGTGGTGTGCAGCAGATACGTTTCCTGGCTGACCACGCCGACGACGGCGGCCAGGTCGGCCAGCCGCATGTCGCGGATATCCGTGCCGTCGATGCGGACGGTGCCGCTCGTCGGGTCGTAGAGCCGGGCGACCAGCGAGCCGAGGGTGGTCTTGCCGGACCCGGTCTCGCCGACCAGGGCGAGCGTGCTGCCGGCCGGGATGTCCAGGTCGATGCCGTCGAGGGCGGGACGGTCGGCGCCGGGATAGGTGAAGCTGACGTCCTCGAAGCGGACGTGCCCGGTGACCTGCGCCAGGTCGACGGGCACCGGGTGAGCCGGCTCGTCGACCTCGACCGGCAGGTCGAGGTACTCAAAGATCCGGGCGAACAGGGCCAGCGAGCTGATCACCGAGACGCCGGTGCTGAGCAGGCCGGTGATCGGCCGGAACAGGTTGTTCTGCAGCGTGGTGAAGGCGACCAGGGTGCCGATGCTGACCGTCCCCGCGCTGACCGGCAGGCCGGCGGCGAGGTAGATGACCGCGGGGATCGCGGCGAAGATGATGCTCATCGAGGCCATCCGCCAGCGCCCGGCGAGCTGGGAGCGGAGCTCCAGGTCGATGAGGCGGGCCGAGGAGCCGGTGAACCGGCGCACCAGAGCCGGGCCGGTGCCCATCGTCTTGGCCAGCTGAACGCCGTTGACCGACAGTCCCTCCTCGATCGTGACGTTCAGGTCGGCGAGCTCGCGCTGCTGCTCGGTGGTGATGGCGCGGCGCATCTTGGCGACCTTGCGGGTCAGGAAGATGGCCGGCGGCATGACGACCAGCGAAATGAGCGACAGCCGCCAGGACAGGGCGGCCATCGCGACCGCCGTGGCCACCGCGGTGGTGGCGTTCGAGGCGATGGAGGTCGCGGTCGAGGTGACCACGGCTTCCATGCCGCCGATGTCGTTCTGGATCCGGGACTGGACCTCGCCGGTGCGGGTCCGGGTGAAGAACGCGATCGACTGCCGCTGCAGGTGCTCGAACACGCTGGTGCGCAGCCCGTGCATGACGTGCTGGCCGACCTTGGTGCTGATCCAGGTCTGGATGACGCCGAACGCCGAGCTGACGGCGGCGACCGCGACCATCGCGGCCACCAGGAACGCCAGCAGCCGCACGTTGCGCTCCGGCAGCGCGTTGTCGATCACGGCGCGGAGCAGGAACGGCGAGGCCAGCCCGACCAGCGAGGAGGCGACGATGAAGGCGGTGACGACGGCAAGCTGCCATCGGTAGGGGCGGAACAGCCGCCCGATGCGGCGCAGCGACACCTCGTGTGCCTGCGCCTTTTCCGCGGCGGTGACGGTGGCCGTGCCGCGGTTGCGGCCGTGGGATTCTCGGTTCGTGGGTGGTGCCAAAGGGCTGTCTCCTTCTGCCGGGTGCATGGGTCTCATAATGAGGTTACCTCAATATGAGGTTATAGCGAAAAAGCCTGCTACCGTATTCCCCGTGACTTCCGAACGCGACGAACGGGCCCACCCCGAGCCCGTTGACCCGGCCGCCGACGAGTCGCTGTCGGAGGCCTTCACGGCCGTCGCGCGCCAGCTCCGCGAGAAGTCGGCCGAGTCCCTGGCGCCGTGGGACATCACCCCCGCCCACCTGCGCGCCCTGCGCGCGCTGGCCAGGCACGGGACGATGCGGCTGTCCGAGCTGTCCGACCACCTGCAGATCGCGCCGCGCACGGCCACCGAGGTCGTGGACGCGCTCCAGGGCCGGGACCTGGTCCGGCGGCACGCCGACCCGGCCGACCGGCGCGCGATCCTGGTCGAGGTGACCGAGCACGGCACGGCCATGCTGGCCGCGATCCGCGCATCCCGCGGCACCGAAGCCGGGCGGGTCTTCGGCCGCCTCAGCCGGGCCGACCGCGCCGAACTGGCCCGCATCCTCAGCAAGCTCCGGGACTAACCGCGAGCAACTTTTGGCGGCGGATCGGCGCGGCGTCGCGTTATGGCCCTCTACCCGTCATCTGCGGCTGGGACGCTCCATTCCGGTGATCACGCGTGAACGGCTTTATCCCGCCGTTCGCCGCTCCCGGGATGAAAGGAACGGGAACCATGCCTGCAAACCCCCCGCCGGCTCAGCCGCCAGGCTTCTCCCGCCGCAGGCTGCTGACCGGGGCCGCCGTGGTCGGAGGCGCCGCCGCAGCCTCGGTGGCGCTGCCCCCGGACCTCCGCAAGGCGGCCGCGGCAACGGCGCCGCCGAAGAACGTCAACTTCAAGGAGATCCCGCCACTCCCGCCCGGCCGGACACCAACGGCGCGTACCTGCTGGCCCAGTACACCAGCGAGAACCTGGCGCTGCCGGCATTCCCGACCACCAACCAGACCTTCCCGGTGCAGCCCAAGGGATTTCCCGGTGCAGCCCCAAGGGATTCCGCAAGCACACGCAGTGAGGCACACGCCCGGCGGGACGGGGCCAGCCCGGCTGGTACCCGTCCCGCCGGGATGCGGCCGGGCCGTTCTTGTGGATTCAAAGATGGCGCGCTGGCACGAAGGCTTCCCGCATCGGGCTGGTTTGCTGAGAAATCTCACGCCGGCGGATCGGGCGAAATCATGTCACAATGGAGCATTGACAGCCATCATGCTGAGTTAGGGCATTCTGGTGGGCCAGAATCATCCAGTACCGATGCTCCTGCCGCGGGTGAAGCCGGGTCCCGTGCCGGACTTACGGATCTGGACGAACCGGGCCTGCGCCGCCGCCCGCAGGACGGCATGCCGGTGACAGCGGAGACCGCCTGTGTGGCAGGCGGATCGCGTGTGCGGTTCCGCGACTTGTCTGCGCGCCGGGACCGGGACGGCTGGGTGATCGGCAGGATCGAGAGCGGCGACTTCATCAGCGTGCCAGACGTGGCGCACCGCGTCGTCGAGCTGCTCGGCGAGGGCCACTCCGTCGACGGTGTCACGAGGAGGCTCCGGGAGGAGACCGGGACGAGCTTCGCGGTCGCGGACTTCGTGGCGGCGCTCGATGAGCTGGGCTTCGTCGCCGCGATCGACGACGTGGTGCGCGCCGATAGCGCCCGTCTCCGGCCCAGCTTGCCCTGGCTGCGGCCAGGACACGTGCGCTGGCTGACGCATCCGCTCGCTCCCGCCGTGGTCGCGGGCTTCGCGGTGGCCACCGTGGTCGTGCTGGCGCTGCACCCGGCGCTGCTCCCGAGTTACCGGGTGCTTGTCTGGAGCAGGCGCGCGGGACTGGTGCTCGCCGTGAACGCCGCGATCGCGTGGACGCTCATCCTGGTGCATGAACTTACGCATCTGGCCACGGCGCGGGCGGCCGGAGTGCCCGCTCGCATCACGCTCAGCACCCGGCTGCAGTTTCTTGCCGCGCAGACCGACGTGAGCGGCGTCTGGGCGGCACCGCGACGAACCCGGATCACCGTGTACCTGGCCGGGATGAGCATCGACGTGTGCTGTGCCGGGACCTGCCTGCTGGTTCTGCAACTCGACGACCCGCGTGGCCTGACCCTTCACCTGCTGGCAGTGGCCGTCACCGAGATACTTCTCGGACTGGCCGTTCAGTTCATGGTCTTCATGCGCACCGACATTTACTTCGTGCTCCAGGACCTGACCGGATGCGCCAATCTGTACGCGGAGGGCTCGGCGTATCTCCGCCATGCTCGCAAGCGGGTCACGCGGCGCGCCAGCCTGGACCCCACCCGCGGGCACTCGGCGCCGCAGCGCCGCGCGGTCCGCATCTACGCCGTCGTCCTGCTCGCGGGGACCGCCATCTGCCTCGGGATCGAATTCGCGGTGTCATTGCCCGCGCTGATCGCCCTGGCTGCGCGGGCGGTGTCCGAAACTGGCAGCACTCTCGTCGGGACCATCGACGGGGGCGTGGCCCTGGCCATCCTGCTTGGCTTCCAGGTCCTCTGGGCCAGCCGCTGGTGGCGCCGCCATGGCCATCAAGTCCGGCAGCACCTGACAAAGGAAAGGAGGTGAGCGGGCATGACCGACATCCGGAAGACAGATGACCGGTCCGCGGTCCAGGCCAAGGAGACGGACCCCCAGCCGATCGTCATCCGCAAGCTCGACCGGCTTGAGACCACACGGCAAAGCAACCCGAGCGGCAACTAGCCGCACACGGCGCACTGCCAGTGCCGGGTAGGCACGGGGTGCCGGGCCGTCGGGCGACCGCCGGCCCGGTACCCGCCCACTGGCTCGGGCCGGTACCAGGGCGCGATCCCTAACCCGCCCGCCGGGCAGCGGCTACGCCATTCTGCGCTGACGCTCTGCTGGCCCTTACTCCTCTCGAGGGCTACGATCCGGCACCTATAGGGGGCTACGATCCGGGTTGAGGAGAAAATGGTCAGCAGGCGGCGCCGGCTCGATCCTGTGGGGCCGTTTGGCAATCCGGACGGGTCACGAGCCGACATCGAGGACGTGCTCAGCGAGTTCGTCGACTTCGGCGGCGATCCGGCATACGGCAGCCTGGCGACCCGCGCAAACGACTCCATGGTCCGGGTCATCGTGGGCAAGCTCGGCGCCGGCAAGACCGTCTACATGCGGCGTCTCCAGGATTTCCAGGCCCATCAGGACTCGGTCTACGCCGATGCCCCCGAGCAGAGCCTGCCGAAGACCGAAGTCGTGGTGAAGGCGTGCCAGTGGTTTTCCGACCGGGTCCTGGTCGAGAAGTGGATGCAGATCTGGGAGCGCGCGATCATGCGGTCGCTGGCCTCCCACCTGCTGCGCCGTCCCGAGCTGCGCCAGCAGGTGCGCGACGAGCAGGCCGATGAGATCGAGAAGTCGTACACGCGGCTGCTCGACGATTTCCGCCGGCCCCGGTCGATCTACAGCCAGGTGCGCGACATCATCAACCAGCGGCAGACCGCGTATCAGCTGTCGACGTATCTCGACGACCCGCTCTGGGATGACCTCGAGGATCTGCTTGGTGAGGTCATCGGCCAGTGCAGGCCGATCTATTTCTACCTTGACGCGGTGGACGAGGAGTTCGGCCACGCGCCGATGTACTGGCTGAAGTGCCAGGAGGGGTTGTTCTACCAGGTCATGCGGCTGCTCCGGGACCACAGGATGGGTGGCCGGCTGCATGTCGTGGTCTGCATCCGCGACATCGTCATGTCCTCGGTGTACCGGTCCGAGCACGCGCCGCGGTACTACAACGAACCGCACATACGCGTCCTCACCTGGGACCGGAACTCGCTGCTCTACCTGCTTCAGCAGAAGCTCCGCCGGCTGCCGCCGTCGCTGCTGATGCGGCGCCCGGCCACGGGTCCCCCGACGATTCGCGACTGGCTCGGGGTCAATGGCCACTGGCTAGGGCCCGACGGCGGCGGGACCATCGAGGAGTACCTGCTCAGTCACACCAGGCTGATCCCGCGCGACATCATCTCGCTCGGCAACGAGCTGAACGAGGAGGTCCTGCGGCAGAAGCAGGCTGGCCACGACGGCCTGCCGCCGGATGCCCTGCAGCGGATGGCTCAGCGCTGCGCCAAGCGGTTCGGCGACTCCCAGCTTGCGCAGTGCGCCAACCAGATCTCGTCGGACCTGATGCCGCAGAACGCCGCGCTGCACAACTACTCCGAATTGTTCACCAGCACGCAGGCTTACATCAGCGGCGTGCAGGAAGACGTCCGCTCCTTCGTCCGGATGATCGGCGTCGACCGGTTCCCGCGGGCCGATCTTGAGGCGCTGCAGGAAGTGGCGGATCTGCACTTTGAGGAGGCGACGAACCTCGCCTCCGTGCTGTGGCAGAACGGCCTGCTGGGGTACATCGACGAGGCCGGGCAGCGCCGGTTCTACTCGATGGGTGACGTCGAGGAGTTTCACCTGCCGGGAGACGTAGGCACGTACGTGCTGCACCCGTGCCTGGTATACGCCGTCGGCGGAATCCAGCACGTGCCGCCGGGCTCGGCCGCAGCCGCGAACACGCGCCGCATCGGCCAGCCAACGTCTGTTGACCGCGCCGATGTTCCCGAGGTACCGGCCGCCGCGCCGGCGTCAAGCGGCAGCCAGTCGCTCCCCGAACCTGACCCGGCAGAGGTGCGGTCCTCGGGCGGCGTCAAGGCTGCCGACTACGTTATCGGCGACGTCCTCGACGGCCGCTTCGAGATTCTGGGCCTGCTCGGGCAGGGTGGCTTTTCGAAGGTGTACCGCGTGCGCGACGACGTCGAGGGCGAGGAGCGGGCGCTCAAGCTCTTCGACAGCACGGCCGGGTATCAGGCGGTGCGCCGCGAGATCGGCGCCTTGCGGAAGATCCGTCATCCCCATGTGGTGGAGGTCTTCTGGGCCGGCAAGACCACGGACGGCAACTGGTATCTGATCACCGAGTACGTCGACGGGGAATCGCTCGATCAGTTCGTCACCGGGAACAGGCGCCTTCGAGATCGGGAGGCCGTCGATGTTGCGCTCGACCTGCTGGACGCGCTCGCCGCTTTTCATCCTGATGCCGCGCGCCTCAAGCAGCTGGACGCCAAACGCCGCGAAGGCGACCTGCCGGAAGCCGAGTCGCACGAGTGGCTGGAACTGAAGGACAAGGGGCTGGTTCACCGCGACATCAAGCCGCTCAACGTGCTGCTCACCCGCACCGGGGCGAAGCTGCTTGACTTCAATATCGCGTCCCGGGTCGGGGACCCGGTGCACACGCACTCCGGCACGCCGCCGTACCAGCCGCCCGACGCGCGCCAGGATCGCTGGGACGTCTCCACCGACCTGTTCGCCGTCGGCGTTCTGCTCTACCAGCTTCTCTGCAACGGCCACCACCCGTTCCCGGATGCCATGCCCAGGGCCAACGCGCAGGTGATCGACCCGAGAACGTTCCGCTCCGACCTCGACCCCGGTCTTGCGGAGTTTCTCGTCAGGGCATGCGCCCCGGCCAGCGTGGGCCGTTTCGCCACGGCTGCGGAGATGCTGACCGCGTTGCGGGGCATCCGCGCCGACCTATGACGGCCCGGCTCTTGGCATTATCAGTGTGTGAGCAGCAGCCCTCTCGACCGCCTGGCACAAACCGCTTACGAAGCCCACCGTGGCGCCCACCCCGGATCTCTCCCAACCGTCGTGATCGTGCTGTCGGTCTGAGCGGACCCTCGCCTGCCCTGCCCGGCTACGGCCCTTTTGCGCACCCCCGTGAACCCTTAAGACCACCTTGAACGTGACGTCAGCCGCGGTCTCAGAGCCAGCCTTGCTCGTCAGCCAGCCGCACCGCCTCGGAGCGGTTGCGCGTCCCGGTCTTGGCGATCGCGGCGGACAGGTAGTTGCGGACCGTCCCCTCGGACAGGAACAGCTTCCCGGCGATCTCCGAAACGGTGGCCCCCGGCCTGGCCGCGACCAGCACGTCACGTTCCCGGGCGGTCAGCGGCGACGCCCCGGTGGCCAGCGATTCCGCGGCCAGCGCCGGGTCGACGACGCGCTCGCCCGCCGCGACCCGCCGGATCGCGGCGGCAAGCTGCTCGGGCGGGGCGTCCTTGACCACGAAGCCGCTGGCGCCCGACTCCATCGCCCGGCGCAGGTAGCCGGGGCGCCCGAACGTGGTGAGGATGACCGACCGGCACTGCGGCGCTTCGTGCGCGAGCACGCCCGCCGCGGCCAGGCCGTCGAGCCCGGGCATCTCGATGTCCAGCAGCGCCACGTCCGGGTGGTGCTCCCTGGCCGCGGCGGCCACCTCGTCGCCGCGGCCGACCGACGCGACGACCTCGAAGTCCTCTTCCAGCGCGAGCATGATCGCGAGCGCGCTGCGGATGAGCTCCTGGTCGTCGGCGAGCAGCAGCCGGATCAACGCTAGCGTCCTTGCGGAGCCGGGAGCAGGCCCCTCCCGGCTGCCCTGGCGGCGCTGGTGGTGTCGCGGGCTGCCGCGGCGGTCCCGCCGGCGGCGGGCGGCGTGTCCGCCGCGGGCACCCACACCCGCAGCCGCCAGCCCGTGGGCTGCACCGGGCCGGCGTCCACCCCACCGCCAGCGGCGGCGGCGCGCTCGCGCAGCCCGGACAGCCCGTTCCCGGGCGGGGCAGCAGATCCGTGACCGTCGTCGATGATCTCGACGCAGGAAGCGGACACCCGTACCTGGCATGAACGCGCCCGCGCGTGGCGGATCACGTTCGTCAGGCCCTCCCGCACCGCCCAGCCGAACAGCTCCTGGTGCGCCGGATCGGCAACCTCGGTGGCCGCGGGGAGGTCAGCGGTGATCCCGGATGCCCGCAGCAGCTCCCGGCCGCGGGCGAGCTCGCTGGACAGGCTGACCTCGCGGTAGCCGGACACCGCGGCCCGGACGTCGGTGAGCACCCGCCGGCACAGGTCCTCGACCTCGGCGATCTGGGCGACTGCCCCCGCGGGATCGGCCGGCCCGAGCCGGCGTGCCAGCCCCGCCTTCACCGTGATCGTGGTCAGCGAGTGGCCGAGCAGGTCGTGCAGGTCGCGGGCGATCCGGATCCGTTCGTTCTCCGCGGCCAGCCGGGCCAGCTGCGCACGGGCCGCAGCGAGCTCCTGGTTGGCGCGCACCACCTGTATCGTCGCGGCCGTCGCAAGCGCGACGGCTGGGATCGCGACGGGGGTGACGTCGGCGAACGACTTGGCCAGGCTGACGTGCCAGGACCCGACCGCGAGCGGGACCAGCAGCGCCGCCAGGGCCATCGCGCCCACGAGCGGCGCCGAGCGGGCACCGAAACGCACGACGGCGAGCATCGTCAGGAATACGCACAGGACGAAGCCTGCCGCGCGGGCGAGCGGTATGTCCGCCGCGGTCAGCGCCACCAGCAGCGCGTACCAGGCCCAGAACCGCCGCACGCTACAGTCCCGCCCCAGCACCACGGGCGTGACCAGCCAGCACGCGGCAAAAGCCGCCAGCAGCGCGTAGCCGGTGAGCGCGGCGGTGCCGTGCGAGTTCTGCCGGACAGAGATGACCACGTAGACCAGGTAGACGAGCGGGATCCCCAGCATGGCCGCCCTGCGCCAGCTTTGCGTCCACCTGGACTGAGCCGCCACCCACTGGGCCTCGGCCTCGCTGTGCGGTGTGACCTCGTCGCTCACATTCATCCACGGTACGCCGGACTGGCCCATCGTGCCTCAGCCCCTGACCGCGGACCGCCGGTAAGCCAGCGCGGCGGCCACGACTCCCGCCGCGGTCCACGCGGCAATCACGATCCAGCCCTGGGCGGGCCAGCTGCCGCCGCCGAGCGCGGTCTTGCCGGCCTGGACCAGCCAGTACGACGGGATCGCCTTCATGACGTCGAACAGCGGGCCGGAGTGCGCGAGCTGGAACCCGTACACGCCGCCGACGAGCGCGAACAGGACGACCACGCCGCCCATGGCCGGGGCCAGCGCGTCGACCGAGACCAGGTATCCCAGCACGATGCCCAGGACGATGAACGGGGTCAGCCCGGCCAGCAGCAGCCCGCCGATCTCCAGCCACTGCGCCGCGTTCAGGCGGACTCCGAGCGACGCCCCGGCCAGGAACACCAGCACCACGCTGGGCAGCGCGATCAGGTAGGCGGTGAGCACCTTGGCGGCGACGTCGGTGCGGGCTCGCAGCGGCGTGATCCGCACCTGCCGGGTCCAGCCGCCGGACCTGTCCCGCGCGATGCGCGCCCCCGGCGAGACCGCCGCGAACATCGCCCCGTACACCGCCATCGCGGTCATGAAGTAGAGCGGGAAACTGACGCCGTCCTGGGTCGCGCTGCGCTGGCCCGAGGCAACCGCGTAGAACAGGACCAGCGGCAGCGCCAGGGTCACCGCGTAGAAGATGCGGTTGCGGAACGTGCGGACGATCTCATACCGGAAGTGGGTGGCGGTGCTCATCGTGCTCCTCCTCGTCTGCAGTTAGTTCCAGGAACGCCTCCTCGAGGCTGCCCCCGCGAACCTCGATGTCCCGCGCCGCGGGGAACGCTGCCAGCAGCGCCCGGAGCGCGGTGTCAGCGTCCGAGCAGGACAGCAGCACCGCGTCGCCGTGCCGCTCCGCGCTCACCACGCCGGGCAGCGCTCCGAGCGCCGTCAGGCCGGCGCCGGGCAGCGTCGCCCTGATCATGCGGGACCCGGCCCGGGCCTTGATCTCGGTGGCCGGGCCGTCGGCGATGATGCGCCCGTGGGCGATCAGCACGATCCGGTCGGCGTAGGCGTCGGCCTCCTCCAGGTAGTGCGTGGCGAACAGCACCGTCTTGCCCTGCCCGGCGACCTCGCGCATGACCTGCCAGAACTCGTGCCTGCCCGCGACGTCGATCCCCGCGGTCGGCTCGTCCAGCACCAGCAGGTCGGGATCGCCGGCCAGCGCGACGGCGAAGCGCACCCGCTGAGCCTGCCCGCCCGACAGCTTCGTGGTGAGCTGGCCCGCGAACTCCGCCGCCCCCGTCAGCCGCAGCACGTCGGCGACAGCCAGCGGGTGCGGGTAGTACGAGGCCATCAGGCTGACCAGCTCGCGGACCTTGAGGTGTTCCAGCAGCGACCCGGTCTGCAGCATGCCGCCCACCCAGCCCGCGCGCACGGCCGCCGCGGGCGGCCGGCCGAACACCGAGACCGTCCCGGCGTCGGGGTGGGTGAGGCCCAGCATCATGTCGATCGTTGTCGTCTTGCCCGCGCCGTTCGGGCCGAGCAGGGCGACGGTCTCGCCGGGAGCGATGGCCAGGTCGATCGACCGGACCGCGCGCACCGGGCCGTAGGACTTGGAGAGCCGGGACAGGACGATCCCCTGAGCACTGTGATGAACCATGCCCATCAGCGTCGTCCGATGCCGTCGCGCAGCGTAGTGCCCTGCCTCACCAGCTCGCGATGACAAATGTCATCGGTTAATGCGCGCGCCACAGCTGAAGGCTGATGTGGCTGGATGCGGCGCGGAAGTCGCTGTCCGTGGTGAGCAGCGTGTGACCCCCAGCGACGGCCAGGTGGGCGATGAGGGCATCGATCGTGCCGACCTGAACACCGGCCGAGCGCAACGCGTTGCGCACGCCCGCCGCCGCGACGTGATCGTCACGGGAGGGGGTGAGGTACTCCAGTGCGGCGAACATCTCGGTGATCTGTGTCCGGGCTCGTTCCGGGACGACGCCCTGGAGCAGTTCCTGCAGGATCACCCCGGTGGTCGCGACGATCTCACGACCGGCGAGCGCATCCCGCAGCCCCCGGACCTCAGGAACGTCCGGGGGAGCGTCCCGGCGCAGCGCGAGCGACCAGACGCTGGTGTCGACGAGGAGGCTCACCCGCGCGAGCGCTCGGCCTTGTAGTCGAAGGCCGGGTCGATCTCGACCGTGCCGAACAGGCCGAGGATGCGGGCCTGCTCGCGGCGGGCGATGAACTCCTGCAGCGCCCGGGTGACCGCGGCCTTCTTGGTGCGCTCACCGCTGACCTCCAGGGCGCGCTCCAGCAGGTCGGGGTCGATCGCCAGATTGGTCGCCATGTGCGCCTCCTTACACATGAGTCTACACAGAGT
>Ga0335075_10003502_pt1 | contig 24888 bp, 22 predicted proteins | sample Lox_Sample_24_FD_206723 | JGI IMG/M metagenome (GOLD analysis project Ga0335075, IMG submission 206723) | Soil microbial communities from Loxahatchee National Wildlife Refuge, Florida, United States - Lox_Sample_2.4 | ecosystem: Environmental > Terrestrial > Soil > Wetlands | place: USA...
TTTTTTTGAACACCCCCCAAAAAAACACCCCCCCCCACCCCCCCCGCACTCCAAAAATGCAAAGCCCGCATTCCCATATCACGAATTGGAATGCCATGTCTCGAGAAAGAAGCTTCTTGACGCCTGATCCCTTCAATGTTGGCGATTGAATCGAGAAAGCGAACCGCTCCTCCGCGGATCGATCAGCATCGGCTTGCGTCTCTTGATCGCATCGGGATTGGGAGGGTTGGGATTCTGGATCACCCCCGGCGGCGGATTGGAATCCGCAGGGGACTTTGAAGCGCAGCCCGGCACGCCCGCGGCCAGGACCAGGACAAATGTCACAAGCAGGAAGAGACGCATGGGCGATCTCCTGGGTTCGAGGAATCCTCAGGGGCTGGAGACGACTTCGCCGCCCGAGCGGGTGGCCATCGCAGCGAGGACGGAGCTGCTCACGGCATAGGTGATGAAGCGCACCGAGCCATCGCTCAGCAGCCAGTTGGCGCCGCTGTCATGCGCGCTCCAGTGGTGCCAGCGATGATAGTAGTTGGGATCATCCAGGCTGCCGGGACGATAGAACTCGTTGGGCACGTACTCGGTCTGGGGCGGGTTATTAACATCGATTTCCAGGACACCGAGCACCACGTCGGGCGCGCCGAACCAGGGCCATTCGCCGATCTCCGCAAACCACCAGCCCCACAACAGGTCCGGTGTGGCAACCCGTTCTCCTACCATCAGCGTGTTGCTGGTGCCGTCCAGGACGTCGGCCCAGCGGACGCGAGCGTTGACGTACAAGATGCCGTCGAAGGCCAGCTGGTTGACTCCGTTGACGCCGAGGTAGGACGTGAGGGCCGCCGCATAGCGGTCGCTCGACCAGTGCTGGCTGGCGCGCATTGGCGCGAACGTTGTCGCACCGGCTGCTGGGTCGCTCGTCCACAGCTGGCGGACCCGTGGGTCGGCTGGACACTGAACGACCTTCAACGGGATGGCGTTGAGATAGCTGCCCGGCGATCCCTGAAACCAGGGCCAGGCGTTCCAGTCGATGCGCTCATAGAGGTTGTCCTGTTCAAGCTCGGGCAAGATGCGCGTGATGAAGGTAAAGAACTGCTGGCCATAGCGGTAGCTCAGGTATGGGTTCGGCGGTGCGCCAAAAGGCGGGTCGTAGTAGCCCGACCCTCGACCGGCCGGCCAGGGTCCGCCAACGCAACACCCCGGGGGAAAATTGCCGTGGATGTCGTGGTACTTGTGCAGGGCCAAGCCGAGCTGCTTGAGGTTGCCGGCGCAGGCGATACGCGCTCCTGCCGCGCGCGCTTTCACAAGGGCGGGGAGGAGCAGGCCGATCAACACGGCAATGACGGCGATCACCAACAGCAGCTCAAGCAACGTGAATGCTGAGCGAAGAATGCGAAGAGGCATGGTCGCCCTTTGCAAAAGTATAAAAGGACTCCGTTCATATCTATTCAACGCGCGGAGACACTCGGACGGCTCAATCCGGGCCGCGGCCGGCCGTCCCAAACCCGAACCGCGCCACTGCCCTGGGCGGCGGCCAGGAAACCTCCTTTTGGGCTGAAAGCGACATCGTTCATGGAGCTGGCATCCCCGCGCAGGACCAGCAGCTCGCGATCGGTCTTGCGGTCCCAGAGCCGAATCGTCTCGTCGGCGCTGGCGGTCGCGAACAGCGTCTCGTCCGAGCTCAGCGCCCCGTTGCGGACGGCCCCCGCGTGCCCGCTGTAGCGGGCGAGGCTGATGAGACCGTTCGGGCTGACCTTAAATGTGTTGAAGCCCTGGTCCTGGCCTCCCATGAACAGCAATGATTCATCCCTGGCAAACACGGCGAAGCAGGGGTTGTTGATCGCGAACCGCGTGCCGGGAACAAGACGAGGGCTTTTCGACACGTCGAGCAGGACATAGCTGGGCTTCAGAAAGGTGTTGCGCTGGGACAGCATCACGACCATCTTGTTCCCACGAGAGAACAGCTTTGCCGCGATGGCGGGGCCGGGCAGCAGCTCGGAAGAGATGACGTCGTAACAGGGAGGACAAGACGCCATGTCCCAGAGCTGAACGACGGTGTTGTGTTGTCGCGTTCGGCCGACGACGGACAGCTTCCGGCCATCGCCGCTGACCGACAGCGAGCAGACGCGCGCCAGTTGGGTGTCCAGCTCGGCGGTCAGCCGGCCTTCGCGCGCGTCGAGGAGTCGGATCGTGCCGTCCTCGTACCCCGGCTTCTCGTCGCCTCCGGCCACGAGGATGGTCTGACTTTGGGGCAGGAAGCGGACTTGCCGCAAGGGCCGCTGCTCTTGACGCAGCAATCGAGGCTGCTCTTCTCCCGTTGGATCGATCCGCCAAACCGCCCCGTCCAGTCCAACACTGAGGATCGCGGTCCCGTCCGGGCTGAAGGCGACGGCGGTCGCCTCCCCTTTGTGGAGCGGGTAAGCCCTGGATTCCTGCGAATGGCCAGCTCGCCAGGCCTTGATGGTGATGTCGTCGCTCCCCGAATAGATCAGCCCGGTCTGCGGCTGGATCGCCACACAGCGCACCGGCCCATAGTGTCCGCGACGGACGAACATCTCCCGGCCGCTCTGCCGCTCCCAGACGCGAACCGTCGTGTCTTTGCTGCCGCTGACCAGTCGGCCATCACGGGTGAAGGTCAGACTGGTGACAGGACCGCTGTGCCTGAAGCACATCTTCCGCAGCGTGAAATCGCCGGCGTCACGCAATTCGATCGAGTGGTCTTGGCCGCCGCTGGCCAGCGTGCGGCCATCCGAGCTGAACGCCAGCGCCAGGGCGTGACCGCCATTGGCCTCGAATCGAGACAGCGGCTCCGGTTTGTCTGGGGCGAGGATGACGACTTCGCCCTTTGCTCCTGCCTGCCCGACGGGGATGAACGAAGCGGCAAGCCGCCGGCCGTTGGGAGACCAGGCCAGCGCCACGCAGCCCTGCTCGCCGCTCCCCTGCCAGCGACGCAGCTCTTTTCCGTCCGCGTCGAGCAGCAGCAAACAGCCCGGCTGGCCGATCCGCACTCCGGTCGCCACGGCAAGGACGGGCTTGCTGGGATGATAGCCAACCGCCGCTCGCTCTCCCAATCGGTTCGCCAGCAATGTGCGGAAGGCTTCGCGGAGCTTCAGCTCCGGTTCGCGGCCCAGCTCCCAGACGATCAATGCCCCCCGCTCGCGGTCTGATCCCGCCACGCTTGCCACCCGTCTGCCGTCGGGAGAGAAAGTCACGCCCCAGACAGGGCCTGAATCGCTTGGCAGCCTCAGGAGCCGGTTCGGGGCGTCCGGCTCCCAAAAGACGATCGTGCCGTCTCCTGAGCCGCTGGCCAGCAGCGGCCGGTGCGGCGCGAACGCCAGGGTGTGAACGGACTGCGTATGGCCGGTCAGGCTGACAAGATCGGCGTTGGTGATGCGGTCGAGATAATGCCACTCCCAGCCGCGCTGGTCCGCTGCACAGTCGTCCAGCAGCTGCCGTATACGGAAGAGCTGATTTTCGCGATAAAGCCGATCCGCCATGGAAATATCATTGGCATACAGGTAGCGTTTCTCCTTGCGACGGGCATCCTGCTCGCCGGCCAGGGCCTCCTCGATTCGCTTATGGTCCTGCCGCAGCTGCACATGATAGAACCCCAGAAGCGTTGTCAGCCCCGCCGTCAGCAACAGGGCGATCGTGGCGGCCAGCAGTCCGGCGCGAGCGGGCTTGCGACGATACCAGCGGCAGAGCCTCTCCAGTCGCGACAGCGGCCGTGCTCGCACCGGCTCTTCGTGCAGGAAGCGATCCAGCTCGTCGGCAAGCTCCTGGGCCGTGGCGTAGCGGTCCTTTGGCTCCTTGCGGAGGGCCTTCAGGCAGACCGTCTCCAGATCCGCCGGCACGCTGGCGACAAGCTTCCGGGGCGGCACCGGCTCATCGTTCAAGACCCGCTGCAAGGTTTGCATCACGGCCTCGCTGCGGAACGGCGGCTGGCCGGTCAGCGCCTCGTAGAGGATGGCGCCCAGGGAGTAGACATCCGCTGCGGGGCCGACGCTCTTGGACTCGCCCCTGGCCTGTTCCGGAGCCATGTACGCCGGCGTGCCGATGATCTGTCCGGTCTGCGTCTGCCCGGCCGCCTCGCGCCGCTTGGCCAGCCCGAAGTCGCTGATCTTGGCCGTGCCGTCCTCGGCCAGCAGCACATTGGCGGGCTTCAGGTCGCGATGGACGATGCCGGCCAGGTGGGCCGTATGCATGGCCTGGGCCAACCGAGCGAGCAGCTCGGCGCTCCAGCGCGGCGACTGCGGAGCCTGGCGAAACAGCTGCTCCAGGCTGCCGCCCGGCAGGTACTCCAGAGCGAGGTACGGTACCCCGTTGGCCGTGCCGATGTCGTAAATCTCGACGATGTTGGGATGACGCAGCCGGGCGACCGCTTCCGCTTCGACATGGAAACGGGCGAGCTTGTCGGCATCGGCGTGCTCGCCGGCCAGGATCATCTTCAGGGCGACGAGGCGATTCAGCTTCTCATGTCGGGCCTTGTAGATTACGCCCATACCCCCCCGATCGAGCCGGTCGAGGATCGTGTATCCGGGCACATGAGGCAGCGGCACCGCTTCGGTAAACGGCTTGGCGGCGGGATCGAGCGCAGACGAAAGACTATGACGGATAGCCGTGATCTGGTCCGGACAGCAGGGAGTTGGATCGCGCCCATCGTCGGGGTGCCGCTCGTCCGCCAGAGTGGCGGCGCCGTCGCCTACCAGAGCTTCGAGCCGGGATTGGCAGCTCGCGCAGACCTCGACATGGGCGACGACGACCGGGTCTTCAACGTCGTCGAGCAGCAGAGTCTTAAAAGCACGCTCCAGCGTCAGAAGCGAAGGGCAAGCATTCATGATTTTCCTGGTTGCGAGTGAATGCTTCTCTATACCTATAATTACTGGCGGGCATCACCGATCTAACAGGAAATCCGGCGGAGCAGCATTTTTCTGGAGGCCGCCCATGCTATCGTCCGATCGGGACACGCCGCACTCGCTCCTCTTGCGTCTTTCGCAGGAGAACCGCGACGAGCACGCCTGGAGGGAGTTCATCCAGCGCTATCAGCCGCGCATCCGCGGCTGGTGTTGTGAGCGCGGGCTCCAGCAGGCCGACGCCGAGGACGTCACCCAGATCGTCCTGGAACATCTGCTGACAGCCATGCGCGAATTTCGCTATGACCCGACGCGAAGCTTCCGCGCCTGGCTGCGAACGGTGACCTCGCGCGCCTGCGACCGCTTCGTCCTCAAGGAGCACCGCGCCGCCGGCCAGAAGGATCTCTCGTCTCTTCGGCTCATTGACGAAGCACCGGCCCGGCAAGAGCTGGCGCGGCGGATTGAGGAAGCCTTCGATCAGGAGCTGCTCGAACAGGCAATGGCAACGGTTCGCGGCGTGGTCGCGCCACACACCTGGGAGGCATTCCGTCTGACGGCCCTGCTGCATCAGAGCGGCGCGGAGGCCGCCCGGCAACTGGGCATGCCGGTCATGCACGTCTACGTCGCCCGCCAGCGCGTGCAGATTCGGCTGCGTCAGGAGGTCGAGCGTCTGCAACGGGACGGGGATCGAGGCCGCGAGACGTAACCCGAATGATAGCTCGCAGCCGCCTCATGAGCGCTCGCCAGTTTTTTTCCGCCGAGCAGAGTGATGTTTCGTTTTGACCTTTTCTTGACATACCTTTTCCGCCCTGAGCACGAACGAAACCGCCTTTCACTTTCTTCTTGCGGCGCGCTCATCCACTGGTAAAATCGGTTACGAATGGTGTCGATATTGTGTCCTCCAATCGGCTTCGCTCGCGCGGCGATGAGGTTGCCATGCTGCGATGGTTTGCCCCGAAGTGCCCTCTCGATACCCTTGAGAAAACCTGGATCGAATGGCGGATGCGCTGGCTGGCCGATCAGCTCGGCATCGACCGCCTGCTGCAAACGAGGGTTCTTCTGCCCACGGAGCAAGACTTCCCTTTCCTCCGCGGCACCGACGCGAAGCATCTTCAGCGGCTCCTCGACCACCTGTGCAGCCACATGGGCATTGACGCGGACAAGGTTTCCCTGGAGGTGCTTGAGGATCAGCAGATGCCGGGAGCAGCCGGTTTGTACTATCGGCGCAAGCGCTCGCGTATCTCGGTTGCGCGTTCTCAGCTGGCCGAGCCGTCTCGCTTGCTGGCGACCTTGAGCCATGAACTGGCCCATGAAGTGCTGCTTGGCGGCGGCTACCTCCATGCCGGTTACAGCGATCATGAGCAGATTACCGATCTCCTCACGGTCTTCCTGGGCACAGGTGTGTTCTGTGCCAACGACACCATTCGCGACTCGTCCGGCTCCTCGGGCACCTTGAGCTGGTGGTCGATTTCAAAATCGGGCTATTTACCCTCGCGCATGTACGGATATGCCTTCGCTCTGTTCGCCTTCGTTCGCGGCGAGGCGAAGCCTGCCTGGGCGGAGCATCTGCGGCTGGATGCCCGCGCCGCCTTGGAAGCGGGCCTCCGCTACTTGCACAAGACCGGCGATTCGTTTTTCCATCCCGACACCATCCGAGCCAAGCTGCCTCCGCTGACGCCGAGCCGAGCGATCGAACTGTTGCGAACAGGCACGCCGACGCTCCGGCTGGCAACCCTCTGGGACATCCAGCAGCAAGGCTGCACCGATCCGGAGCTTCTGTCAGCGGTCCATTCCTGCCTGGACGACCGCGATTCGCACATTCTGGCTGGAGCGGCCCGAACCTTGGCGATCTTCGGTCCTGCCGCCGAAGCGGCGATCCCGCGGCTTCTCGATCTGCTATGGCGGGGCGAGAAGGCCGTCAAAATCGGCGCCGCCGAAGCATTGGGAGCAATCCAATCGCGCCCCGAAAGAGTCCTCCCCGAGCTGATGGTGTTGTTGACCGAGGAAGATGCCGAGGTGATCGACGCGGTCGCCGATGCTTTGCGTCCGTTCGGCCGGCAAGCTGCGTCGGCAGTACCGTCCTTGCTCGCCGCGCTCCGGAGGGCGCTGATCCAGGGTGAGCCTGTTCGCTCCTTGACTGCCGCGCTCCAAGCGTTGAGTGACGAGCCGCAACAGGAGCTGCGCGGCTATTTCAACGATCCCGAATTATTGCGACTCGCTCTTGAGGCTCTGTAGAACGCTCTCTTCACGGCAAACAGCTCACGACGACCGCCCTCTCCACTGTTCCTCCGCCGAGCTAGGCCGCAGATACAACGGCTCCAGCGTCCACAAATCGTCGCGCTGTCCTGCTCGATAACGCGCCAAGCCAATGCCCAGCAGACTCGCCGGCTGCGGCTCCCACAAGCTCGCCTCCACGATCGGCACCTCCGCCGGCAAGCGTGCTGCCCACTTGTGCAAACCCGGTCCCGTTACCCATGCGCTTGCCTCCCGTGCAGCAAGCCAATCAGCGACCCGGCGGATCGCCAGCGCCGATGACGGCTGCCAGCCCTCCGTCGAACGCAGGAACGATTGCACGTACACCTTGTCTTGCTGAGCGTCGGCCACGACATCGACGCGCGCCACGGATGCGGGCGTTTGTCGAGCGACGGCGGCGAAGGTGTCCACGGCGAGGAGGACGCAGCCGGTGGCGTAGGCGAACGTCTTGGCGGACATGATGCCGACGCGCAGGCCAGTGTAGCTGCCGGGACCACGGCTGACGATCACCGCCTGCACGTCGCGCGGCCGCCAACTCTGCTCCGCCAACAGCGCCGCCAGCGCCGGAGTCAGCTCGCGCGCGTGCCGGCGCGTCTCCTCCAGGCGACGCACGCCGCGCAGCTCGTCGCCGAGCGCCAGCGCCACGTGAGCCGTGCGGCTCGATGTCTCCAGAATCAACACGCGAGGAACCGCCTCGATATTCATGCGAATCACCTACCATGATTGACGCCTCTCTACGAGGATTCTACAATCCGTTCGCGTTCTCAGGCAGAAGGTCCGCGGCGCGGATCGTATTCATGGGAGGCATCGCATGGCGGAACCAGCCGTCCTCAGCATACACACCGATGGAGCGTCGCGCGGCAATCCCGGCGAGGCCGCCTTCGCCTACGTCATCAGCCGCGACAGTGAGCCGATCGTCGAGGAGGCCGAATGTCTCGGACAAATGACCAACAACCAGGCGGAATACACCGCCCTCGTCCGTGCCCTGGAGCACGCCCTGGAGCTGGGAGCGCAGCACCACGTCCTTGTCCACAGCGACAGCGAGCTGATGGTCAAACAGATGAACGGCGAGTACCGTGTCAAGAACGAGGAGCTTCGCGACCTGTACGAACAGGCGTGTGCGCTGCGCAAGCGCTTCGACGGGCCGGTGACGATTCGGCACGTGCGGCGCGCTCAGAACAAGCGCGCCGACCAGCTGTGCAACGAAGCGCTCGACGGCAAACGCTGCGCCACGCCGCGCTCTCGGGGCGCTGACGCGACCCCGCTCGCCGGCGCGGTGGAAATCGCCAAAAGCGCACCGCCCTCGAATGTGCGCTCGGAAGCGCTGAAGTGCTTGCGAGAGGCGGCAACAGCCTGGTCGCGTGGGACCGGCGAACCGACGCCGGAGCAGGTCTGGCAGCGACTGACGGAAGTACTGGAACGACACGGCGTCAAGCTGCCGTGACTCAAACATTAGCCACAGATGAACACGGATGAACACAAATAAAACAAAAGAAGTTCTTTTTCTTCTCGATTCTTCTCTGTGTTTATCCGTGTTCATCTGTGGCTAATTTGAAGTCGTTGTCGGCAATCCCAACACGCCGAAAATGGAGTCTCGATCATGTCGCGCTATGTCGCCGCCGCCCTTCTGGCTCTCCCATCGTTCGTGCTGATTCCGGCGCTCGGGGCGCTTACGCAACCCCGCTCGCCGGAGAGCGACGAGCTGCAAGCCGGGTTCGCCGAGATGGACATTACGCCGCGCGTCAAGGAGAAAACGGTCTACATGGCCGGCTTCGGCCACAATCGCAAGGCGACCGGCGTTCACGATCCCCTCAAGGCCCGCGCCGTCGTTTTCAAACAGGGCAAGGAAACAATCGCCCTCGTCGCCGTCGATCTCGTCGGCTTCTTCCATCCGCACATTGAAAATGTCCGCAAACGTTTGCCGGGCTTTCGCTACGTCCTCGTTGCCAGCACGCACAATCACGAAGGGCCGGATACGCTCGGTTTGTGGGGATCCAGCCCCTTCAAAAGCGGCGTCGATGCGGAATATGTCGCCGAGGTGGAAAAGCAAATCGTCGCGGCGGTGAAAGCGGCCGACGCCGGCTGCAAGTCCGTCACTGCTCGCATCGGCAGCGCTCGCGCTCCGGAGCTGCTGCACGATGCTCGCGAGCCTTACGTCAAGCACGATGAGCTGGTCGCCCTGGAGCTTCGCGACAAGGATGGCAAGCGGGCCGGTCTCGTCGTGCAGTGGAATTGTCATCCCGAAACGCTCGGGGACAAGAACACAAAAATCAGCGCGGATTTCGTGGGGGCCACGGTCAAAGCATTGCGCGACAAGCACCATTGTCCCGTTGTGTACCTGACCGGCACCGTCGGCGGACTGATGACTTCGCTGCACGTCGAGGTCAAAAACGCCGACGGCAAGCTGCTGGACGACGGCACCTTCGAGAAGACGGAGCGTTATGGCCAATTGCTCGCCGAGGTCGCGGATCGCGCCCTGAAATCCGCCCGGCCGGTGAAGCTGACGCCAATGCACGCACGATCGCGGCTCGTGTTCTTGCCGCTGGACAACAAGCTCTTTCTGCTGGCCCGGCAGCTAGGCGTCCTTCAGCGCGAGGCCTTCAGGTGGACCGGCGATCCCTACAAGGCGGAGCCGGCCAAGGAGATCAAGGCGAACAAGCCGCTGTGTCTGCGCACCGAGATCGCCTGGCTGCGGCTTGGCGATCTCGACATCGCCGCCATTCCAGGGGAGATTTATCCGGAATTGGTGCTCGGCAAGGTGCAGGATCCCGCCGATCCTGGGGCCGACTTTCCCGACGCGGCCGTCGAGCCGGCGATCTACAAGCAATTGCGCGGGCCGCACCGGATGCTGATCGGCCTGGCCGGCGACGAGATCGGCTACATCATTCCCAAGCGCCAGTGGGATGAGAAAGCACCGTTCTGCTACGGTCGCAGGAAAGCGCAGTACGGCGAGATCAACAGTCTGGGACCGAACACGGCCCCGCAGCTTTGTCGAGCATTTCAGGAACTGGTACGCGGCAGGAAGTAGTTGCTCGCCGCTTGCGGCTTAGCGCTAAGCCGCAAGCGGCGAAAGATCAAGTCTAGCGGCTGCGAATGCGCGAGGAGGCATCGGCCGGCAAAGGCTGCGCCATGTTGGGGATGGGAGTCAAGCGTCCCGGATCGGCCGGGACGGCTGGCGTTCCAAACGGCGCACCCAGGTTCGGCGGCAAGGGGCCTGGCACTGCCGTGCCCACCGGCGGCGGCATCGCCGACAACGGCGGCGCCGCCGACAGCGGCGGACCCGGCGGCTCCAGCAGCGGACCCTCGCCCATCATCATCGGGCCAGCGCCGACGATCGGAACGCCGTCTCCACCGCCGACAATCGGAACGCCGCCTCCACAATTGCTACAGCATTCGCACGGGCAGGCCGTGCGCGCCCGGAACATACTCCTTCGCGAAGTGCCGCAGCCGCCGCCGCAGGGGCTTGCGCACCCTGCCGCCAGCAAGACGCCGACCAGCGTTGCCGAGGTCGCCAATCGAAACCATTTCATGTGCGGTCCCCTTGTCGCAATCATCCCAGAACGGGAGCAATAGACGGGTGTTGAGAGGACAGCTTCCACCGGGCCAGCCGGGGCGCCCATTTGGTGATGCAGCTGTCCGCGAGCCAATCATGCGCCAGGAAGGACCGAACGGCAACTGAATACAAAATAAGAAAAAGGCCCATGAGGAAAACCTCATGGGCCTGACAAGTGTTATTGGATTTGTTGGTCAGCCAAGCACAGACGGACCATTTTGGTTAGCCGTGACGCGCAGCGGAGCGCGGGTACGTTCCGGCGCTCCGCTGCGCGTCACGGCTAAACAGGATTTAGCCCGCCTTCTTCACACCACTGCGGCTGGCAGTGGAAATCTGGCCGCGCAGATACTTCAGGGCGGCGTCGAGCTGCTTGTCCTCGAACTTCTTGCCCTCGGCCGGCTTGTCCTTGGGCCGGATGACCTCCGTGTTGTGCAGATGCTCGTCGAGATCCACGCGCTCCTTGGCCGTCAGCTTGATGATCTTGTTCGGCATGACGCCCCACTCGTCCTCGTCCTTGCCGGACGTGCTGGACTTGTTGAGGTTCTTCTTGCTCGGCCGCCAGAAGGTGGCCGTGGTCAGCTTGATCTCGCCGCCGTCATAATCGAGGATGTGCTGCACGCTCCCCTTGCCGTAGCTGCGCTCGCCGATGATGTAGGCGCGATCGTGGTCCTGCAAGCAGGCCGACACGATCTCGCTGCCGCTGGCGCTAAAGCCGTTCACCATGCACACCATCGGAAAGTCGAGCAGACTGCCGCGCGACTGACCGGCGATCTCCTTCTCCGGCCGGTTGCGCTCGCGGATGCTGACGATCACGCCGTCGTCGATGAACAGGTCGGAAATATCGACGGCGACATCGAGCAAGCCGCCGGGATTGAAGCGCAGGTCAAGGATGAAGCCCTTGATACCGGCCTCCTTCAGATCGCGCATGACGCGATACATGTCGCGATAGCTGTTGCGGCCGAACTGCGTCAGACGAATATAGGCGATCTTGCTGTCGGGATCGATCAGGTAATCCCAGTTGTCGTCGGTCTTGCGCTTGAAGCCGAGGACCGATTCGACTTCGACGACGCCGCGCTTGAGAGGAAACTCCAGCGGCTTGGCCACGCCTTCGCGCTGGACGGTGAGCTTGACTGGGGTGTCTTCCGGACCGGTGATCTTCTCGACGGCCTCGGATAGTTTCATTCCCTTGGTGGGCAGGACTTCAGGCTGATCGAGCGGCTTCCCCTTGCGATCCACCTCGCAGGTGACGGTGGTGATCAGGTCGCCGGCCTGGATGCCGGCCTTGTAGGCGGGGCTGCCCTTGATGGGCGTGACGACGAGAAGCTGATCGGTGGCGCTGTCCTTGCGGATCTGGATGCCGACGCCGTAGAAGCGGCCGCCGATGTCCTGCTTCATCCGCTTCGCTTCATTGCTATCGATGTAGGTGGTGTACGGATCGGTGTGTTTGTAGAGCATGCGCTTGAGGGTGAAATCGATGTCCTTGTGCTTGTCGAGATCCTCGCGCTTGCCCAGCGCCTGCCGAGCGTCGGCCAGCAGCTCGGTCAGCTGCTCTTCCTTCAGGTCCGGCACGTCTTTCAGCCGCGCCGCGATCTTTTCAGGGATCTTCTCGTCCACCTGGCGATACAGCCCCTTGATGGCCCACACGACCAGGTCCGACGTGTTGAGCTTCTTGACGTAGCCGCTCTTGATCCGCAGGATCGCCCCCATGACCTTCTCGGCGAAATTGGCGGCGTCGGCATCCGACAGCTTGGTGCTCTCCAGGATGGTTTTTCGCCGGCTGGTAAACTTGTCGAGGTCGATCTTGCCGTTGATAAGGGCCTGATACTCCTTGCGGAGCTTGCGCTGCGCCTCTAGCCGCGGCATGCGCGACAACAGCGTCTTGCCCTCTTCGGCGAACTTCGGCGGCACCTTGCCGTCCTGGATAAGCTTGGCGAGCTTGTCCTCCTGCTCCTTGACCTTGGCGATCACGGCGGGATTGTGCGTCAGGGCAAAGTGATTGCCGCGGCCGCCCAGGGCCACGAAATACTGATCGCGCTCTTCCTTGGTTTTGGCGTTGACGCGGATCAGCTCGCGTTCCTCCTTGTCGAGATACTCGGTCAGCTCATCGACCGTCACTACGCCGTCCGGCTCATAGCCGTCCTTGTCGGCCGCGCCCTGGAGACCTTTGAGCAGGCCCTCGGTGAAAACGCCGTGGTCCTTGAGATCGAGCGAGCGAACCAGGCCGTTGCTGGCCAGGAACAGCGCCCGGCCGGGCTTGGCCGGCTCGTCCTCGCCGACGTCGCCGCCGAGAAACTCCTTGTACGGGTTGTCGCCCAGCGTCGCCTCGGCGACCTTCTTGTCCTTGGTGGTGAAGCCCTTGAAGTCCACGTCGAGCAGGACGCAAAAACGCCGGCTCTTGAGCTTCTTGAGCGCTTCGCCGACCTCGGAAGCGGCGACGGCGTTCTTGTCGCGGCCCTCGAAGGTCGAATCGGATGCGAAGTAGCAGCGGTGCGCCCCGGTGTGGCCCAGCGGCCCGCCCTCGCCGAAGAAGCCGAAAATGACCAGATCGTTCGTCTTGGCGTTGTCGGCGATCCAGTGCAGGGCTTTGAGAATGTTGTCGCGCGTGGCGGCCTGGCTGCCGGGCACCTTGGACGGATCGCCCAGCAACAATCGGCTGTGCTCGGCATCGACGCCGAGATAGTTCTTGCTGGGATCTTTGTCGCTGAACAGCTCGTACAGTGCCTTGGCATCGTCTTCGGCGTGGACGCGGGGTTTGATTTGCTTGTCCGCATAGTTGCTGATGCCGACCAGCACCACATACGGCTGCGAGGTCTTGTCCTGTTCCGCTTTGGGTTGATCGGCGCTCAGGGGAAGAGCCAGTAGCCCGAGCGCGAGCACGGCTCCCAGCCAACGAGTCAACATACCTGATTCCTCCGTCAATGGGGCCACGGCTAGGCGACCGTGGAAAAGGCGACCGTGGAAAAGGCGACTTCGAGCCAACGACTTCCTTCTTTCTTTCATTCTTCCTTCCTTCAATGCGGCCACGGTTGGGCGACCGTGGAGAAGTCGGCTGGGAGCTGTGCCCGGCGCGCAGGAGAGGAAGTACAAACTTCCCCCAAACGAGTGAATCCGCCTGTCCCCATTGTCCTGGAAATGGGAAACCAGTCAAGTCAAACTGTCCGCGCTGCAAACGCTGGGGGCCGTCGTCGCTCATTCTCAAGCTCCGCTTGGGAACGAGAAGAAGTGCTCAGCTCGATGCCCATGAGCTAACGCCCTCCCTTCGCCGTTTTGCCCGAGACCGCGCGGCTGCCGCCTTTGCGACGAGGAGAGCGACCGGCTTTCTCCACCGGCGCTTCGGGCGGCACTTCTTGCAGCGCAATGATGTTCAGCCAGCTCCGAAATTCCAGCGTGCGCAGACAGAGCGGACAGCGTAGCTGCGGCAGGTGCTGATGGAACAACGCCTTGACGCGCAGCCGCACCATTCGCACGGGGCAGGGCGCGTGCGAACATAACCACTCGCCCTCGTAACACGTCGGATGGTCCGGCCTGTCGGCGGGGATTTCCGTATAAATACGATCCAGTAACGCGCTTGCCGGCTGAATGCCTTTCAGCGGCGGCACCACGCGATAACGCTTATCCATGACGTTCTCCCAGACCAGGGCCAGAAGACAATCCTTCCAGGTAGCGCTCGATGTCGGCGGCGCGCCAGCGCGTGCTGCGGGCATGCGGATGCACCGGAGACGGCAACAGGCCCTGCGCCGACCAACGCCACACCGTCCGTTCGCTGATCGATAACCGCTGCGCCACGTCGCGGACGGTCAAGAGATCAGGCAATATTTCGCGCGTCGAAACCATGAGCGACCTGCGAGCAATCGAGCTTCCTTCGCGAACGTCGGGCCGGGAATGGCGTTTCGCAACATCTTCATACATACTGTACGTATGTTCACACTGCAAGAGGGAAAATGCATCGCCCGCACAGATGGCGCAAGCTGGCACGGTTTGGCGGAAAATGACACAAGAGCGAAGGTCGGACTTCGCTTCGCGGAGCGGGATGGTTACGATTGTGTCAGGAGGTGTGCCATGAGTGAAGTACCAAGCTCGTCCGAGGCCGAGTCGGTGGAGCTGCTGCGAATCTGGATCGAGGGGGAATCGCTGCAATGCACCCTCCAGGCGGAGGCGTTCGACGATGCCGGCGCCTGGGGTGCAATCCTGGCTGACGTGGCTCGCAACCTTGCCGCGGCCGTAGAGCAGAGAGAAGGCACGTCCGCGGAGCAAACGGTGCAGCGCATACTGACAGCGTTTCAGGACGAGCTGCGCTCGCCCGCGCCGGAGTGAGGCTGACCTTGCCGGCGATTGTCCGGGATTCCTACAATGAAATATCTGTTGAATTAGCCAGGAGAAAGCCATGAAATCCGGAATCCATCCCGAATACGTCGAGGCCACCGTTACCTGCGGCTGCGGCAACAAGTTCATCACGCGCAGCACCAAGAAGAACATCACGGTCGAAATTTGCTCGGCCTGTCATCCGTTCTTCACGGGCAAGATGAAGTACGTCGATACGACCGGCCGCGTCGAGAAGTTCCAGCGCAAGTACAACTGGGACAAGCGCAAGAAGCAGGGCGAAGCGGCCGCCGCCGAAGAAACCAGCAAATAGCTTTGGCCCGTCCATCGTGGGGCACGTTTCCAACGTGCCGATAGTACAGGACAGGCACGTTGGAAACGTGCCCCACGATGGAGGGGCGCCTCTCGTCAGGAGCGAACCATGTCTCTGTCCTAGCCGGCGAAGGTCGAAGTCCGGGTTGCCTCGATCTTCGCTTTTCTGGATCGACCCGGATTGAGGCCTTCACGCATGTGGCCGATCTTCGAGCAAGCGCTCACCCGCTATCACGAGCTGGAACAGCAGCTCAGCGATCCCGCCGTGGTCGCCGACCGCGTCCGCTTCACGCGCACCGCCAAGGAGCACGGCGCCCTCGCCAAGCGCGTTAAGCCCTATCTCGAATACAAGAAAGTCAGCGACGATCTGGCGCAGGCGCAGGCGCTCCTGGAAGCCGAGAGCGATCCGGAGATGCGGCAATACGCCGAGCAAGAATTAAGCGATCTTCTAAGTCGTCAAAAAGCGCTCCAGGATCGTCTGGAGGATTTTGTCCTGGCCGAGGGCGAGACCTACGACAGTCTCATCCTGGAAATCCGCGCCGGCACCGGCGGCGACGAGGCGGCGCTCTTTGCCGGCGATCTTTACAGCATGTACACGCATTATGCCCGCGATCAGGGCTGGAAGGTCGAGGACATCTCTTTCAGCCCCGGCGAGCAGGGCGGATTCAAGGAAATCGTTTTCAGCATCACCGGCGACGATGCCTTTCAGCACTTGCGCTACGAGAGCGGCGGCCATCGCGTGCAGCGCGTGCCGAAGACGGAGCAGCAAGGCCGCATCCACACCTCCGCCGCGACGGTGGCCGTGCTGCCAGAGCCGGACGAGGTGCAGATCGACATCCGCGAGCAGGACATCGAGTGGGAGCGCATGCGCGCCGGCGGCGCGGGCGGCCAGCACGTCAACAAGACCGAAAGCGCCGTCCGCATCTGGTACAAACGCGGCACAGCCGACGAGCTGGAAGTGAAGTGCCAGGACGAGCGTAGCCAGCACAAGAACTATGAACGGGCCATGCGTATCTTGCGCAGCCGGATTTTTGAATTGCAGCAGCAGAAGCTGCACCGCGAACGGGCGGAGCAGCGACGCACGCTCATCGGCTCCGGCGACCGCAGCGAGCGCATCCGCACCTACAATTTCCCACAAAACCGCATCACCGATCACCGTATCAACCTGAACCTGTACAAGCTCGACGCCATCATCGCGGGCAATCTCGGCGAATTGATCCAGGCTCTGCGCGACTTCGACAAGAAACAACGCCTGGGACAGACGGACGGAAAAACACATTAGCCACGGATGAACACGGATAAACCCAGATAAAAAACAAAATGAATCCTTTTTGTTTGTCTTATCCGTGTTTATCCGTGTTTATCCGTGGCTATTTTTTGGAGTGCAAACCGTGAGCACGGAGCAGCCCTGGACGATCGGTCGTTTGCTTGACTGGACGACGAAGTTTCTCCAGCAGAAAGGCTCCGAATCGCCGCGTCTGGATAGCGAAGTGCTGCTGGCCCATGCGCTCGACTGCAAGCGCATCGATCTCTACGCCCGGCACAGCGAGGAAGCGCCGGAGCAGGCACGCCAGCGCTTCCGCGAATTGGTGCGCCAGCGCGTCGAGGGCTGTCCCGTGGCGTATCTCGTCGGCCGCAAGGAGTTTTTCTCGCTGGAATTCACGGTCACTCGCGCCGTGCTGATCCCGCGGCCGGACACCGAATGCGTCGTCGATGAATGTTTGCGGCTGGCGAAAGCGCTGGCGGCGCCGGCGATTCTCGACATCGGCACCGGCTCCGGCTGCCTGGCCGTCGCCATCGCCAAGCATCACAAGACGGCGCGGGTAACGGCCGTGGATCGCAGCTCCGAGGCGCTGGCCGTGGCGTCGGAGAATGCGCAGAAGCACGGCGTCGCCGAGCGGATTCGCTTCTTGCAGGGTGATCTGTTCGCTCCGTTGGCCGACGAGCGCTTCGATTTCATCCTCAGCAATCCGCCGTACATTCCGCACGACGATATTGGCAAGCTGGCGCCGGGCGTGCGCGATTACGAGCCGCATTCCGCACTGGACGGCGGCGTGGATGGTTTCACCGTGTTCGATTGTTTAATCGCCGAGACGCCGGCGCACCTGAAGACGAACGGATATTTGCTGATCGAGATCGGCTCGCCGCAGGAGGGACCGGCGCGCGAACGGATTGAGCGTCATGGTGGATATGAATTGGCGAAGACTGTTCACGATGGTTCGGGCCATCCGCGCGTGCTAATAGCGAGACTCCGAGCCTGAAGCGTAAGCTAAGAAACGCCTTCGCTTACGCTTCAGGCTCGGAGCGCTGCGGGAGTGATCCTACACGGGGGGCGTGTAGCTCAAAGGTTCACTCATGAAGGTATTGATGTCGGTGACATCCGACAGGAAAGTTGGATCCTGAGCGTCTCCCACGGCAGAGAGGGCCGAGAAAGTGGCATTTTCGAGATTGAGGAGGAACGAATCCACTTGCTGGATTCCCATCTGCATGTATTGCTGCCCCACCTGAGGTCCCACAGCGGCGGACAGGTTCTGCGAGAGACCGTTGAGGACGGCACTGAAAGGCGGCAGCACGGCGGTAGCGGTGGTGAGCGTTCCCTTGAGATACACAGCGTTCGCCACGGGACTTGCCTCGGCTTGGAGGATCTGCTGGTAGAGCTGGTCGAGGTTCGGCGGCTGGACAGACGCGGCCGCGGAGGGCACATCACGTTTCTCCAGCTGTTCTAACTGGAGGCCAACGGTTCGCCGTTCCGGGGTTGTTCGCCGTGGGCCATCCAGCCAACTGATGAGGTCGCGGATCGGGTTCAGACAATCCCAGATGCGTGACATGGCAAGGACCTCCAGAAAAAGGTTATGGGCGAGCAACGGGTTACTTTAGCGACGGCGTAACGCGGCTGCAAGCGCAGCGCCTCACGAAAGTGCAGCTGTGCGGCTGGGCATCGGCGTTCCGGCCTCGCACGGCCAGAGCGCTGCCCAGTGGATGGTTTCAGCATGCCAAGCCGCATTCCTCTATTCCTTCGGATTTCCGGCGAGTAGGATCGATGGCATGGAGGAACACCGCGACACTTCCGAATACGACGACCTGGCCGACAAGATCGCACGCCTGGTGCAAGAGCGCGGCTGGAACCAGGAAGAGTTCGCGCGGATCACGCGGTTGAATCGCCACACCGTTCGCCAGATCCTCTTGCCGGGTGAGCATCGCCGCCTGCGCAACGCCACCATCGGCGCCTGCGCCCGCGCTCTGGGACTGACCGTCAATGAGCTGCGCACCGTGCCGCTGGAACGATTGCTGCCGCGCATGAACGAGACGCATCCGGCCAACGGCGTCGCGCCGCTGCGCCGCCTCTACGAGAAGGCCGCACAGCCGGAGCTGGTCGCCTGGATCGAACGCAATGGCGAACGCGCGCAGCAGCTGTCCGACGGCGAGGTCGATGAATTGTTGGCTTTGCAAGAGTCTCCGGACGCCTTGAACGCCATCGGCGTCGAGGGGTTCGTGGAGCGGCTGGAACGGCGGCGCCGTCTCGTGCAGCAGGTCCAGGTCATCGCCGCGACGGAGTATCGCGATCTCCTTGAGCAATTCGTGGGCCTGCTGTTCGAGAAAGTGCAACCCGCGCGCGAGCGTTCGTAGCGGTGGGACCGGCGTCTCGCCGGTCGGTGGGACCGGCGTCTCGCCGGTCGGTGGGACCGGCGTCTCGCCGGTCGGGAGCGATCTTGATTCGCTGGCGCGGCCCGCTAATGTAGCATTATGTCTCAGCAAGCGACGGCTACCGTAATTCCTCCTCTTTCCTCCCGCCTCCCCCAAACCTCACGACGCTGGCACATAGATACATTCCGTGCGTTGCGGCATCGCAACTATCGGCTGTATTTCTGTGGCCAGCTCGTCTCCGTGACCGGCTCGTGGGCGCAGAGTGCCGCGCTGTCGTGGTTGGCCTATGCCCTGACCAGGGAATCGATCTGGCCGGCCCTGGTCGGAGCGATGCAGGTGCTGCCGACGTTCGTGCTCGGCGCCTGGGGCGGCAGCCTCGCCGATCGTTGGCCGAAACGACCGCTGATCTTTCTGTCGCAAGCATCGCTACTGCTACTCGCCATCTTCCTCGGCTGCCTGGTGCTGCTAGGACACATCACGCCCTGGCATCTGCTGGCCGTCGCCGCCGCTGCTGGCATCGTCGTCGCCATCGATCTGCCGGCTCGCCTGGCCTTCGTCATCGACCTGGTCGGCCGCGACGATTTGCCCAACGCCATTGCCCTCAACTCCATGCTTTTCAACCTGGCGCGGATGATGGGGCCGGTTGTCAGCGGCGTTCTCTTCAGCCAGCTTGGAGGCGGCGAGACGGGGCAGACGGCGGCCGGCGTGTGCTTCCTGCTCAATGGCCTGAGCTTCGTGGCGGTGCTTGCGGCCCTGGCATGCATGGAGCTGCCATCCGTCAGGGGCGAAGGACGAGGGACGAGGGGCGAGGGAAGAAGGTCCCTCGCCCCTCGTCCCTCGTCCCTCGCCTCTGACGTGTGGGCGGGCTTTCGTTACCTGGGACAACATCCGCGGCTGGTTCTGCTGCTGGTACTGTCCGGCTCCATGTCGATGTTCGGTTGGCCGATCCTGTCGCTGTTGCCGGCGGTGGCGGACCAGCGTTTGCGCGGCAGCACCGATGCCTACGCCTGGATGCTCAGCGCCATCGGCGGCGGAGCAGGCATCGCCTCGCTGCTGGTTGCCTCGTTCGGCTCAAGAGTACGGCGGCGCTGGTTTCTCGCCGCCGGCGTCGGCCTGGCGTCCTCGTCGCTGCTGTGCCTGGCGATGGCGCGTTCGCTGCCGCCGGCCGTGGCCAGCTGCGCCCTCCTCGGCTGTGGCTTGATCCTGTTTTTCCCCACCAGCCAGGCGATCATGCAGCTCGGCGCCGGTGACGAAGTCCGCGGCCGAGTCATGGGCATCTGGTCGATGGTGCTGTGCGGCGCTCATCCGCTGGGGCATTTACTGGCCGGACGCTCCGCCGATCGCTGGCTCAATTTCGCCGCGCTCGACGGCGAGCTGGGCCGCTGGCTGGCCGTGCAGCCAGGGGAGCGCTGCGGCTTGCCCCTGGTGTTGGTCTTGATGGGACTGGGTATCGCCGCCGCGTCGGCCCTTGTGCTGCTGCTGGCGAGTGTCCGCTACTTTGCCAGCAATCCCAGGCTGCGGCGATAATCGGCCTTGTGCTCCGCCAAGCCTTGCTCGCGATCCAGCTTCCGCCATGCCTCGGCGACATCGCGCAATGTCTGCTCGGCGTCGGCGCCCTCGAAAAGCGCCTTGCGCAGCTCGCTGAGGAGGACGGCGCGGTGGGCCGCCTGCCGCGGCGTGCGCAGGCACAGCACAGGATTTTTCAAGCGGCGGTGCAGCAAAGTTTCTTGCAGAGCCTGGCGGAGATGCAGCTCCTGTTTGTCGTTGACATCGAACGTGTCCCAGCGCGCCCGGTACAGCTGCTCGGTTCGCGTGGGTCCGCCGTGGCCGGCGGCGCTCAAAAAGATTTGCGTGCTGGTTTTCGGTCCCGCGAGGTCCGCCAGCAAGTCGAAGGCGGCTTCGGGGTGCCGGCTCGAGCGCGTCACAACCGCCAGCCAGCCGGAGCCGCCGAGATAAGGTACGCGGTTGCCGTCCGGGGTCGCATGCGGCTTGCCGCTGGCAAACTCGAAGTAGCGATCGGCGCCCGGAATGCGACACACACCGACCTTGTCGCGCAGGGCCGGCACCTTCTGAAACGTCTTGATCCAGGGGGCGTCGGTCAGGCACAGCACGGCCCGTCCGTCGCGGAATGTCTCTTCGGGATGATCTGCCGGCTCCTTGGGGCGGCATTTACCCAGGCGCTGCAAAATCTTCACTGCCTGAACGAAGCCGGGAGAGGCGATGCGGGGTCGGCCCGTTTTGAGATCGTAATGGAAGGAGAACAAATCGTCTTCCTGATCGGCGCGGTGGGCTTCGTCGGAAGTCACGGCCCGCCGCGCGAAACCGGCGGCGACGGTGTAGAACAGACGATCCAGCTCGGCGTCGGACGCCGGCCAGGGCGGCAGACTGGGACGGGGCTGGCCCTCGCTGGGGTGATCGCGGAAATACTCGGCCAGCTGCGCGAGCTGCTCCCAGGTGGCCGGTCCGTCGAGATCGCGACCGAACAATTTGTGCAGGGCAGCCTGGTGAGCCGGGGCCTTGAGCAGGTCCGTGCGATAGCAGCACAGCGGCGCTTCACCGACGAGAGGCAAACCGTAGGACTTGCCTTCCCATTGGATCAGCTGTTCGCGGAAGGTGGGCAGCAAATCGCCCCAGCCCAGTGCATTGTCGCGCGCCTGGTAGGCGGCAGGCAGCGGAGCGAGCTTCCCCGCCGCGGCCCAGCTCGGCAGGTCGGCGGGAAGGATAATGCGGATGTCCTCCTTCGAGGGGCTGCGCTGCTCAATCGCGAGAGTGGCGCCTTGCCGCAGCGCCCAGGGCTGCGCGTAGCGGCGCATCAGGACCGCCGTCGCCTCGGTCGGGCAGCTAATCGTCAGCTTAATGCCCTGGTGGGGAGATGAGGGAACCTTGAGACGAGAGGGCGTCGGCCGACAGCCGGCCGCCAGGATCGTCAGCGACAGGAAAACAAGAAGAATTCGCGGAGCTGCGCTTTTCGGTTGCATGAAGAGGGCCTCGAACCCTAGAATAGTGTTGTCTCTTTTTTCGTATCCACCTATTGTACAGTTGTTACGTCAGGGATCGACATCCCACATGGGTGGCGAGACAGGAGAGAGTACATCGAGCAGCGACGCACGCGTGCAATCGGCGTCCGCTCGAAAGGTGTTAAGCCTTCATGGGGAGGATGCGAGAGCCGATTGACACCCGAGCCGGTTCTCTCGGAAGACGGCAGCGGCTCATTCGGCTCCGACGTTGTGGGTTCGCCCGATCTCGGACCAGGGAATACGGCATTGTGCCGAGCCGTTTCTGCTGGGCCCTCGCAATGATGCGTCATCCGGCCTCCGAGACGGCGTTCCTCGACATAGGGAAAAGAGGTCGTTTCATGAAACTGAGTTTGGTAGTGCTGACGCCTGGTGCCAACCAGGGCAAGGAGCTGGAGATCAAGCTGTCCCAGTTCGTGGTGGGACGCGATCCGCAGTGCCACCTCCGCCCCGCCAGCCCAATGATCAGCAAGCGCCATTGTGCCATCCTTCAGCGCGAGGGCAAAGCCTTCATTCGCGACTTCGGGAGCACCAATGGCACGTTCGTCAACAATGAGCCGGTCAAGGGAGAGATCGAGCTGCACAACGGCGACCAGCTGAAGATCGGTCCGCTGCTGTTCGAGGCGCGGGTGGAAGTCAGCGCGCCGGTGAACCGTCCAACGCCGCCGCCGCCGACCAAGCCCGCGACCAAGACCGTTCCCGCCCGCAAAGCGTCCACGCCGGCTCCCAGCAACAAACCCGCGGCCAAGCCCGCCGCCACGAGCGAGCCTGAGGCCGAGGCTCCGCCCGCGCCGGCCGCCGCCAGCGCCGACAAAGAAGAACAAGGCTCCTCCAACGACGACGACATCGCGGCCATGTTGCTGTCGCTGCACGACGACGGAGACGCCGGCGCCTCCGGTATCACGCCGGAAGTCCCCGAAGGCAGCACCGTCCACGAGATGCCGCTGCCTCCGGAAGTCGCCGCCGAGATGGCCAAGAACCAGCAGCAGCAGGAAAAACCCAAGCCTTCCTCGCCCGGCAATACCTCCCAGGCCGCCAAGAACCTCCTGGAAAAGTACATGAAACGCCCTCGCGGATGAAAAAAATCCGAAATCCGAAATCCGAAATCCGAAAGAAACCCGAAACGTCCGCTTTGGATTTCGGATATTCGGCGTGGCTGGCCCGCCGTCTGCGGTCCTGGTTCCGCCGTCATCAGCGCGACCTGCCCTGGCGCCGCGACCGCGATCCGTATCGTATCTGGGTCAGCGAGGTCATGCTCCAGCAAACCCAGGTCGCCACCGTCATTCCCTATTTCGAGCGCTTCTTGCGGGCGTTTCCCACGCTCGCCGACCTCGCCGCCGCCGAGGAACAGGACGTGCTGCGGCTGTGGGAGGGACTCGGTTATTATCGGCGCGCCCGCGATCTGCATCGCGCCGCCCGCATCCTTGTCGCCGACCACCAGGGCCGATTCCCGGACGACCCCGCCGTCCTGGGCGCCTTGCCGGGCCTGGGACGCTACACCTGCAATGCCGTCCTGTCGCAAGCCTTCGATCGCCGGCTGCCGATCCTGGAAGCGAACACTCAGCGCGTCTTGAGCCGGCTATTCGGCCGCGCCCAGGATCCGCGTCAGGGGCCGGCGCGCCGCTGGCTCTGGCAGGCTGCCGAGGACATCCTGCCCCAGCGCGACATCGGCGCCTTCAATCAAGCGTTGATGGAGCTGGGCGCGCTGGTGTGTACACCGGCGGCGCCGCGCTGCACGGATTGCCCCCTGGCCGCGCGCTGCCTGGCCCGGCAGCGCGGTCAGCAAGAATCGATCCCCACGCGTTCGCCGGCACCGGAGATCCAGCGGATTCAGGAAGCCGCTATCGTGGCTCGTCGCGGCAGCGAAGTCTTGCTGGTGCAGCGCCCCCAGCGAGGGCGCTGGGCCGGCCTGTGGGAGTTTCCGCACGGCCCGCTGACGGACGGCGAAGCCGTCGAGGTCGCCGCCGCGCGTCTGCTTCGTGAGCTAACCGGTCTGCAAGCGAAGATCGGGCCGGAGCTGCTGACCCTCCGCCACGGTGTCACGCGCTATCACATCACGCTCACCTGCTTTGAGGCCGAGCCGGCCGCCGGCGCGTTCCAGTCGGCTTTTTATGTCGAGGGCCGCTGGCTATCTCTCGCCGACCTCGCCGTTTATCCCGTCAGCTCCCCTCAGCGCCGGCTCGCGCGCTTTCTTGTTTCGCCCAACCGCCAGCGCCGCCTGTTCTGATCGGTACTGACAGCATCCGACCGACACGGTAACATGACCGTGGGATTATGTATTTTTCAGGGGGAGATGTCATGCGGACCTTGCCTCGCGGGGTGATGCTGCTCTTGATCGGAGCGGCGTTGATCGGTTGTGTCGCAAACAGCACTCACACAACTCGATCGGTGACTCGCAAGCGGTCGGACATCGACAAGCGGGCGGACGCTGCCAAGCCGGCGAAGGAGATCCGCGGCATCGATGCCGACGGCAAGTCGTTCCAGCTGAGCGAGTATCGCGGCAAGGTCGTGCTCCTCGACTTTTGGGCTTCCTGGTGCGGACCGTGCCGCAGCATGTTTCCTCACGAGAGGTCGCTCGTGCAGAAATATGAAGGCCGGCCCTTCGCCTTCCTCGGCATCGACGAGGATGACGATCGTGAAACTCTTCAGAAGGCGCAGAAGGAGCACAAGCTGAATTGGCGCTCCTGGTGGGACGAAGGCGGCTCCGTCGCGCGGGAATGGCAGGTGCGTGGTTTCCCGACGCTCTATCTCATTGATCACAAGGGCTTGATTCGCTGGCACGAAGTAGGGGTACCGGAGGACCTCAAAAAGATGGACGAGCTGATCGAGCGCCTGGTCAAGGAAGCCGAGAGCGAAGACGGCAAACAGGCGGCGCTGAGCCGGAAATAGAAAGCGCGGCGAGCGGGGGGGGGGGGGGCCCCCAAATATAATTGGGGTCGGTAAAAAT
>Ga0335075_10003503_pt1 | contig 24888 bp, 25 predicted proteins | sample Lox_Sample_24_FD_206723 | JGI IMG/M metagenome (GOLD analysis project Ga0335075, IMG submission 206723) | Soil microbial communities from Loxahatchee National Wildlife Refuge, Florida, United States - Lox_Sample_2.4 | ecosystem: Environmental > Terrestrial > Soil > Wetlands | place: USA...
CAACACCAACCGACCGCACACGAGCCTCAACGGGCTCACACCCACCGAGTTCGTAGCACGCCCCAAGGAGGGGCAAAACTGGAACAGACTCTCCTTATGAACGAGGGCAAATTGGGGAGCAGGTCACCAGACTTGCGCGTATCGGCCGGACCCGAGCCATGGAGGGTTAGTGAAACCCCAGCTTTGTCCAGATGAGCATCAAACCGCGCCGTTCCCCCGAAGCTCGCAGCATATACTTTCTCGGGAAATTCCACAGTAACTTCTGCCTTGTCCGGTATCGACTGTGTCATGGCACGACCTGCATTGTAGTACGCAATATGCGTACATAGCCTGATTAGGCCGTCCCTCACATCGGTCCTATGATCTAGATCAAATCATGGGTCGGGCGGCTATCCATTCCCAATCCCGCTGAGGCGGTGATCTCGTTCAACCTCGACCGCGGCTGGAACAAAGTGCAGCCCGAGAGCGGCACGATTACGCGATTTGCTCCATCGGATCCATCAGCACAAACCAGGGTTTCGTGCATATAGCCAAATGCCTCCTGCAGAAACATCGCAGCTCGACATTTCGGAATCGGACAAAAACCCTCCGGGCTTTGCTACAGGCATCATTCCCAAAAAAAGCGGCCCTCCCACCAGTCGGTGATCCCGTAGGCAAACTCGGGAATGCCCTGTAGGCTATGGTTCGATGTGAAGCCGCCCGGAAATTCTGGCAATGTCTGCCCTACAGCCGCGTAATTGAGGTGCTGCTCGATGGTCCATTGTCCGACCTCGGCGATCTCAGCGTTGTAGACCTGAATCTCGTCGTGGACCTGATCCGCGGCCAGGACGGGCCGGTCTGTCAAAACGACGGAGTCTGCGGCACCAATGAGCGCAAGGGTGACGGCGCACACGCGTAGTCGGAAGTTTTCGTCCATTTAGCAACCGATGCCGCAACGGAAAAGTAGAACTTTGATCGGCATCAAAGATGCCGCGTTAGGTTGTCGTCAAGCTCACTAGTTTGTGTCTGGCTCATAGACTCGCGCACTCTGACACCGCTGCACTCAATCTGCCTTCGCAAGGGACCTCAATTCCGCGCGCGTCTCGTGCGGGTAAAATCTATTTCCCAGCGAGACAGCCGAACTCGCGACCACCACTGCCGCGCTGAGGCGTCAGTATGCAAATTGTGGCCGATGCGTCACCGCATCAGCACATACGTACCCGGCGCGTCGGCGAGCGGCGGATAGCCCGCTTGTGGCGAGCCCATCGTCGGTAGCGTGACGAGCGCGCCAGACCGTTGCTGGAGCCAGGCGATCCATTCCGGCCACCAGGAGCCGTCCTTGCGGCGCGATTCGGCCAGGAAGCGGTCAGGATCGAGGCTATGACGATCCTTGGTGGCGACGCGGAAGCTGCGGCCCGGATGGCCCGGTTCCGACACAATGCCCGCATTGTGGCCTCCGCTGGTTAGTAAATATGTCACCTCGCTCTCCACCTGCATGTTAATCTTGTAAGTCGAACGCCAGGGCGCGACATGGTCGCGCTCGGTGCCGACGGCAAAAATCGGAGCGTCAATTTCCTCAAGGGCGACTGGTGCGCCGCCGGCGAGGAGGCGGCCTTCCGCGAGGTCATTATCGAGGAAGAGCCGGCGCAGATATTCCGAGTGCATGCGGTAGGGCATTCGGGTCGCGTCAGCGTTCCACGCCATCAGGTCACTCATCGGTTCGCGCTCACCGAGGAGATAGTCGTGAACGAGGCGCGACCAGATCAAGTCGTTCGAACGGAGCAATTCAAACGCGCCCGCCATCTGCCGGCTGTCGAGAAAGCCCTGCTCCCACATCATGTCTTCGAGGAATGCGACCTGGCTCTCGTCGGTAAACAGCATTAATTCGCCGGCATCGGTGAAGTCGGTCTGTGCGGCGAACAGCGTCAGCGTCGCCAGCCGATCGTCGCCGTCGCGCGCCATGGCGGCCGCTGCAATCGACAGTAACGTTCCGCCGAGACAATAACCGGCGGCATGCACTTTGCGATTTGGCACGATCCGGCCGATTATGTCGAGCGCAGCTATGATGCCGAGCGTCCGGTAATCCTCCATGCCGAGATCGCGGTCTTCGGGGCTGGGGTTTATCCAGGAAATCATGAAGACCGTGAAACCCTGCGCGGTGAGATATTTCACCAGCGAATTGTGTGGCGACAGATCGAGGATGTAATACTTCATGATCCAGGCAGGCACGATGAGAACCGGGTCGGCCCGCACTTGCGCGCTCGCCGGCGCGTATTGGATGAGCTCGATCAGCCGGTTGCGATAGACGACCTTGCCAGGTGTTATCGCAACATCGCGTCCGACTTGGAATTTCTCCGCGCCGACCGGCTCCCTGCCGCTGAAGACGCGCTCGCAATCCTCGATGAGATTTTTCGCACCGCGCAAGAGATTGAGGCCTCCTGTGCTCAGAGTGGTCCGTAGAATTTCGGGATTTGTGAGCAAGAAATTCGACGGCGCGGCCATGTCGAGGATCTGACGCGAGCCAAACTCAACCATCTCCTCGTGATGTTTTGAAACCCCGCGCAGTCCTGTCGTGGCGTTATGCCACCATTGCTGCTGCAGCAAAAACGCCTGGTAGATGCAGTTGAAGGGCCAGGTGCGCCATTCCGGCGACAGGAAGCGGTGATCTTGCGGCAGCGGTTCGATGCAAGCTCCGGCGTTTGTGCCCTCGACCAGATAGCGCTGCAGATAGTTGCCGAAACGAACGGCCTTACGTGCCGCCTTATCCAAGAGCTGCACGCGCTTACCCGGCGCGGTGGCGAGATGAGCCGCCCAGTCCCAATAGGCTTGTGCCAGCGCGGCCGGCGACAGTCCGCCGGTGTACCGCGCAATGGCAGCGTGGAGCGAACGATCAGTGAGATCTGAGAGCGCCGTTACCGTAAAGGAATCGCGAGCCTCCGGCTCAAATGCGTCCACGCCGGATTTCGTAGAGGCCTGCGCCCGAGTCGCCGCCGGTCCGACTGGTCCCCCTGCGGCTGCCGGTTCATCCATCGTGGCTACCGCCCTCACGCCATGTCCGGGCATGCTCATCTCAGTTCTTGCAATTGGTTGGCCCAGACAGCGACTCGCGATCGCAAATCAGCTATGCGACACTTCGCGTCGGATGCTGGCCTTTGCTGCGATCCTTTGTAGCTTCATCGCCTTGTGCAGGGGCCTACTCTTAGCCTGGCTTGACTCGTCCACTCCATCCCGCCTTTGCTGGGGGTTTCGATTCAGATCACGCGTCTGATATTCACCCCATGCTAGAAACACCGCAAAAAGCGTAAACGCCCCGACAATTCCGGAAAGTACAATGACATCTGTAAGCGTCATGATTATCTCCCGTTCTCCATTGACGATTATCTTGAACGGGATCAATCAATTGGCCTTGACCTACATCAAAGCACTCCATCGAAAATTATCTGCGCGTTGCCGGTAAACGGGAACGCTTGATTTGCTGTATGGCTGCCTTTCCGAAAAAATGGGAAAGACGCCTCACACTACCACATGTCCAGATAGCCTTCGTTCGCCCAATCCGACCGGAAGATGAACGGCCTTATGGTCGTCTCTTTGAAGCAGAAACGCCGGAGGATTTGCGTCGACCTTTCTAGGGTTCCGTCGAGGACCTCAGCCATGACTTGAATGCTCGCTCCGTAAATATTGATTACTGCAGGTTATGACCTTCATCGCGCCCGATGAGGTGACGGGTCGTTCGGCATCAAAGTCTTTGCGGATTTTACGCCCGACATCATGCTCGTCGGCATCTTCGAATTCCGCCACATGACGACCGAGAGCGCGTAGCAGTCGGTGTGGGTGCCAGTGTGCCCGAGCTTCTTTGCGGCCCACGGGCTGAGCAACCGGTTGCGGCGCCGCCTTAAATTTGAGTTCTTCATCGTGCGCGAACTGCCGCTCCAAGACCTCTTCGCGTTTGTCGAACGTGGTCATTACTTCATCCCAGGGTTAGAATGGAAAGCGCCTGCCACCTTGCACCGGCAGGAACGTCCAAATCGGACCCGTGGGCACTACGCATCGGTCGTGGAGTTAGCGGCCGCTCGACCAACGGGCGTCAAGCCCTCCGCGGCCTGCAATTCGAGCCACATGGCGTTAAGCACCGCAAATGTACAAGCGAAGCCGAGTCCGAGGATCCAAGAAAAATACCACATGGCGGGAAGCTTCCTTCTTTAGTACGCGGATCTACTATTCTGCGTAACCCATTCCACAGTCACGCGACCGCGCAACACGTGATAGACCCAGGCCGTGTAGGCGAGAATGATTGGGAGGAAGATTAACGTCACAACCAACATGACCAGCAGTGTTAGGCGGCTGGATGATGCATCGAACACGGTCAGGCTCACATTTGGATCGAGCGACGACGGCAGCAGGAAAGGAAAGGCGCTGAGGCCTGCGGTCGCGACCACACCGGCCACTGCAAGGGCCGTCGAGACGAAGGCCAGGCCGAGGCGACGTAGACGCAGGCAGTCGACTGCAAGCGGGGCGCCGACATAGACGAGCGCGGGCGCCATCATCATCCACGGATGCCGATTGTAATTGGTAAGCAGGCCGCCGACGACGATCGTGACGTGCTTCAATGTCGGATTTGATGGCCCGTTGGGGCCGAGGCTTTGCGTCACCACATAGCCGTCGAGTCCGAATGCGACCCATATTCCGCCGACGCTGAAAAGGACAACGAGCGCCAGCGCCGCCCATTTGGCGAACGCCGCCGCACGCTTGTCTACCGGGTCGCCGGCCTTGAGCGCCAGATATGCGGCGCCGTGGAGCATCAGCATGGCAACGCTCACGAGTCCGCAGAGGAGAGCGAAGGGGTTAAGCAGGCCGGTTAGGCTACCCTCATAGCTAAGCCGCAGCGTGTCGTCGAAGCGGAACGGAACGCCGCGCAGCATATTGCCGACCGCCACGCCAAAGATTAGCGCCGGGATGAAACCACCTAGAAAAAGCACCGCGTCCCAGGCGGACCTCCAGCGTGGGCTAGCGATCTTGGAGCGAAATTTGAATCCCACCGGACGCAGAATGAGCGCACACAGGACCAGGAACATCGCCAGATAGAAACCAGAGAAGGCAACCGCATAGAGCGGCGGCCAGGCGGCGAAGATTGCGCCGCCACCGAGGATGAGCCAGACTTGGTTGCCTTCCCAGACCGGTCCGATCGTGTTGATTGCAATGCGCCGCTCATCGTCCTTCTTGGCGACAAATGGCAGCAAGGTGCCAACGCCGAGGTCAAAACCATCCATCACTGCGAAGCCGACCAGCAATGCACCAAGCAGAACCCACCAGATGAGGCGGAGCGTTCCATAATCGAGGATCATCATCACATCTCCTGATAGGTCGGGATCATTCGGCAAGAATAGCGCCGGAAATCAAATCGGGTGTCGCAGGTGAAAGGACTGCCCCGGGGCCGAGCCGAACGGTTTTGACCATGAGATAAATGTCGACGATTGCGAGCGACGAATAGAAGACGATAAATCCGATCAGCGTTGTCAGCACGTCGCCGGCCGAGATGCTCGACACCGCAAGAAATGTCGGCAAAACTCCTTCGATTACCCAAGGCTGCCGGCCGACTTCGGCCACATACCAGCCGAGTTCGGCGGCGATCCACGGCAGCGGAAGGCTGCAAAGCGCAATCCAGAGCAGTGGCCGCCAACGATCGAGTTGCCGTCGGCTCGCCAGCACAAACGCGACGGCAAACAATGCAATGAAAAAGAAGCCGAGCCCCACCATGAGCCGGAAGCTCCAGAACAACGGTGAGACCGCCGGCACTATCGACCACGCTGCCCGCATGATCTCCGCATTGCTGGCAGACAGAACGTCAGGTCGAATTTTTTTGAGAAGCAGGGCGTAACCCAGATCAGCGGCGTGGTCATCGAGCGTCTTGCGGCTGGCCGGGTCGCTGCGGTCCTTCTTGAGCGCATCGAGCGCCCCGTAGGCTAACAACCCAGACCGGATGCGGGCTTCGGCGACGGTCACGAGCTCGTTGATACCGGGGATCTCCTTATCGATCGAGCGTGTCGCTATCAGACCCAGCATCCAGGGCACGCGCACTGCGTAATCGGTCTGGCGGGTGTCCTGGTTGGGGATACCGAAGATCGTGAACGGCGCAGGAGCCGGTTCAGTGTCCCACATCGCTTCGATCGCGGCGATCTTCATCTTCTGGTTTTCAGTGGCCGTGTAGCCGCTTTCGTCACCCAGGACGACGACGGAGAGAGCTGAGGCAAGGCCAAAGCTCGCCGCCACCGTCGCCGAGCGCTTTGCCAATTCCACATGCTTGCCGCGCAGCAGATAAAAGGCACTGACGGCGAGTACGAAAATCGAGCCCGTGACGTATCCGGCGCTCACTGTGTGCACGAATTTGGCCTGCGCCACCGGATTGAAGATCACGGCCATGAAGTCGGTCACCTCCATCCGCATGGTGTCGGGATTGAACCGTGCGCCGACCGGATGCTGCATCCAGCCGTTAGCGATCAGGATCCAAAGCGCCGAAAGGTTCGAGCCTAGCGCCACCAGCCAAGTCACTGCGAGGTGTGCGAGCTTACTGAGCTTGTCCCAGCCAAAGAAAAACAGGCCAATGAAGGTCGCCTCAAGAAAGAAAGCCATCAGACCCTCAATGGCCAGCGGCGCGCCGAAGACATCGCCGACGTAATGGCTGTAATAGGCCCAGTTGGTGCCAAATTGGAATTCCATCGTGATGCCGGTCGCGACCCCCATCGCGAAATTGATGCCGAACAGGACGCCCCAGAATTTCGTCATATCCCGCCAGATTTCCCGGCCGGTCATGACGTAGACGGTTTCCATAATGCCGAGCAGGAGTGCCAGACCGAGCGTTAGCGGCACGAACAGGAAGTGATACATCGCCGTCAACCCGAATTGCAGGCGCGACAACTGCACGACATCCATGGCGATGCTCATTAATGACTCTCCAGGGCGGAATGGAAAAGGTGCGCTTCGACAGAACTCGCGGTGATCGCAACCCGATTGGGTCCAAACACCAGCAGTCCGGCCCCGATGAGGATGGCCATCTTGATGGCGACAATCGCTACGATCTCGCGAACAAGCGGATAACTAAACATAACAGCAACATCACACCAATCGAGTCGCGATCGCATTGATTAATATCAAGTAGTGCGCAATAGCCGAGCGAGTGGACGCTTACTGCTCAAGCGATTTCAGATAGGAGATAATGTCGCCGACCTGACCCGGGTCGAAGCTGAATTCAGGCATGGTAGGATGGCCGGTAATAATGCCCTCCGCCAGTGGCTCTTCGAGGTCTTCGATCGGATAGCGCAAGTGCAAGGTGCGGAACGGCGGTGCGATTTTGAGCGGACTTGGGCTCACTTTGTCGATCGCGTGACAGCGCGCGCAGTCGGTCAAGAGAATGACACGGCCCCGCTGCGCCGACGGCGAGAGAGTCTCATCGCCGATTGCCGGCAAGGATGCACAGGCAAGCATCGACAATGAGACGACAACACTGGCAAATCTGGTTTCTAAATGCATTTTCCGGCCACTTGCTGTGGTTATTCTTAGTCGCGCAGACCATGACGCGACGCGCTGGAGGCACCGCCGCTATGACGCCGCAGCGCGTTCCTTTGCCTTGTCTTCAGCGGAGGGAAAGGCCATCCCGGACATGGGCTCTACCCAAACGAGATGATCGTGCACCTGTTTGACGCCGGTCACATTTTCGGTCGCAATCACGAGGGCCTGGCGTTCGCGGTAGTCGTTGATTACGCCCCATAACTCCACAACGCCATTCCTGACCACGACGTCGATATTCGGGACCCAGTGCTGCTTGTCGAGGACAGCAAGAATTTCGCCACGGATCACCGAGTCGGGGCCAGGAGTGTCGGCCCCCGCAGGGCCTTCGCTGTCGCGAGCAAGGCTCGCCAAAGCCTGCACAAGATTGGCGCGGCTGATGATGCCGACCATTCGGCCATCTCGCATAACTGGAAGCCGCTTGATGTGGTGGTGCTCCATCCTTTCGACGACCGCTTCCAGCGCTTCGTTTTCTGTCACGAATTGTGGATTCGGTGTCATGATCTCGCCGACCTTCCGTCCCGACGTGTGAACGTACTCGTCGGCCAAACGCCCAGGCCCGATCACGAATTCGAGCCATCGCGGCCGGCGCCGTTGAGTTTCAATCTCACTCCGCCGCAGGAAATCGCCTTCGGTAATGATCCCGACAAGCGCGCCCTCGTTGTTCAGCACGGGGAGCCCGCTAATTCGATTCAGTAGCATCAGACGCGCGGCGGCGACGACAGAGTCGTTTTCTCGGACGGAAATCACCTTCTGAGTCATCACATCCTTCACTTGCATGGTGTTTTTCTCCCCTTCCGAGATGTGCTGTCTGATTGTTGCTTACCGAGAAACCAATCAACCGTTCAGCTGGTTCAATGCAGACCTATTTCGCAACACAATGCGTCGGGATGTCGGAACTTCTATCGCGGCACAAGTTTCGAGCGATGTGAGCGTCCGAGAGACGGTCTCAATTGTCAGCCCAAGGTAGTCGGCAATGTCCTGGCGAGACATTGGGAGTTCGATGGCATTGCTCCCGGCAACGCGTTCGGACATTTCCAGGAGAAAGCTGGCCACCCGCTCTTGTGCGCTCTTGATGAGCAACAGGATGCGATCCTGCGCCCGCTGCAATTCACGTCCCGTTAGCGCGAACAAATCCTGGGCGATCGAGATATTGCGCGAGCATAAGGAGTCCAGCGCGCTGCGCTTGACGACAAGCACCTTCGTATCGGCGATGGTCTCAGCAGACAAAGTATGCTCGTCCGTGAATTCCAGGCCGAAAATGTCGCCCGGAAGATAAAAGCCGCCAACCTGCCTGCGACCGTCACTTAGGATCTTGTACGTGCGCACGCAGCCGCTTACGACGTGGTAAAGGTATTCGGCTGGTTCATTCTCGCCGAAAATCTCCACGTTACGAGGGTACGACATCACGGCGCCCATAACCTGCATCTGCTCAGCGAGCGTGCTGTGCACACCATCGCGCGGAGTGCCAGGCGCGTAGGACACGTCACGAGTCGGTACGGTTGTACGACGGACTTGGTCAGCGCGGATCGAGGTGTGGGTATACATGGTGCTTTACCTCCGTGAGCTTCGGGCGGTATTGCTAATCACCACGCAGCCGGCGGAAAATTCAGATATTGACCATAAGGGTTTCCCCTTAGATCGGGCGGGTGCTTGTTTCTAAGCTATTGAACCGGCGATATTATTCGCGATGATGTCTTAGAAGAACGATCTTCAGAGATGGCTGGTGCTCGAATGGCTGAAATCACCACAGACCCAAACCGCGCCCATTCGCGGAAACTGACTTCTGCGACGTTGCGGCGATTTGCGATCGAATACGGGCTTGCGGCGCTGGCCGTCGGAGCGGCTGCGTCTCTTCGCGTCGCACTCGGAAACATCCTCGGGGACCAAGCTGGCTATCTACTCTTCGTGCCGGCGGTCCTGATCGGATCGGCTCTCGGCGGAAGGGCGCCCGGAATTTTCGCAACTGCCGCCAGCATGCTGATGGGAGCATTGTTCGTTGCAGACTACGGCGCGTTCTCGCCCGCAAACGCGATCAATTTGGTCGTGTTCGGCTTGGTAGGTATCGGCGCATCATGGCGAGGCGAGTTGTTGTACCGGGCGCGTCTGGCTGCGACGAAGAATGCCGAGGCGACCGCTGCGCGTGAGGCGCATCTCCAATCCATTCTCGACACCATTCCCGATGCCATGGTCGTTATTGACGAACGCGGCGCTATTCAATCCTTCAGCGCGGCGGCGGAACGGTTATCCGGATATGCTAAAGATGAGGTCGTAGGAAAGAACGTCAAACTTTTGATGCCGCAACCCTACAATGACGAGCACGACGGTTACATTGAGCACTACCTGCGAACTGGAGAGCGGCGAATCATCGGAATCGGTCGGATCGTCGTCGGCCGGCGGAAGGATGGCTCCACATTCCCCATGGAGTTGACCGTCGGCGAAATGCGAAGAGGCGATCAACGGTTCTTCACCGGTTTCATCCGCGATCTTACGGAGCGGCAGCAGACCGAAGCACGGCTGCAAGAGCTACAAGCCGAACTGGTGCACGTCTCGCGGCTTACAGCCATGGGCGAGATGGCGTCGGCGCTGGCTCACGAGCTGAATCAGCCGTTATCGGCCATTGCCAATTATATGAAGGGCGGACGCCGCTTGCTCGAAAGCGGTTCTGCAGCGAGCGCCAAGCTCTTGCCTGAAGCCATGGAGAAGGCAGCCGAACAAGCGCTGCGGGCTGGTCAGGTCATTCACCGATTGCGCGATTTTGTCGCCCGCGGCGAGAGCGAGCGCCGTGTGGAAGATCTGAGAAAGCTGATCGAGGAAGCGAGTGCACTTGCTCTTGTTGGCGCCAAGGACAGGGGAGTACGCGTGGAATACAAATTCGATCCACGCGTCGAATTCGTGCTTGCGGACAAGGTGCAAATCCAACAGGTACTACTCAATCTGATGCGCAATGCGGTAGAGGCTATGGAGACCTCCGACAAGCGTGAACTCATCGTGTCGACAGCACCGGCGCCGCAAGATCTTGTTGCCATCAGCGTGTCTGATACCGGCACCGGAATTTCGTCCGAAATAAACGCCCAGCTGTTCCAGCCGTTCATCACCACCAAACGACAAGGCATGGGTGTTGGCCTGTCAATATCGCGAACTATCGTCGAAGCGCACGGCGGTTCCATAACAGCTCACCCCAATCCTGAGGGCGGTACGATATTTTCGTTTACCCTCCCTGCGGTGACCCAGGAGGAGGCCCGCAATGCAGTCTGACGGCGCTGTGATCCACGTGATCGATGACGACGAGGCTCTTCGCGATTCCCTCACGTTTTTATTGCGCACTGCGCAGATCGAAACTCGGCCCCACGCCACCGCCGCGGCTTTCTTCGATGAACTACCCCGCGGCGAGCTAAGCTGTGTCATTACCGACGTTAGGATGCCCGGCTTGAGCGGAATCGATCTCCTCAAGCGCTTGAAAGAGCTTAAGATTGATGTCCCGGTCATCGTCATCACCGGTCACGCCGATGTGCGCCTCGCTGTCGAGGCAATGAAGTTCGGCGCGTTTGATTTTCTTGAAAAGCCTTTCGACGACAAAGTTCTTCTGGCAAGCGTTCAATCGGCCTTGCAACAATGGAGTGACGGGACAAGGCGACAGATAGAACGCGCTGCGATCGAAAGCAGATTGGCAGTTCTATCCAATCGCGAACGCGATGTGTTGAACGGATTGGTGACAGGTCGCGCTAACAAGCAGATTGCCTTCGATCTCGGGATCAGTCCGCGCACCGTGGAAATCTATCGGGCCCATCTGATGGACAAAATGCAGGCAACGAGTCTCTCCGAACTCGTGCGCATGGCACTGATCGCTGAGATCGCCGGGAGCGACTCAGTTTAACGATGCGTCGCCTGGCTTCTTGGCGTCAGCTTCCACTTGCTCCATATGCTCTTCGAAAGCAGTTTCAAAAATCTCAGACACTCCACTTCGTCTGTCACGGGTTCGAGTGGAGCCGGCAGTGGTTGATGTTTCGGCGTCGGATGAATTGCTCCATGCGCGCCTCCATAAGGGGCCGTCCCCAACCCCACACGTTTGCACCTCCAGGCGGCAGCCAGGTGAGAGGTCAGATATCTGACTTTACGCGACCGAGCGACACGCGAATAGTGAAATAATGACAATCGGATGAAGGACTTGGCTGAAGATGCTGCGCGTGCTCGTCAAATATTGAGCCAGATCAATGTGATCCGCATCTCCGCGGAATACTTTTTTATTGCAATTGCAAAATGAGCAATGAGCCCGCGGAGCATGGCTGACGGGATGACAGCGAGATTTGAGACCAAGCGGCCGCTTGTGATCGTGGTTGATGACGATCCAGCGGTTCGCGGGTCATTAAAGTTCTCGCTTGAGCTAGAAGGATTTGCGGTACATGCCTATGGCAGCGGCGCCGAGCTTCTCCATGACGGCGATTTTGACACCTGCAGATGTTTCGTCATTGATCAAAGAATGCCGGCCATGACTGGAATGGAGCTTATCGCGAGGTTACGCGATCAGAAGATTTTGACGACGGCTATTCTCATTATCAGCCAGCCCAGTACGGCGCTGAGCGCGCGAGCGACGGCAGCCGGCGTTCACATAGTGGAAAAGCCACTACTGGGGAACACGCTTCTCGAGCAAATCCGCGTAGCCTGCGGGCGGGAATGCGAATCTGAAGGCTCAAGCGCGCCATAACTTCCAATTCGCCCAATCGTCGAGTCATAGACAAACATTGTAGAAGGCCTAAAAGTCACTGGCAAGCGCGGATTTGATCGCGATCAATTCACTATCCCAGCGCATCGCTAAAATTATAGGAGTAACGCTGCAATGTGCATGATAATAGGGGCACAAGATGGATTTGAGGGAAGCGATCTACACACGTCGCGCAACGCGCGAATTTACCTCTGAGTCGATCGACGAGAAGGCACTTCGCGAGTTGATTGACGCCGCCGTTCAGGCGCCAAGCGCAGTCAATGCGCAACCGTGGGCGTTCTGCGTGGTCCGGGACAAGGTGTTGTTGGGCAAGATATCGTCCGCGGCGAAGGCGTATATGATCAAAAACACGCCGATGGGCCTCGTGTCGCATCATTTCGATCAGATATTGCACGATCCAAGCTTTGACATCTTCTATCACGCGCCCACACTCATCGTGATCTGCACCACTTCGGAGATTCCGTGGGCGGTCGAAGACTGCGCGCTGGCCGCGGAAAATCTTATGCTCGCAGCGCGCGCCGCTGGTCTCGGCACCTGCTGGATCGGATTTGCGCAGGCTTGGCTGGGCACTCCGGAGGGCAAAGCAGCGCTCACACTTCCAACGGCCTATACGCCGGTTGCCCCGATTATCGTCGGTCACCCCAAATCGGCGCCAGCTCCGGTGGTGCACAACGAGCCGGAAATTCGCTGGCTCAATCCCTGAAGGCGCTGAAAGGCGGCACGCGCTTTGCGGAGTCCGGGCGCCAGGGCACGGAGCACCGACCATCGATCCGTCGTAATCGGAAGTGCGTACTGACGCGAAGGCACGAGATACCGCCGCAGCCGTGATGGGAACGGCACATGGCGCGGCGTCGCGAGGTGATTCATCTTACGCAAAGCAATTACTGGCGCTTGCACGCGACAATCTCGCCAAGCAGTCCGAATATTTGGCTCACTTCATCTCCGGTTTCCCCTTTAGATCATCCGGATTTATAACGAGCCATGATCGAAGCTCGCCGCGAAATAACATTGCGGCACGTGGTGATTGGCCACAGGATTATCGCCGCTCAAAGGGCGCCTGTTGAGTATCTTCGCGCACGTAGCTACGAGTTCACCGAACGCCTTTGACGCCTCACCCTCAAGCCGAAGCGATAGGCCAGTGCGGCATTAAATTGCTGTGGATTGGTAGCGGCCTACAGCCGGGGCGCAGCTTAGGCGTGGCATGAGCGGAACTGCATTATCGCCCAAATGCCCCAGTAACCTAGTAGGCCCTGCTGCCCATCCCAGCGGGGCCTTTTACATTGCGAGGCCGCGGCACCACTGGCTTAAGCTCCCGAAGTTGGTTCTCCGGGCCCTGGCTCATATAGTAGGTGCTACTTGGAATAGCTCGGCCAATCGGTGCCGTGTATGTTCTTACACTCTATGGTGTTGCCATAATCATTTGTTTGTAATTGGGCGAACTGTGTTGAATCGGAGATATTCCACTACAGGACCAGCGGCGGCGCATGGGAACGCTTGATCTCAGACTAGTGCTGAATGGGCAGTCAGCCGGACTGACGCGAGAGACATATGCAGCTGGCGAGACGATCAGCCAACAAGGTGACCCCGCCCCGACACTGCACTACATCGAACATGGTCTGGTTGCTGTCTCGATCATTTTGCAGGCGGGGAAGGAAACAATAGCGGGCGTCTGTCGCCCGGGCGATTTCCTTGCATTGCGTGCACTGCTGGGCGGCGGTCCTCGCCGCACCTCAAGTGTAACCTTGACTGAATGCACCATCTTGCAGATCGAGAAGTCACTGGCGAACCGTCTGCTGCGCGAGCGGCCGGAGTTTGCGGGACTGTGGACTGATTTCCTGCTCCGCCAGCATCTGCGCGACCTCAAGAGAATAGTCATTCAGTCCTATCCCGCCAAAGAGCGGCTTCGGCAAACTCTGCTTGAAATTTCCTCTTTGAACGATTCGGATAATTCTGAACCGATAAAAATTACTCAGACGACGCTTGCGAACCTGGTCGGAACGACGCGGCCGAGAGTCAGCTTCTTTATGAGAAGCTTCCGCCGTCAGGGTCTTATAGAATACGACCGAGCGGGGACGCTCATTGTGCGGAAAACCCTGGGCAGAGCACTGCAAAGACGCGGTCAAGCTATCTGAAAGGCCAACGTCCGTTTTGATGCTGTCCGCGCTCCAACACGATGAAAGCGGCGACGGCCCATATTGCAAGGAATGCCGGTAAAGCGAACACCATGTGAGCCAAGTTGGCGCGGGTGCTAGCCGGATCGCGTATGGCCGACAGTCGCACCGCCCGAGAGATTACGACGCAGGAAATCTCAATCAGGTGGCAGCTTCGATCCTTTTCGCCGCTCCCAAATGATTAGCTTGCGTTCTGAATAGGCGCGCAAGTTCTCAGATCATGACAGACCTGCCACCTAACAGATTTGCTTGACTACAACCGAAACGGGTGATGAATTGAGGTGCAGCAAAAGGCGACGCTTTTGGACCTCATTCGGCGCTACCAGATTGCCCTCGCCGTCATTTGGCTCGCCGCATCTGGCGGCATGGCGATGGAACGCACGTTAGCCGTTGACCCGGTGTTACAGGATGGACGCAAGTGCGTGGCGCTCGGTAAGGGTGGTCCCGATTTTTCCAAATTGAATGATATTCCCGAAACCACCAACCCGTTTGAGCTATTTGTTCCTGGCTCGCCGTATTATAATCCCAATGGCCAATGTGATCGGGCGTCGCTTCAAGCAATTATTGATCTAAGACGCCATCCTATTCCAACCGTTCTTGGTTCGCTCGTTCCGACGCTGATTGCAGCGCCGGGTATCTACCTTTTCGTTGGGTGGCTTGGGCGTCGCTATAATGCACAATTCAAAGTTTGTGAACATTGCGCCGAGAGGATCAAACCTGCTGCAAAAATCTGCCGCTACTGTGGTCGTGAGGTGCAATAAAAGCAGAACCCAATCTTATTTTCCGTCGCTCTCAACTGATAATGGGCTGAAAACCAAGGTGCTCGCCCGCCCAGGATGGATGGCCGCGAGTTAAGGGCACCAATTCAGGAGCTGCGCTAGGGATAGATGGTATGGCATAAGCAGGCCGCTACTTGGTGACAGGTTTTACTCGCCAGAAGCAATCTCAATTCAGTCGGAATAAGTTCATTTTAGTCGCGCGTGACTGTTCGATAAGCTGCTTTTCAATCTGCTCTAGTCGGGCTTCCATATCCCTGATTATTCCACGGAGGATTAGTTGCGCACGCGGCTCCAATGTAAGGACGGACGCCGCTCGGAGACGAATAATTTGCCACCGCAGCCAGATCGCTTCCGGTTGTTGAGGCAGTCTATCAAACGCGCGGTTTCTCTTCATTTGGCCTAATCGTCGCTACACGGCGCGGGCCATCCCAGATTTCCAACATTGCTCTGTCCAGCGTGCGCCGAACTTGCTCAATGGCTGCTTGGTCGTTCTCCGCTGTAATTATTTGCGATGGTCCGAGCACGACTCCAGGTCGGTAATGAAAATTAACTTATACCAATCGCGGTCGTTCCAAAAAGGGGAACTAGGGGCTAGCCAATATGGGCGGCTCATTCGCCTAACGGATTGAAATTGGCTGGTTCGCCCTTCATGGGGGCGACGGTAATGTGCCCGAGATTGGATTCCCAGACTTTAGCTACTCGGATTCCTTCTCCCGAGTTTTCGCGCCAACGCACTGAGTGCGGCGTTGTCCTTTCGCAACGCGGCTGCAATGCTCTTGGGTGTTATTTTTCGTGCGCCGACCAACTGGCTTGTCAGCGGTCGGCGGCGTCTTCATCCGTTTCGCTTTTGACTTGGTCATTATCCCGAAAGCGATCCGCTTTGTTCACAACGTAGCGGTGGATTTCGGACCCCCGCTGCGCTTTCCTGGTCGATAAGCGAAAATCGCTTACCGACCGCGCTTGCGGTGATGCCGGGACAAAAAAAGGCCCCACTGAAAAGCCAGCAGGGCCGCAGGGTATAGGGCACAACCAGTTATGTGGCACGAGCGAGCGGAAAACCAACGGTAGGGTGCCACCCCCTGCGAATCGCCTTAGCGCTTCTTGGTCGTTGGGCCGTGCTGGCCAAGCTCAGCCGCCGTTTCGTTCAGCTTTTCAAGCGCTTCGCTGATTGCGGAAATAAAGCGCAACCCTGGGTTTTTTCTCCCACGCGGATCTTACGGCTGTGGCGCGAATGGTCTTTATTGCGATGATGATCGTGGGCTTTTGATGCACGGCCGGCAAGCGACAATGCCGCCGTAAGCACTGCAATAGACTTACGCACAGTAATCCCCCTAAGCCCCCCCGAAGATCATCCGACAACCACAACGTGACGGCAATACGGAAAGCACGAAAAGACCGAGTTTCGGGCGAGGCGCGATGAAAAACCAGTTGGACTTTTCGGGAAATACGCTTTGTGATTCAATGAGACGGCTGGCCAGTGTTGGACACACTAAGTTACTAATATAACACGATTATTTCACCAAGCGAGGGGCTGCGCTATGGCTCAGCAGCCTTGAGAATTGCGCGGCGGACCAGAGCTTCGAACAACGGTAGCTTATAGGCGTTTTTGCTCAGCGGCGTGGCCCCGTCGAGCGCCGCGTGAGCCGCCTGCGCGGCCGTGCCTTCGTCGATTCGTTTTCCAGTCAGTGCAGCCTCCGCCTTTTTGGCCCGATGGGGCACTGGCGCTGCGGCGCCGAGAACAACTGTCGCGCGGCTACAGGTGCCGGACGAATCATGTTTGAGCACTACAGCGACATCGGCGAGCGGCCAGTCGAACGAGTCTTTTTCGCCCTGCTTGATATGCACCATGCGGGTCCCCGGAGCCGGCCTTGGCAAGATGATGGCAGTGAGAATCTCGCGCGGTCCCAAATTGTTCTCACGCTGCATGTCGCACTCAACCGGAACCAAGAAGTCCTCCAGCAAGACGTCGCGGGCAGCGCCCGACGGGCCAGTGATTTCAATGCTTGCTCCGAGCGCCACCAGCGCTGTCGCCGCCGTCGAAGGATGCACGATCGCGCACGGCATGTTGTTGAAAATCGCGTGGTATTGGTTTTCACCGTGGATGGCGAAACAATGCCCGCCGCCTTTGCGCAGGCAGCGATAGGCGTGCGAGCGCAGATACCAGCAGCGCGGCCGCTGCAAGAGGTTACCGCCAAGTGTAGCGACGTTGCGGATTTGCGGGCTCGCCGAGTCGGCAACCGCGCCAGCGAGCGCTGCAAAGCGCTCGCGGAGCATCGGATGGGTGGCGAGCGAGGCAAGGGTGGCCATGGAGCCAATGCGCAGGCTGCCATCGGGCTCCTCGGTCACGCTGTCGAGACCCGGTATCTCCCGCAAGTTCACTACGGTGCCCGGCTGCAGGAGGCCTTCTTTGAGGAGATCGAGGAGATCGATGCCGCCGGCCTTGATGACGGAGACTTCATCGCGGCCCATAGTTTCGGGCGAGGCGGTCATCGCGTGAGCGACGGTGGCGGTAGCCGCGGTCGCGGCTTCGGTGATTGTCGTGGCACTGGCATAGGCGAAACGGTTCATGGTGGGTCAGCTCCTCGGCGCGACTTTGCCGAGCGCAGCGAGCACGGCGGCCGGAGTCATCGGCAGGCTGCGCAGGCGAACACCGATCGCGTTGTAGACGGCATTGGCGATCGCCGGCGCGGTGGCGATGTTGGCAGGTTCGGCGATACCGTAGGCGTCGGTCGCGCTTTGCCCCTGGTAGTTCTCCAGCACTATCACATCGATCTCAGGCGTCTCGCGCGGGCCGAGGAGCTTGTATTGCTCCAGATTTGGATTGACCATGCGCCCGGTTGCGTCGTCGATAACACGCTCCTCGAACAGCGCGTAGGAAATTCCCATCAGCACGCCGCCCTGGACCTGGCTTTCAATCTGCCGCGGATTCATTGGTCGGCCGCAATCCTGCACCGCGACCACGCGCTCGACGCGTACGATGCCGGTTTCGGTATCGACCGCGACTTCGGCGAATTGCACGCCGCCCAGATCCTGTTGCGCGAGCGCGGCATCGACGCCGGCTCGGCGACGGAATCCACCGTAATCGTCGCTACGGGAGGCCACCGCGGCGATGCGATCGGTGCGCAAATGCGAGGCCGCGTCGTTGAAGCGGATGAATCGGCTTGGATCGTCACGGACGATGATTTTTCCGTCCCGCGCAATCAGATTTTCCGCAGACGCATTGAGCGCAAGCGCCGCGTAGCGGAACAGCTCGCGCTGAACTCTCCAGGCAGCGGTGCGCGCCGGCGGCGTCGTCGATGCGGTCGTGCGGCTGCCGTAGGAGGGTCCGCCGGGCGGAAACTCGGTGTCGCCGATACGTACCGTAACCTCGTCCGGACGAAGCCCGAGCACTTCGGCCACTGTTTGCGCCAGCACCGTGGTAATGCCGGTGCCGATATCCTGCACGCTTGAGAGCACCTCGACAGATCCGTCGCGCATGATGCGCACTTCGCAAGCGGCGTTGGTCTGCACATTGGCCCCCCACAGCGATTGTGCCATGCCGAGACCGCGCTTTAGCGGACCCATATCGGCACCGGGTGCGTGCCGTCGTTGCCAGCCGATCCGCTCGGCGCCGATGCGCCTTTCCTCGCGGCGCGCCGCGCTGGGATCAATGCGGTCGCGCAACTGGAGTGGATCGATGCCGAGTTTCTCAGCCAAGTCGTCGATCGTCTGTTCAAGGCCGAAGGCGCCGGGCGTGTTGCCTGGTCCGCGCATCGCGCAGCCCGGCCCGGCATTAATGAACACGTCGTGCTGGGCGCCTTCGAAATTCGGGCACGAATAGAGCGCCTCAGCATTGTTGCCGACGCCCGCACCGATCGTTACGCCTGCGGTGCCGTAACTTGTGAGCGAGACCGCAGTGAGCGAACCGTCCCGCTTGGCGCCGATGCGCAATCGCTGCCAAGTGCCGGGACGATTACCTGCATCCATCTGCTCCTCGTCGCGTTCGAGAAACAGGCGCACCGGCGCCTTCGCCAAGCGCGACAATTCGATGGCAAAGCGGCCGTAATTGCCGAGCTGTGATTTTGAACCAAAGCCGCCGCCCATGGCATTGACGACGACGCGAACGCGATTGAGCGGCAGGTCGAATTCTTGCGCGATCTCGTCGCGCACGCCGGCGGTGAACTGGGTCGACATATAGACGGTGAGCCCGTCGGCGCGCCAATCGGCGACGATCGCGTGCGGCTCGGCGCAGCAGTGGGTCTGCACTTGCGTAGTGTACTCGCCGTCGACCGTGACGTCGGACTCGGCGAAGCCCTTAGCCACGTCGCCGCGCTTGGCCATCGCGGGGCCGCGCACGTTGCCGTTGAGCGGCAGGTTTGCCGCCGCGGGAAAGCCGGACGGATGGCCGGCGGGTGCGGTGGTCTGATCATGAACCAGAGGCGCAGCCGGATTGCGCGCCTTATTCATGTCAACGACGAACGGCAATGCCTGATAGTCGCAACGGATGAGATGCAGCGCTTCTTCGGCGGCCGCCAGCGATACCGCTGCGACCGCGGCAACCGGCGCGCCCACATACCGCAACGTCGCGCTCTGCGGATTCGCAGGACCGGCGATCGGCAGGATGGCGCGAACGCCGGGATGACGCGCCGCCGCCGCCAGGTCGATCGAGCGCACGATCGCATGCGGTAGCTGCGAGCGCAGGACGCGCGCGTGCAGCATGCCGGGCAGCGACATGTCGACGGTGAATTTTACCGCGCCGGTGACTTTGGCGCGGCCGTTGGGACGCGGAAACGACCTGCCGATGATCGTGAGCTCGCTATTGGGCGGCAGCGGCGGCGGCTCGTCGGCTGGAATCTGTCGCTCCACTGTGCCGATGCCGACGCTGGCGATGCCGGACGGAAAAATCTCGGTGCGCAAATTGTCCGCCTTCGCCATGATCAGCCCCTGCCCGCTTTGGCGGCGTCCAGCGTTGCAGCGATGACGTGCGGATAAGTGCCGCAACGGCAATAATGGCCGCTGATCGCGGCGCGAACGTCTTCGGCGGTCGGCTGCGGCGTGCGTTCAAGCAGCGCTGCGCAGCTCATGATCATTCCCGGCGTGCAGAAGCCGCATTGGAGGGCGTCGTGATCGATGAAGGCTTGCTGCACCGGATGCAGCGCCTCGCCGTCCGCCAGTCCCTCGATCGTCGTGACGTGGTGGACTCCGACGTCGATGGCGAGCGTCATGCAGGCGCAGACCGGAACGCGGTCGAGCCAGACGGTGCAGGCGGAGCAGGCGCCGCGATTACAGGCGATCTTGGTGCCAGTCAGACCGATCGATCCGCGTAATGCTTCGGCGAGCGTCATGCGCGGTTCGATCTGCAGCGACCGTGCCGCTCCATTCACGTTCAAGATAATGGGAACCGGCTGCGGCCCGACGGTGGACCCACCGCTTGTTTCGGCGTCCTGCGCCTTGGCGATCACCCCCGACGTTGCATTGATCATTGTCGCTCCGGCCGTTGTCATTGCAGAGCCGCGGAGGAAGGATCGACGCGACAGGTCGCTCTCCAGGTTCCGGTTTGCCCGCCTGACGAATGCACAAAGCATAATCGGCTGCTGTCGCAGGGCCTTGATCCAGGTCAACCTTGGCGAAGCCGCCTATGCCGCCAAGACGCGCATCTGGGCGCGCGACTTTAGATTCTGACATGGATCAAAGTCGTGGCGCGGCGGTGGGGCATAAGATCGGTTCGTCGTTTGAGGAGCCGAGCGCATGCATTCGCCGTTTATCTTGCGGCCCAAGACCGAAAAGGCAGTAGGCAATCGCCTCAAGCCGAGTACTTGGGCGATCTTCGTGGCGTTTGTCGTCGCCGCAGCGGCAGCCTATTTCGAGCGCGGCACGCTTTACGATTGGGTCGCCGGCCCGCGCGCCGCAGCGACGATCCTAGTTTCCGGCAATATCGAAGCGCACCAGAGCGTGCTCGGTTTCAAAACAGTGCAGTCACGGATCGTCGAGCTTCCGTTCGACGAGGGTCAATGGGTCGATCAGGGAACACTTATCGCGCGCCTCGACGACTCCGATTACCGCCAGCAGGTAGTGATCAACCAGGCGGCGCTCGATATGCAGGAACGCCAGCTCGCCGCTGCCGAGCAGAATCTTTCGGCCACCGAACAGACGGTAGAGAGCGACACCGCCGACCTGACGTTCCGGCAACAAGAATACGACCGCGCCGCGATGCTGCTGAAGCAAGGGTCCGGCACGGTCGAACAGCGCGATCAGACTTATGCCGCCTTGCGGCAATCGACAGCGGCGCATGAACGCGACGTGGCGCTCAAGAACGCTGCAGCGCGGCAAGTGGAGATGGCCAAGGCATCCATCGAGAGCGCGCAGGCGACGCTGAAAATGTCGCAGATCGTACTTGGCTATACGGTTTTGCAGGCGCCGTTCTCGGGCGTCATTCAGGTGCGGCAGGCCGAACTCGGCGAAATCATGGTACCGGGCACGCCGGTGGTCACGCTGGCCGATCTCGATCACGTCTGGCTGCGCGCTTACATCAACGAAACCGATATCGGCAAAGTCCGCTATGGCCAGGAAGCTGACGTTACTACGGACACCTATCCAGGGAAGATCTACAAGGGCCGCGTTTCTTTCATTTCCGCCAACGCCGAGTTCACACCGAAAAGCGTAGAGACCCATGCCGAGCGGGTGACGCTCGTCTATCGCATCCGCATTGACGTCGACAATCCCACGCACGAACTCGTTCCTGGGATGCCCGCGGATGCGGTGCTTAAAGCGCTTCCCGAAGGTAAGTCATGAACGATCCGGCCGGCCCCATCGTCGCGGTCAACGAATTGACCAAGCGATTCGCCGAGATCGCCGCGGTGAATGGGCTGAGCTTCTCAGTGGGCCGCGGCGAGATTTTCGGCCTGGTCGGGCCCGACGGCGCCGGCAAGACCACGACCATGCGCATGCTCGCCGGCGTGCTGCCGCCCGACGGCGGCCGCATCATCATCGACGGGATCGACATTGTGGCCGATCCCGAACAGGGGAAACAGCACATCAGCTACATGCCGCAACGGTTCGGCCTCTACGAAGACCTCACCGTCGACGAAAATATCCGCTTCTACGCTGATTTATTCGAGGTCGCCGCCGGTCTGCGCGAGGAACGGGCGCAACGCCTGCTCGCGGCGTCCGGCATGAGCCAATTCCGCTCGCGCCTCGCCGGTCAGCTTTCCGGCGGCATGAAGCAGAAGCTCGGGCTCACCTGCGCGCTGGTCCATACACCGCGAATTCTCATGCTCGACGAGCCGACCACCGGCGTCGATCCGGTCTCGCGGCGCGACTTTTGGCGCATTCTCTATGGCCTGCGCGAAGAAGGCGTGACGATCCTGATCACCACTGCCTATCTCGACGAGGCGGAGCGCTGCAACCGCTTGGCGCTGCTGCATAGCGGACGAGTGCTCTATTGCGACACGCCCACGGCGCTGAAGGAGCACATGCCGGGCGCGGTCATCGCCGTGTCCTCTTCCGCCGGCCGCGACGTGCGGGCGGCGATCGCCGACCTGACCGGAGTGAGCAACGTCATTCTGGTCGGCGATGGCGTTCACGCGGTCGTCGACGATGCGCAGGCGCGCATTCACGAACTACGCGATGCCTTGCAGCGCACCAACGTTCCCTTCACTGATATTGCCGTCGGCGAGCCAAGCATCGAGGACGTGTTCGTGGCGTTGCTTGAAGACGAGGGAGACGCCTCGTGAACGGCAGCCAGCAAGCCGCACCGCAAATCGTCGTGGATGACCTCGTCAAGCGCTTCGGCAGTTTCTCCGCGGTCGACGGCGTAAGCTTTGCCGTCGGGCGCGGCGAGGTTTTCGGATTTCTCGGTCCAAACGGCGCCGGCAAGTCGACGATCATCCGCATCCTGTGCGGGCTGTTGCGTCCAAGCGCCGGGCGAGCCCTGGTCGCAGGCATCGACGTGGCGCGCGATCCGGAATCTGTGCGCGAGCGCATCGGCTATATGTCGCAGAAATTTTCGCTCTATCGCGATCTCGACGTCGAGGAAAATCTGAAATTCTTCGGCGGCATTTATCGCGTGCCGCGCGACGAGCTGTCCGAACGGATACGATTTGCCGTCGATATGGCCGGGCTGCGCGGGCGCGAGAAGGCGTTGGTGTCAACGCTCGCCGGCGGCTGGCAGCAGCGGCTGGCGCTCGGCTGTGCGGTGCTGCACCGACCGCCGATTCTCTTTCTCGACGAGCCGACGTCGGGCGTCGAGCCTACATCGCGGCGGCGCTTCTGGGATCTCATTCACTCGCTCGCCGCAGATGGGGTGAGTGTCCTGGTTTCGACGCATTACATGGACGAGGCTGAATACTGCCATCGCGCCGCCTTGATCAACCAGGGCCGGCTCATCGCCATCGGCAGCCCACAGGAGCTGAAGCGCACCGCTCTCGGCGGTGAGCTTTTGCTGGTGGAATGCGAAGCGCTCGGGCTGACGCTGACCGCGCTCGAAAACGCGCCCGGAGTGCTTGATTGCTCGGTGTTCAGCAACGCGCTTCACGTGCTCGTGGGCGACGCCGAGCGAAGCCTGCGCGAACTGCCGGCCTATGTTGAGCAAAAGCATCTGCCCCCTGTTCGCTTTTCCCGCATTCATCCCTCGCTCGAGGACGTGTTTGTGCAGCTCATCGCCGTCGACCTGGCCAAAAGGAGGCAGGCGGCATGAAGCTCCGGCGGCTCAAGGCCATCGCGGTCAAGGAGATTTTGCAAGTTTGGCGCGATCCGCGCAGCTTGATGATCGCACTGTTACTGCCGTTCACGCAGATGTTTCTGTTCGGCTACGGCGTCAATCTCGACCTCAAGCACCTCCCGGTCTGCGCTTTCGACCGCGAGGGCAGCCAGGAGAGCCAGGCGCTGCTCAAGCACTTTCAGTCTTCGCAGTATTTCGCCATCGTCCGCAACGTCGCCAACTATCGGCAACTGGCGAGAGCCATCGACAGCGGCAACTGCGGGCTGGGTATCGTCATTCCGCCTGATTTTTCCGAGCGCCTCAACGATACCGGGTTCGCACCGGTACAGGCCGTCCTCGACGCCAGCGACGACAACACCGCCAATATCGCATTCGGCTATGCGGCGGCGGTTGTCGACGGTTATTCCAGCGACGTTGCGGTGACCGTCACCGACCGGCAGGGCAACGCACTGCGGCAGATGCAGCCGATGGTGGTACAGTCGCGGGTCTGGTTCAACGAGGATCTGGAAAGCCGCAATTTCATCATTCCCGGCCTTGTCGCCATGATCATGGCGCTGGTGGGTGCGCAGCTCACATCGTTGACCATTGCGCGCGAATGGGAGCGCGGCACGATGGAGCTGCTCATCTCCACGCCGGTGCAGCCGAGCGAAGTGATGATCGGCAAGCTCGCACCGTATCTGCTGCTGGGCTGGCTCGATGCTGCCTTCTGTCTAGTGCTCGCGGCATTGTGGTTCGGGGTGCCTTATCGCGGCACGCTGTTCGCACTATTCGTCACCACCTCGATTTTTCTCGTCGTCGTTCTCAGCATCGGTTACTTGATGTCGGTGCTGATCCGCAGTCAGGTCGGCGCCAGTCAGATCGCCTTGCTCGTCACCATGCTGCCGACGACGCTGCTATCCGGCTACATATTTCCAATCGACCAGATGCCGACCGCGATCCAGGGCATCACCTATCTGATCTATTCCCGCTACTACGTCT
>Ga0335075_10003506_pt1 | contig 24877 bp, 19 predicted proteins | sample Lox_Sample_24_FD_206723 | JGI IMG/M metagenome (GOLD analysis project Ga0335075, IMG submission 206723) | Soil microbial communities from Loxahatchee National Wildlife Refuge, Florida, United States - Lox_Sample_2.4 | ecosystem: Environmental > Terrestrial > Soil > Wetlands | place: USA...
CAATGTCGCACGCTCTGCATGTCAGGACCCCATCCTGGGTGTCCGAGTTCCGCGCTTTCATCGCGCGTGGCAACGTTGTCGATCTGGCAGTGGGGATCGTGATCGGTGTCGCCTTCACCGGGGTCGTTAACAGCCTGGTCAAGGACGTGATCAACCCGGTGATCGGGCTGGCGCTCGGCGGAGTCGATTTCTCTAACTGGTTCTTTCCGTTGAACGGGAAGCACTACGATTCACTGGCGGCGGCGCAGCAGTCAGGTGCGGCAACGGTGAACGTGGGCCTGTTCATCAATGCCATCATCAATTTCGTGATCGTGAGCTTCGCCATCTTCTGGATAATCAAGGCGCTCACCCGGCTGCACCTCCACCAAACGGCGGCCCCGGCAGGGCCGACGCCCACCGAAAAGCTGCTGGCCGAGATACGAGACGAGCTCAAGGCTCGCCCGTGAGCCCACGTCTGGGCGCGCTGCTTGGGCTTTTGGTCCTGGCCGGCTGCCAACCGGCCGTCAACGCGATGTACGGGGTGGGCGACTGCAAGCTGGAGAAGCTCGGCGAAACGCCGGTTGAGACGCACTCGAGGCTGGTGATGGTGCCCGTCGGCATCGACGGTCATACCGTGCGGCTGGTGATCGATACCGGGACCGAGCGGACGCTACTCACCGCGGATGCCGCCGCTCGGCTGCACCTCTACACCGATATGGAGCATGGAACGCGGAGCTGGGGGGTCGGCGGGCCGACCGCGTTCTTCGACGCGAAGGTGGACAATTTCGAACTGGCGGGGCTGGAGCTGCCCGTGCACAGCGTCGGCGTCGGCGACCTGGACGTGACCCCGTTGCAGGGCGGGGCCGACGGGGTGCTGGGGACGGACGTGCTGCGCTGGTTCACTGTCGACCTCGATGCCCCGGATGGGCGGATGACGCTGTATCGCGGGGAGCCGTGCTGGCTGAAGGCACCGCCCTGGCCGGAGGCAGCGACCCCGCTCGAGGGGGTACGGGTCAACCGGTACAGCCTGCAATATCCGCGTCGGCTGCTGCTGCCGATCGAGGTCGATGGCGTCAAGGCGATGGCTGTGCTGGACACCGGCTCGCAGGCCAGCGCGGTGACGGAGGCCTTCGCCGATCGTCTCGGGGTGAGCCAAAAGGCCCTGAAATCGGATCCATCGATCATCGTCAGCGGCGCCGGACCGGATGCGGTGACCGCGCCGCTGCACCGGTTCCACAGCCTGCGCGTCGGCGCGTGGGTTGCGGCTGACCCGGTGCTGCCCGTGCTCGACCTGCCGCATGAGGTCGAGCAGCGGCCAGAGATCACGGATCGGCTCTGGGAGGGGCTGATCGGCCAGGATTTCCTGCACGGGCATCGGCTGTGGTTCTCGCTCGCCGGCTGGCAGGTGTTCATTTCGCGGCCGGCCTCGCCCGTGACGCAACCGTAACGCGACTTTCGGCGGATCGTGCTTGCCTCGGACAACCCCGCCGTGTTGGCTTGGGCGGCGCATGGCATGGGAGAGACGACGGCATGTGCGGGCTGGCAGGCATCTTCGGTCCGGACAGCGCGGCCAGGATCGACACCGCGCTGTTGCGGCGGATGACCGATGCGATCCGCCATCGTGGTCCCGATGGCGACGGGTTCCATGTCGAGCGCGGCGTGGGGTTGGGCAGCCGCCGGCTGGCGATCATCGACCCCGAGGGCGGCCAGCAGCCGATCTACAACGAGGACGGCTCGGTCGTGATCGTGTACAATGGTATGATTTATAATTTCCAGGAGCTGCGGCCGGAACTGGAGGCACTCGGGCATCTGTTCCGTACTGACTGCGATACGGAAACGATTATTCATGCGTGGGAGAGCTGGGGGCCGGAGTGTTTGCAGCGGCTGAACGGGTTCTTTGCGCTGGCTATCTGGGACCGCAACCGCCAAGTGCTGTTCCTGGCGCGTGACCGGATCGGCAAGAAGCCGCTGTATTACTCGACGCTGCCGGACGGGCGGGTCGTGTTCGGCTCGGAGATGGCGGCGCTCAACATGGTGCCGGGCTTGCCCCGCCGCGTCAGCCCGACGGCGGTGGAGGACTTCTTTGCCTACGGCTACGTGCCGGATCCGGCGACGATCTATCGCGGCGTCCATAAGCTGCCGGCGGCGCATTACCTGCTGCTGCGGCACGATGCGCCGGTCCCCGCGCCGCAACGCTACTGGCGGCCGGCGACCGCGACACGCGCCATCGGGGAGGGCGAGGCGATCGCCGAGCTGGGCGCGCAACTGACCGACTGCACCGCGAAACGGCTGATCTCCGACGTGCCGCTGGGGGCGTTCCTGTCCGGCGGGGTGGATTCGAGCGCCGTCGTCGCTACTGCGGCCGAGCTTCGCGACGGGCTCGATACGTTCACCATAGGCTTTGCCGGCGCCGAGGATGAGACGCCTTACGCCGAGATGGTGGCGCGGCGCTACGGCACCGTGCAGCATAACGAAGCGGCGGCGGCGACCGACATGATCGACGCGGCGCGTGTGCAAGGCCGTATCTTCGGCGAGCCGTTCGGCGATCAGTCCTCGGTGCCGACATACCGCGTGTCGGCGCTGGCCCGGCGATACGCGACCGTGGCGATCTCCGGCGACGGCGGTGACGAGGTGTTCGCCGGGTATCGGCGCTACCGGTGGCACAGTCTGGTTGAGGGCGCGCGACGATGGCTGCCGGCGCCGGTGCGGCGTCAGGTGGTGGGGCGGTTGGCGCGCGTGTATCCGAAGCTGGATCGGGCACCGCAATGGCTGCGGGCACGGCATACGCTGACCGAGCTGAGCCTGGATAGCGCGCTTGGCTACTACCGGACGGTGGCGCGGGTGCATGACGAGCGGCGGCGGGCGCTGTTCTCGCCGGGACTGGAGGCGGCGCTGGACGGGTATGACCCCAGCGCGCGCGTGCCGGCGCTGATGCAGGAGAGCGGATCGGATGACCCGCTGGTGCAGGCGCAGTACGTCGATATCAACACGTGGCTGGTTGGCGACATCCTGACCAAGGTGGATCGGGCCAGCATGGCGAACTCGCTGGAGGTGCGGGCGCCGCTGCTCGATTATCGGCTGATCGAGTGGGGGTTGTCGCTGCCGCCTGGGCTGAAGCTGCGGGGCGGGAAGGGGAAATATGTGCTGAAGCGCGCGCTGGAGGCGAAGCTGCCGCACGAGCTGCTGTATCGGCGCAAGCAGGGGTTTGCGACGTCGCTGGCGGGGTTGTTCCGGCGTGAGGATGCGCGGCTGCGCGGGCGGCTGTTGTCCGAGCGGATGTTGGATTGCGGGCTGTTCGAGGCGGGGGCGATTCGCCAGCTTCTGGACGAGCACGTGGCGGTGCGGTTCGACCACAGCCTGGTGCTTTGGCATTTGTTGGTGTTCGAGGGATTCCTGGCGTCGGAGGTTACGGAGGCGGAAGTGGGGGTGGGTGTGGCCGTGCCGGCTTGAGGGGCGGGCGCAGGCGCGCGCGTAACGGACTGATGCCGAACCTGACCAGCCGATCGACATGTGCTACGGTCGAGTCGTGTCAATTGGCCGATTCGTACCAGAAGACGTCCGCATGCTCTACGAAGTGCACGAGTGGCGTAATGGCCTCGCGGTGCTCACTGCTGGCTGTCCCGATGAATGGACAGAGATCCAATTCGCGCTGCGCGAATTTCGCCTTCATGCGTCAGAGATCATCCGTCGCGGCGGAAACCGTTCTCGGATTGCGATGCGGATTGACAGCCTTCTGGCTAATCAAGGGTGGCGGAAGAGAAACTTCAACACTAAGATAACTGTCGACACCGAAGAACGAGCGTCACCGACCCACGAGATTGATATGTTCAAAGGCGGCGTTGCTTTCGAGACCGAGTGGAACAACAAAGACCCCTTCTATGATCGGGATCTGAACAACTTCCGCCTTCTGTTCGATTTGCGAGTGGTCCAGGTAGGTGTGATCGTCACCAGATGTGACGAGCTACAGGCGCTTGCCGTCGAACTAGGACGTGACCCGCAGAGCTACGGCGCATCCACTACTCACATGAGTAAGCTACTTCCACGACTGGAAGGGGGTGGTGGGGGCGGCTGCCCAGTGATTGTCTTTGGAATTCGTCGCGCCGCCTTCGTGGATGATCGAGTTTCGCCAGTCGCCCCTGTACCAGTGGACCCAGCCCTAATCTCCTCGGAGGAGAACGATGCTCTTTGAGATGGGGTTGGACCGAGGGCTGAGCCCGATGGGTGTGCGGGTTGCCAAAGATTTGGTCCACTTCGCCAATGGGCGCAAATTCTCGACGATTCTGGCGGACCCCCCGTGGCGGTTTCAAAACTCCACCGGCAAAGTCGCACCTGAGCACAAGCGCCTCAACCGCTATTCCACCTTGACGTCCAGCGACATTCGCGGCCTGCCAGTACAGGAAGTAGCAGGCGACGTTGCACACCTCTATCTGTGGGTACCCAACGCATTATTGCCGGAGGGACTGGAGGTCATGCGAGCGTGGGGGTTCACCTACAAGTCGAATCTGGTCTGGCATAAAATCAGGAGGGACGGCGGTCCCGATGGCCGTGGCGTCGGGTTCTATTTCCGTAATGTCACTGAGATGATTCTATTCGGTGTGCGCGGCAAGAACGCTCGTACGTTGCCGCCTGGCCGAAGTCAAGTCAACATTCTACAGACGCGCAAGCGTGAGCACTCCCGTAAGCCCGATGAGCAGTATGCTTTGATCGAGGCTTGCAGTCCTGGTCCTCGCATTGAACTGTTCGCTCGGGGTGAACGTAAGGGTTGGGCTGTGTGGGGCGATCAAGCGGACGCTGATTATGAACCGACCTGGGCGACTTATGCATATCGCTCGGGGGTCGCGGCGGAGTAGAGAAATGGCCGAGTTGCAACACTCCCAGATCAGGGCAAAGCTTCTCGACGGCGTGGTACCTCTGATCGATATGACCGATGTAGGAGTGTTCGCGCCAAAGGAGCAAGAAAATCACGCTTTATCCCGAGCCGTCGCCGCGACTGCCTTACGTATGACAGCTGGTATCGAACTCGCGCAAGCGGTAGCTTCCTTGGTTGATGGTTCCGATGACAATGGGATCGATGCGATCCATTATGATTCACAAGGAAGAACACTCTTCCTCGTCCAATCTAAGTGGAATACATCTCATTCTGGGTCGGTTGATTCGGCCGCGGTCCTCAAATTTCTGCAGGGCGTCCAAGACCTTGTGTCTCTGAAAAAGGATCGCTTCAATTCGAAAGTGCGAACACGTTGGCCCGCGATAGAGGATGCCCTCACCCGTCTGTCAAGCGTGCAACTTGTCATCGCGTACTCGGGATCGACGAAGATTGACACTGATATTCAAGGGCGCATAGATGAGTTTGTTGTTTCCCAAAACGACACCTCAGAATTGTTTTTCTACGAATGTTTTTCTCAGCGGGATCTATTTCAATATTTTGTCCAAGCGGCTGCGCCTCCTCAGATTGATCTAACAATTCGTCTAGCCCACTACGGACTTGTAGAGTCGCCGCTCAAAGCTGTCTACGGCCAAGTCTCGGCGGTTGACGTCGCCAAGTGGTATCGCGATTACGGTAACCAGCTTTTCTCGCGAAACATTCGTCACTTCTTGGGAATAAAGTCTGAAGTTAACTCTGCGATAGGGAGGACGATTACAGAAGACCCGGAGTGGTTCTGGTACTATAATAACGGTATCACGATCATTGTCGACCACTACGCAAAGCAGGCGTTTGGGGGGCACGATCGGTCGGTCGGTCTTTTTGATTGCAAGAACGTCACGGTAGTAAATGGTGCACAGACTGCGGGTACAATTGGTCGAATGCTAAGCAACGAACAGTCGTCGGCGATTTTGCTTGCTCGCATTATCGCGGTCGAAGATCCCGAGTCTGACGTGGGCAAGAGGATCACTCAAGCATCAAATACCCAAAACCGAATAGATGCACGTAACTTCGTAGCACTCGATCCTGAGCAGGAGAGGATTAGGACGGAGTTGTTAATAGCAAAGGTCGAGTACGAATATCGAGAGGGAGAGCCTGTTGAGTCTACGGCTGAAGGATTCGAGTTCATTGAAGCCATTACGGTCCTCGCTTGCGCCAGTTCGGAAATATCTTTTGTAGCAATGGCAAAGGGTTACATCGGCGGACTGTATGCTGATCTAACAGCGTCTCCATACAAGGCGCTGTTTAATCCAGGAACATCCTCCAAACGCCTGTGGAGCCTAGTTCGTCTCAACCGGCGTGTGGACGCAGCTCTTCGCGGCTATCACAACCCCGAGGAGGCTGTAGAACGGGGGATGATCGTACATGGAAACCGACTTTTGCTGCATCTTACGTTGAGACGCCTGGAAGCAGGTTACGATCTGGCTACCTCTGAGATAATACCAGATGGGGTAGTAGGCGATGCGGCTAAGCTTACCTTCGACAAGGTGAAATCCGTGCTGGAAAAAGAATTCAAGGACGCTTATCTGGCTCCGCTATTCAAGAACGTCGGTAAATGTGGCAATATACGAGCGCAGGTCGAAATTTAGCGGACCGATGACGGTGCGGGATCTGTCGGGCTGTTCCTGCTGAACTTTGGCGTGGGCGTGGTCACCGGGCTGCCGTTCGAGCTCGGGACGAATTGGGCCCCCTTCACCAAGGTCGCCGGCGGCTTCTTCGGCAACACGCTTGGCCTCGAGGGCGCCGACGATGTTCGCGATGACCGAGACCGCTCCTACGGCGGATCAGCTTGTACTACGCCCCGTTCGCGCCGCAGCAACCAGGCACGTCACCTCGAACAGCAGGTTCGCGGCATTGACACAGGTGATGCCCGTCGGGTCGAGGGAAGGAACCACCTCGCAGATATCACCGCCCACGATATGCAGGCCGGTGATCGCGCGCAGCATCATCTGCGCGTCGCGCATCCGGATGCCGCCCGGCTCCGGCACGCCGGTGCCGGGCGCCTCGGTCGGGTCCAGGCCGTCGATGTCGATGGTGATGTAGGTCGGCCCGTCGCCCACGACCCGGCGGATCTCCTGCACGACCGCGGCCCGGCCAAGCTCCTCGTACTCATCCATGCTGAGCATGCGGAGCCCGGCGCTGTGGCCGAAGGCCAGATCGTCGTCACCATAGCGGGTGCCGCGCAGCCCGATCTGGATAATCCGCGTAGGATCGAGCAGTCCTTCCTCGATGGCGCGGCGGACAAAGGTGGCATGGTTGTACTTGTCACCCATGAACGAGTCGAAAATGTCGGCATGAGAATCGATCTGGATCAGCCCGAGCGGACGTGGCTTGCCGATCGCCCGCAGGATGGGCAGCGGGATGGTGTGATCGCCGCCCACTGCGACCGGCGCCGCGCCGATCTCGTGGATGCGGGCGCAGAATGCAGCGATCAACTCGATGCTGTGCCCGATGCTCAGCGGGTGGGTTGGCGCGTCGCCGACATCGCCGACGTTGCAAAGGCGGAAAGGGGCCACCGCGGTGGTTGGATTGACTTGCCGGATCAGCCGAGACGCTTCCCGCACGCCGGCGGGACCGTGCCTCGCACCCGAGCGGTAGGTAGCGCCGATATCGAATGGCACCCCGAACAGTGCGATGTCGAGCGGGCGGTCCACCGGTACGCGGGCCGCACGCATGAATGTGGCGATTTCCGAATAACGGGCCGTGATGGAGGAATCGACGGGCTGGAACGAATGGCCGCTTCCCGACATCTTCGCCTCCTGTTCGCCGGTACTGCACCACCCTGTCATTGCGAGCCAAGCGAAGCAATCTGCCGCCTCCCGAGCCGCGGTTCACGCCGCATTGCGGGCAAAGTGATCGTCGTGACCGGAGTCGCCCCCTCGCAAGCCCGTCATGCCGGCGAATGGGTGGATTTCATGCCGTGTTAGTGCCAAGTCAGCAAAATGCTGCAAGGGTGATTGCATGATTCTGCTGATTCCCGGACCCGTGACCACGCGACCGGAGGTGCGGGCGGCGCTTAACTGCGACCTCGCGCCGTGGGACAAGGACTTCCGCCCGTTCTACAGTGCGATTCGCCAGCGCGTGCTGCGCATTGCTGGCGGCCGTGACGGTGAGCACGCCACGCTGCCGCTGCAAGGATGCGGCCATTTCATCACCGAGGCGGCGATTCGCACGTTCGTGCCGCCGGGCAAGAAGCTGCTGATCCCAAGCACCGGCGCCTATGCCGAGCGGATGGCCCGGTTGGCGCGCGAGGCCGGACGGGTGCCGGTGCCGCTGGCCGTCTCGCCGGTGGCGCGGGTCGAGCCGGCGGCCGTCGCGGCGGCACTCGAGGCCGATCCGGAGATCGACCATCTGGGCATGGTCTACAGCGAGACCGGCACCGGGGTCGTGCACGACGTACCGGCGATCGCGGGCGCGGCTGGGGCGGTCGGGCGACGGGTCATCGTCGATGCGGTCTCGGCGTTCGGAGCCTGTCCGCTGGACATCTCCGCCCATCCTGAGATCGATGCGGTGGTGTTCACCTCCAACAAGTGCATGGAGGGAGTGCCGGGGATCGCCTTTGCCGTCTGCCCGATCGAACGGCTGGTCGCCTGCGCCAGGAACGCGGCAAGCTGGTCGCTCGACCTTGCTGATATTTACCGCCATGCGCTGCGACACGGCTGGGGCAGCTTCCGCTTCACCCCGCCGGCGCAGGTGCTGAACGCGTTCAAAACGGCGCTCGACCTGTTCGACGCCGAGGGCGGTCAGCCGGCGCGGCTTGCTCGATATACCGCGAACATGCGTGTGCTGTACGATGGCGTGCGTGCGCTTGGGCTCAGGCCCTGCCTGTCGCCGGAGTTGCAGGGGCCGATCATCGTCAATGTCCAGGCACCGGATGACCCACGCTGGGATTTGCAGGCGTTCGTCGATGCGCTGAAGCGGCATGGCTTCCTGATCAGCAATTTCTACGACACCGAGATGCCAAGTTTCCGTGTCGGCTGCATCGGCGCGATCACGCCCGAGATCATGCGCCGCTTCGTCGCTGCGGTGGGCGAGGTGCTGGGCGAGTTGGGATTCAGTCGCCGCCAGGCCGCGTGACGCGATGAACTCCGATCTGGAAATCGCCCGTGCCGCGACACTGCGCCCGATCGCGGAGATCGCCGCCCGGCTCGGCATCCCCGGCGATGCGCTGGAGCCCTATGGCCGGTTCAAGGCGAAGGTAGGGTTCGATTTCATCCGTTCGGTGCAAGATCGCCCGGACGGTGCCCTGGTCGTGATGACCGGGATCAATCCCACCCCGGCGGGCGAAGGCAAAACCACGACGACGGTTGGTCTGGTTGACGCGTTGAACCGGATCGGCACCCGCACGGCGATCTGCCTGCGCGAGCCCAGCCTGGGCCCGAGCTTCGGTCAAAAGGGCGGCGCTGCTGGCGGCGGTCGGGCGCAGGTCGCGCCGATGGAGGAAATTAACCTCCACTTCACCGGTGATCTTCATGCCATCACTGCGGCGAACAACCTGCTCGCTGCGATGATCGACAATCACATCTATTGGGGCAACGCGCTCGGGATGGATGTCCGCCGCGTCTCCTGGCGGCGTGCGCTTGATGTCAACGATCGCGCCCTGCGCAGCAGCGTCAACGGGCTTGGCGGCGTGGCGAATGGTGCGCCGCGCGAGGACGGCTTCGACATCACCGCAGCCTCGGAGGTGATGGCGGTGTTCAGCCTGGCGGGCGACCTGACCGACCTGCAGGAACGGCTGGGGCGGGTCATTGTGGCCGAGACGCGTGACGGCCGCTCGATCACCGCGCGCGATCTGAAGGCGGACGGGGCGATGGCGGCGCTGCTGCGCGACGCGCTGCAACCCAACCTGGTGCAGTCGCTCGAGGGTTCGCCGGCACTGGTGCATGGTGGTCCGTTCGCGAATATCGCACACGGGTGCAACTCGGTGATGGCGACGCGGCTTGCGCTGAAACTGGCGGAGGTGACGGTCACCGAGGTGGGATTTGGCGCCGACCTGGGAGCGGAGAAATTCCTCGATATCAAGTGCCGCGCCGCTGGGCTGCAGCCGGCGGTCGCGGTTGTGGTCGCCACCATCCGCGCACTGAAGATGCACGGCGGGGTGGCGCGTGGCGATCTGGCCCGGGAGGACCCCGCCGCCGTCGCGCGCGGCGTGGTCAATCTGGCCCGCCATGTGGAGAACCTGGGCAAGTTCGGCCTGCCGGCGGTCGTTGCGCTGAACCATTTCAGCTCTGACACCGAGGCCGAGTTCGCCGTTGTGCGGGACGCCATGTCCGCTGTTCCGGTCGTGTCGTGCCGGCATTGGGCTGAGGGAGGCGCCGGCGCCGAGGACCTTGCCCGGGCCGTGCTGGAGATGATCCGGCGCGCCGAAGCGCGCTATGCGCCGCTGTATCCGACGACGTTGCCGTTGGCCGAGAAGATCCGCACCATTGCCCGCGAGATCTATCGCGCCGCGGATATCGCGGTGGCGCCGGGCGCCGCGCGCCGGCTGGAGCGGTTCGAGGCAGCGGGGTACGGCGAGTTGCCTGTGTGCATAGCCAAGACGCAGTATAGTTTCAGTGCCGACCCGACGCTGCTGGGCGCCCCGGAGGGACACATCCTGCCGGTTCGCGAAGCTCGTCTGTCGGCCGGCGCCGGCTTCGTGGTTGCGATCTGCGGGGACGTCATGACGATGCCGGGCCTGCCGCGCGTGCCGGCGGCGGAGACGATCCGGTTGGACCAGAACGGGCTGATCGACGGGTTGTTTTGAAGCGATGCGAAAACGGGGCGCTCAGGGAGGTGAGCGCCCCGTTCTCGCCGACCGGGCCGGCTTGCGGCGGGCTATGCCGAGCCCGATCAGACCGGCTCCGAGCAAAGTTATCGTTGTGGGCTCGGGCACGGCCATTCGGTTGTAGGCGACGTTGTCGAACTCGAAGGCGTATTGCGAACTGGATGCCACGACCGTGTTGAAGGGCTCGGTCGAGTTGATGTTGACGTAATAAGTGCCGTTCATCCCCTGGTCGCCATCGGCGCCGGCGGTCACCATGCTACCGGTGACGCTGCCGACCAGCGTCGTGCCCTCGTAAAGGCTGAGCGTATTGTATGCGTCCACTGAGCCCCAGAGCAGGCCCAGATATTCCGCGTTCCCAGGAAGGCTCAGGGTGACGGTGCCGATGCCGGCAGTGAGATAGGTGGTGGTGTCGGGACCGTTTGCCGGATCGCCGAACAAAGCGCCATTATCATTCGATAAGTAAGGAGCCGCATAAATGCCGCCCAGCGAGCCCTGCACAGCCTGTCCGTCCGGGGTGAAGCTGACGGTTACGCCGTTGCTCGTTCCGCCGGCGCTGCCGAGGGGAAGGCTGTTGAAATTGACGTAGTTGACACCCGCCGGCGCGCCGCCGACCGCGGCGCTGACGGTCAAGGTTGCCTGGGCCGGGGTCCAGCCGAGGGCGAGCACGGCACAACAGACGCTGAGGCCGGCAGAAAGAGAACGAAACATACCCATGCCCTCATTAAATCGTCGGTGGACGTAAATTGAGACATCCTGGGGCCGGATACAACTTAAAATTGACGCTGAGGCATGAAAATTACGACTGTATTTTTTACAGATGTATTCGATGGGCGACGCCGGACGCCGTCCCGACCCGGTTCGCAAAATGGCGAATCCGCCATTACTGTCGTGCGGAGGGCAGCAGCGACTTCCGATCTGCTCTCTCTTCGCGCACTGCCAACTGATCGCTGTCGTCCGGCGAGGTCTGCGATTCGCTTTTGCCGTCTACGCTGATTGGCACATCGAGACCGCATCCCGACCCGCCATGCGCCGGTTCATGCTGGTGACTTCGTGCTCCGGCACTCGCAGCATGTTCGCAACCCGGCTGGCGTGTTTGGGCTGCAGCGAGCCGTCGTCGAATTCCCGCAAGCGCGCGTGCGTGCGTCGCAGACTGAAGAACAACCTCTTCGGGGAGGCAGTCGTGCTCGTCTTCACCAGCGACCAGTTGCGCAGGATGTACTCCTGAATCGCTGCGCGCACCCACCAGAGCGCGTAGGTGGAGAAGCGTACGCCGCGATCCGGGTCAAACCGGCAGACTGCGCGCATCAGCCCCACATGGCCTTCGCCGATCAGCTCTTCCAACGGCAGGCCGTAGCCGCGATGGCCCATGGCAGTCTTAACGACGAGGCGGGAATGACTACCGGCCAATTGATGAGCGGCAGAAATATCATGACGGTCAAGCCACCGACAGCACAGCGCCTGCTCTACCTCGGCGCTCAGCATCGGGAATCTAAGGATCCCGTCGATGTACGGCGACCGTGCGCCGGCTGTGGTCGCTGAGGGACGGCTGGGTTCCATGCTTGAACTCCTTTCCCGTAAGCGGTTCACCGCGTCTCGCTCGAGACTCCCTGTGCTAACGATGACCCTGAACAATCACCGGATGTCGGGGCGAGTGGAAGGCTGCCAGGCGCGTCTCTATACTTGCTGACATGACATGATACCTTGACGTGCGCCGGGCTGAAAATTCAGATCAATTGAGACGGGAGCGAACACTCGCTGTTGGACAGGCACTCTTCCACGCCAACTTCGAGCAGCAGCTCCGCTCACGTCCTTTGCCAGACGCGCAAAGTGGCTTCGAAGCCGGGGCACCGCGAAGTCCACGAAGGCACGGACTTTCGGCGTGGAAAGCCGACCATGCGGCGAAATCATGTGCACGGGCAGAGGTGGACACTCGTCGCCCGTGAGGACGATCTCGAGTCTCCCTTCGCGCACATGCTCGGCGATTTGATGCGAGAACACACGCGTGACACCGCGTCCTTCGACGGCCGAGACCACGGCCGCGCGGGCATCGTTGACCACCAGCCAAGGCGTGAGCTCGACGGTTCGTGGGACGGCCGAGTTCCGCAGAGGTGGAAAGCTCCAGGATCCGAGGCCAAAATGAGTCAGGGCAATGATCCGGTGTTTGGCTAGATCATCGGGCTGTTCGATGCGGGGATGCCGAGCCAGGTAACCCGGTGCAGCCGTCACCACCCGGCGAACCTCACCGACCCGGATCGCGACCAGTGTCGAGTCTGCGAGATGGGCTATGCGGAGTGCCAAGTCGATGCCTTCATCAATCAGTTTGACCTGCCTGTCGAGCAAATAAAGCCGCGCCGACACTGCCGGGTAAGCGTCCATGAAGGCGTCGAGGATCGGTTGCACCAATTCCCCTGTGCAGACGGGAGCCGTCACGGTCAGTGTGCCGCGCGGTGCCGACCGCTCGCCGGCGGCGATTATATCGGCCTCTTCGAGATCGGTGAGGATCCGACGGCAGGCGGTCGCATAACGCTCGCCGACCTCGCTCATTTTTATAGAGCGCGTCGTCCGATGCAGCAGCTCGGCTCCGACATGCGCCTCCAGGAATGCGATAGCGCGGCTGACCGCGGCAGGCGAACGACCGAGTTTGCGACTGGCGCCGACCAGACTGCCCGAGTCGAGCGCCGAGACGAACACCCTCATTGCATCGATGCGGTCCACGATTCTTCCCCCCAAGGAATACCTGTGCCGTCGTTCATGAGTGGCCTGGTCTCCCTCATCACGTCTTCGAGAGATCGACGGCGGGAGAGATCGGCTGTCGCTTGCCCGAACGTGCGCGAGGCTTGTCTCCGGCGCGAGTTAATTGATGCGAATTATTGCTTGCCGCCTTTGGCGAGTCGGCTCGTCGAGCGGGCCGTGTAATTTGAAACCACTCGCCTGCTTGCTGGCGGTGCGTGGATTGGCCCACGGGAGCGCGGGTTGGAGGACGCTGTAAATCGTCGTAAAACGGCGTAAGCGGGTTCGCGGGGGAGCCAGTTGCCAGAATCGGAGGTTGTGTTCGGGCCGTTCCAGCTTCTTCCGGTGCAGCGTCTGCTGCTTGACCGGGGCAAACCGGTCGCGCTGGGAAGCCGCGCCCTCGACATTCTGATTGCGCTGGTCGAGTGCGCCGGTGAGACCATCAGCAAAGAGCAATTGATTGCCCACGTTTGGCCGGACACCACCGTGGAGGAAGCCAATCTCAGGGTCCATGTCGCCTCGCTCCGCAAGGCGCTCGGCGACGGCCATGGCGGGCGTCGTTTCATTTCGAACATACCTGGCCGGGGCTACTGCTTCGTCGGGGCGATCGATCGCCGGCAGGGATCGGCGGGGCTGGCGGAAACGCCGGCCCCCGTGTCCGGTCGGACCTACAACCTCCCCGGGTCGCTGACCCGGCTCATCGGCCGGGCGGACGCCGTCCGCGGGCTCGTGGCGCAGTTGCCGCAGCGGCGGCTCGTTACCATCGCCGGGCCCGGCGGGATCGGGAGGACGAGCGTTGCCCTTGCGGTGGCGGACGTTCTGGCCACGTCGTACGAGGACGGTGTGGCTTTTGTGGACCTCGCCCCGGTCGCGGAGCCGCCGCTGGTGGCAAGCGCGCTCGCCTCCGTGCTTGGGCTTGCCGTGCGCTCCGGGGAGCCCATTCCCCGGCTGATCTCGGCGCTGCACGACAAGCAGATGTTGGTCGTACTCGACTGTTGCGAGCACGTGGTCGAACCCGCCGCCTCGCTTGCCGAAGCATTGCTCACGCATGCGCCGGGCGTGAATGTCCTGGCGACCAGCCGAGAGCCGCTGCGCGCCGACGGTGAATGGGTGCACCGTCTGCCGCCGCTTGCCGTGCCTCCGGCATCGATCACGCTCACCGCGTCGGAGGCTCTTAGATCGCCCGCGGTGCAACTGTTCGTTGAACGGGCCTCCGCAGGCCTGGGTGGCTTCGATTTCGTCGATGCCGAGGCGCCGGTTGTCGCCGAGATCTGCCGGCGGTTGGACGGCATCGCACTTGCAATCGAGTTCGCCGCCGGCCGCGTCGAGGCTTTCGGGGTGCAGGGCCTGGCAACGCTCCTCAACGATCGCTTCAAGGTCCTGACGGGCGGGCGTCGCACGGCGCTCCCCCGGCAGCAAACGTTGCGGGCGACGCTGGACTGGAGCTACGAACATCTGCCCCAGGCGGAGCAGCTCACCCTCCGGCGGCTGGCAATCTTCAACGGCGTCTTCACTCTGAAGGCGGCCTGCGAAGTCCTGACAGGCGACGATATCACCGCGGACGATATCCGCGAACGTGTTGCCAGTCTCATCGCGAAGTCGCTCGTCGTGCGGGAGGTTGGTAACGCCGAGCTGCACTACCGTCTTCTCGACACGACACACGCCTACGCGCGGGAGAGGCTCGAGGAGAGTGGCGAGCAGGAGGTGCTTGCCAGACGTCATGCCATCTACCATCAGCAACTATTCGAGCAGGCCGAGGCCGAATGGGAGACGCGCCTGAGCGGTGAATGGCTGGCTCACTACGGCCGCCAGATCGACAATCTGCGTGCGGCTCTGATCTGGGCTTTCTCGCCGGCGGGCGACGCTTTGATGGGGGTAGCGCTTACTGTCGCCGCGGTCCCTCTGTGGTTTCAATTGTCGCTGGTGGACGAGTGCCTTGGATGGGCCGAACGCGCGCTGTCCACTCTCGACATGGCGCCAGGCCGGGACGAACGGCGGAGGATGCAGCTTTACGCAGCACTTGGCTGGCTGCAGATGTATGCGACTGCCAGGCTGGGGAGCAGCACCGCTGCCTGGCGGACCGCACTGCGACTCGCTGAGGAACTCGGCGATACCGACTATGAGCTTCGCGCGCTTTGGGCGCTCTGGGCGGACCGCATCAATCATGCCGAATTTCGCGAGGCGTTGACGCTCGCAAGCCAATTCGGCAGCCTTTCCGCACGCGCGGGCAGTGTCGCCGACCGGCTGATCGGCGACCGCATGACGGGAGCGTCGCTGCATTTCCTGGGAAACCAAGCCGGCGCACGTGAGTGCATCGAGCGCATGCTCGGCCGCTACACGACCCCGGTCAGCCGGTCCCACGCCGTTCGTTTCCAGTTCGATCAGCGCGTGACCGCCCGTATCACTCTCGCTCGGGCGCTTTGGTTGCAAGGTCTCGCGGATCAGGCGCTGCGCGAGGTCACGGACAACGTCGAGCACGCGGTGTCTCTCAACCATGCCCTTTCACTGTGCAATGCGCTTGCCCAGGCCGCATGTCCGATCGCTCTGCTGGTTGGGGATTTCGCGATGGCGGAGCGGTACACGGCGATGCTCCGCAGCCATACGATAAGGAATTCCCTGGATGTGTGGCGCGCCTACGCCGACTGCTTCGATGGCGAGCGGCTGATCCGGTGCGGCGAGCTCGCTGCCGGGTTGTCTCTGCTGCGCCCGGCGGTTGAGGAGCTGTGGCGTGCGGGATTCGTGCAGTACCACACATTATTCGTCATCGCGCTGGCATTTGGCCTGGTGCATGCGGGCCAAATGTCGGATGCACGTGCCACGATCGACGAGGCGCTCGAACGATGCAAGCGAACCGGGGAGAGCTGGGCCCTGGCGGAGCTGCACCGTGCACGCGGCAAGACACTGCTTGGCGGGACAGCACCCCGCGCCAATGAGGCAGCAGAGGTGGACTACATGCGATCGTTGGATATCGCACGCGAACAGAAAGTCCTGTCATGGGAGCTGCGCAGCGCGGTGAGTCTGGCAAAGCTATGGCAGGGTCAGCACCGCGCGCGGGAGGCGCACGACCTGCTCACCTCTGTGTACGCGCGATTTACCGAAGGCTTCGGAACCCTCGACCTGGTCAGAGCCGCGGCGCGAATCAAGGAATTGGACCAGCGGGGGCGCACGTAGGTCGTTCCCGCGCCCGCGCGCAGTCCGCTGCCAACAAGAATTTGCATCGATTTACTCGCGCCGGGAACACACGCCCCCCATGATACGCGCAACGATAGTGGCGGGACATCTTTGGGCCGCGGGCTGTTGCCGCGCGGCGCGATTGGTGCCGCCAGACGCAGGGAAGCGCGACCATCGCAAACTCCGAATCCTCCTCCAGGTCCGCGCCAGACGCCGGCTTGAAGGACCAGCCGGTCGTGCTAGAAGCCGTAGTGCAGGCCTTCCTTGACGGGCTTGGCGACGTCGGAACCCTGCCGTTGCAAGAACTCGACTTTGATCACGCCCGCGAGGGCCTCGTGAGCTTGCAGCGCGGCCTTGTCGCTGCGCCGCCGGCTTCGATCGAAGATTGGACCTTGCCGGTCGGCCCGACAGGGATCGTCGGTGTTCGGATCTTCCGGCCGCCGGAGGGGAACGGATGCGATCCCATTCTGCTCTACCTGCATGGGGGCTGTTGGGTGATGGGTGGCAAGGACACCCATGACCGTTTGGTACGGGAACTTGCGGTTGGTGCAGGAGCAACAGTCGTCTTCGTCGACTACACCCTGGCACCTGAGGCTGGATACCCTGTGCAGAATGAGCAGGCTTATGCCGTGCTTGAATATATTGCCGAGAACGCGAGCAAACTGAACTTCGATGCGTCCCGCATTGCTGTCGCCGGAGACTGTGCGGGCGGTAACATCGCCGCGGCGGTCACCCTGCTCGCCAAGCAGCGTCGAGGTCCGGAGATTGTCTTCCAGCTTCTGTTCTACCCGGTCCTGGGCGAGGTTGCCGAGGGCGGGTCATATGAAAAGTTCAAAGATGGGCCGTGGCTTACGCGCCGGGCGATGTACCGGCTTCTCGATGCCGCTTTTCCAGACCCCGCCTGCCGCCACGAGATCACCGCCTTCCCGCGGCTGGCGTCGGTGGTTCAGCTCAACGATTTGCCGGAAGCGCTGGTTATCGTTGCCGAGAACGATGTAGTACGCGACGAGGGCGAGCTCTATGTCAGGAAATTGGTTCAGGCGGGCGTGAGTGCGACGTCTACTCGCTACAGTGGTACCATCCATGATTTCGTCATGCTGAACAGCCTTGCCGAGGCACCAGCCTCGCGTAGCGCCATTTCGCAGGCCTGTGCGGCGCTCAGAGCCGCGCTCTATGGCAGGTAAACTTCTCGCGGTTCCCGTCGGCGTCGCGGCCGTGCCTGGAACTGGCGGGAGATGGCCGGCACAAGGCCACCTGCGGCTGTGTGGCGCGGGCGGACAAGATAGGTATTTAACGCAGATGAAGGAAGGCGATGCACGCTGATTCACGCAGATGCTTCGGTGCGGCTCGCGGGCCGTTAGTTACGCGGGTGATTTTCCGGGCACGGGTTGCAGTGCTTTAACGGCTTTCAGCAAAGTACTCGCCTATAGCCGGCGCTGTCGCAGCGCACCCTGACGCATCAGTCGGCCTCTATCTGCGTGCATCGGCGTGCATCTTCTTACATCTGCGTTTAGAATCTTGCTTCGCAATGCTGCCTACACAGTAGATGCGCTGCAATCCCGAGCCGGTGTCCCGACCGGCGGAGACCGCCTGGCGAGCAAGAAAGATCTAAAGGGTGCGCTTCGTCCGACGAAAATTAAACCGGACAGCCGTGGCACGAGGCCGGCTATGACGGGTGGGGGAGTCCGCCGGGATTCGCCCGTGAACGCAGGGCGCGCTATGGGCTCTGTCCCCGTTTCACGATCCGGATACGACCCGCTTGGACCAGCCGCTCGCCCGCGCCACGCCCACCGCCCGCGCAGACACATCCCGCACCCTCGTGTTTGCCGCCTGCATGATGGCGACCTTCATGGCTGCGGTGGAAAGCACCATCGTCGCCACTGCGATGCCCAGCATCGTCGCCCATCTGGGCGGCTTCGAGCTGCTGGCCTGGGTGTTCTCGGCCTATCTGCTGGCGCAGGCCGTCACCATCCCGATCTATGGCCGGCTCGCCGATCTCTACGGCCGCAAGCGCGTCTTCTTTGCCGGAGCCGGACTGTTCCTGGTCGGGTCCGCACTGTCCGGCCTCGCCCCATCGATGCCGATGCTGGTGTGCTTCCGCGTTGCGCAGGGATTCGGCGCGGGGGCCGTGCTGCCGATCGCCTATACGATCGTTGGCGACATCTATACACCGGCCGAGCGCGCCCGCGTGCAGGGCGTCCTCTCCGGGGTGTGGGGCGTGGCCGCGGTCGTCGGTCCGCCGCTTGGTGCGTTCCTGGTCGAGCTGGATTGGCGACTGGTATTCTGGATCAACCTGCCGATCGGTGGCGCGGCGATCGCCATGATCGCTGCCTTCCTGCGCGAGCCTCCGCACCAGCAGTCGCAGCGCATCGACCTTGCCGGCGCGGCGCTGCTGGCGATGGGGCTCGGTGCCGTCGTGCTGTCCGCGGGACAGAGCGAGCGCATCGGCGGGGGCGGGGCAGCGGCGCTGCTTGGGCTCGGCGTGGTCGTCCTCTCGCTGTTGGTGATGTGGGAACGTCGCACGGCAACGCCGATGTTGCCGCTGCAACTGTTCACCGAGCGCGTGATGGTCGTCGGCTGCCTGGGCGGATTCACGATCGGCGCCATCATGATGAGCGTCACCGCCTTCCTTCCCACGTACATCCAGGCGGGAATGGGACGCAGCCCGATGGTCGCCGGACTGGTGCTGGGCGCGATGTCGATCATCTGGGCGTTTGCCAGCGTCGCCGCCGGGCGGCTGATGCTATGGACCACCTATCGCGTGGCCGGGATTGTCGGTGCGCTGGCACTGCTCGCCGGCTGTGCGATGCTGATCGCGATGACCCCGGGGGCGGGGCCGGTGTGGGCTGCGCTCGGCGCGTCGGCTGTCGGCATCGGCATGGGCTTCTGCAACACGACGTTCCTGGTGTCGGTGCAGGCGCACGTGCGATGGCGGCAACGCGGCGTGGCGACCTCGGCGGCCATGTCGATGCGGATGACGGGTCAGTCGCTGGGCGCGGCGGTGTCTGGGGCGATCCTCGATGTGGGGCTGGCGCGCCTCTCGGCGAGCTCACCCGATCCGGTCGATCGGCTGCTCAACCCGGTGACTCGCGCCGCGATGCCGGTTGCAGAGCTGGAACGGCTGGTCCAGGCCGTCGCCGGGTCGTTGCAGAACGTGTATCTGCTCTCGGCCGCACTCGCCCTGGCGACGCTGGCGCTGGCTCTCGGGCTGCCGGCGGCGCTCAGCCCGCGGCACCAGTCGGCACGAGAGTAGGGCTCGGGCGTCTGCTTCGAGCGGGGGCAGCCCGCGTGGCGTACGGGCAAGTTGTCGCTCTCCCTCCCTCACCCACCGTCCGACCTCCGGGTGGAGATCTGGCACCGGGTCGCTTCTATGATGTTTGATGACTGATGCAGTGAAGGAGATGCGGCATGCGCACGACTTTGGCGATCGGTGATGACGTGCTGATTGCCGCCAAGGCGATCGCCCAGCTCCAGCATCGGAGCATTGGGGAGGTCGTGTCCGACCTCGCTCGCCGCGCCCTGCATCGGCGGCAATCCTCGGTGATGCGCAATGGGATACCGCTGCTGCCACGTGGTGATGACGAGGCCGTCGTCACGCTCGAGACGGTCACCGGACTCTGCGACGAGCTGCCGTGACGTTTCTGCTCGACATCAATGTCGCTGGGATCATCGCCGCCGTCGCAACCGTTGGGCGTTTCGCAGGCCCCTCGCCCCGTAGCGTAGAAGAGAAGTGGTCTCGGCGCGCCGGGAAGGACACGAAACTGCAACAGAGAGTGGGGGTGACATCGTCCGTGAGGGCGGGATAAACCCGGCCGACGTGCCGGCGCCGAGCGCTCTGGCGTCGGACTGATCCACCAAACCGCAGCAGCGACGCGATGACGAGCATCACCTTCCCCGCCGCTGCCCTCGGGCGGCGCCTGCCGAACCTGTGGGACCTCGTCGCCATTCTGGCCGTCTTTGGCGGGCTGGTCGGCATCGCGCACGTAGCGAGCGGGACGCTGCTGAAGCTGACTGCGCCGCAGGCGGTCGCGGTCAGCCTCGATCCGGCGTACCTGCCGGGCTACGCGGTGCGCACCACGCTGCGCATGTTCGCCGCCCTGATCGCCTCGCTCGTGTTCACCTTCACCTATGGCACCGCGGCGGCCAAAAGCCGGCGCGCGTCGGTGGTGCTGGTGCCGGTGCTCGACGTCCTGCAATCGGTGCCGATCCTGGGCTTCCTGACGTTCACCGTCGTCTTCTTCATGAACCTGTTCCCCGGCCGCGTGATGGGGCTGGAGCTGGCCGCGATCTTTGCGATCTTCACGAGCCAGGCGTGGAACATGGCGTTCAGTATGTACCAGTCGCTGCGCACTGTGCCGGCCGACCTGACCGAGGCGGCGCTCAGTTTCCGGATGAGCGCCTGGCAGAAGTTCTGGCGGCTGGAAGTGCCGTTCGCGGTCCCCGGCCTGGTGTGGAACACGATGATGTCGATGTCGGGCGGCTGGTTCTTCGTCGTTGCGTCCGAGGCGATCAGCGTCGGCAACAACACGTGGAAGCTGCCGGGCATCGGCTCCTACGTGGCACTCGCGCTGGAGAAGAGCGATATCCGCGCGGTCGGCTACGCGATCTGTGCCATGCTGGTGGTGATCCTGCTGTACGACCAGCTCCTGTTCCGCCCACTGGTCGCCTGGTCCAGCAAGTTTCGCTTCGAGACGACGGCCGCCGCCACTGCGGAGGACCCATGGCTGCTCAAACTGCTGCGCCGCACGCGGTTGCTGCGCCTGGGCGGCGAGGCGATCAGCGACGCGCTGAGCCGGGCGGGTGGGCTCCGGCTGCCCTTGCTGCCGCAACGATCCGTGGCGCAACGCCGGCCATCCCGGATCGTCGATGTGCTGCTGGTGGTCGTACTGGCCATCGGCCTCGCCTTTGCCGCACGGCGCATTGTCGAATTCCTCTCGGGTCAGCTCACCTGGGCCGAGTTCGGGCACGTGGTCGTGCTGGGCTGCTACACACTGATCCGGGTGATGGTGCTGATGGCAGTGGCGAGCCTGATCTGGGTGCCGATCGGCGTCTGGTTGGGTCTGCGGCCGGTATGGGCGCGCCGCGCGCAGCCGATCGCGCAGTTCCTGGCCGCGTTCCCCGCCAACCTGCTGTTCCCGCCCTTTGTGCTGTTCATCGTGCGGTTCCATCTGAGCCCGGATATCTGGCTGACGCCGCTTATGGTGCTCGGCACCCAGTGGTATATTCTGTTCAATGTCGTTGCCGGCGCCGCCGCATTCCCCGGCGACTTGCAAGAGGCGGCGAAGGATTTCCACGTGCGCGGATGGCTGTGGTGGCGCAAGGTGATCCTGCCGGGGATTTTCGCTTATTATGTCACCGGCGCGATCACTGCATCCGGCGGATCGTGGAACGCCGCGATCGTCGCCGAAGTCGCGACATGGGGCAATACCACGCTCACCGCGCAGGGGATCGGCGCCTATATTGCCGACGCGACCAACAAGGGCAACATGGCGCAGGTGATGATCGGCGTCGTCGTGATGTCGGCGTTCGTGCTGACCTTTAATCGGTTGCTGTGGCGCCCGCTCTATGATTACTCCAGCCGTCACCTGACCCTCGGCTGAACCGGAGCCGTGCCATGGACGTCGCTGCCGAAGTGCAAGCCGCCAAGCCGACGCTGCTGGAGGTCCGAAACTGCCGGCAGGCGTATCATAAGGAAGCCAGCGCCGAGCTGGTGGTGCTGGACGATGTCAATATCGCCCTGCGCGAGGGTGAGATCGTTGCCCTGCTCGGCCGTTCCGGTTCCGGCAAATCGACCTTGCTCCGCATCGTTGCCGGACTGTTGCATCCGACCGCCGGGGACGTGCTGTGGCACGGCAGGGAGGTCAGCGGCCCGCCCGAGGGGGTGGCGATGGTGTTCCAGAGCTTCGCGTTGTTCCCCTGGCTCACGGTCGAGGAAAACGTCGAGCTCGGGCTGGAGGCGCGCGGCGTGCCCAAGCACGAGCGGGAGCGTCGCGCCGAGGAGGCGATCGACCTGATCGGCCTCGGTGGCTTCGAAAGCGCCTATCCCAAGGAGCTGTCGGGCGGTATGCGGCAACGGGTGGGCCTGGCGCGGGCGCTCGTCGTGCACCCCGATCTGCTGTTGATGGACGAACCGTTCAGCGCGCTCGACGTGCTGACCGCCGAGACGCTGCGCACCGACCTGATCGACCTGTGGTCCGAGGGCCGGCTGCCTTTGAAATCCGTGCTCATGGTGACGCACAACATCGAAGAGGCGGTGTTGATGGCGGACCGCATCCTGGTGTTCTCATCCAACCCGGGGCGGGTGGCTACCGAGGTGCCGGTGTTGTTCCCGCATCCGCGCAACCGGGTCGATCCGGCGTTCCGGCAGATGGTCGATGACATCTACGCGCTGATGACACGCCGGCCCATCCCGGGACCACGCGCAGCCGCGGCGCCCGCGGTCAGTCTGGCGACACCGCTGCACCGCGTCGGCACCAACATCATGTCCGGCCTGATGGAGACGCTGGCCGGCCCGCCCTATAACGGCCGTGCCGATCTGCCGGCCCTCGCGGCGTCGTTGCAGCTCGAGCTGGACGACCTGTTCCCGCTTGGCGAGACATTGCAGTTGCTGCGCTTCGCCGAGCTGGCGGAGGGCGACATCGTGCTGACCGAGGCCGGCCGGCGCTTCGTTGCGGCCGATACCGATACGCGCAAGCATATCTTCGGAGAAGCGCTGCTGGCGTACGTTCCGCTGGTGAAGTCCATCCGGCAGGTCCTCGACGAGCGCTGGAACCACCGCGCCTCGGCGGTACGCTTCCGCGACGAGCTGGAGGACCACATGTCGCCCGACTACGCGGAAGACACGCTGCGTGCGGCAATCGCCTGGGGCCGCTACGCCGAGCTGTTCAGCTACGATGAGGAGGCCGAGCAGTTCAGCCTGGAGGACGTCGAGTGAGGAGCGGGGAGGGGAGGGAGCCGGAGGCTGTTGCAGCCTGCTCTCGTTGCTGGTCTTCGGGCGAACAACTATAAACTTGCTAGAGATTTTCCTCTGATTGGTCCAGATCCACCTCTAGATATGTCTTGAACCAGTCGTTATATTTCGACGCGCTTGTGTTGATGACTTTTTGTTTTTTGTTCACCACCGTCAGGCGTTGGTTTTTCAGGTCGTTCAGCTCCTCTTGCAGCTTCCGCCGCTCTTGCGGGTTTATTTGCGCCTTGACTCGATCCTGGAGCTTGTCCTCGATCTTCTTGTTCGTCTCCTCGAACTGAACGATCTCTTGCTGGGTCCAGGGTCGCGTGCGCTCGTCCTTCAGGGCCTTGGTCGAGGTTTTTCCGCCGTCCTTCTTGACGGCAAACTTGCCGGAGATATCGCTGAGCGACTCACCGCCACGATTGGCAATCCGGATGCGGGAGACGACGCCGGATTCCGCCAGTTTTTCAATCGCTTCCGGCATCTTCTTGTAGGCATCGAGCTGCTTGCTCATCGGCACGTTGCGGGGCGGCAGCTCGTTATCCGGGTCGTTTTTATATTTGGTTTGCGCCTCCTCGAAGCGGTTGCGCACGCCCTGCCGGCTTTGCTCGAGCGGAACGGCCGCGACGTGCACTTCCACGTCGTAGCCCGCCTTCGCGGCGTGCTTGGCCGCCGCCACGGAAGCGCTCGCACCGCCACCCAGCGAGGTATCGAAGATGATGTTCAACTTGAGCTTGACCGCCTCCTCCCGCAGCTCCTGCGCCCATTTCGAGGCGTCGTAGTGCACGCGCCCCGCGGCATTGTCGGGATCCTCCTTGACCAGATCCAGGTAGCGCGGATGGTAGGTCCGCAACTCATCCGGATCGACGGTCAGCGCGTTGGCGAACTGCTTCTGCTTGGTGATCGCCTCGCGGACTTTGGTTTTGCCGGCACCCGGCTGGCCGCCAAGCATGAACATCTTCGGACGCAGCACGGGTTCAAGCCCCTTGAGCTTGTCTGGCTTGATCTCCTGTTTGAGGATCCCATTGTGCTGCGAGGATGAAAGATTATCCTTGCTGAAGAAGGACATGGCTTAAAGCTCATCCCGCTCGCGGATCAGCGTGGCGATCCTCTCCCGCAGGGCGGCTACCTGCGCCGCGTCGCCGGCGGCTTGGGCGGCATATAGCTTGCTCCGAGCAACCGCGATCCGACCGAGCAATATCTCCCGCTGGGATTCGATATCCTCGGCGGCGCTGATCGCCTGCAGGCGGGCCGCTTCGTCGGCGTACTTCGGCTCGGCGAGCGGCGCCGGCTCGTAGGCGTCTTCTTCGGGTTCGGGATTGGGTTCGTCCGACATCGCTGGCTCCCGCGATAATTG
>Ga0335075_10003507_pt1 | contig 24875 bp, 20 predicted proteins | sample Lox_Sample_24_FD_206723 | JGI IMG/M metagenome (GOLD analysis project Ga0335075, IMG submission 206723) | Soil microbial communities from Loxahatchee National Wildlife Refuge, Florida, United States - Lox_Sample_2.4 | ecosystem: Environmental > Terrestrial > Soil > Wetlands | place: USA...
GCTGCGTGTCGTCCTTGCCCGCCGCTTTGGCGACCTGGTGTTTGGCCGACGCTAACGCGTCGGCGCCGATGGTCCCCGTGGTGTCCGGCATGTCCGGCAGGGTCGGGTACTCCTCAAGCGGCAGCAGCATCAGCGTGAACGTCGCGCTGCCGCACTTGACGGTCGTCCTGGTGCCGTCGGTGGTGAGGTCGACCGGCCGGGCGGGCAGAGACCGCACGATCTCAGAGAGCAGCCTGCCAGAGACGAGCACGCTGCCCGGCTCGTCGGCCTGGACCGGGATCGTTGACTGGGCGGAGACCTCGTAGTCGAAGGTGGACAGGGTCAGCTCGCTGCCCGCCTGAAGGCGCATGCCGGCCAGCACGGGAGCCGTGGGGCGCGCCGGGAGCGCGCGGGCCGTCCATGCGACGGCCTCTGCGAGTGGGTCACGCTCAACTTGGAGCTTCACGGGATGCCTCCTGCCGGTGATGTTTGCGGGTTCCCCGCGACGGGGATGTCACTCCTCGCCGAGGCTGCTCTGCACAGCCCAGGCGCGAGCCTACTTGTTCTTGGGATTCATTGAGTTATAAGAACGTAGTAGTAATAGGGGCTGTGGATTCTGGGGAGAACGGCGTTTTCCCAGTTCGCGGCCCTTTTTTGTGCACAGGGGGTGTGCGCTCGGTGTGGACGGGCGCGGGGTGTGTGTGGATGCCACCGGAGTTTTCCCGGGTTGTCCACCGGTCATCCCCTGGTTTTCCACGGGTTCTCCACCGGTTTGTCCACATGAGTGGTCCACAGGTTCTGGATAACTCATGTGGACAACCTGTGAATTGATCTTGGCAACGATTTGCGGGTAATAGGCCATTGGATGCCGCCTTTATGTCCGCGCATTTTGGAATGGGCTAGTTCGCGCGGGCCTGCTGCTTGATGCGGTTCGTGAGCTCGGTGACCTGCGTGTAGATCGAGCGCCGCTCGGCCATCAGCGACCGGATCTTGCGGTCCGCGTTGATGACGGTGGTGTGGTCGCGGCCGCCGAACTGCTGCCCGATCTTCGGCAGGGACAGGTCGGTCAGCTCGCGGCACAGGTACATCGCGATATGCCGGGCGGTCACCAGGACGCGGGACCGACTCGTGCCGCACAGGTCCTCGATGGACAGCCCGAAGTACGCGGCGGTCTGGCCCATGATGGTCGCCGCGGTGATCTGCGGGCTGCCGCTCCCCTGGCTCTCCGGTATCAGGTCCTTGAGCACGATCTCCGCGAGGCTGATGTCGACGCCCTGGCGGTTGAGGCTGGCGAAGGCCGTGACCCTGATCAGCGCGCCCTCAAGCTCCCTGATGTTCGTTGAGATCCGGCTGGCGATGTACTCGAGCACGTCCGGAGGCGCGTTCAGGCCTTCCTGGATGGCCTTCTTCCTGAGGATGGCGATCCGGGTCTCCAGTTCCGGCGGCTGGACGTCGGTCAGCAGGCCCCACTCGAACCGGCTGCGGAGCCGGTCTTCCAGCGTGACGAGGCGCTTGGGCGCGCGGTCACTGGAGATGACGATTTGCTTGCTAGCGTTGTGCAGGGTGTTGAAGGTGTGGAAAAACTCCTCCTGCGTCCCTTCCTTGTTCTCCAGGAACTGGATGTCGTCGACGAGGAGAACGTCCACGTCCCGGTAGCGCCTGCGGAAGCCGTCCTGCTTGCCGTCGCGGATCATGTTGATGAACTCGTTGGTGAACTCCTCCGAGCTCACGTACCTGACCTTGAGGCCGTTGTAGAGAGTCTGGGCGTAGTGGCCGATGGCGTGCAGCAGGTGGGTCTTGCCAAGTCCCGAGTCGCCGTAGATGAACAGCGGGTTGTAGGCCTTGGCCGGGGCCTCGGCGACGGCGACCGCGGCGGCGTGCGCGAAGCGGTTGCTGCTGCCGATGACGAACGTCTCGAACGTGTACTTGGAGTTCAGCCTGGCCGAGGCGGGGCGGGGCGGCTGCTCCTGCTGGTGCCCCGGCTGGCCCGGGTGCCCCGACTGGCCTGGCTGGCCCGGCTGCTCTCGCGGGGCTTGCGGCTGGTACTGGTCTAGGTCCAGCGGCTCCTGCTGACTGGCCGGGGGCTGCTGTGGCGCCAGCGAATGAGGTGCCGTTGCAGGGTGCTGCGGTGTCAGGGGGTGCTGTGGAGTTAGAGGGTGCTGCGGCGCCAGTGCATGCTGCTCCGGTGGCATCTCCTGATACCCGGGAGGGTTGCGGTACTGCTGATAACCGGGATCCTGGTAGCCGTAACGCTGCGGCTGCTGGTAGTGCTGTGGCTGTGGATACTGCGGCATGGCCGGGGGCGTGCCCGGCATGCCCGGCTCTGGTTGCTGCGGCTGCGGCCCGCGCGACGGGGCCTCGTCCGGCAGGCCGCCGACGAGCGAGTCCATCACGGAAAGCGGCGAGCTTGGCGGTCCCTGCGGTGGTTCCGGCGGCGCGACCGGACTTGGATCGACCGTGACGGCGATCTGTATCGGGCGGCCGAGTTCTTTCGAGAGCGCGTGGATGACCAGCGGCCGGAGCTTGGTTTCCAGGTACTCCTTGACGAACGGGTTAGGAGTGGCGATCAGCGCGGTGTTCTCCACCAGGCCGAGCGGCCTGGTGAGTCGAAGCCAGGCGAGTTGGCTTGCCTGGAGTCCCATCCCGGCGAGCCCGTCAAGGGAACGTGTCCACACCTCCGCCAGATCAACGTCGCTCACCGATGGCTCCCCTCGCCTCGCACTCGTGCCCGGGCCGCGATAGGTTCTCCGCCGGAGATTGCTAGCGCAACTCGTTGTCCACAGGTTCGTCCACAGGTGTGTACGCAGGCTGCAGCGCGGTTTCCCCATCCCGTGGCGGCGGCCAGCCCCCCCGAGGGCGCCCTGCGGACTTGATTTTCCACAGCCTAAGTCGCCGGCGGTGGATACGTTGTGGAAATCGCTGTCTTTCACACCACGCGGCGGCCTGGTTTGACCTGTGCGTGGATCACCCGTACCGTTAACAGGCTGAGCCATGTCTGGCGTGCCCACGTCTCGAGTGCCGGTGCCCGACATGTCTGCCCTTGATTGAGGACAGTATTCCCCAACGACCTGGAGTTCCAGTGAGCAAGCGTACGTTCCAGCCGAACAACCGTCGGCGGGCCAAGGTCCACGGTTTCCGCGAGCGGATGCGTACCCGTGCTGGCCGCGCCGTCCTTGCCGCACGCCGCCGCAAGGGCCGTCAGCAGCTCGCAGTCTGAGCGTCGGCGGCCCGGAGGGGCTGACCCAGGATCGTGCTGCCGCAGCAATCGCGGATGAGGAGCCCGGAGGAGTTCAAGCGCACCATGCGCTCGGGCCGACGGGCCGGTGGCGCGACCCTGTCCGCTCACCTATTGCTGGCTACCGGTCCGGTACCCGAGGACGCCAAGCCGAAGGTAGGCTTTGTAGTTAGCCGTGCGGTTGGCTCGGCGGTGGTTCGCAACCGGGTAAAGCGACGGCTCCGGGAACTGATGCGCGGGCGGGTTGCCTCGCTTCCCGAGGGTTGCTTGCTCGTGTTGCGGGCACATCCGGCTGCCGCAGGCGTAGGCCAGGCGGAGCTAGCCGCCGATCTTGACCTGGTTCTCGGACGACTGCTGCGGCGGCAGGTTGGGGCGCGCCAGCAATGAGCACGGCAACACCCGGGGGGGCAGCTCCCAGGCACGGAGGGCTCCCGTCCCCCGTTCCCCCTGGCCCCCGTACCCCCCGGCTGCGCAGCCGATGGCAAAGGGCGCCGATTGTATCGACCGCGCAGGAGCCGGTGGATTCTACCGTGCCGACGTTGGCGGCACGGTTCCTCATCGTTCCCGTGATTGGTTACCGCCGCTTCATTAGCCCCCTCCTCCCCCCCGTCTGCCGGTTCTACCCGTCCTGCAGCGAGTACGCCCTTGAGGCACTTCGCACGCATGGGGCGGTACGGGGACTGTGGCTGGCCGTGCGCCGGCTTGCCCGTTGCCATCCCTTCAACGCTGGTGGATACGACCCCGTGCCTCCCCGGCCTCAAGGAGTTGTCCTGTGAGCATCCTCAACCCGCTCTTCGAAGCGGTCGCATGGGTGATGATGCAGATCCATGCAGGGCTCTCGCACCCGTTCGGTGCGTCGAGCGGCGTGACGTGGGCTCTGTCCATCATCATCCTCGTGGTGCTGATGCGGCTCATCATGGTTCCGCTGTTCATCAAGCAGCGGAACTCCATGCAGAAGATGCAGTCGCACATGCCGCAGCTCGCGGAACTCCGCAAGAAGTACAAGAACGACAAGCAGCGGCTCAACGAAGAGACGATGAAGTTCTACAAGGAGAACGGCATCAACCCGCTGGGCGGCTGTCTCCCGCTGCTCGCGCAGTTGCCGGTCTTCTGGTCGCTGTTCAACGTGCTCAAGGCCATCGCCGACTGGACGCCAGGGCACACCCCGTCCTACGGGCTCACGGTTCCCGTGGTGGAGAGCGCGCGCGAGGCGCGCATCTTCGGCATATCGCTCTATGACCAGTTCCTTCATCCGGCAGCCGGTGAGTCGGCCACCTCGCGGTGGCTCATCGTGGTGTTCGTGCTCATCAGCGCGGGCACGACGTTCCTGACCATGTGGCAGAGCAAGCGACGCGGCATGCTGAACCAGGGAGCGACACCTGACCCGGACCAGCCAGGCGCCGCCGCGGCGCAGGCGATGTCGAAGAACATGATGTACATCGCGCCGTTCTTCGCGCTGACTGGTCTGTACTGGCAGTTCGGCCTTGTCCTCTACTGGGTCACCACGAACATCTGGACGCTGGGGCAGCAGTACTTCCTGTTCCGTAACCTTCCAGTGGTGGGGAGCGCTACGGTAGGTGCGTCCGCGACGCAGGCGGCGTCCGGGGGTTCAGGGGCTGCGAAGAGCGCGTCTGGTGCTTCGGCCAAGACGGGATCCGCTGCCGCCAGGTCCGGAACCGCGGTTAAGACGACGAGTGGCGCTAAGACGGGCACCGCCGCCAAGACGGGTACCAAGTCGGCGGCGGACAGCAAGCCGACGAACTCCACCAAGCCGGCGAGCAAGAGCGGCACGTCCAACTCGGCCAGCGTGAAGGCACCGGCCGCGAAGGCGAACGTCAACGGCTCGGCGGCGGTCGGCGCCGCTCCGGCGAACGGCTCCGGGCTGCTGCGGAGGTTTGGCAAGAAGGAGGAGCCGCAGGACGAACCGGTCGCTCCGACGACCAAGGTCGTCCGGCAGCAGCCGGTCCGGCAGACACGCAGTAAGCGCGGCAACACGGGCAAGAGGTGAGCGGCTGTGGGGGATGGTCCCGGTGAGGGGTTCGGCACGATGGTAGATCAGGAGCAGGAACTGAGCAGCGTGGCCGACGGCGAGGACCTCGTCGAGGAAGTGGATGACGACCTGGACGACGTGGTCGATGACGAGGACGACGCCGAAGAGGACGAATCCGAAGAAGAAGACGACGATGACGATGACGACCTGAGCACTCTCGAAGAAGAGGGCGAGATCGCCGCCGACTACATCGAGGGCCTCCTCGACATCGCCGACCTTGACGGCGACATCGACATGGACGTGGAAGGCGACCGAGCGGTCGTGTCGGTCGTGGGCGCCACGCTTGACGAGCTCGTCGGCGATGACGGCGAGGTGCTTGAGGCGCTGCAGGAGCTGACTCGCCTGGCGGTACACCGCAGGACCGGTGCCCGCGCGCGGCTCATGCTCGACGTTGGCGGCTTCCGCGCCCGGCGCCGGACGGAACTCGCCGAGCTTGGCCGCACCGTGGCCGACGAAGTATCGCGGACCGGCGAGCCGAAGAAGCTGCGGGCCATGTCACCGTTCGAACGGAAGATCATCCACGATGCTGTCGCGCTCGCCGGGCTGCGAAGCGAGTCGGAGGGCGAGGAGCCGAACCGGCGCGTGGTGGTCTTCCCGGCTGGCTGAGGCGATCCACGGTGGCCGCGGAGGAGCCAGCCGAGAAACTACCCCCCGAGGCCGCCGCCGTTTTCCGCGGCGCGCTCGACCAGGCCCGCCGGTACGCGGAGCTGCTGGCCACCGACGGGGTCACGCGCGGCCTGCTCGGCCCGCGCGAGACGGGGCGCCTGTGGGACCGACACCTGCTCAACTGTGCGGTGGTAGCGGAGTTGCTGCCCGAGCGGGGCGTCCTCGTCGACATCGGCTCCGGGGCCGGATTGCCCGGCGTGGTGCTGGCGCTGCTGCGCCCGTCGCTTCGGGTCATCCTGCTTGAGCCGCTGCTGCGACGATCGGTCTTCCTTGAGGAGTGCGTCGCCGAAATCGGGCTGACCAATGCCACGGTCGTGCGGGCGCGGGCGGAGGAGAGGGCCGCCGCGCACATCAAGGCCGACATCGCCACCGCCCGGGCGGTCGCGCCGCTGGACCGGCTCGTCGGCTGGGCCGCGCCGCTGGTGCGCGCGGGCGGTGAGCTGCTCGCGATCAAGGGACAGTCCGCGGACGAGGAGATTGTGGCCGCGCGTCCCGTTCTTTCGCGACTTGGCGTGCGTAGTGCGGAGGTTCTGGAGGTCGGCCACGGTAGGGTCGTAAATGCGACCACGGTTGTCCGTGTCGTCATGGGAGGACACGGCCGAGAGGAGCGAGCAGGTGCTCAGCGCAGCCGGCGTGGGGTGGCCTGACGGGGGAACGGTTCTAATTCCAGGCGTGACCGGGCTGGGGTGGCCCGGGAAGCGGCTTGGACTTTCTCAATCCCCTGAGCAGGTCTCGAGAGGTACGTCGGTGAACGGTCAAGAGGATCTGTCGCTTCCTGGGTCGGACCGGGTGCGAAGCGCGCTGGCGGCGGCGGTTTCACGTGGAACACCGACTAGAGGAGAGCAAATGTCGTCGCCGCAACCGACGGGGTCGGACGCGCCAGTCGTCGTGCCGGACGCACCGATGGCTTCAGGAGACACGCCCATCGCGCGCCAGGCCGAGGCGGCCGTCGGGGTCCGCGATACGGCCAAGCGCGAAACATGGCCACGCCCGTCGCGGTGCCGGATCATGACCATCGCCAACCAGAAGGGTGGCGTTGGCAAGACGACGTCGGCGGTGAACCTGGCCGCGAGCCTGTCCCAGCACGGCAACCGGGTCCTCGTGGTGGACCTGGACCCCCAGGGGAACGCCTCGACCGCGCTCGATGTCGATCACCACGTCGGGATCGAGTCGGTTTACAACGCGCTCGTCGAGGAGCGCCCGCTCTCGGAGATCGTGGCCGAGGTCGAGGGCATGCCGGGGCTGTACTGCGTGCCCGCGACGATCGACCTGGCCGGCGCCGAGATCGAACTGGTACCGCTCGTCGCGCGCGAATCGCGGCTGACGCGTTCCATCGACCAGCTCGACATGACCAAGTTCGACTACGTGCTTATCGACTGCCCGCCGTCGCTCGGGCTGCTGACCGTCAACGCGCTCGTCGCGGCCGAAGAAGTGCTGATTCCGATTCAGTGTGAGTACTACGCGCTTGAGGGCCTGGAGCAGCTCTTGCGGACGGTCGAACTCGTGCGCGGACACCTCAACGCCAAGCTGCGGATCACCACGATCCTGCTGACGATGTACGACGGCCGGACGCGGCTCGCGAGCCAAGTCGCCGACGACGTTCGTTCCCACTTCGGTGATGTGGTCCTCCAGACGATCATCCCGCGCTCGGTCCGCGTGTCGGAGGCGCCGAGCTACGGCCAGTCCGTCATCACGTATGACCCGGCGTCCACGGGTGCGGTCGCGTATGCGGAAGCCGCACGCGAACTCGCCTATCGCGCCGTTGACATGTAGCCGCTCGGCTGCCTCCGGTACTTAGCTCAAGAGGCGCTTCCTCGGGGTGGCGTCCTCGGGGTCGCGGCTGATCGGGTCAGGCAACTGGCAGGGACATCCCTGATGTGGTGACTGGCTCTTCCCTGACAACCTGAGGGTCATGGGACGTTCTATTGAGGGCCGGTTCGCGCAAGCAGGCTCCGCGGTGAAGTCGGTCTTGTTCTGTGAGCCACGGGCCCTGCGCTGGATGCCCGGCGCGCTGCTGCTGATCGCGGCCGGGCTCAGCGCCTGGGTGCTTGAGCTCGGCGCCGCCCTCCAGGGGCAGGCCGAAGTCAGGAACTGGTCGTCCGTCTGGGTCGGGCTGGACATCATCGAGATCGTCGGCCTCGTGGTGACGGCCGTCCTGCTCCGCCGCCGGTCCGCCTACCTGTCGGCGGCCGCGGGTGCCACGGCGACGATGTTCGCGCTAGACGCCTGGTTCGACGTGCTGACGGCCGCCGCCGGGTCTGACTGGTACGAGTCCCTGGCGTCGGCGGTCTTCGCCGAGATTCCGATGACCGTAGTGCTCGTCGCGGTCGCGATCTGGTCGGCCAAACCCGCCCGCGCCGCGCGCTAGTCGGCCGGGCGCCTGGGCGGGGCCGCGTCGGGAGACATCGCCTTGACGATGCGCTCCAGGTCGTCGATCGTGGCGAACTCGACGGTGATCTTGCCCTTGTTCCGCCCCATCTCCACCTTCACGCGCGTCTCGAAAAGATCGGAGAGCCGGTCCGACAGATGGCGCAGGGCCGGGGCGACCGGCTTCGCGCCGACGGGCTTGCGCGCCTGCTTCTCCGGTTTGTCGTCGCCGAGCGCGACGATCTCCTCCACCGAGCGGACCGAGAGACCTTCGGCCACGATGCGCTGGGCGAGGCGCTCCTGGGCCTGCGGGTCGTCAAGGGAGAGGAGCGCGCGGGCGTGGCCCGCGCTCAGGACGCCAGCCGCGACGCGCTTCTGCACGCCCGGCGGGAGGTTTAGCAGCCTGAGCGTGTTGCTGATGTGCGGACGGGATCGGCCTACCTTCTGCGCGAGTTGCTCGTGCGTGGCGCCGAAGTCATCGAGGAGTTGCTGGTAGGCGGCCGCTTCTTCGAGCGGGTCGAGTTGTTGCCGGTGCAGGTTCTCCAGCAGCGCATCGCGCAGCATGTCGGTGTCCGGCGTCTCGCGGACGATCGCCGGGATGTACTCGAGGCCTGCCCGCTGGGACGCGCGCCAGCGGCGCTCGCCCATGACCAGCTCGTAGCTTCCTTCACCGAGCTTCCTGACGACGACCGGCTGCAAGAGGCCGACCTCGGTTATGGAGGCGGCCAGTTCCTCGAGTGCTTCCTCATCGAAGCTCTGGCGCGGCTGGCGCGGATTCGGCGTGATGGATCCGACCGCGAGTTCCTCGAAGTACGCACCGGCGACCTGGCGCAGTCCCGTATCCGGCGCGTCGAAGGCCGCGGCGGAAGCGTCGGCAGACGGCTCGGAGTGGATGATGTCCACGGGAACCGCTGAGCCGGCCATCGTGCCCGTGATCGTCGCGGTGCCGGTGCGAGGTGCCTCCGGGATCAGTGCCCCGAGCCCTTTGCCGAGACCTCGCCGTTGCTGCGCCACTGATTCTCCTATTTCCCGCGCGCTGTGTGCGTGCCTGGTGTGCGTGCCTGGTGCGCGTGCCTGCTGTGCCGAGAGGGCGGCGCAAGGACCATGTGAGGCCGTGGCCGCCTCCTTCAATTTAACGGCATCCGGCCGCCGGTTGTGCGGCTTCGGGAGGTGTGTTTCACGTGAAACGAAGACAGCCGGGGAGGTCCCCCCGGCTGTTTCACGTGAAACGGTGCGCGAACGGCGGCCGGTTCTTAGGCCCGCACCGCGCCCGCGGTGGCCGCGATGTCGCTCAGGAACGCGTCGACGTCGCTCTCCTGGGTGTCGAACGCGGTCATCCAGCGCACGACCGAAGCGGACTCGTCCCAGACGTGGAAGGTCCAGTCGCGCTGCAACTCGGCGATGTGGCGGGGGTCGAGGCGAGCGAACACCACGTCCGACTGAACCGGGTAGGCGAGGTCGACGCCGGGGATCGACCCGAGACCCGACGCGAGCCGCGCGGCCATCGCGTTCGCGTGGGCGGCGTTCGCGAGCCAGAGGTCATCGGCAAGCAGGGCGTTGAACTGGGCACCGAGAAAGCGCATCTTCGAGGAAAGCTGCCCGTGCTGCTTGCGGAGATAGCGGGCGTTAGCGCCGTCCTCGGCCCGCATCACGATGACCGCCTCGGCGCCCATCGCGCCGTTCTTCGTCGCGCCGAAGCTGAGCACGTCCGCATTGGCGGCCAAGTCGGCCAGCGTGCACCCGAGGTAAGCGGCGGCGTTGGCGAGGCGCGCTCCATCCAGGAACACCCGCAGACGGTGGGCCGTGCAAAAGCTCTTGATCGCACGCAGTTCTTCCAGCGAGTAGCAGGTGCCAAACTCCGTCGACTGAGTGACGGCAACGACGCCCGGCTGCGCGAAGTGCTCGTCGCCCCGCCCCGCGAGCCGGGTGGCGATGAGGTCAGGGGTGAGCTTACCGTCCGGTGCGGGCACGGTGAGGAGCTTTGTCCCGACGACTCGCTCGGCGGCACCGCACTCGTCGGTGTTGATGTGCGCGGACTCCGCGCAGATGACCGCCTCGTGCCTGGCGAGCAGGAGATCCAGCCCGAGAACGTTCGCGCCACTGCCGTTGAGGACCAGGTAGACCTCGCCCTGAGCGCCAGCCAGGCGGCGGATGTCGCCCACGGCCTTCTCCGTCCACGGGTCGCCACCGTAGGGAATGGCGTCCCCGGTGTTCGCCTCGACGATGGCGCGCATGACCGCGGGATGCGTACCCGCATGGTTGTCGCTGCCAAAGCTCTTCCGTGGTGCCCCGGTCATCGGGTCCTCCAAGTAAATATTTCTAGATCATGGGTCACAGCATTCCCTGCCGTCGGCGGGGTACCATGCCAAAATAGTGGCTACTTCACGCTGACCTGATCGGGGAACACAACGGGATGTCACGCCGACTTGTCAACATCACGCTAGATAATCTCGGCGACCTTCCGCCGAGTTGCCGTTCTTGCGTTTTCTGGGAACTTGATCCGATCAGCAAGGCCCGCGCCGAGGCATCGGATCCTGGGCTGGAAAAGGAATCTTGGATCTCCTCGGTGCTCCTCGAATGGGGTAGTTGCGGAAAGCTGCTCTACGTCGACGGCGTGCCCGCCGCTTATGTACTTTTCGCTCCCCCACAATACGTGCCCCGGTCGGTCGCCTTTCCCACGAGTCCCGTCAGTGCGGACGCCGTACTCCTGATGACCGCCCGGGTCCTCAGCGAGTTCTCCGGCGGCGGCCTTGGCCGCATGCTCATTCAGGGGATGGCGAAGGACCTTACCCGGCGCGGCGTGCGGGCGATCGAGGCCTTCGGTGACAAGCAGTGGACCGCGCCCGCCTGCGTGCTGCCGGTTGACTACCTGCTCGCGGTCGGCTTCAAGACGGTCCGGCCGCACCACCGTCACCCGCGGCTGCGCATGGAACTGCGGTCAACGCTCAGTTGGCGCGAAGACGTGGAGGTCGCGCTTGAGCGCCTCCTCGGTTCCATGACGCCGGAGCGGGTCCTGCGCCCGGCCCCGGCCCCGGCGGTGGTGAGCGGCCTGGCGCGGTTACTGCGTCGCGACCGCGACGCAGCGGCCGAACTCGGCCAGTGCCTCCTCGCTCCCCTCGACGGTCACCCGGCTGGGCTCGCCCGGAGTCTCCCGGTTCCATGACCAGCGGAGCACGTCGGTCGGTGTGCCGCTGACGGTGACATCGGGGACCGGCTCATCGGTGAGCTTCTCGCCTGGCCCCCCTTCGACCGTGAAGTGGCCGGGAGAGGTCCTGACGAGCCAGCCTACGCTCGGGGTGTCGGCCGTGGCCGTGGTCTCGATCTTGTAGATCCGGCCGGGCGAGCTACCCAGGGCCTCGGTGAAGTAGTCGCCCCACTCCTCCACGCCGTAAGCGACGAACACCCGGAGAAGCTCGTCGATGCCGTCCAGGGCGAGGTCATCGGGAACCAGTGCGATGGCGGCACCCGCGCCAAGCTCGGCGTCGATCCGGTGAATCACGCTCTCCTGAGCCATCCGCCTGAACCAGAACCCGACCGTCCGGTCCGGCGGGTACCAGGTCCCGCCGGGCGCGCCCGGATCCCGCGTAGCGAGCTCGGCGATGAGTTCCCCGTAGGCCCGGTCGAGCAGCGCCACTGGCTCCTCTTCATCCCGAACCCCGGCGGGAGGCCACTCCGTTTCTTCCTCGCCCTCGGACCGAATGCACTCGGCCTTATGCAAGTACACCTGCCCGACGTGTCGCGTCAGATCGGCGACGGTCCAGTCAGGACAGGTAGGCACGACCGCGCCAAGGCGCCCAGGCACAACTTCCCGCATCCGCCGGTAGTCCGCCTCAAGGCAAGCAAGAAACCGCGAGTTCTCCATAATCGACAGTCAACCACAAACAACGATTAATAGCACAGGAGTTCTCGGGCCTAGTTACTATACGCGTTTAGGCTATTTCCTCGCCTCACCGCAACCCGGTTACAAGATGAAAGACAGAACAGGCTCAGATGAACTCAGCCAGGTCCTTGAGCAAGGCGGCCTTGGGCTTAGCCCCCTTGATCTGCTTCACAACCTCACCGTTCTGGAACACATTCAGCGTCGGGATCGCGAGGATCTGGTACCTCTGCGCCACCGCCGGGTTGTCGTCGACGTTGAGCTTGACGACGTCGATCTTGTCAGCGTACTCGGTCGCGATCTCCTCGAGGACCGGGGCGATCATCCGGCACGGGCCACACCACTCGGCCCAGTAGTCCACGATGACCGGCTTGCTGCTCTTGAGGACTTCCGCCTCGAAGGTCGCGTCGGTGACGGCCTTGGTCGTACCCATGGTGCTGACACCCTCCCTGTTAGAACTGTGGATTGTTACGCGCGCGCGGGCTCGTGCTCGTGTTCGTGCTCGTGCTCCGCCAGCCACCGCTCCGCGTCGATCGCGGCCGAACAGCCGGTGCCCGCCGCGGTGATGGCCTGCCGGTATACGTGGTCGACGACGTCGCCGCAGGCGAAGACACCCTCGATCGCGGTCCTGGTGGTCCGGCCCTCGACCTCGAGATACCCCTCCGGGTTGATCGGAAGCTGGCCGGCGAACAGCTCGCTCCGCGGCAGGTGGCCGATCGCGATGAACACGCCGCCGACCGGGAGGACGGTCTCTTCACCGCTGTGCACGTTGCGCACCCGCAGCCCGGAGATCTTCCCCTCGCCTTCCATGGAGACGACCTCACTGTCCCACTGGAACTTGATCTTCGGGTTGGCGAAGGCCCGCTCTTGCATGATCTTGGACGCACGCAGTGTGTCGCGGCGGTGCACGAGGGTCACGGTCTTGCCAAACCGGGTGAGGAACAGCGCCTCCTCAAGGGCGGAGTCGCCGCCCCCGATCACCGCGATGTCCTGCTCGCGGAAGAAAAACCCGTCACAGGTGGCGCACCAGGACACTCCGTGCCCGGACAGCTCCTTCTCGCCCGCGACGCCGAGCTCCTTGTACTTGGACCCGGTCGCGATGATCACGGCCCTGGCCAGGTAGGTGTCCGTCTCGGTCTTGACGAGCTTCGGCGAGGCGGTCAGGTCCACCTCGACGACATCGTCGGAAACCAGTTCGGCGCCGAACCGCTCCGCCTGCTTGCGCAGTGAGTCCATCAGTTCCGGGCCCATGATCCCGTCAGGGAAGCCGGGAAAGTTCTCCACGTCGGTGGTCTGCATCAGCGCACCGCCCGCGGTCACCGACCCCTCGAAGACAAGCGGGGCAAGCTTGGCCCTAGCCGTGTAAATGGCCGCGGTATAACCCGCCGGGCCAGAACCAACGATGATGACGTCACGTACGTCGGTCACTACAGGCGCCTCCTCAAGAACGAACCTCTTTATCCTGCGGTACCTCGGCGATCCAGCCAACCGACCAGGTCAGGATCAAGAGGCTCGCCGCTACTGCTCAACCGATACTAGGGCGCGGAGATTCCCGGGTAAGCCGGCCAGCGCCACAGACACGACTAGTTCTGTTTTGGTCGCCGTACAGCCGAGTCCCACCACCCACACGCGAGTCGAACTGGCAATGACGTACGCCGGCTCACCCTGGTAGGTGGCCCGGTCAACCAGCCTGGGCAGCGCGCCGTCGGTCACCGCGAGCACGCACCCGCGCAGCGTCGCTCCCGGCGCGGTGCCGGCGGACGTGGCCGGGGTGCTTCTGGCGCGCACTTGCTGCGCGAGCGTGGCCCGCTGGTACCTGGTGCCGCTGGCGGTCACCACGAAGGACGCGGGGCCCGCGTAGGCCGACGCCGCGGGCGCGGGCGCGGCACCCAAGAACCCGCTGGAACTCGATCCGGCCGCGCTCGACGCCGCCGAACTCGATGCTGACCCATAGTTTGGTCCCTGTGCCGTGCCGGCGGAAGAGGCGGAGGAATACGTCGGCGTGCTGCCGCGCGAAATCACCAGCCCCAGGGCCACGACCAGGCAGACAACCAGCGCGCCAATCCCCGTAGCGGGCCGCCGCAGGAATTCTCCGTACCGCCTGCGCCTGTCGCCGCCCCGGTGCCGCCTGACCCGCGCCCGCTTCGGTGCGGGTCCGAGCGGCCGGAAGTCGGCGGCCTCCGTCGCGAGCGCCGCGCTTATCCGCGCCTCCACGGCCTCCGGCATAGCGGGCATGGGGGCAGCGGCCAGGAACGCGGCGACCTCGGACAGCCGCGCCTCGGCCGCTCCGGCAAGTACCGTCGCGTCCAGTTGCTCGGCCTCCTGGGAGAGTTCCTCCTCCGAGTCTTCCCACTCCGGGGGCCAGTGCCCGCTCATGCGCCTCCTCCCTGCTCAGATGGGACGCCGTCGGAGACCGGCCGGTTCCCTCCGGCCGGATAATCACCGCGCAGATGCGAAAGGTAGGGCAGTAGCCTCGCCCGGCCACGCGCGCAGCGGCTCTTCACCGTGCCCTCGGAGACGCCTAGGACCGCCGACGCATCGGCGACGGAGTAGCCGAGCATGTCCACAAGGACGAGCGCCGCCCGTTGCGGCGGCGGGAGGGTGCGCATCGCCGCGTCGACGTCCAGCCGTGAGTCCGTGGTCGCAGCGCTGTCCACGCCCTGCCGCGGCTCCGGGACCGGCAGGTCATCAGGATTGCCCGACCAGCCGACGGACCTCGCAGACCTACGGCGCAGCAGGTCGAGCGACGCGTTCACGACGATCCGGTGCAGCCAGGTCGTCACGGCGGACTCGCCACGGAAATCCCCGGCACGGCGGAAGGCCGAGATCATGGCCTCCTGAAGCGCGTCCGCCGCGTCGTCAGGGTCACAGGTGATGCGCAGCGCCACGGCCCAGAGCCGGTCCTTATGCCGCCGGAACAGCCGACCGAACGCGTCAGCGTCGCCGTCGGCGTGCCCCCTGAGCAGGGAGGCGTCTGATGGCTCGCCGGGAGCCAGGCCCGACATCCCGCGGCCCCGGCGCCGTCAGGAGCTTCCTGAGACGACGCTGCCGCGCACCACTACGTTGTAGACCTGGCCCTCGTAGTACGTGTTGCTGGCCGACTGACCCGGGGGAGTCTTCGCCAGCTTCGGCAGGCTCGTCAGCCAGATCAGCACGTATCGGCCGGTGGCCTGGCTGCTGACGTCGAACTTGTGGTCGCCCGTGGAGGCAACCGACGGCGAGACGAGCGTGAAGTCGCTTAGTGCCGACTTCGACATCGCGGGGTTGTTGCCCAGGTAAATCGACGCCGTGGTCGGGCCACCGGTCGAGCTGAAAAGCACCTCGACCTGGCTGAGCCGCACTTCCCGGCCCATGTCGATGAGCAGCCCGGTCCCCGGCTTCAGCCCGCCGAAGTTCGGGCGGTTGAAGTAGTAGGACGTCGACCAGGCCGTCGAGAGGCTGTTGTCGATGGCCTCCGGCGCGGTCGTCTGATTCTCGGTGTTGCCCGGTGGTGTCCCGTAGATGTTGAAGGTGCTGTCGGAGACGGGCTTGAGCACCGTGCCGCCCGCCGCCGCGGACGCCGACGTGGTCGGCTGCCCGCCGCCACCGCTAGCCGTCGACCCCGGTGACTTACGGAAGCCGACGGCCCACACGAGCACGGCGACCACGACGAGCACGAGCACGACGACGGCCGCCATCATGCCCCGGCTGACGCCGCGCTTCTGCCTCTGGTAGCCGGCGGCCGAGTACTGCGCCCCGGTGTACTGCGCCCCGGCGTACCCCGTCGTGGGGTACTGGTTGGACGGCGGCTGATACGGAGCGGTGCCGCTTGGCCCGGGCACCGCCCACGAGTCCGGGTTGTTCGGATCAGGACCGTACCCGGCACCGTAGCCGTCATAGCCGCCCCGCACTTGGTAGCCGGGCGGTGCCGGGGGAGCAGGTTCGGGAAGCGGTGCGGGCGGTGCCACCGCGGCAAGCGCGTCGGCGAACTCGGCGGGCGACTGGATCGGCGCTCCGTGCCTGGTCGGGCGCTGCAAGAGAGCCCGGATAATCACGCTGTCGATGGTGGAGGAAACGTCGGCCGACACCTGACGCGGCGTGCAGACCACGCCGTCGGAGACGGGCGCCGCGGGCAGCCGCGTCGGCTCCTCGCCCGGCCAGTAGCCGGTCAGCGCCGCGTAAAGCAGTCCGGCGAGTGCGATTGTGTCCGCGATGGCCGGGTCGTTGGCGGCCGCGCCGGTCAGGCCGTCGCCCGCCAGCGCGGCCTCAATGCCCAATCCGGTGATCTTGATACCGCTACCGCGGGTCCAGCGCAGCGTGTCCGGCGTCAGCCGCAGGTGCGCCTGCCCCAGCGCGTGCGCGCCCGCGACCGCACGGGACGCGTCGGAGATCAGGGAGCACGCGCGGGCCGTGTCGAGCGGTCCGTTGGCGTCGAGGATCTCGGTGAGCGATTCCCCGCCCACCCACTCGAGCACGATGTACGCCTGGCCGCCGCTGTCTTCGACGTCGAAGACCTGCGCCATCCGCGGGTCCGTCAGCCTGCTTGCCGCCCGGGCGGCGGTCACGACTTGCGGGATTCGTGGGAAACCTGGCGCGAACGTCAGGATGGAGACGGGGCGCGCGAGCGTCTCGTCGATGGCCTTCCACAAGGTCCAGCCATTGCCGGTGACCATCTGGTCCACGAGCCGGTATCGTCCGGCGAGCCGTGTTCCTGGTTCAGAGGTGTACGTGCTCATACGTCAGCGTCAAGAGCGGGGCCGGCTCTCGGCCTCCTTCCAGCCCCGAAAATCCCACGATCACCGTCCCATGCTAGTGTCTGCGTCTCGCCGAGATCCGGCGACCGACGCAAGGCACCCGACAGGCCGCCTTACCGTTATATGCGAATACAGCCAATGTCGCACACCCGGACACGCCATGTATCGGCGAGTCTTGCTCGCGTGCGGAGAAGTTCGGCAAGACGTCATCGGCTAGTCATCCTTGATCGAGTCACGCGGGGCTCACCTGAATCGGCCCATGAGAGACCGCATCAGCGTACGGAATTCCTCGATGCCGAGCAGTCGCGAGCAGAAGGCGTAAAGCAGCACGGCGCCGCCGCCGCCGATGACCGTGGCGACAAACCCGTAAAGCGGACCCTGGTGCATGAACGACCCCACGGCCGCCATGACCACGAGGGCGAAGAGCAGGCCAGGCACCGTGGCGATGAACATCCGCACCAGGGACCTGGTGATCCGCCAGCCGTCGAGCGAGCCGACCCGGCGCAGCAGCAGCGGCCAGGCCAGGATCGCGCCGGACACGCTCACCAGGTCGTAGGCGAAGGCCAGGCCGATCACGGTCCTGGTGGGCGGCAGCACCTGCAACGCGACCAGGTAGCCGATCACGCCGACGATCAGCATGACCATGCCGAGGATCGCCGGGGTCTTGTTCTCACGGAACGAGTAGAACACCCGCAGCTGTAGCTGGGTGAACATGAACGGCACGAGCCCGACCGAGAACGCGCCGAACACCTCGCCGATGTATCGCGCCTGGTCCGTCGTGGTGTGTCCGTGTGCGAACAGGAACTCGGCAAGCGGCGCGCCCAGCACCCCGAGGAAGACCGCCGCGGGCACCACGATGACCGACGCGATCCGCACGCCCTTGGAGAAGTCGTCGCGCACCAGCGAGTACCGGCGGTCGGTCGCGTGCCCGCTCATTCTGGGCAGCAGCGCACTAATGACCGAGATGCCGACGATCGCGTAGGGCAACTGGAACAGCTGATAGGCGTAGGAATAGGCGGCGAAGCCGACGCCGTTGACGGCGGGATGCAACCGCGCGGCTGAGGCCGAGGCCGAGTTCGCCACCCGCTGCGCGACCAGGTTCCCGAGCCACTGGGTGGCCACGTAACCGAACATCCAGCCCGACATCCGGCCGATCTCGCTGATCTCCGAGCGGCGGAAGTTAAAGGTCAGCCGCATGCTGAACCCGGCCCGCCACATGATGGGGAAGAGACAGACCGACTGGATAACGATGCCGAGCGTGGTGCCGATCCCCAGCAGGTTGAGACCCCAGCCGGAGACGGTATCGGCCGAAGTGCTGTGGTCGGTCGCGAAGTACAGCAGTGCGACGAAGATCACCACGACGTTGTTGATGACCGGCGTCCACATGTTGGGCCCGAACCGGCCGCGCACGTTGAGCACCGCGCCAAGCAGCGAGTCCATCCCGTAGAAGAAGATCTGCGGTATGAAGAAGTAGGCGAACTCCACCATGACCTGGTGCTCGCGCGGATCCTTGAGGTTGCCGCCGTACAGGTCGACGATTGGCCCGGCGAGCACCGTGGCCACGAGGGTGATGAGCAGCAGCGAGACCACGCCGAGCGAGTAGATGCGCTGCGCGTACCCCTCGCCACGGTCCGGGTCGTTCTTCGCCGCCCGGACCAGCATCGGGACCACGACCGAGGTGAAGATGCCGCCGAGCATCAGGTAATAGACGGTGTTCGGCAGCGTGTTGGAGTTGGTATATGCCTCGGCAAGCGTGCCCTGGCCCAGGGCGATCACGAGCACCAGCGTGCGCAGGAACCCGGTGCCACGGGAGGCGACCGTGCCGAGCGCCATCACCTTGCTCGACCGGGCCAGGTTGGGCGAGGTGTCTTCCGCGGCCCGCTGCGGGCCGGTCGTCCGGACCCCGCTGGCGTCCGGCTCAAGGACCCTGGTCCGGTTGTCCTGAAGGTCGGGTGGCGCGTCGCGGTCGGTCGGCACGAACCGCGGCGCCGGCCGCGGCGGCGCCTCGGGGTAGTCGAACGGCTGGAAGGAAGGCTGCGGGTAGCCGGCGGGCACCGGCGGCAGGAACGCGGTCGGCATCGGGGCGGGGCGCGCCCGGTCCCCGGGCGGTATGTACCCCTCGCGCGGCGTGAACGTGGGGCGCGGCTGCCCGTCCCTGCCTCGCCCGTGCTTCGGCCCCTGTCGTTCTTCTCCGCCGGGCGGATGCGGGGTAAACGAGGGCCCGTGGGACGGCGCCCGCGGCGTCGGCGGCGGAGGCGGGTACGGGTCATAGCCGGACGACGCCTGCTGCGGACCGGAGGACGCCGGCGGGGGCGGTGGCACCTGGCGCGGCGGCGGCCCGTGGTACGTTGGCGGCTCGTGCGAGGGCTGCGGCCCCGACTGGCGCGGCGTGAACCGGGGCTGGCCGGACCCCTGCGGCTCGTCGTCTTCTGGATATGGGGGGCCGGGGGGCATCGTCGGCCTTGTCATCCGGTGCCTCCACCCTCTGCCGTCTCCTCAGCACTGCCGGCGTTCTTGCCGGCCGCGAGCCGCTTGCGGCGCAATCGGTAGGCCGACGTCAGCACGAGGATACCGAGCGCACCACCGATGATGATAAGCAGCAACCGTCCGAATCGCGTCACCTCGACGCTCAGCGACTGTGTTGTCCAGGTCAGCGGCGATCCGTCTTGCGTCACCAACTGTAGCTGCACCGTGGTCGTTCCGATCGTGCTTGAGTGCACCGACATCCGGACAGTGCTCGTCTGATCCGCCCGTACGGTGAGAATGCCGTCGGAGTTCACGTGCAGTTGGCTTCCCGGCTGCGTGGTGGCCATCACCTGGACCTGGATGGGCCAGTTAAGCCCGTTCCTGACCGATACCGGAGTCGTCCCGGACTGCCCCGCCAGCAGGATCTTGTTGCTGGCGATCATCTGCACCTTGTTCTCTGAGTCGGTCAGGTAGCTGGCCAGCAGGCCCTTGGCCAGAAACCCGCCGTACGAGCCGTCCCCGCGCCAGGCCGACGACTCCAGGGTGGCGACCGCCCCGTCCAGTTGGTTGACCTCGCGGGCGGGCGGCTGGAAAAGGAGGTTCCTGAACAAGGAGGCGCTCGCCTGGACCTGGGCGACGCTGTCGAGGTAGGCACCGCTGAGTTCGGCGCCGTTCACCTGCTTCGACGGGAGATTCGTGGCCGTGGACAGCTGTGACGCCTCCGTGGCGAGCGCGGACAGCCCGGTGGGGTGCAACCAAGGCGCTTGGCCGGCGCCCGAGGTGATCCTGAGCAGCGCGTTGGCCACGGCCAGGGTCGGGTGCCAGTCCGTGGGCGGTTCGATCACGAGGGAGCGCGACGTCCCGGGCAGCTCGGCGGCGATCATCGCGGTCTGCGCCAGGAAGTCCTGGGTCAGGGCGAACTGGCTCGCCTGGGTCCCTGCCTTCGATGCGGTACCGAGGAGTTGGGTGATCCGTGAATTGGCGAACAGCACCGACATGCTGGTGCCGACGTCGTTGACGGTCTTGGCGAGCGCGTCCTCGCCCACCGACGAGGAGGATTGCAGTTCGTCGCTCAGCACCACGGTGTTGACGCCGCCTTCTTGGGCGAGGCTGGTCAGCACCCCGGCATCGGCGAGGCCGTCGGCCGGCGATGCTGCCTTAAGCACCGTTCCATCACCGGTGCCGGTGCCCGTTGTCCCGAACGTGTTCGGCAGTATCTGGCCCGCCACCGTTTCTCCAAGCCGGTAGGCGGACTGGATGTTGGCGTTGAGGCCGGCATGACTGAGCGCGGCCACGTCCACGTTGGCGTAGGGGCTCAGGAAGGCCGGCTCGCCCGCGGTTGACGTCTTCAGCTCGGATAGCCAGCTCTGGGCCGCCTTGCTTGGCTGCTCGGAGACCCGTTCCGAGCAGACCGCGTTGCCTTGCGTGAAGTAGTGGCGCGTCATCACGGACACGTCCGAGAGCAGGGCCGGGTCGATGTCCCAGGTGAGCTGGTCGGTCTTGGCCCATACGGCACCCGCGTCGAGCAGGGCGGAGAGACGGCCGCCGGAAGCGACCGAGCCGGCCAGTTCATTTGTCCTGAGCGTTTGGGAGCATGCGCCCTGCTGCGGCGTGTCGATCAGTGGCCACACCCAGGCCACCTGGAGGCCCGCCGGCTGGCCGCTGCCGCTGCCGCCGGGCCAGTACGGCAGGAACGTGCGGGCGTTCGCCGTGGCGCCGATACCCGCGTCGCTGACCTGTACCTGGAGGGGGAAGACGGCGAACTGGTCGTAGAAGGCAGCGGCCTGGAACGATACGGTCCACCGCACGGTCGCGCCGTTCGGCACCGTGGGGGTGACCTGGTCCGGCGTCCCGGCCTCCTGCAGCGGGAGCGGGGAGGTGCCGGTCGAGGTGCCGTCGGTGAACTCCGCCATCTGGTCCGAGTCAAGGAACCAGGAGGTGCTCGTCATGGCCTGCACGGTGATCCCGCTGAGCGCCGACCCGCTGTGGTTGGCGAGCGTCCCGCTCACCTCGACCGTGGACGTGGGGCCCGCCGTCGAGGGCGACAACCCGGTGATCGAGATGGCAAGCGGTTGCTGTTGAATCGAGCCGGCGGAAGCCTGCGCTCCCGTGGCCCCCGCGAGCAGCGGAACGAAAGCGGCGAGGACGGCAGCGATCAACGCGCCGAGGGCGCGGACGACGGAGCGCACGGTTTGCATGCTATTGCCTGCCCGATACGATCGCGCTCTTCATCGGACAGGCCCTCGGGGGGTACGGGAGACTGTCCCCCCGGGTGGCAACAGCCGTTCGCTACAAGGGGTTGGGGTAGATACCCTGAATGCCCGTGTCAGAATCCACCTCCGTCGCCCAGAAGGGTACCTTGAGCGCCGACCAGAGAAAGGCCGCCGCGGCGTTGCTGCGGGCCCACACGCCGCCCGTCGTGGCCGAACTCGGCGACCTTTTCGCCGCGGCGGGGCACGAACTCGCGCTCGTCGGCGGGCCGGTGCGCGACGTGTTCCTCGGCGGCCGCCCGAAGGACCTCGACCTCACCACGGATGCCGTGCCCGAGCGGGTCCTCGCGATCACGCGCGGGTGGGCCGACAAGACCTGGACGGTGGGGATCGAGTTCGGCACGGTTGGCCTGCGCAAGCGGGACGAGATCTTCGAGATCACGACCTACCGGAGCGAGGCGTACGACCGCTCTTCGCGCAAGCCCGAGGTGAAGTATGGCACGTCGCTCATCGCGGACCTGGAGCGCAGGGACTTCACCATCAACGCGATGGCGGCGCGGCTGCCTTCGTATGAGCTCGTTGACCCGTTCGGCGGCCTTGAGTCGCTGCGGGAGAAGGTAATAAGGACACCGGGACGGCCGGAGGACTCCTTCTCCGATGACCCACTGCGCATCCTGCGGGCGGCGCGGTTCGCCGCCAGGCTCGGGTTCGTGGTGGCCGGCGAGGTGCAGGCGGCGATGCGGGGCATGGCATCGCGGCTGTCGATCGTCTCGGCCGAGCGGATCACCGACGAGCTCACCAAGCTGATGCTGACCCCGGCGCCCGAGGCGGGGCTCGACCTGCTCGTGGGGACCGGCGTGGCCGAGGTGGTCCTGCCCGAGTTGCCCAGGCTGCGGATGGAAGTCGACGAGCACCACCGGCACAAGGACGTCTACACGCACTCGCTGATCGTGCTGCGCCAGGCGATCGACCTGGAGCCTAGGTACGACCTCGGCCCCGACCTGGTGCTGCGGCTGGCCGCGATCTTGCACGACATCGGCAAGCCACACACCAGGACGCTGCTGCCCGGCGGCAAGGTGGCCTTCCACCACCACGAGGTCGTCGGGGCCAAGATGGCCCGCAAGCGGCTGACCGAGCTCAGGTTTCCCAAGGAGGTCGTCGCCGACGTGGCCAAGCTGGTGGAGCTGCACCTGCGGTTCCACGGCTACGGGGACGGGGAGTGGACCGACTCGGCGGTGCGCAGGTACGTGCGGGACGCCGGTCACCTGCTGACCCGGTTGCACGCGCTGACCCGCGCCGACTGCACCACGCGGAACGCCAGGAAGGCCGCGCGCCTGGCGGCGACCTACGACGCGCTTGAGGCGCGCATCGCGGTGCTGCGCGAGCAGGAGGAACTCGACAAGATCAGGCCGGAGCTCGACGGCGAGCAGATCATGCGGATCCTCGGGCTCAGGCCGGGGCCGCTGGTCGGCAAGGCGTGGAACTTCCTGCTTGAGCTGCGGCTGTCCGAGGGCGTGATCGGTGCCGAGCGGGCTACCGCTGAGCTGCTTGCGTGGGCCGAGCGGGAGGGACTTGAGGTTCCGCCCGCCGGCTCCTGATGGTGAGCGCGGCGTATACCGCGCTCGCGGCGACGTAGCACGCGCCGATGACGAAGATGACGGGGTAGGACTTGCCCGTCTCTGGCAGGAACGGGATCGCGATGGCCGGGCCGGCGACGTAGGCGACGTTGTACAACATGTCGTACAGCGCGAAGACCCGGCCCATGAAGGCGTCGTCCACCGTCTCCTGGACGGTCGTGTCCACGCAGATCTTCACGCACTGCGCGGACAGGCCGAGGGCGAAGCCGACGACCAGGTAGGTGTACTTGTCGAACGTGGGCCCGAGGACGATCGTCACCACGCCGCCGATGAGCAGCCAGACGGCGATCCACTGGTCCTTGGTGAGCCGCTTGACGCCCTGCGGCGTCACCACGGCGGCGAGCCCGAAGCCGATCGCCGACGTGATCACCAGCAGCGTCACGCTGCCGAGGGCCTTGTTACCGTTGCCGCCCGAGTAGAAGTAGTTGCGGTACAAGAGCAGCGCCATGACCAGCAGCGTGCCGTACAGCGCGCGGTGCACGCCGACGGCGCCGAGGGCGTAGGCGGCCTTTCTCTTCTTGTTGAGGTGCCTGAGCCCGTCGACGAGGCCGACGAAGACGTCCCTGATCTCGCCGGCGATGCTGTCACCGACCGCCGCGCCCGCCTGCTCGACGTTGGTCAGCTTCACCGGCCCGAGCAGGTCCTTAGCCAGCCGCGTGCCGAGCAGGCTCGCGACCACGTAGCAGACGCCGGCGAACCACAGCGTCGCGGCGCTTCCCACCAGGCCGCCGCCGGTGACCAGGTGGACGCCGAGGCCGACCACGCCGCCGACGAATCCGACGATCGTGCCCGAGGTCGGGGCGACCGCGTTGGCCATGACCAGCTTGTTCGGCTGGACGACGTGCGGCGTGCCGGCCGAGACCGCGCTTAGGAAGAACCGGTTCACGCCGAGGACGGCCAAGGCGCTGATGTACAGCGGAATGCCCGTTTGGCCGCTCAGCACGACGAAGCCGGCGATGGCGACCATCGCCGACCGGATCAGCGCGCCGTAGACGATGATCTGCCTTCTCGACCAGCGGTCGATGAACACCCCGGCGAACGGGCCGATCAGCGAGTACGGGACGTAGAGAACGGTGAACGCGTAGACGGCGGCGGCCGGATTGGGGAACGACTGCGCGCTGAAGAACGCGTAGGCGGCGAAGCCGGCGTTAAATACGCCGTCGCCCGTCTGGGAGACCAGACGGGCGGCGAAGAGCTTGCGGAAATCCCGCTCGGCCAGGACATCCTTCAGGTCGGCCCAGAAGGAGGACCGCCTGCCTTCCGCTGCAGCTTCAGCGCCTACAGACACTCGTTCAGCTTAGTGCGGCGTTCAGCAAGTCCATAGCTACGCCGAAGTGAAGATGCGGTGGCCGACCAGGCAAAGCCCGAACCCGTTCAGACAGCCCTAGTTCTCGCCCTCGCCGTTGACCTTGACTTTGATCTTGACCTTGACCTTGACCTTGACCTGTGATGAGGCGCGGGGTGCCGGGAGATGACCCCGCGAGCTTCCGAAGGAGCCTCGCGGGTCATCTCCCGGACCCCAAGCCCAGACCCCATAGGTTTTGACTTGAGGTTTTGACTTAAGGGCTTAAGGGTTTGAAGGGCGCCCGAGCTACCGGTCGACGTCGCCCGCGATGAACTTCTCCACGAGGGAGTGGCAGACGTCGTCGCCGTAC
>Ga0335075_10003508_pt1 | contig 24874 bp, 19 predicted proteins | sample Lox_Sample_24_FD_206723 | JGI IMG/M metagenome (GOLD analysis project Ga0335075, IMG submission 206723) | Soil microbial communities from Loxahatchee National Wildlife Refuge, Florida, United States - Lox_Sample_2.4 | ecosystem: Environmental > Terrestrial > Soil > Wetlands | place: USA...
GGCCAATCGGCATATTGCTCGACGAGCTCGGCCATGCGGGCGAAGTCCTCACCGCTGGGTCCCTCGACGTCGAGACTCGCCAAACCCTCCAGGAACGCACGCTCGGCCGCCGAGCCGATACGTGAGCCGACGAAGTAGGTCGCCTCGGCAACTGCCATCGCCGCGAATACGGGGCGCAGGTCTGGGCGCGCCAGCGTAGCCAGACAGGCAGCATGATCGTCGTCGTCGGCGTCAGCGGCCGCATACAGCGGTCCAGCATCGACGACCGCGAGAATGCTCACTGGGACATCGATGGCCGTTCAGGAGACGCGGCTGAAATCGGGATCGCTCCACTCGCGCGAGAGCAATCTCTCCATGTCCCTGGCCACGTTCCGCTGACCACTGCGTCCCACGGCGGCGAACGGAACCGGACGACGCGCCTGCGCCGGCAGCAGGTGCAGGTGCACCGCGATCGCCTCGCGGGCCACTGCCGAAGCGGAGGTATGACGTCGATGCGCCTCTCGTCTTAACGCATCGGCAATGTCGTCAGGCAGCGACAGAGTGGTTCGCGTCATACGCGCATACTAGCATCACTCTACGAGCCGCATCCTTGGTGAACACGCCAAGGTTTTCAATCCGCTTTGGGCAGGCGATAGTCGATGAACGTGGCGTACTGCGACTGGCGCACCCCCAACTGCTCGAGGTCCAACGACCGGGAGAACCCGTCGAACAGGCGCTTGCCGGCGCCCATGACGACGGGAGCGACGATCAGCGAGAGCTCGTCGACGATGTCCGCGGTGAGCGCCTGGCGGATGACGTCGGCGCCGCCCATGACGTGGACGTCCCGCGCACCCGCCGCCTCGATCGCACGCTCGACGGCGTCCTGAACGCCCGACACGAACACGAACTCATCGCCATCAGGCTGCTCCTGCGGGCGATGGGTCACGATGAAGAACGGCACTCCCCACGGGTTGCGATCGCCCCAGTGGCGCGCCGCCTCATAGGTGCCGCGACCGGCGACGACCGCGCCGAGATTCGCCGTGGCCCGCTGCAGCCAGGCAGCGTCCTCGCCCGTGGCCCGCGGGCGAATCTCATCGTCGTAGCGCCAAGGACCGCCGAACACCCAGTTGTGCAGCCGCTCGCCGTGCTCGCCGAGCCCTTTGCCCGGACCATCGTCGGGCCCGGTGATGTACCCGTCGACCGACATGGTTATGACCGCATGAACCTTCGCCACCACTCACCTCGCTTGTCTGGATGCCCTCGACCATCTCGATTGGGGAGTCCATCGATTCAACAGACCGCTTTACCGAAGCTGACGCATCGGACGACAGGCAAGGATTTCACAGACCACAGAGCCAGCCTGGTTTCATCGCCTAGCGCCGGCATGCCGGCTGTCGTGTCGGGAGACAGGATTCGAACCTGCGACCGTCCGGCCCCCAGCCAGAAAGATGGGGTGTGGCTGAGTGCTGGAAGCCCGTGTTTACTGGGTTTTTGGTCGCTGAGTGCGCGTCAGTTTTGCTCAGTTTGCTCCCCGTTTTGTTCCCCGAACGTGTGTTCGCCGCCGGTCGACCCCGGCTTGCGAGGCGACCAACAAAAGCTCACCACCTGCCGATGAGGTGGTTAGGATTTGTCGTATGTCGCGTTCTGAGCTGAGGATCATCAAGCAGCACTTCGGCAACCGGCCGTTCCGCGTCCGCGACGCCGTCGACGCCGGGATCCCGCGGCACCAGGTCTATCGGCTGCGTGACGAGGGCGATCTGATCGTGCTCTCGCGCGGCGTGATGCAGTCAGTTGACAGCGACCCGGCCATGAACACCGAGTTCGCGGCGCTCGCCGCGCGGGTTCCAGACGGGACGATCTGCCTGAGCTCCGGCCTGTCGTACTGGGATCTGTCCGACGAGCTGCCGGCGAGAATCGACCTCGCCGTTCCGCGCGGCGCCCACTGGCCGAAGATCGACATGCCGGCAGCCCGGCTGCATCGGTTCGCCGCCGAGACGTTCGGCCTGGACCGGCTTGCTCAGCACACCGACGCCGGTGAGCCGTTCTGGATCTATTCGGCGCCACGGTGCATCGTCGACGCGATGCGCGTGCCCCATGTCGTTGGACGCGACGTGGCGCTCGCGGCGCTGTCGCGCTACACGCGGCAAGCCGGGTCGAACCCGCTGCGACTGACCACGCTCGCGCGGCAGCTCGGCGGGGAACGCCGGATCCGGGAGGCGCTCGAGGTGATCTTCGCGTGAGCGAGGACACCGTCGAACGCACACACAACGCCACGCGTATCTTCCGTCAGATCCAGGCACTCGCCCGCTCAGACTACGGCGGCAACACCAACGCCCTGCTCGTCGTTTATGCCATCGAGGGGTTCCTGCGACGTCTGGCGGCATCGCAATACACCGACAAGATGACCCTGAAGGGCGGGATGCTGATGGCCGCGATGTCGGCTCGCCGAATAACCAAGGACGCCGATCTCTCTACGGTGGGCGTCGGCAACGACGAGGCCGTCGTCGCGGCCGCGGTCGCCGAGATCCTCGCCACCAAGCTCGATGTGGACGACGGGCTCGCATTCGATACCGACAGCATCCGAACGGAGGTCATGCGCGAAGATGCCGAATATCACGGGGTGCGGGTGAAGTTGATCGCACATCTGGCGACGGCGAGGATCACGACGACGCTCGACTTCTCGTTCGGCGACCCGCACTCCTCGACGGTCATCGAGCTGCCCGAGCTGTTGGGCACCGGCACGATCCGGCTGGCGTCCTATCCGCCGGAGATGAGTCTGGCCGAGAAGGTCGCGACGATGATGAGCCGCCGCGAGCTGAACACGCGCGACCGCGACTTCGCCGACACGTGGGTCCTCAGCCGCGTTCACAGCTTCAGGGCGAGCGAGCTTCGCTCGGCGATCGTTGATGTCGCCGCCCACCGCAACCACGAGGTGGTGACTCTCGCAGCCGCGCTCGCCGACATGCCGGACCGCCAGCAAACGTACATGGCGATGCTCGAACGGATGGCCTACCAGCGAATGCCGCCGGAGTCATGGCACGTACTGCTCAGTGAGATCCGTGCGTTTATCGACCCGCTGATTGAGGACGCCACCAGACAACTGAGCAAGTGGAATCCCGCAACGCAGACCTGGACGCGCGCGGACAGCTGAGCCGCGCGGGCCTGCTTCGCCACACGACTGGCCCTGGACCCGCCTGGGGCTGACGTGGCCCTACCCCGCGCGGTGTAGACCGCCGACACCACCCTCTTTGGCCTCCCGCCAGCATCGAGGATGTTCTCGCGGCGTTCCGCCGCGGTGGCGACGAGTGCGGCGTGTTGGACGGAGTGGCCGGTATGTTTTGTCGATGACCGGAACATCGAAGCGCAGACGAGAGCAGAAGACATCCGAGCATCGCGAGCTGAGGCGGGTATCCAAGAGGGTGATGCAGGGAGCACGCGCCGGCACCGCCCGGCAGGAGTCAGGCCAGGCCCTCGCGCGAGATCTACGCCGCCTCACGCCGGCTGACAACTGATATGAGCCGCTCTGCCCAGCTTGCTCTTGTGGGGCGCATGGGCGCCGCGACCGTGTAGCGCCGAATCGCGTCAACGGCTTCGAGCGCGTGAAGCAGGTAAGCCTGCCGGTGCTGCCACAGCCCCACGAGATCGAGCAGATTGCGACCGGGCTCCATCTCGACAAGGAGGTCGACATCACTCGACTCCTCTGCCTCTCCCCTGGCGGTCGAGCCGAACACGCGCACGTTGTGAGCGCCGTGCTCGGCGGCACGCGACACGATCTCCCGTCTGCGGGCACGGAGCCCAGCGAGATCGAGTTGTGCTTGCGCGACGCTCATTCCGAAGCCACGTTAGCGCCCTTACACGACGAGATCGGGAGATCCCCGCCCTGACTGCAGCCTCCCACCGCCCGGCGTATCCGTCGTTCCCGCGTGTGACTGTAAAAGTACCGATTTGGTACCACCGGCCCGATCGGCCGCTCGCCCATCGCGACTAAAATGGCTTGTTTACTGGTAATTCTCGCGATCGGGGAGACAGGATTCGAACCTGCGACCGCCCGGCCCCCAGCCGGGTGCGCTACCAGACTGCGCCACTCCCCGTGGCTTTGCTGCAAGCGGGCGACGGGAATCGAACCCGCTCTAAAACCTTGGAAGGGTTTTGTGCAGCCATAACACTTCGCCCGCATGGCCAACCGTGCATGTTACCTCGACCTCTCCCCTCCATCTGAGAAGAGATCCCCAAGGCGCCGCCAACCTACCGTTGCGCGAACAACCGCAAAAACAGCAAAAACACGTTGAACACGTCCAGGAAGATCCCCGCTGCCAGCGGGATTGCTTCCTCGCCTCCGGCCCTGCGCAACCGGTTGAAGTCCACAATCGTGTACCCGCCGAAGATCGCCAGCCCGATCAGCGCGTACGCGGTGTACAGCGCCTGGATGCGCACGAAGATCAGCACGATGCCGGCCACGATCAGGGCGAGCAGTGCGAAGAACAAGAACCGGTACACGAACGACAGATCGCGTCTGATCGCGTAACCCCCGGCGCCGAGACCGCCCACGAACAGGGCGGTGGCGCCGAACGCCTGCCTGACCGCGGTCGGATCGACTTCGGAGTAGTAGTTGACCGTCGCGCTCACGCTCACCCCCACCAGCAGCCCGAACGCGCACAGCAGCACGAGCGCCAGCCCTTGATTGCCGCGGGCGTTGGCGAGGTTCAGCCCGACCAGGCAGCCGAGCGCGAGCAGCCATGCGACGAACCACTCCGCGCCGCCCATTTCCCGCGCCGCGTACACGCCCAGCGTTGAGAACCCGACCGTCAGCGCGACCAGCGCCATCACCCGGCCGAACAGCGTCCTCGTCCGATCACCTGCCGACGGCAGCTCCGCCGCGTATCCCATCGAGCTCATCTCGCGCGCATCTTACGGATCGTCACGGCGCGCCCGTCCGTCGCGCCTCGCTCGGCACCTCCCCCGTCGCCCCCGTCAACCCCGGCGGCGGCCATGGGCCGAACCAGTTGTCGCGCGCGCCGTCGAGCGTGATCGTCGAGCCGTTCAGCGTGCGGCCCACCGGCGAGCACAGCAGCGCGATCAGCCATGCGTGCTCCTGCGGGCGACCCAGCCTCTGCAGCGGGACCGACAATGCCATCCCCGCCCGCACCGTGTCGGGGTACTTGCCCATCGCCTCCGTGTCGAAGTGCCCCGCCGCCACCGCCGTCACGCACACCCCACGGTCGGCCCAGCGCCTCGCCTGCTCCCGTGTCAGCGCCTCGACCGCTGCCCGGGCGGCGCCCGAGTGCGCCATGCCGGGCATGCCGTGGTGGGGCGAGAGCGTCACGTTCACGATCGTTCCCGCCCCATCGGCGCCGATGCCCGCCTGTACCGCCGCCTCAGCCATGTTGACGATCCCCTCGACATTCAACCGCCACACCGCCCGCCAGCCCTTCGCCACGATCGCCTCGGCCGGCGTGAAGTATTGGCCTCCGGCGTTATTGACCAGGATGTCCAGCCGGCCGCGCCGCGCGAGCGTCTCCTGCACGATCCGCTCGGCATCCCCCCGGTCGCGCACGTCTCCCTCAACCCATTCGACCACACCTCCTCGGCGATCGACTGCCCCGCCGCCGACATCCTCCCCGCCGACATCCTCCCCGCCGACATCCTTCTCGCCGGCCGCCCCATCGATGACCTCCTCGCCGGCCAGCGCCTCGCCCCCAGCCCTCCGGCCGCTCTCCGCATAGATCTCCGCCACCGCCTGCTCCAGTACATCCGCGCGCCGGCCCATAACGATCACGTCCGCCCCGCAACGCGCGAGCTCGATCGCCGTCGCCTTGCCCAGACCCGTGCCGCCACCGGTCACGAGCGCCCCTCTGCCGGCCAGCACATCCCGCGCGAACACCTCCGAGCCGGGGGGGTCGCAACGCGCCTCCGAACCGGTGCCCGATCGCGGGTCCGGCGGAGCGCCCGCGTGGGCCTGCATGCGCGCGCCGTCTGCCATGCGCGCGATCATACGGCCGTGGCCGGTCCGTCCGACAAGAGCGGTTCGCGGCCAGCACGTTGGCTCGGCGGACTCGGGCTCGGCTCCACCCGCGCGCGGCTCGTCGCCGCGGGCCTGCTCGTGCTGCTCGCCGCGCTCGCGCTCGGGGGGTACCTGTACGAGCGCCACCGCACGGGCTCGGTGTACCACCCGCACGCGCGGTTCGTCCCCCAGCCAAGCCCGACGCGCGTCAAACACGGGGCGGAACTGTGGTCGTGGCCGCTGTATGGCTACAGCGCCAACCACACGAGGTTCTTCCCCGCGCCCGCGCGCGTGTTCCCGCCGTTCCGCCCGGAATGGGTCCGCTACGGCCACTCGCTGCTGGAGTTCCCCCCGGTCATCCAGGGCGATCGCATCTTTCAGCTCGCCGACGACGGCGTGCTCGCGGCGATCGACCTGCACAACGGCCACACGATCTGGCAGCGGCGCCTGGGCCTGCTGTCCGCCGCCTCCCCCGCGGCCGTCGGCGGCGCCGTGTACGCGACCGTGCTGTCCCGCGCAAGCGGCGTGCAGCGTGGCGAGGCGTTCGCCCTGGCCTACTCGACCGGACGCACCCTGTGGTCGCGCCCCCTGCCGAGCCCGAGCGAGTCCTCGCCGCTGGTGGTCGGCGGGCGCATGTACTTCGGCTCGCAAAACGGCACCGTCTACGCGCTGAACACCCGCAACGGCGACGTGATCTGGACCTACCACGCCGCGGGCGCGGTCAAGGCCAGCCCCACCCTGTCCGGCGGCATCCTGTACTTCGGCGACTACTCCGGCCACGTCCAGGCGATCGACGCCGCCACCGGCCATCGCATCTGGGACAGCGGCTCCGAAGGCGCCCTGTTCGGCAGCGGCACGTTCTACTCGACCGCCGCGGTCATGTACGGGCGCGTGTTCCTCGGCAACACCGACGGGCGCATCTACGCCTACGACGCATCCACCGGCGCCCTGGACTGGGCGGTCCAAACGGGCGCCTACGTCTACTCCTCCCCCGCCGTCGTCTCCGCCCCCGGCCTCGGCCCGACGATCTACTCGGGCTCCTACGACGGCACCTTCTATGCGATCGACGCCCGCACCGGGCACGTCGACTGGACGTTTCACGCCGGCGGGAAGATCTCGGGGTCAGCCGCGATCGTCGGTCGCGTCGTCTACTTCGCCGACCTCGGCACCCACCGCACCTACGGCCTGGGCATCTCAACCGGCCGGGTCATCGTCGTCTTCCACACCGGCTCCTTCGATCCCGTCGTCAGCGACGGCCAGGATCTCTTCCTCACCGGGTCGACCGGGCTGTACGGGCTGGCGCCTGTACGCTAGGTCTGTCGTCGTGGGATGGTTGGGAGGCAGTGTGCGAGGGGGGACGGCCGCCGTGGTCATTCGTTGCGGGGCCCACGACGGGCGTGCAGTGTTGAGGCCGCGACCGGAATGCGGCAGGAGCCGTCGAGTCCGAGCGCCCTCCCGAGCGAGAACCGCGCCGCCACCTGCAGCCGGCCGGGCGCCCGCGCCCGCACGTATGTCCACCCGCCCGGAGCGCTAGCCACGCAGCCATCGCCGCGCGTGACCGTCAGATAGGGCGAGTAGTGGACGCGCACGAGCGTCGTCCCTGCCGCGACGGCGTCCAGCGCGAACGTGTCGCTGCCGAGCGAGACCAGCCTGCCGGGGCCGCTCGCGATCGGCGTGGCGCCCGCGACCGCGTACACCCGCCAGTGCCGATCCGACCACACCGGGCGCAGGTAGGGCAGACCCGCCTCGATCAGCCTCCCCTCGGCCGCGCTGGAGGAGTCCAGCGGGACGTCGGGCAACGCGACGTAGGAGACCGCCTGTTCGCGCAGCCATGCGTAGTAGGCGCGCGCGGTCAGCCCGTGCCCGAGCAGCACGTGGTCGTAGCGCTCCTCCAGCTGCTTCTCCCACCCGCGCGCCAGGGACACGCTCGGCGCGAGCTCGGCCGCCTCCCAGTGCGAACGGGTCAGCGGCACCTCCACGCGCTCGGCGCCGGCGCCGTGGTCGAGCAGCCAGTGCTCCAGCGGCGCGTAGTAGGCAGCGCTCGTCGCGGGCGATCCCGCCACCGCGCGCGTCTCGCGCACGGGCCCCCACACGACCCACAGCGCGATCGCACACACCGCCACGGCCACCCGCGCAACGTCCGCCCAGTCGATTCCCAGCGGAGCCCGTGCGCCAGATGCCCCGCCCCGCGCATCCGTGCCTCCACTCGCGCCCGTGCTCGTGCCCGACGCCAGCATCGCGCCGGGCACCGCCAGCGCGCACAACAGCAGCGGCCCGGCCAGCAGCACTCCGTAGCGCTCGACGTTGCTGCCCATCGGCGTGTGCACGACCACGCACACCCCGCACGCGACCGCGTACAACCCCGCTCCGACCCGCAGCACCCGCACCCGCCGGTCCGCGCGCGCGTGTGGACCGCGGGGCAGCGCCCACCAGAACAGCCCGACGGCGGCGATGCTCGCCAAAAACGACGTGAACGGGTAGGGCTCAAACCCGCCTTCGGCGAACAGCACCCTCACCGGCACCGCCACGAGCACGACCGGCCCGGCGAGCGCGATCAGCGCCCACCAGCGGCGATACACGAGCGCGTAGGTCAATCCCGCCAGCGCCAGCAGCACCCCCGCGACCGGACTCGCCGCCGCGCACCCCGCGGCCAGCAACGCCGCCATCGACAGATATGCTCGCCCCGACCTCCGCGGCCCGCTGCCCGGAGTCGCGCGCGACAGCACCCCCGGGTCGCCCTGCGACATCCGCCGCGGTTCCGGCGGGCCGTCCGGCCGCGCTCGCCACAACGCCCACGCGCTGCCCATCGCAAACGTCACCCCGAGCGCGAACGTAACCCGCCCACTCCACACATCTCCGACGGCGGCCACCGCGAACAGGCATGCCCCAGCGATCGCGAAACGAGGAGATCCGCGATCGGCCGGCATGCTCGAGCCACGCCCGTACACGCCGAGGACGATCCGTTCGAACAGCGCCACCGACACGAGCACGGCCATCACCGCCAGCGCGCGCAGCCCCACGAGCGAGCCGAGCGGCCCGAACAGCAGGCTGTAGCCCGGCATCGCATGGCCGGCGTACCAGCGCTCGTCCCACACGGCCAGCCCGCCGCGTTCGTAGGCGCCCAGCCGGTAGACCTGCGCCGCGAGGTCCGGTGTCCGGGGTTCGACGAGCAGCCATACAATCAGCAACCCGGCCGCCAGCACCACCGCCGTCGGTAAGCGAGATTGGACCGGGGTCCGATGTGCTACCTCACCGGATCCCGGCCCTTGCTCTTGCAAACCGGCGGGCGCCCTGAAAGTAGCGTCGGTAATCGACACGCGCAGATCATGACGCCCACCTCCCCGACACGAGCCCCGCGCGCCCACGCGCCCACACGCGGGGTGATCTCCGGCATCGCCGCCGGCCTGGCCGCGTGCCTGCTGGCGGCGCTCGCCGCCGGCTGCGGCGCGACCGGTCCGCCCGAGCTGATCCACGCAAGCGAACTGGCCGAAGCGCAGACGTTCCCCTACTACCGCGTCTACTGGGCCGGCCCGCGCTTCAAAGGCGCGCCGCTGGACGCGGCCGATGGGCGCAAGAACTACAACAGCGAAATCGGCGACTCCGTGTACTACGGCTCCTGCGTGACCGGGCACGGCGTGTTCGCGGGCGGCAGCACGTGCACGCTGCCGCTGCAGGTCACGACCGTGATCTACCGCCGCCACTCAAACCAGCCGCTCGGTCCCCAGCGCAATCTGCTGATCCGCGGGGTGCCCGCGACCGTGTACGACGAAGGCCGCTCGCTCGAGCTCTACACCGGCCAGCTGGCGATCGACATCTTTTCCGACTCCTTTGCGGGCGCGCTCGCGGCCGCCAAGCAGCTGCGTCCGCTCAACGCCGCCGGCTCCTCCACGGTCGGCCTGCCCCCGCCGGTGTACTGCCCCTCGCTCTACGGCCCACAGGAACCGGCGCTCGAACACGTCATGCGCAACCTGCCCGGCCACGCCTGCCAGTCCGCGGCGGCCGAGCTGGCGTTCGCCAAAGCCCTGCGCGCCGGGCGGTATTCCCCCGGATAGCGAGTCGAGGCGTAAGGGCGGGCGAGAACGTTTTGGAGGAGGTTCTTAAAGGAAAGCTAAACGGGGGGTTTGGGGTGCTATCCTTTTTGAGTTTTGATAACTATGGTATAAACCCTTAACGTCCATCGAGACACACGGGCCGCGACTGCCCTACGCCCCCGGCGAGGGGGCGACCGGCGGCGGCGGATGAGCCAGCTCGCCGCGAATGCTGAGGAACGCCGCCGAGCCGATCAGCGCCGGCACCCACAGCGAGATCGCGCGGTAGGTGACCACGGCCGCGAGCACCAGCGAGCCCGGGCGGATGCCGAACAGCAGCAGCATCCCGAACAGGCCTCCTTCCACGGCCACCAGCCCGCCCGGTATCGGCAGCGAGTTGGCGAGCATCCCCACCAGGTAGGCCATCGACACCGCCCAGAACGAGGGCGCGGGACCGTACGCCAGCAGGCACACGTACAGCGTCGCCACGTCGAACAGCCAGTACGCGACCGCGCCCAGCAGCCGCCAATCTCTTGCGCGGATCAGGTCGAGCGCGTCGAACACGCCGCCGCTCAGCGCTACCAGCGCGACGTACACGCGCCCGCGCGAGCCGATGCGCCGCTCTGCACCGCGCCGCGCCCAGGCCGCCAGCGCGAGTGTGCCCGCGATCACCGCGATCGCCGCGATCGCCGGCAGCAGCGTGAGCAGCGCGTTGCGAGAACCCGGCAGCAGCCCCACCCATATCCCAAGCCCGATCACGGCCGTGGCGGCGACGTTGACAGCGCTCGTGAGCATGAAGATCAGCACCGAGCGCTTGGCGATGCGTTCGACCGACACGCCGCGCGTGCGCAGCACCCATGCGCCGAGCGCGATGCCCGCCAGGCCGCTGACCGACACGACCGAGTTGACCGCGAGCTCCGACAGCGACAGTCGCGACATCAGCCTGCGCCCGAGCATCCCGAACACCAGGCCGAACAGCACGACATACCCCGCGCACGAGGCCAGCTCGAAACCGACCCCGGTCGCGATCCAGCCGAGCCGCGCATCGGTGATCCGCTCGGCCGCCGCACGCAACCCCGGCACCGACAGCAGCAACACGGCGACGATCGCAAAGAAGATCGCCAGCACGACGAGGCTGTTGCGCAGCGAGCGCGACTGGGCGGCCATCGCCGCCTCCGCGCTCCGCGAGGGACCCGGGGTGGGAGGGGCGGGATCTATGTTACTCGTGGTGCGGTCCTCCCCAGCGCCGGCCGAGTCCTCCCCGGCGGGCGCCACCATCGCCCCCGAGACAGGGTGCTCATCGGCGGTTTCGTGTATTTCCTGCGCCATAATCACCTCATGGTCGAGCAGCCCGCTCGCATCCTCGTCGTCGACGACGAGCCCGCTGTCCAGAGCGCGCTCTCCCGAGCGCTTACGCTAGAGCACTACGCAGTCGCTCAGGCGATGGACGGCATCCAGGCACTCGAACGGCTTGGCGCAGACCCGTATGAGGCGGTGATCCTCGACGTCGCGATGCCGCGCCTGGACGGACTGGAGGTGTGCCGGCGGCTGCGCGAGGGAGGCGACCGCACGCCGGTGCTGATGCTGACCGCGCGCGAAGAGATCGACGATCGCGTCGCCGGCCTGGATGCAGGCGCGGACGACTACTTGGTCAAGCCGTTCGCGCTGCGTGAGCTGCTCGCGCGCCTGCGCGCGCTGCTGCGCCGCGCCGGCGAGGAGGATGAGGACGAGCACGAGCGCATGCTCGCCTTCGAGGATCTGCGCCTGGACCGGCTCGCCCACGAAGCCTGGCGCGGCGAGCGGGTGCTGGCGTTGACGCGCACCGAGTTTCTGCTGCTGGAAATGTTCCTGCGCCACCCGCGCCAGGTGCTCACGCGCTCGGCGATCTTCGAGAACGTGTGGGGGTATGACTTCGGGTCGACCTCCAACTCGCTCGGCGTCTACATGGGCTACCTGCGCCGCAAGACCGAGGCCGGTGGCGAGCCGCGCCTGTTGCACACGGTGCGCGGGGTCGGCTACGTGCTGCGCGCGCCATGAGCCTACGCCGGCGGATCATGATTGCCTCCGCCGCCGCCGTGGCCGTGGCGGTCGTGCTCGCATCGGTGCTCGTGTACGTGCTCACCTCCAACGAGCTGCACCACCAGATCGACGCGCAGCTGCGCGCGCGCTCGGACAACCTGCGGCTGATCGTGCACCACCCCGCGCGCCGGCACGACGATCGGCTGCTGGACGCGCTCGCCGACCGCGGCCTGTCCGGGCAGCCGCTGTTCGAAAGCGGCGGCCAGCCCGGAGAAGCGCTCGGCAACGTCTCGCCGCGACCCAACCAGGTGCGCGGCTATCAGCAGCTGGTCGACTCCAGCGGGACCGTGCTGTTTCGCTCAGGCGCCAAAAACGTGACGCTGCCCGTCGACGCGCGCACGCGCGCGCTGGCCGCCGGGCACGGTCGGAGCTTCTTCCGCGACGCGACCGTCAACGGCATCCACCTGCGCATCCTCGCCGAGCACCTCGCGCCCGGGCGCGCCGTGCAGTTCGCCCAGCCGCTCGGCGAAGTCGACGAACTGCTCGACCACCTGCGCCTGATCCTGATCGGGCTGGGGCTCGGCGGGATCCTGCTCGCCGCGCTGCTCGGACAGCTCGTCGCCCGCGCAGCCGTGGCGCCGGTCAGGCGTCTGACCCGTGCGGCCGAGCACGTCGCCGAGACCCAGGATCTCTCGGGGCGCATCTCCCCCACGGGCACCGATGAGATCGGGCGGCTGGCGGGCAGCTTCAACGCGATGCTCGACGCGCTCGAGGCCTCGATGCGCGCGCTCGACGATTCCGTGCACGCCCAGCGCCAGCTCGTCGCCGACGCCTCGCACGAGCTGCGCACGCCCGTCACCAGCCTGCGCACGAACATCGAGATCCTGCAGCAGGCCACCGACATGGACCCGCAGGAGCGCGCGCTGCTGCTGGGCGACGTCGTCCAGCAGATCGAGGAGCTCACGCTCCTGATGAACGACCTGATCGACCTGGCCCGCGGCGAGGAGCGCCAGCTCGACGCCGAGGACGTGCGCCTGGACGCGGTGATCGCCGAGGCGATCGAACGCACGCGACTGAACTCGCCGACGACGCCGCTGCACGCGCGCCTTGAGCCGGTGCTGCTCTCGGGCGTGGCCTCGCGCCTGCAGCGCGCGATCGTCAACCTGATCGACAACGCCGTCAAGTACTCGCCCGAGGGCGAGCCCGTCGAGGTGGAGCTGTCCGCGCCGCGCACTGGCGGGACCCATGCGAACGGGGCCGGTGTGAACGGGGCCGGTGTGAACGGGGCGGTGGGTGGCGGTTGGACGGCCTCCGACATGTGTCAGCTGACCGTACGCGACCACGGTCCCGGCATCTCGCCCGAAGATCTGCCGCACGTGTTCGACCGCTTCTATCGCGGCGCGGAGGCGCGCGGGCGACCAGGGTCGGGGCTGGGATTGGCGATCGTGCGTCAGGTGGTCGCCCAGCACGGCGGGACCGTCGTGGCCGAACCCGCGCCCGGCGGAGGCACGTTGATGCGCGTCACGCTGCCCGGAGCCGAGGCGGTTGCGCCTGAGGATGTGGACGCGCCATCGGCCGCGGTTGGGACGGCGACGACCTCGCCGGCTTCGGTATAGGACGCCTCATCACGAGCCGTCGTAGCCTCATCACGAACGTCGTAGGGCGCCTCGTCACGAGCCGTCGAGGTGGGCGAGCCCCCGTTCGCGAAACCGCGCCGGCGATTGGCCATAGCGGCGTTTGAACGCCAGCGCGAAGTGCGAGGCGCTGCGATAGCCGACCAGGCGCCCCACGTCGGCGATCGGGATCGCCCGCTGCTCGATCAGCAGCTTCGCGGCGGTGCGCATCCTGCGCGCGAGCAGGTCCTCGTGGAAGGAGTCGTCGAACTGGGCATACGCCCGTTGCAGCGCCCGGGGCGAGGTCGACAGCGCGCGGGCGACCGCCTCGATCGTCAGCTGCCGGCGGTAATAGCGCGCGACGACCGCCCGGCCCAGCACGTACAGCCGCCGGCGCTCGCTGAGGGTGTTCGTCTCCATACCCTCCACTCCGACGGCAGAGCGCAAACGTGACAGTTGGGGGGCGGGGGTGGTGGGAAGGTGTTCCCGAACGGCCTTAAAGGGTTGATACGATGATATATGCGAGGTTAGGCGGAGCGGTTGGGAGGAAGCGTTCTCGAACGGCCTTAAAGGGTCAATGCGATGGTATATGCAAGGTGTGGGGGAGAGTGTTCTCAAACGACGTTAAGGGTCGCTACCATCGTTATCAAAAACCAAAAAGTGTATGTCACGAAGCTCGCCTTTAGCTTTTCTTTAGAAATGGCGCGCGCGGCGGCACTCCCACTCCAGCTCCCACCGCACTCCTACTACTACTCCCTGCCTACTCCCACTCCCCGCCCACGCCCGGGCCACTCCCCCTACTCCTCGTCCCCCAACTCGAGCACGGCCAGGAACGCCTCCTGCGGGACCTCGACGCGCCCGACCTGCTTCATCCGCTTCTTGCCCTCCTTCTGCTTGGCCAGCAGCTTTTTCTTGCGCGTGATGTCCCCGCCGTAGCACTTGGCGATCACGTCCTTGCGGTAGGCCTTGACCGTCTCCCGGGCGATGATGTGCGCGCCGATCGCCGCCTGGATCGGGACGTCGTACTGCTGACGCGGGATGCGCTTGCGCAGCTTCTCGGTCAGGGTGCGGCCGATCTCATACGCCTTCTCGCGGTGCACGACCATCGACAGCGCGTCGACCGGATCGCCCGCCAGCAGCACGTCGAGCTTGACGAGATCCGAGGGCCTGGTGCCGCTGAGCTCGTAGTCCAGCGAGGCGTAGCCGCGCGTGCGCGACTTCAGTTGGTCGAAGAAGTCGAGCACGATTTCCGCCAGCGGCAGCTCGTACTCCAGCTGCACCCGCTCGGGCGATAAGTAGTGCATGCCGGCGTGCTCGCCACGGCGCTCCTGGCACAGCTCCATCACCGCTCCCACGTGCTCCCGGGGCGCGATGATCGAGGCCTTGATCATCGGCTCGCGGATCTCGGCGATGCGGCCGGGGTCGGGCATGTCAGACGGGTTGTGCACTTCGAGCTCCTCGCCGTCTGTCAGCGTGACTTCGAACCCGACCGAGGGCATCGTCGCCAGCAGCTCGAGATCGTACTCGCGCTCCAGCCGCTCGCGCACGATGTCCATGTGCAGCAGACCGAGAAACCCGCAGCGAAAGCCGAACCCGAGCGCGTCGGAGGTCTCGGGCTCCCAGCTCAGCGCCGCGTCGTTGAGCGTCAGCTTCTCCAGCGCGTCGCGCAGGTCGGGGTAGTCGTCGGAGTCGATCGGGAACAGGCCGCAGAACACCATCGGCTTGACCTCGCGATACCCGGGCAGCGGCTCGGTGGCTTCGCTTCTGGCGCCCCTGCCGGCGCCCCTACCGGCGCCCGCACCTGCACCCGCACCCGCACCCGCGCCGGGTGGGCGAGCTCCGGCGCGCACGCGCGTCGTAAGCGTGTCGCCGACCCGCAGCTGCGTAACGTCCTTCAGGCCGGTGATCACGTACCCCACCTCGCCCGCGGCCAGCTGATCGGTCGGCATCATCTGCGGGCTGAACACGCCGATGTCGTCGATCTCCGCCTCGGTGCGCGTCGCCATCGCCCTGATCGCATCGCCCTTCGTGAACACCCCGTCGACCACACGCACATAGGCGACCACCCCCCGGTACTGGTCGAACTCGGAGTCGAACACCAGCGCCCGCGGCGGGCCGTCGGGATCGCCGCCGGGGAACGGCACGCGCGCGATCAGCTCCTCCAACACCTCTGCCACGCCCTCGCCGGTCTTGCCGCTGATCTCGAGGATCCCCTCATCGGGCTCGCCGATCAGCTCCGCCACTTCGCCCGCCACCCGCTCGGGTTCGGCGCCCGGCAGGTCGATCTTGTTCAGGCACGGGATCAGCTCCAGGCCGGCGTCGATCGCCAGGTATGTGTTGGCGACCGTCTGCGCCTCCACGCCCTGCGAGGCGTCCACGACCAGCAGCGCGCCCTCGCACGCGGCCAGCGAGCGCGACACCTCGTAGGTGAAGTCAACGTGCCCGGGCGTGTCGATCAGGTGCAGCTGATAGGTCTCGCCGTCCTTGGCCTTGTAGAACACGCGCACCGCCTGAGCCTTGATCGTGATGCCCCGCTCGCGCTCGAGCTCCATCGAGTCAAGCACCTGCGCGCGCATCTCGCGCTTTGCGACCGTCTCGGTCAGCTCCAGTATGCGGTCGGCCAGGGTCGACTTGCCGTGGTCGATGTGCGCGATGATCGAGAAGTTGCGGATGTGCTGCTGGTCCATGACGGGCTACAGCGTAGAGGCGGTAGGCTTTGTGCACCGGCGGATCGCCAACTCGACTACGGGCCTTCGAGGCTCAACCGCGGCTACGCGCCGGCTCACGCCGGCGGCCTGTCCAGGTGTCGGGAGTGTCACGCCGCCCAGGCAAGACACATAGTCCTGGGACGTAAGTAGTAAGCGGCGATCTAGGTCGGATGTGCTGGCCGATCGGTGGTCCCTGTGACCTCCGATCGGTTAGCCCTATGACTCGTCCGGCTCCTTCATGCCCGGCCCAGCTGGGTACAGCGGGCGAGGGGGTGGATCGGGCCAGAGGTCAGGCCCGGCCCAGCTGGGTCATGATCAGGCGGTGGACCTGGTGGGCCTCGGGCACGCGCATGCTCAGCACCGCCTTCGCGTACACCGCCGTCCCCGCCACCGCCGCGCCGCCGACGCTCACGATCTGCGCCGGCAGCGAGGAGCCCAACAGGTGGTCGAGCGCGGTCCACACCCCCCACGACACGGCGCCCAGCAGGAGCGAGGCTAGGAGTATGCGGGCGGTGATCATCGCCGTCTGCGCGCCCTCCAGGCGGCCGTTGAACCCGACGCGCAGGCGGTGGTACTGCAGCCCGGTCATGACCGCATTGGCGGCGAGCGTGCCGATAACCAGCCCGGCGATGCCCAGCGGCTTGTACAGCCCCACAGACACGATGATGTCGACCACGATGTTCATCGCCGCCAGCCGGGTTGGAATCCAGGGCCGCTGCACCGAGAAGAACACCCTCGTCAGCAACAGGTTCAGGCCGACGAACGGCAGGCTGAACGCAAACCAGAACAGGGCTTCTGAGGTCAGCGCCGTCGAAGTCGCGTTGAAGTGACCGCGTTCGAACACCAGTCTCACGATCGGCGTCGTCAACACGACCATGAATGCCGCCGAGGGGATCAGCAGCAGGTTGATCTGACGCATGCCCACTCCGATCGTGCGGCGCATGTTCTTCACGTCGCGCCTCGACGCCATGCGACTGAGCGTCGGGAACAGCACGGTCGCCACCGCCACGCTGAACAACCCCTGCGGCAGCATGTAGATACGAAACGCTTTTTCGATCGCGCTCGGGGCGTGTTCGTTGACGAGCGTGCCGAACACCGAGTTGATCAGCTGGTCGAGATTGGCGATGCCCAGGCCGATCGTCACCGGCAGCATCAGCACGAACACCTGCCTGATGCGGGGGTCGTGCCAGTCGATCGTGAATTTCAGGCGGATGTCGATCCGCGACAGCGCCCAGAACGCCATCAACAACTGCACGAACGTCGCCGCCAGGATCGCGACCGCGTACGCGTACAGCTGATCGCCGTTGTCATACCCGCCGTGAAAGTGCGGGCGCAGGACGATCAGGAGCACGATGATCACGAGGTTCCACACCGCCGGGGAGATCGCGGGGATCGTGAAGTGTTCGCGCGACTGCACGATGCCGACGATCAGGCCGTTCAACCCCAACAGCAGCACGACCGGGAACAGCACCTGCGAGAGGCCGACGGTCAAGTCGACGAGCGCCTGGTTGAACGTGCTGCCGATGAACAGCGGCATGATCACACCGGCGGCGAGGATGAAGATCGCGGTGAGCGCCCCGAGGACGATCAGCATGATCCAGAACAGCGTCGAGGCCAGTCGCAGCGCCTCTTTGCGCCGTCCCCGCTGCAGCAGGTCGGTGAACACGGGGATGAACGCGGCCGACAGCGCCGCGTTGGCGAACAGGTTGCTGACCAGGTTCGGGATCTGAAACGCCAGCGTGAACGCCGACATCGGCCCGGACGTGCCGAAATAGCTCGCCGCCACCACTTCGCGCGCGAGTCCCAACACGCGCGACACTCCGGTCGCGATCGAGAAGATCGCCGTGTTGCGGGCGACCCGTTCCCGGCCACCGATTGGCCTGTCACCCTCGGGGACCTCCGCGTCCTCGAGCGCCTGCGCCTCCGCGGGCGGCACCTGTCCGAGGCCGCCGTATTCCTCCCCAAAGCTAGCGTCCGGAATGCCGATGACTTCTACGTGGGGCTCTTGATGTGGCCCGGCGTATGCCTGCTCGTGCGCCCCGTCCTCGTGCGCCGCCTCGTCCCGGTACGGCAACGGCTCCTCGACGGGCTCGTCTGGCGGGGGCTCGGTCTCGGACAAGGCCGCTATAGTACGGCGCTGCGCGGCGCGCCCGGCGGCATGTCGGTGTGCCCGCGTCGATTGCCATGGCCAACATCCACTCCCAAAAGAAGCGCATCCTGCGCTCCGAGCGCGAGCGTCTGGAGAACCGCCAGTACACCTCGGCGATCAAGACCTACTTCCGGCGCCTGGATGACGCGGTCTCGGGCGGCGACGCCGACGCGGCTGCGACAGAGCACCGCCATCTGGTCAGCACGATCGACAAGGCCGTCAAGCGCGGCGCGATGCACGCCAACACCGGCGCACGGCGCAAGTCCCGCGCGGCGCGACTGCTGAGCGGATCGTCTTCTTCCTGACGGTGCGGCCGGTCCCGCCCGGCCCTGGTCCGGCTCTCCTCAGCCGGCAGTAATCCGCTGGATCGCACGCACGGCCAGCGTCTCCTCGTGCAGGCCCGATCTGCCGGAGCGGGCTTCCGGCAGCGGCGAGCCCCCGCGGGTGTCGACCTCGAGATCGGCCAGATCCCCGATCGCATCGCGCAGCCGCCCGGGGTCTGAGCGACTGACGTCCGCCAGCAGTCGTTCCGCGGCTTTCGGCGGCATTCTCAGACCGCGTCTGACCTCGGCGGGGGACTCGCCCGCCTGCAGTCTCGTCGCGATCGCCAGTGCTTCGCGCATGCGCGAGGCCATCAGATATGTCAGCCCCGCCAGCCGCTCCCCCTGCGATCGCAGCCTCACATACGTCCTCATCGCGGCCCGCGCGTCGGCGCCGACCAGCGCGTCGGCGAGCGTGTAAGCGCGGTGCTGGGCCGATCTCGCGGCACGGGCTTCGATCTGCTCGGCGCCGATCTCGATCGCGGCTCCGTTGGGCGGCGCCTGCGCTTCCAGCGCAATCTTCTCCAGCTCGCGCAGCAGCCGCTGCTGGCGCTCACCGACCTGGGCGACGAGCGCCTTGGCCGCGGCCATGTCCATTTCGATTCCCATCTTCGCGGCCTGCGCCCGCGCCCACTTCGGCAGCTCCCACGGCTTGACCGTGCCCTGCGCCACCACCTGACCCTTCGCCTGCTTGACCGCTTCGTGCACGGCCTTCGGGGCTTTACTGCGGCCCTCCTCGCGGGCGAACAGCGCGACGGTCGTATCCGGCGGCATCTGCTCCATCGCCGGCGCGAGCGTTTCCTTGACCTCCTTCTCCTTCCAGCGCTCGACCCCCTCGACCAGGATCACCCTCCGTCCGATCGTCAACGTCATCGCCGCCAGCGCACCCGCCACCCCCTCCGGCGTCGCCACCTCCCCCTCCAGCGACTCCACGCTCTCCGCCCCCCCCTCTCGTTCGGCCAGCGCGCGCAGCCCCGCCCTGCGCTCGGCGACCGCGCCGTGATCGTCGCCGTGGATCAGATACGCGGGCTTCAGCTGTGGCATCCTCGGGCGCCTCCCTCCGGGCGGCTATCGGACCACCAGGTTGACCAGCTTGCCGGGCACGACCACTTCCTTGACGACCTCCTTGCCGTCCACGTGCGCCATCACGTTCGGCGCGCCGCGACACAGCTCCTTCAGCTCATCCGGGCTCGCGCCCGCCGCCGCCTGCACGCGGTCGCGCAGCTTGCCGTTGACCTGGCACACGAGCTCGTAGGTGTCCCGTTCCAGCATCGCCTGGTCGGCCTGCGGCCACGGCTGCTCCCACACGCGCTCGCCGGTCAGCCGCTCGTACACCTCGGCGCACACGTGCGGGGCGAAGGGGAACAGCAACGAGGCGGCGCTCGAGATCGCGAATCGCATTGTCTGTGGCGTAACCTCCCCTCGCAGCCTCGACGCCTCGTTGAGCAGCTCCATCACCGCCGCGATCGCCGTGTTGAACGCGAACCGCTGCAGATCCCCGCTGACCTTGTCGATCGCCCAGTGCGTCTTTCGCAGCAGCGTCTCCTCGGCTTGCGCCCGACCCTCCCCCGGTTCGAGCTCCGGCGTCTCGTCCGTCTCGGCCGCCTCGGCCGCCAGCCGGTACAGCCTCCCCAGGAAGCGGTGCACGCCCTCCATCCCCTCGTCCGACCAGTCGGCGTCCTGGTCAGGGGGACCAATGAACAGGATGTAGCAGCGCGCCGTGTCCGCGCCGTAGCGCTCGACGATCGCTGCGGGCGAGACCACGTTTCCGCGGGACTTCGACATCTTCGCGCCGTCCTTCGTGACCATCCCCTGCGTGAACAGCGCCTTGAACGGCTCCTGCACGTCGACGTGGCCGAGGTCCGCGAGCGCCTTGCAGAAGAACCGCGCGTACATCAGGTGCAGGATCGCGTGCTCGACCCCGCCGATGTACTGGTCGACGGGCATCCACTCGCGCAGCACCGCCTCATCCCACGCCGCGCGGTCGTTGCGCGCGTCGCAATAGCGCAGGAAGTACCACGAGGAGTCCACGAACGTGTCCATCGTGTCGGTCTCCCTGCGCGCCGGCCCGCCGCACTCCGGGCACTTCGTCTTGACCCAGTCCTCGGCCGCGGCCAACGGCGAGCGCCCCTGCGGGGCGTAGTCCTCGATCTCGGGCAGCTCCACCGGCAGCTCGCGCTCGGGCACCGCCACCGCACCGCACTGCTCGCAGTACACGATCGGGATCGGGCAGCCCCAGTAGCGTTGCCTGGAGATCAGCCAGTCGCGCAGCTTGTAGCTGACCGACGCGTGGCCCTTGCCCTCCTGCTGCAACCAGCTCACGATCGCGCCGAGCGCCTCGCGGTTTCCCATCCCGTCGAACCTCGGGGCAGAGTTGACGAGGGGACCGTCTCCGGTATAGGGCAGCTCGCCGCCGTCCGGATCCTCGATCACGCGCCTGATCGGTAGGCCCATCGCCTTCGCGAACGCGTAGTCCCGCTCGTCGTGCCCGGGCACGGCCATGATCGCGCCGGTCCCGTACTCCATCAGCACGTAATCGGCCACGTACATCGGGATCTGCTCGCCGTTGACCGGGTTGGTCACGGTCTTGCCCAGCGCCACCCCCGTCTTTGGCTTCTCCGCGTTCCCGCGCTCCTCGCCGGACTCGGTGATCGCGCGGCTCACGTACTCCCTGACCTCCTGCTCGCGCTCGGTCCCCGCGACCAGCCGCAGCACATCGGGGTGCTCGGGCGCCATCACGAAAAACGTCGCCCCGAACAGCGTGTCCGGGCGAGTCGTGAACACGGGATAGTCGATTGGGTGGGCGGGATCCCCATCATCGCATCTGAACGTCACCTCCGCGCCCTCTGAGCGCCCGATCCAGTTGCGCTGCATCCTCTTGACGTGCTCGGGCCAGTCGATCTCATGGAGGTCGTTGAGCAGCCGCTCGGCGTAGTCGGTGATGCGCAGGAACCATTGCTCGAGCTGGCGGACTTCGACGATCGCCCCGCAGCGCTCGCACGTCCCCTCGGCGGTGACCTGCTCATTGGCGAGCACGGTCTGGTCTTTCGGACACCACTTGACCGCCGCCTCCTTGCGGTACGCGAGGCCCGCGTCGAACAGCTGCAGAAAGATCCACTGCGTCCAGCGGTAGTAGCTCGGTTCGTGCGTGGCCAGCTCGCGCGACCAGTCGATCGAGATCCCCCACTCGCGGAACTGCTTCTGAAACGAGGAGATCGACCGCTCGGTCGACACACGCGGGTGCACACCCGTCTTGATCGCATGGTTCTCCGCCGGCAGCCCGAACGAGTCATACCCCATCGGGTGCAGCACCCTGCGGCCCAGGCGGCGGCGGTAGTGCGCGATCGCGTCCCCGACCGAATACACCTTCAAATGGCCGATGTGCGGCTCGCCGCTCGGGTAGGGCAGCATCTCCAGCACGTAGGAGCGGCGCTCCTCCTGTTCGGCCGCCTCCGCGGAGCCGCCCCGTCCGCCGCCGTCGTCGTCCAGGCTGGGACCCGCGTTGGACACCTCCCACGTGCGCTCGTCCGCCCACACCCTCTGCCACCGGGGCTCGATCTCGGCGGGGTCGTAACGGTGCTCTGCGCTCTCAGCCATCTCCCGCAGGTTATACGGCGGCGCGGGGGCGTCTTTCGCACGGACGGCGCCGTTTAGGATGTAGCCGATGGAGCCTCGGCACGACACCTCCGACGCGACCTCCGACCATGTCGCGGGCATCCTCCACGCGGCCGAACAGGCCGCCGCGCAGTTGCGCGAGCAGGCCGAGGGGCGGGTGCGCGAGCGGATCGCCGAGGCCGACCGCGCGGCCGATCTGCGCGTGCGGGCGGCCGAGGAGGAGGCGCAGGAGATCCTGGGCGCGGCGCGCGAGCAGGCTGCCGGCGTCGTATCCGGCGCTCGCGCCGAGGCCGAGCAGCTGAGCACGACGGCCGCCCAAGACCTCGAGCGCGAACACGAGCGAGCCCGGGAGCGCGCCCAGGAGATCCGAGCGGTCGCGCGCGCGCAGGCGCGGGAGATCGTCGGAGAGGCACACGTGGTCGCGCGTGAGGTGGTGCGCGAGGGAGGCGAGATGTCGCGCAACCTGCGCGAGCTGTCCTCCTCTTTGCGCAACAACGCCGAGCGCCTGCTGCGCGACGTACGCCTGGCGCACGGCAGCATGACAGCGCGGCTGGACCAGGTCGGACCAGGGGCGGGATCGGGACTGGGACTGGGGCCGGGGGGCGCCGCCGCGAGTCGCGGCGCGCCGACGGGAAACAGGCCGGCGGCTCTGGGGGCGATCGACGAGGAATATGGGGACGACCTGGAGGTGCCCGAGTTCATCCCGCCGGGGTGATCGGGCGTCCAGCGACGCGACGCGACGCGGTGGGCGTGGCGTAGCGTGGCCCAGCCGAATCCGCGCGCACGCCGAGCCGTGTTCTATGCCGACCTATGCTGACGCGTAGTCGGTTGTGCTCGCGACGCCAGCCCGCTCCGCCCGCCACGTACGGTGCGAGAGCATGCCCGTCACCACGAAGATCGCCATCGCGTTCACCCCGTGCAGAAACCCGACCGCCGGCGCCGAGGTGGAGACGACGCCGAGGACGAACTGCAGGATGCCAAGCCCGGCGACGATCCCAGCCCAGCGGATCTTCGCGATGTCCATCCGCCCGGCCGCCGCGACGATCAGCAACACAATCATCAGCAGCACGATCACGCTGCCAAGCACCGCGTGCGCCCCGAACGCGTCTTCGGCGGCTTTCTTGCGGACAGGCGCGCTTTCGGCTTTGTGGATCGCATCGAACGCGCCGTAGGCGGCGAGGCCGATCTGCACGACGACCAGGGCGAAGATAGCTGCGATCAGATAGCGGTATGCGGCGCGCATTGCAGGAGCTTATATGGGGGTGGGGATGGATGGGCGAGGGAGGGAGACGCAAGCGAGGAATCTGACTCGCGGCCGGGTCCAACCACGTACAGACCGAAGATCGACGCGATAGGATGGTGCCTCCTGGGGCTATAGCTCAGCTGGGAGAGCGCCAGCGTGGCACGCTGGAGGTCGTCGGTTCGAGCCCGACTAGCTCCACTGAACTTGTCTGTGCGCAAACCACGGGCGCGCCGACCCGGTAGGTGGGCAGGACTTCGCGGCGGCTGTTGACGCGCAGGTCGGCGATGAGGATGCGTAGCAGCGCCTTGGTTTGGTCGATGTCGCCGTGGGCGATGACGTGGGCGAGCTGGTCGGCGACGGCGTGGAGTGCGGCCGTGTCGGGCGTTGTGGGCGCGTCTGCGGCGAGTTCGCGTACGAGTGTTTGGTCTTGGGCTTGGAGGGCGTCCAGGCGTGTGTCGAGTGCGGATAGTCGCTCCTTGAAGCGCGCGGGGTCTAGGGCGCCGTTCTCGAAGGCGTCTTGGTAGCGCTCGATCGCGCGTTCGGCGCGGGTGATCTCCTTGGCGAGCGACGCGCGCTTTTCTGTGAGGGCGGCGCGGTCGGTTTCGCTGTTGGCGGCGGCTTGCTCGATCGCGTCGCGGATGAGGCCTCCGTGCCGGTATAGCCCGGTGAGCTGGTCGAGGATCGCGGCCTCCAGCTTGTCCTTCGGCAGTCGCTCGCCGTCGCAGCCTTTGCGGCCGAGCTTTTGCCGCCCTGAGCAGGCGTAGTAGTGGTAGGTGCCACCGTTGCCTTTGGCGGACATGCCGACGTAGGCGCGGCGGCAGCGTCCACAGCGCAACAGGCCGGAGAGCAGGAAGTCCGCGCGGTTTGAGGCGCGCAGCGACCAGTCATCTCCGCGCTCTTTCAACAATGTCTGCGCCCGGTCGAAGGTGTCCTGGTCGGTCAGCGGCTCGTGGATTCCGGGGAATGTCTGCTCGCGCCAGTGAACGCGCCCGACATACGCCTCGTTGGCGAGAATCCACAGCACGACCGCGGGCTGCCAGCCGCGCGGCGGCGCGAGCGCGTGTTCAGCGTCGAGGCGGCGGGCGATGGCGGCGGCGCCGAGCCTGTCTGTCGCGTACCACTTGAAGATGCGCCGGATAACCGGCGCGGTGCGCTCGTCAGGGATCAACTCCTTGCGCTCGTTGCGGGCATAGCCGAAT
>Ga0335075_10003509_pt1 | contig 24873 bp, 25 predicted proteins | sample Lox_Sample_24_FD_206723 | JGI IMG/M metagenome (GOLD analysis project Ga0335075, IMG submission 206723) | Soil microbial communities from Loxahatchee National Wildlife Refuge, Florida, United States - Lox_Sample_2.4 | ecosystem: Environmental > Terrestrial > Soil > Wetlands | place: USA...
CAACGCCTGGCTGCAAAACTTCCGCCGCATCCAGGTGCGTTACGACCGCATTCTCACCGTGTTTCAGGGCTTTTTTCATTGCGCTTGTCTGATCATCGCCTTGAGGCATTTATGCAACCAGTTCTAGCCGCTTTATTGAATGCACTGTAGCCATCGCTCCATTTCTTGTAGAACCACTGGCTCGTCTTCCCAGCATAAATGTGTCCAAAAGTCTGTCTTAGGTAGCGGTTGCGAATTCGTGGTGCTAGCCGCTCTGCCACAACGTTGACGAGCCCTTGATAGACGATCTGGTCACGAACCGTGAGGATCGTATACGGTCGTAAGATTCCGGATTTCTTGGGCAGCAATATCTTGCATGCATGATCTGGTTCGTAAAATCCCCGCTGCAACCGATCCCTAAGTTCGTCGATGAGGAGATCATCTGCGATGGCAAAGCGGGAGTAAAGCTCCCCGCAATAGCCTTTATAGAGCGCTTCCGGGTTGCTCCGAATCCAACGCCAAGCACGATCAAGGTTCTGGCGATCGAGAAATTCGCTAAACGCGGTCATGTGTTTGCCGGGAGAATGAATTAGTCAAAGCCGTCACTGTACGATGTTTGCAGCCATTCTACTCTTCCCTCGCGGCACCGTCGTTTGGCGAATCCCTTTCCTTCGGTTGAGTATCGGTAATCGGGCTTTAGCCAGGAATGCTTCTGGTTTGAGCCAAATCGACAATGCGCTCACCGTTCGCGAGATCGCCCGATGTAACAATCATCAATTCGCCCGTCAGCTTTCAGGGCCCTTGCCCGTTCTCGCTGGTACGTGAATTGTCCAGATCAGGCTTCTAGGCCTCTTGGATGTTCGCGCCGGATTTTTGGCTGACCAGAAATACGCTATATCGCATATTTACAGACAATACGGTTTAGGGTATAGTATCCACTTATGCGGCATTCCGTATAGGACGGGCGAACTAAATGGATCAGATCACTCGCACCCCCAAACAGCTCGGCACCGTTCTGCAGCGCTATCGGAAGGCGGGGGGGCTTTCCCAAGAGGCGCTCGCGGCCCGAGTCCGATTGCGCCAGGCGACGATTTCGGCCCTGGAGAATTCAGCGACGAATGCTCGCCTGGGTACGCTGTTCGACATGCTGGCGGCGCTCAACCTGGAACTGGTGGTTCGCCCGCGGTCCAAAGGCTCGACGAAGGACATTGAGGGGATCTTCTGATGGCCAGGAAGCCTCGCTATGTCCCGTTAAATGTTTACTTGAACAGCAGGCTCGTCGGACAGCTTCGGCGCGATCCTGCTGGAGCGATCGCCTTCCAATACGATGCCGACTGGTTGGCGTGGCCGCACACGCTGCCGGTATCTCTATCTTTGCCTCTGCGGGAAGGTGCTTACACGGGAACGCCAGTCTTGGCGGTCTTTGAGAATCTGCTGCCGGACGACGGAGAACTGCGGAGGCGGATCGCCGCGCGTACACAAGCAGAAGGAACTGATGCCCACAGCCTGCTGAATGCGATTGGACGCGACTGTGTGGGCGCACTGCAGTTCCTACCGCCAGATATCGATCCTGGGCAGGCTGGGGTGATCAACGGAGCCCCGATCAGCAAAGGCGAAATCTCGACCTTACTTGCGAATCTGGTCACCTCGCCATTGGGTATTGGCGAAGATGAGGATTTCCGCATCTCGGTTGCAGGAGCGCAGGAAAAGACGGCTCTGCTCTATTGGAACCGCCGTTGGTTGAAGCCGCACGGAACCACGGCAACCACTCACATTTTCAAACCGTCAATCGGACGGCTCCCCAATGGCCTAGACCTGACCCACAACGTCGAAAACGAATATTTGTGCCTGAAACTGCTTGCTGCTATCGGTCTGCCTGCCGCCAAGGCTCAGATGGCGACCTATGGAGAGCGTCGTGTCCTGATTGTGGAGCGGTTCGACCGGATGTGGGCAAAGGATGGGCGCCTATTGCGTTTGCCCCAGGAGGACTGTTGCCAGGCTCTTTCTGTCGTTCCGTCCCGCAAGTATCAATGCGATGGGGGGCCCGGGATCGAAGCGATTCTTCATCTTTTGCGCGGGAGCGATACCCCTGCGGAGGATCAGAGGACCCTTCTTAAAGCGGCGATAGCATTCTGGCTGCTGGGCGCGACTGACGGGCACGCCAAGAACTTCAGCGTCTTTCTGTTGCCCGGCGGCCGCTACCACATGACGCCACTATATGACGTGATTTCCGCGCAGCCGAGCGTCGATGCCAAGCAGATTCGCCATAACCAATTCCGCCTGGCGATGGCGGTTGGGGACAACCGGCACTACATCATGAAGACGATTGCGCCCCGGCATTTCATCGAGACAGCGACCCGAGCCGGCATAAGCAAAGAAGTCGTGGTTTCTATCTTCGATGAACTGCGCAGGGCGGTGGAAGGAGCTATCGATCGTGAAGCGGCGAAGTTGCCCAAAGGCTATCCAATGGAAGTCGCCGAGTCGATTATCTCGGGAATCAAGAGGCGGCTCAAGACACTTTGAATGGGCCGAATTGATTCAAGGGGAAAGCGCGCGAATTCCAGTTTGCTTGGGCAATGCAGGTTACATGGTGTGAGACCGGTTTACGAACACCCATTTCGACTCGGGCAGTGCGCTGGAATAGCTCGCGCGAACTATAATGCGGTCCATGTCCAGTTTACGGCCAAAAATGAGGCAGTCGGAGTGTGCGGAAAACTACGGTCTGCCCCAAGAGGCCGACAACGGCTTCATCGCGCTGGATGTTGAGACGGCGAATTCGAGCATTTCTAGTATTTGTCAGATTGCTTTGGTGTGGTTTGCTGCAGGAGAGCCAGTAGATACTTGGCATTCTCTTGTAAATCCTGGAGAGCCATTCGCGGCGTTGAACGTTTCGCTACACGGAATCGACGCGGCTGCGGTTCGGGGCGCACCGGGTCTCACTGATGTAATTTACACCGTGGCGACCCTGCTCTCGGGCAAGGTGGTCGCGAGCCACATGCCCTTCGACAGAATCGCCCTCGAAAGAGCATGCTCGCAACACAATATCCCTCGATTGACGTGCTCCTGGATTGATACTGCGCGCGTGGCGCGTATTGCGTGGCCTAGATTCGCAAAGAGAGGGTATGGACTCAGCTCCCTGGCATTGTGGCACGGCATTGACTTTCGTCACCATGATGCGGTCGAAGATGCTTGCACTGCCGGCCGAATTCTCGCCCGCGCCGTCGCCGATTCCGGTATCAGTTTGGAGCGATGGCTGAGCTATTCAACAAGTTCAAAGCTGCACGGCCGTACAGCCATTGATAATGGTCCCGCGCGCCGCGCTCGGTATCATCGTCTCTCGTTGAGAGATGCAGCAGCAGTCGCGAAGCGCTCTCCACAGTTTTCTAGTGCGCACGAATCCTTGGAAAGGCTATGAGAAACGCTATTGTAAAAGCTCTTCAAAATATCGGCACACATGGCGACACGGATGTATTTCCGTTTCCGTTTGAACGTTCTTTGTTCCAAGAACGCCCCGAAGCCTGCGTCGACTTCTTGAAGGACATTGACGAACACTTTGAAGCGCGCCTTGCTGACTCTCCGCCTCTTACGATCGAGATGTTGAGTCAAGTTGGATACACCGGCTTCCGCCGCGCGACATTAATCGAGCCTTTCTGGAACGCGTATTACCTCGCGTTGGTTATATCAATTGCAGATCGAGTCGAATCCCAGCGAATTCCGGAGAGTGAGAGTACAGTTTTCTCTTATCGCTACAGATGGGACGACAGCCGCGGTAGTCTTTTCACTGACAGCACCTGGCATAACTATCGGCGACAATCGCTACTGCAGAGCAAGAAATTTGGTTTTGTCTTGCAGACCGATATCGCTGACTTCTACCCTCGGATAAACCACCATCGCCTAGAGAACGCCCTGAAGCGCCTCGGTGTGAGTTCTGAAGCTCCGAACCGACTGATCAGACTTCTAAGTATTTTCTCGGAGACGGCTTCATATGGACTGCCGATCGGTGGTCCCGCATCTCGGATTCTCGCGGAACTCGCCCTGAATGACTGTGACCAGCATTTGCGGAATCGGGGAATTCAATTCTGTCGGTACGCAGACGACTACTGCATCTTCTGCGATTCACGATCAGCGGCATACTCCTTAATCGTGATGCTATCGAACAAGCTAGCGAATGATGGGTTATCTCTACAAAGGCAAAAGACGCGGATCCTTACCGCAGAGGAGTTCGCAGACATCAACCGGCTCCTGGATCCTCTTCCCATCGACGATCCCGCCGCATCAGAGGAACAGAAGCTTCTGAGTATTTCGATCCGATTTGATCCATACTCACCCACTGCTGAGGATGACTACGAGGAGCTGAAGAGCACGATCAACGAGATAGACATCATTGGCATTCTCTCAAGAGAAGTGGGAAAAGTTGCCATTGACCAGCCTGTTGCGAAGCAGGCGATCGATGCGCTCAAGGCGCTGGATGTTCCGATGCAGGAGAACGCCCTGCAGATCCTCCTGGACAAGGAGAACCTTTTGACCCTGTTGCCGGTCTTCCCCACTGTTATGCGAGCAGTGCGCGGGCTATACCTTGGCCTCAGCGAGGCCGGTATGTTGCGTGTCGACAAGGCGCTGGTGGATGTGTATCAGAGCCATAGCCCACTTTTTACAGTGGAACTCAATGTGAGCTATTTCATTCAGGCGATTTCGCTGAGACACTCCAGCACCAAAGAGCAGATTTTGCTTGCGCTGTTTGAGCAGCATGCGACCAATCCGTATCTAAGGCGTCAAATAATTCTCTCGATGGCTAGGTGGCAGCGGCACTACTGGCTTACAGACGTGAAGAAGGGATTTAAAAGCGCAACGGAGTGGGAACGTCGTGCCATCATCGTGGCATCTTACAGGCTTGGTGATGAGGGCGATCATTGGAGAAAGAATAACAAGCGGTTCTGGCACCCGGCTGAGTTGCTCGTACGCGATTGGGCGGCCGACCGGGCTCAAACGAGCAGTCTTGACGGTATTGCATGAATGAACGCGAAATCGCGAATGGGTTCTCTGCCGTATGGTCGGAGTTTTTCCCGATGCTCTCGCCAACATTCATTGTGGCGTTCAATGAAGCTTTTGTGCGGCCGATACTTGGAAGCGGCGGAATAGTTCAAGCGGTTTTATCGAAGACGAAAACCGCTCGTCCGGACGTCCTAGCGGAATTCGCCTTTCGGCTCGCGTCGGCTGCATTTGAGGCAGGAATTCCTGTAAAGACAGCTGCCCGCGACAAGTCGATATTGGATGCAGCTGACACAGCGGCGTCGAAGCGCATTCGAGAATTTCGACCAATGCTGAACTTAGAGCAGCTTCGGCTCACCAAACCTGAACAGCAGGAGGGCGCCCGTCTCGCTGCTGTCTACGAGGAGTTCTTGAAGCTCTGGCCGACGGAATCAGCAACGTTTTCTCCGGTGATACCAGGAAATGGACTTTTAAGCTCGTGTTTTGCTGACCTTTCGGTGGGCAAGACTCTCTTTGAAGTTAAGACGGTGGCTAGACCGTTCCACTCGCGAGACCTGCGACAGTTGTTGGTATACTTGGCGCTCCAGACTGCCACTGGGGAGCGGCTATGGGATTACGGCGGCCTTTTCAATCCGAGACTAAGCGTGTTCTGTACTTTCAGCATCGACTGGCTGGTCACACGCTTGAGTGGAGGGCGACCGCCTAGGCTTGTCTTTGCGGACTTTGTGCAAGCCCTCAGTCGCGATTTCATAATTGATAGTCGCTTTTGAATGATTGAGTGCAACGGTTGATTGACTTCAATGTTTTGCTTCCCCATGCCACTCTGGGAGAGGTTCACGATTGTGGCTGGTATTTCATGAGCCGGCTGTTTACCAATATTCAAACAAGAGCGCCATTCGCGCCGCTAGGACCGTTGCTATAGCACAGCGTTTGGAGCGCCCCCGCGCCTCGGTGTGCCCTCTACTCGTTGATCTTGGCTGCAACTTCCTTGGCAGATTTTCGCGAAACTTCTGCTTGCTCGGCAAAACGGGCCCAGTTGGCCACGGCCCTTCGTACGTTCGCCAGAATCTCCTGAGCGTTCTTTATGCCGTGCTGCTTGCCCAATGCCTGGAGTTGGGCCGTGCCGGGATTCCTGCCCTCGCTCATGACGAGCATGCTTTGCTCGCCGCCTGGGCCATAGGAAAAGGTCAGATCGTAGGCGGGCGCGAAGATCCACTCGTTTCTCGCGTCCAGAAGGAACGAAAAGTTCTTCACGTGGTCGTCGCGATTATGCGCAAGGACGTTGAAGCAGGCCAGCGCATAGGCCTTTTCGGCATCCTGGATGTTCCTGGTCAGCGCCATGGCCGCGCGCAGCACCATGTCGTAGTCGAGGCTGGGACTGCGATGATCGGCATGGATCAGACCGCCGAGGCTGTGCATGTGGATACGGGCGTCGCCGTCCCGGTCAAAGCGCTTCGCGCCGAAGTATTTATTTCGCTTCGTGCGGAAGAGATGGGTTTCAGGCATCTCGATGCCGGCATCTTTGGCCATCAGGCTGTAGGCATATTCGATCGCCCCCGCGTCCTTCGCATCCTGAGAAGACGGAAATTTGATCATCCAGTGCTCGAAGCCGGGCTGCAACTCCTGCCGGCCGTGAATGATCTTTTTCTTGTCGGCGCTCACCTGCGCTACGATCTTGGGCCGTGCGCCGGAAGAGGAACCATTGAGCCGCAGCAACTCTTCCAAGACTGTTTCGTCTTCCCCTTCCAGAACGGCGGCTGCTTCTTCGGCGAGTTTGTCGAGCGCGAGCGGCTCATCAGCGGCGACAGCGAAGCCCAGCTCCGGCTCGTAGCTGAGAGCGCCCATGCCGTGCCGCCCCACATTGGCCAGCCGGTCGAGCGGATTCAGTTGGCCGCGATGGATGCCATGCTTCTCCACCGTGCGGTCGAGCAGAAGGCGGCCCCATCCGTCCGGCAAGCTGTCGTTGAACACGCCGAACAGGCCGTCGAAGATTGTGGTATCGGCAGTGAACACGCCCGACCTGAGCGGAAGTTTGATGGGCGAAATCTCGATGCCTGAGGCGATAAACGGAGCGTCGTATTCGAAAAGGACACGCCGGTCTTTGAACGCGAGGCGCCCGAGCTTGCGGCGCTCGCCTCGCGCGTCCAGATAAACGGTCAGCAGTTCTGTCGGGCTATACGCCATGGGCGCGTCCTTTCCTGCCGGTGGCTCTACGCCGCGGCGCCGGTGTGGCCAGCAGGGCGTCGAGCGACAGGGCAACCGGGATGGCCTTGCTTTCCACGGCCAGCGCGTCGAAGTCATCCAGGCATTCCAGCACAACGGCCAGCTTGAGAAGGGATTCCAGCGCGATCAGACCCTGGCGCTCAAACCGCTTCAGCGAAGCCCAGGTCACGCCCGAACGCGCAGCCAGTTCCCGTTGCGTCAAGTTCATGGCAAGACGCCGGGCCTTGAACCGCGCCGCAATCCCCGTCTGTACCTCTTGCACCGTTTTGAGGTAAACGGACAATATATTGCCTTTCTGTCGTTATTGTAAACATAGCGGTTAACATTTTGACTATATTTCTGTATGTCGCGACTGCTTGAATCATCTCAGCGGGGTGGTAAAAGAGGAGATGAGGGTTCCAAAATCTTCACCGGAGGGTCCGCCGCAGGTGACACTTCAGGAGCAATTCGGCCAGATCGACATTTACCTGTTCGATCAGATTTTGCGCGGAAACATCACGCCGGCGATGCGCGTGCTCGATGCCGGCGCAGGCTTTGGGCGGAACCTGGTTTACCTGATGCGCGAAGGCTGCGAAGTGTTCGCCGTCGATGCGAATGCGCAGGCTGTGGAGCATGTGCGCCGCCTCGCTGTATCGCTCGGAAATCCGTCGCAGGCGGAGAACTTCCGCGTTGCCGCGGTCGAGCAGATGCCGTTCCCTGACGCGGTCGCCGACGTGGTGATCTGCAGCGCGGTTCTGCACTTCGCCCGGAGCAAGGAGCATTTTGACGCCATGCTCAACGAGCTATGGCGCACGCTACGGCCGGGCGGGCTGCTCTTCTGCCGCTTGGCTTCGAGCATCGGCATGGAGTTCGAACTGCTTGGCGATGGCATTTACCGGGTTGGCGGCTCTGAGTGGTTCCTCGTCGACGAGCCCATGTTGCTCGCCTACACCAATGGGCTCGAAGCCGAGCTGGTCGATCCGCTCAAAACCACGATTGTGCAAAGCAGCCGCTGCATGACCACCTGGATTCTGCGAAAGCGCAGTACCATTTGACAGCCAACCCACCGAGAATTCTTCCTCAAGACGCCCCGCCCCTTGAATCCGCCACAATCACGGCAGTTCACTGAAACCCCGGCCGACTTGCGGGGACCGATCTTCATTGGCATGACCTTAGGAATCAGCAGACATCACGCTTGCGGCTAGCAATTCTTCAAAAATGCGGAGCAAGAGTCGAAAAATGACCGGCCTTCAATAATCGCTCCCGCCAAGTGCTAACATTACCAGCGTGTCCAGCTTCTTCAATGACTTCAGTATTTCGCTAGCGGTCGACCTGTCCAAACAGGCACTCGCGTCGTTAGCACAGAATATGGGCCATTGGGGTGTAGGGGTATCGTCCACTAAAGAGCGGCTCGAGGCGGCGATCGAAGCGCACACACAAGAAGTGAAGGCTTGGTCTGAGGAAATATCTTTTAGGGATATTGCAAGACCGAAGGCAACGTCTGATGTGTTCGTACCCCTCGACATTTATTTGTTGCCCCAAAGGCAACACATTTGCAAGGAGGAACGGCTAAAATCTGCGTCCCTATCATCGATACTGAATGGCGAAGAGACCGCGCATCTGATAATTTTGGGCCAACCGGGAGCAGGAAAAACAACCGCGCTCAGGCACCTGTGCCAAGAGATGCTTACAGATTCAGAAGCCTGCCCACTTCAAGAGTTTCCACTGCTCATTCGATTCCGTGACCTGAACCAGATGCGAGGAAAGGAAGAGGATTTCTCGGATCTTCTTGTTCAGCGTATCCAATCTATTCTCGATATCTCGCTGGAGTTTCCTGCCACCCCTTCCCCGGACGCTTCAACTTTAGATCAAAAGATACTAAGGGAGCGGGCCGTGGTCAGTATGTTAGAAATGCTGCGCCCTGTGCTTCTACTAGACGGTCTGGACGAAATCCCTCACAAACTTAAGAGGGACGGGATCATCGCCGGGGTGCGGCAACTTGCCCTGCAACTGGAGAAGGCGCGCATAATACTCACCGCTAGGACTGGGGAATTCAGTTACCACGTCGAGAAGATGACAGCCTACGAGATTGCGCCTCTGTCGGAGACCCAGATTGAGCAGTTCGCACTGGGTTGGCTAGGGGCCGATGATGCGGGGACTTTCTTGGATCAAGTCAGGAAATCGCCGTTTGCAGATACGACCATCAAGCCCTTAACTTTGGCACACCTCTGCGCAATATTCGAGCGCGTCCGCAGAATCCCAGAAAAACCAAAGTCGGTCTATAGGAAATTCGTGAGTCTACTACTGGAAGACTGGGACCAGCAGCGTTCGGTGGAACGAGTGTCCGCGTATTCAGATTTCGAAGTGGACCGGAAGGCCGAGTTCCTGGCGGATATGGCCCATGAACTTACCAAGTCGAATCGTGTGTCTACCTTTTCGCGAAGCGATCTGCTGGACACATTTTTGCGCATATACGCGAATTATGGTCTGCCAAAAAGCGATGCGCAGGCAGTGGTCAACGAGTTGGAAACACACACTGGCCTCATTGTTCAGTCGGGATCGGATTATTTCGAGTTCTCGCATAAATCCCTTCAAGAGTACCTAACTGCGGTGTTCATCGTAGGACTGCCATCTATCCCGCGCAACATGATCGAGCTACAAGTTATGCCAAATGAGCTGGCTGTTGCCACAGCGCTCTCATCGAGACCTTCGGAATATTTCTACGATCTCGTGCTCGGGCATTTCGCACACTTCAACCTTTCATTTCAATTTGTCCGCTCCTTTATCAACAGGCTTCTTGTTGAACGGCCCGACTTCGAGTTGAGCGTGAAAGTCGGAATCGCAATCCTCTGTCTCTACTCGCAGTACCTGCGCGCCTGGATTGAGGACGCCGCGCAGTTGCAGCTTTTCACGTTCGATCCCCTTTCGCACGAGTTCGAAACCCTCAACGCTCTCATCCGTGAACGTCTCTCGGCAGCGGATTTGCTCGGCGTATATGAACACCACAGCTCATCGCATGGATTAGACGGTCAAGAGATCTGGCGACTCGAGCAAAAGCAGGAACAAGAGGGCCAACTTAGGCTTTACAGCCGGATGAAAATCCTCCCTCCGATTCTTTGGGTCCGCAGGAGTCTCATTGAAGAGGACGACAGCGACCGCATGGGAGAGGCGCTTAGCTAGGACACCGCTGATTTCAGTGAGCTACCGAAGGCTTATTCGTTGTGCAAAACAGGCTACCCAATACCGTAGTGTTTCAGAACGATTGAAACAATTGCGCTAACGGCGACGCCTGCGACGAATAATGCGTAATCGCGAATTGCGCTACCCTTTTCTTCTTTCCTGATTAGCTCGGCAAAATGCTCCGCAGCAGGAAGCGGGACTTTTTGGAGCTGCTTAATTGTCTGTCTTAACCGCCCTTCCTGCGCCGAGAGGTTCTCCAGCTTTGTCTCCAACTCCGCGACGGCAGATTCGCGCAACTTTGTGTAGTCTTGGATCCGCGTGACAATCCGATCGAGTTTTTGTGACGTCTCAGCGAGTTCGATGAACATCTGTTTCGGCGAGTCCTCGACCACCCCCAGCCCAAGAGTAGCCAACACTGCCCCACCAAGACGAGTGGAGAAAAACTGTTCGGCGGCTTGGCGCTTGCGAAGATCTCGGACCAAGTCCTTCATGATAGGGAGGAGCGTGCCCAACAGCGCGGCGCAGATTGAGACCAGAATTTCAAGTCCAATTTCAGGCATGGAACTGATCTTAGAGGACATGTGTTTGCTGCATCAAAGAGAATTTCGGGAAACGCCAATCTTTCGTGCGCGCCCAGTTCCTCGCAATTGTGAACCTGGGATCCCACAGACCTCACTGGACCGAAAATGAACCACTGTCGTCCCGATTACTCTCCTGACGGGCTTTGCGCCAGGAATGCAGTGGCACTCGTAGCAGGCTCTCCGTCAGCGACCATTAGTCGAATCGGCTCTGGAGTTGGACTGAATCCTGGAGTTTTTTGACTGAAATGAGCCAATTCTCCTGCGGGACCACTCATTCCCAGCTCTCTTCGCACAGATCTGGCGCATTGTTGCGCACGGTTCCAACTCTCTGACTCACCTTCCATGCTTTCATTTCCTCGGCCGGGTACGGTCGCAGGAGATCGATGGGCGGCTTCGACGGATCGGGGTCGAGCCAGCGGCTGTAATCCTGCCGCGGAACGATCACAGGCATCCGGTTGTGGATCGGCTCCATGAGCTCATTCGGGTCGGTGGTGATGATCGTGTATGTTTGGAGCGTGGTGCCGGCCGACTGGTCTTTCCATGCTTCCCATAATCCGGCGAACGCAAAAGTGCCGCCGTCCCTGAGTCCGATGGCATAAGGCTGTTTTGTCTTTTCGCCTGTCTTCTGCCACTCATAGAACAGGTCGGCTGGGACGAGGCAGCGCCGGCGCTTGAATTCCTCCCTGAACATTGGGCTGGTGGCGACCGTCTCCGCCTTGGCGTTGATCGGGCTGAATCCCGCGGATGCGCTATTCGCCCAGGCGGGCACCAGTCCCCACCGCATCAGTTGGAGTTCGCGCGCCCCGTCATCATTCATGCGCACAACCGGCTGGAAGGACCGCGGTGCGACGTTGTACGAAGGAGCCAGGTAGGAGTCATCGAACACGTTGGTGTTGTGGGTCTGCATCCACTCGGCGATCCGCTGCTTGTCCGCACGCCTGCCATACCGTCCGCACATAGGCGCATTCTACTTCGGCACATCCTCGTCGTTTGCCTGGTACCACGGCTCCCTGCGCTGCGGGAAAATCCGTTTCGCATGCAGCCATCAGATGGACCATCACGCGCCGGGCCGTCGTAGCGGCAAATTCGATTTCCTCGTCCAGCTCGCGATTGCTAAAATGCTGGTCATTTTTGACCGGCCATTTCGCCGTGCGGACCGCCAGGATCAGGCAGGTGGCGATGAGGAGTGACGGCCCCATCTTGGGCCAATCGGGGCGCTCCTGAAATCCGCCGATGTCGAGGCCCATTCAGCTTCTCCTGCACACATTCTAGGCGAATGTATGGCGAAGGATTTCCACGGCGGGTGTCTGATGCTCTCGCTGTGCCTGAAGGGCCGCTCCAACCCATTCATCTTCAATCGAGTGCAGCTCGCGTCGTGGTATAAAGGCACAAAGAATTAATGCCATGCTTCCCACCGATCAGACGAGTACCACTCGCCACGAATAAGCATGGGCGACACCCCCGGAACTCGGGAAGCAGCGCGTTGTACAGTGCGAGATTAGAGCAGCTTAAAGGCGCCCGTTCGACGAAGCCACCGAAAGCGGATCGCCTTCAATCCGCTCCAACTGTCAGTTGTCTCAGAGCCGTAAGACGCTTTTCCTCCAGCTCATCGCGATAAAACAGGTTGAAAGTATCGAAAGGGATGAGACGCTTGCCGTCGGGATGCGCGATGTGAATGCAGCTCTTCTTAACGCTGCGCACGTCGAATGCCTCCGCGTCGATGAATTGAACAATCAGGACACGAAACAGGTTCTTGTAACCCATGTCTTTGGGCAATAGGACCTTCGGCAGGCAGCAAAGCAACTCGCGCAGCGTGGAGGCCTGCGAGCTGGGCGAGTGGTTGGTCGCGAACAGCTTGAAGATGTGGTCGCGCAGGCCTGCCTCCTGCTCGTACACGATCGTATTCTTGGCGCCGTTTATCAGCACATCTGGCGGCACCATTCCAGTAAGAGGAACGGTCTTGCCTCCCAGCTTGACGGCGTAGGCCATAGCCAGTGCATCCGGATGGCACGGTACCGGAATCAGGTCCTCGGCGCGAAATACGCTCGTCTGCTCCAGAATCCGCCGCCGCACCTCGGTCAGCGTCAGCCGGTGTTCTGCGGAGCGAAACCCTTCCGTGCGCCCCGCCTGCTGCACGGGCTGGAAGGTCACGCCGCGCACCGCCGGCTGCTTCAGCGCGTAATCCACAATCGCGCCCAGTTCGCCGTCGTTCACGCCGCGTTCCACCGTCACAACCAGCGTGGTCGAAATCCCGTACTTGTTCAGGTGCTCCAGCGCCTTCTCGCGGATCGAGCGCAAGTCCGCGCCGCGCAACTGCATCAGTGGCTCGCGCCGCAGGGAGTCAAACTGCAGGTAAATCTCGAACTGGGGCATAAAATCCGCAAGCCGTCGCGCAAATTCTTCGTCTTGCGCGATTCTGATACCGTTCGTATTCACCATCAAGTGCCGGATCGGCCGCTCCTTGCACATCGCGAGCACGCGGAAGAACTCGGGATGCAGGGTCGGCTCGCCGCCTGAAATCTGCACCACGTCGGGTTGCTTCTCGTTGCGCACCACGCAATCCAGCATCGCTTCAATCTGTTCGAGCGTCCGAAACTCCGTCCTATGCTGCCCGCTCCCCGCATAGCAGATTGGGCACGTCAGGTTGCACGCGTCGCAAATCTCCACCAGAGTCAGGCAACTGTGCTGCTCGTGGTCCGGGCAAAGTCCGCAATCGTACGGGCAGCCCCACTTCACCGGCGTGTTATACACCATCGGCTGCTCAGGCATCTTGATGAACACCTCGCGTGAGCGACGATAGTAGTCCACATCGTCTGCCACCAGCACACGTTCGTGTCCATGCTGTGGACAGCGCTTCAGCATCCAAACCTTGTCTGCTTCAAAAACAATCTTTGCGTCGACACGGCGATAGCAGGTCGAGCAGATGGAAATCGCTACATCGTAGAACAGGTAGGGACGCAGTTTCTCAGTCATGCTTCTCCTCATTTGTACTGATCGCCCCTGAATTGTCATCGGAGTCATCAAATAGCCGCTGCAGGTCGGGACCCTCTTGATACGTCTTCCCCAAGACGGTTGCAATGAGCCAAAGAATCGAGACGAATACGAGACCCAATGCGGACAGGACAATCGCTGCAAGTTCCAGGACTCCAGTTCCAATCAGGGTCCCTGCGAGTCCATTGCCTATGTTCCCTCCACGCGATACCAGAAAATTAAGTCCACACAGTCCAAGTGCAATGCCGAACACAGTTGCGAGAATCGTAACCGCTCGCTTAAAGTTGGTCCGCTCAAGAAATGACGGCATGTTCGCTTACCTCAGTCCGGTTTCTTCTTCTATCAGCGAGATACAAAATACCGAGGGCGGTAAGGCCCGCAGCGCAAGCCCATTGGATCAGATTCATGCCTTGAATGAGAGGCTGCGGCTTGAGAAAATCAATTACCAGCCGCCACGCTAGATAAGCCCCGAGAAAAATTCGAAACCGCGCGCCTTCCGGGAGTTTGGTCTTGGTGCTTATGGCCAATCCAAGGAATATCAGAAAGAGAATTTCGTAAAGCTGGACGGGATGACGCCCGATGCCATCGCCGAAGTCCACGGCCCACGGAACATCGGTCGGCTTCCCATAAGTGTCGTCGGTCAGCCCAGCCACAAAGCAGCCGATGCGTCCTATGGCGATGCCCACGCATAGCGGCAGGGCAAAGAGGTCGCCGGTACGCCGCCGAATGCCGCACATGCGCTTGATGAGTTCGACGGCCGCCCAGCCACCCAGCAGTCCGCCGACGATTGTCTTGCCTCCCGGAGAGACAAGGAGCGCAAACAGATACCGCGATCGCCATGCTTCACGCACTGTAGGCCACTGTTCGGCCAGCCCAAGCAGTCGGCTGCCCACGAGTGCACCTACGGCCGCAGCAGCGAACACCGTCCATCGCTGCGGCTCGGCCACGACGTCGCCATGACGTGCGCGCGCCTGCCGAAAGACTGCGTAGCCCGCAGCGTAAGCTAGAGCTTCAAACACCGGGTGCCAGACCGGGTGCGAACCGACCGGGATCATGTGGCCCAGTATAGAGGAGCGCCCGCCGTGGATATTTTCAACTTGCACCGGGAATCTCAGCGGGCCTCAATGGCAGTTGTGAAACTATGGTCGGCGGGCACGCTCGGCAGATCGAAATTGTCGTCTGGGATATTTAGGTCGAGCGGACGCATGTCGTCGATTTGAATGGAAATGAGGGTCTTTTCACCCGCCAGTACACTGATGTGCTGCGGGAATTGGGCGCCGTTGAAATTGATGAAATCCGAATAGCGGACGTCCACGCGCTCGCAAAAACGAATCAGCCTACCCGCCGGATCGAACCAGAAGGCATAGGTATTCGCCGGATCGCAGACGCCATTCTGCGGCTCATCGCCCCGAAGCACGCGGATGGTATTTACCCCGTCCGCATTGTCCCGACGGATCTTCCAATCGGCTTCGTAGAAATCGTCGGTTGGAGGAATGGGCTCGATGGCGTCGAGAACGAAACCCGCGATTGAAAAATTCGCAACCGCAGCAGATTTAAGCCCCTGGGGCAAGATCGGATCGGCACGGTTCATCAACCGATAGTATTTCTCTCCGTCTCGCGAACGGGCGAAGTAACTCTGTCCGATCTTCACCTCGCGTTTCCATTCGTTGTCCGCTTTCCATGTGTCGGTGTACTGGCCCTGTATGACTCCGTTCTGTGTATAGACCTGAACTGTTGCGTGAAGGACATAGGGCATGCCTCCGCTGAACGCAGGCGAGGTGATCTTACGTCCGTGCTCGAAGTAGTTCCGGGCGCTGTCGAATGTCTCCACCCCAGTGGGCCGGACGGTCTTGAATGGCATGGTGATCCGGGAGACGACTTGCACCGGATCGCCGTCGACGAGGAAAGGCTTAAAGTGCAGACCAGAGATGAATTCTTTCGCAGCGTTGTTCAGCATCGGATTATCAGAGAGAATCATCCCGACATCCCTTACGGCTCCCGTACGGTCCACGAGCACGTAGGTCGTCGTCAGCAAGCCTTCGAGCGGGCCGTCCTGGACCGCAGGCCACTGCGGCGGCGGACCAGACAGCAGATTCTTGCGCAAGGAAACTTCGTCGAGCACAACCGTGTGAATCAGCGGCGAGCTGGGCGTATTCGGTGGAGGCGTGAAGGAAACACTCGTCGGGTCGAGGTTCTCGAGAACTGTGATCCGGGCGGTCGCGTGCGGCTCACCTGCGTGAATGATCCGGGCGATGATGCGGTTCCCGAATTTCGCAAAGTCCGAAAACTCTCCGCCCCAGCCGGTGCAGGTGCCGAAGGTTAGCAATCCTGAGACGGAGAGTCCGCAGCCAACGCTCTTGCGCACGCTTCCGTCAGTGCTGAATGACGGCCAGCGGGATGCTCCACCGGACTCATTCAATACTCGATCGAGATCGGGAATCGGATTCAACAGATCATTCGTGGTCTCGCGCAGCCATTCGGGAAGGTAGCCGCCATCGTTCTGTTGCCATTCCTTTCCGTCGTTCATGATCGCGAGCTGGTGAAACTGCGGAGTTTGGATTTCGCGCTTCCATTGCGTGGGCGAGACCCACCAGATTTCAATTGTGCCCGTGAGAAAAGCGGGTTCGATTCCAGGCCGGTATGGCGACAATTCAGCACGGAGATGAAAAGGCGGCGTACCCGGTTGATCGAGCGTGCTCTTTGCGACGGCAGTCCTGATCTGGTCGCGCCAATCTGCTCCGAACACCGAGAGCACGGGCACTACGAACAAGGTGAACAGTAATCCAACTCGCAGCAATGGGCGCATCAGGGCTCCGTTAATCGTCGCTTAAGCTGGCAGGATTATAGCGCCTGACCCGTCTAGCGTCAGTACTGTTCCGCGCTCCTCAACGCGGGTGGATCACAGCCACTTGAACCTTCGTATTTAGCTTAAGGTTCACCCTCGTGCCATCCTTCATATACGGTTCGAAGAGCCACTGCTCGGCCTGCTGTTCAATGCGAGATTTGATCTGCGGCGTTGGAGCACCGTCCACGACGGCCGCCGTCACCGTGCCGTCTCTCGCAATGTCGAGCGATAGTTTGACCGTGAACATGCCCTGCGCTTTGGGGTCCACTAACATTCGGTCCAACTGACAGAAAATGCAATGAGGTCCGGAGGAGGGCGCCACACCAAGGGGACCCGGAGCCACAACCGCCGGCACGGGGGTGTCTCCTTCTTGCGGCTTCTCGGCTGCTGAAAGCTCTGAGCACAGCAGCGTGCTCCCAACCATGCACATCGCCGAATTGGTGGCTGCCCATTTTGTTGTCAGCTTGGAATCCGAAAGAAATGTGCGGTAGGTTGTGCCTTGCGAGAAGAAATCCGTGATCGTTCCATTCGATGAGAGGCAGCCTTGCGGCGTGCACGCTACGCACATTTCGGGTCCGCAGGCGGATAGATCATTGGTTGAATGGGTCCAGTTCACGCCGTCGGACGAATAGAGGGCAACCGGAACACCGTGTCCACCGCCGGGCCGGTCCTTTCCGACCACCTCTGTTCCCACGGCCCAGTAATTGCCCCCCACTGGAAGAAAGCTGTAAAGGGTCACGTTGGGAACATTCACGATCTGCCAGGATTTCCCGCCGTCAATTGTGACCAGAAATTCCTGTGGCTCGTATTGCGCGGAACCCTGCTTGAGCATTACGGCCATGTGGTCCGGATCAATCGCCGCGAGGGAGTACGTATATGGAAAAGTCTTCAAGGCATTTGGATCATTCACGGTGGAGACGGGTGACCAACTTTTCCCACCGTCTGCTGTGAATTGCATGGCATCGGGCGTCCGAATGAGTCCGTGATCAGGATCGGCAAAGCTGATTTGAAGAATCGTCGCATTGGGGCCGGGATGCGGAGTCCAAGTCTCACCGCCATCCTGTGTAGTCAGGATCAGGCCACCGGTACCAGCGGCATAGCCGAATCGGTCATTCGCAAACTGGATATTGAGCAGCAGGTTGCCATCGGGTGTCTGGTGCTTGAGTTGCCAATGTGCTCCACCGTCGTTTGATTCGGCAATGCTTTCATCAGTTCCGCAGGCCCAAATCGCGGAGCCCGTACTTGCAACGGCAAGGGCCCGAAAGGGCACACTCGATGGGGCCCAGCTGGACTTGATCCCGGGCTGGCCAAATGCAATTGGCGCAATTGCCAAGACACAGAAGAACAGAGATACGCGCATTGGGTTACCTGTGAGCTTCACGATTGGTCTAGGAAATTAGAGCACAGCCGGTTCGAATGGAAAAACCGCCGAGCCAACCGGCCAACTTTATGAAGCCGCTGTCCTTTCGAAAGCTGGCCCTGTGGCGTTTGGGACCTCTTGACGTAGCGCGGATTTCCGTACATTGTGGAGCTTGCCCTCCACCATGCAGACATCACGGCTGAAACTGCTGAGCTTCATCCTCGTCAGTGTCCTCTGTCTCTCAATCGAGCCAGACGCCCCCAGCCTTATTCCTCCGCCCGGCCGGATGAACGCGCTTCCGACCCGTACCCTCTGGGTGTGGGAACGGCCCGAGGATCTCCGACAGATTGACCCACACACCACCGCCATCGCCACCCTCGACGCGAGCATCGAACTCGGTCACTCCGTCACCGTGATCCCGAGGCGGCAGCCGTTCATCTACCCAGTGGGCACCAAGCGGATTTCAGTCATCCGGATCGAAGCTCCGGGCGCGATTGCGCCCGGCCTCGAAAGCACCGCAGCCGATCTCATTCTTTCTGCTTCCGATCTGGGAGCAGCCGCCCTCCAAATCGACTTCGACGCGCGCCGCTCTCAGCATGCTTTCTATGGCAACCTGCTCCGCGACCTTCGCCGCCGCATGCCGCCGGCGCTGCCGCTGTCGATTACGGCGCTCGCCTCCTGGTGCAGCTACGATGACTGGCTCAGCGGCCTACCCGTGGACGAAGCGGTGCCCATGTTCTTCCGCATGGAACCCGACCGCCGCTACGCCCCTCAAGACCGGCCACAGTTCCAGATTCGCGAGCCGCTCTGCATGGGTAGCGTCGGCGTTTCCACGCGCGAACCGTACCCTGTTTCGCTCACCCGCAAGCGGGTTTACATTTTCCCCGACCGCGGCTGGCGCGAAGACTTTCCGCTAGTCTCGTCGATCGATCCGGCCCAAAGGAAACTGCCATGAAGAAGTTCGCGTCGTTTGCATCTCTGCTCGTCTTTGCCGCGTTTCCATTTGCCTCGGTCCAGGCCTGCGGGCCCGACTTCTCTCCGAATGTCTTCGTTCACCGGATCCACCCGGACCATCCCCGCGAGTACGCCGCCGGTAAACTCGGCATCCTGTTGCCCAGTTACCCACGCGCCGACCTGGCTGTCGCCTATCGCTATCTGAACGGCGGAGTGCTGACACCGGAGGAACAGAAAGGTTATCAGCCGACCCCCTCCTTTGCCGAGGAGGTCCGGGGAGAGGATGCAGCGGATGCCAACCAGGCAGAAGCGGCGGCGAACGGCGACCGATACATCGAACCGCCCGGACCGGCAGATGTATGGCTGAAGGCAAGAAACCGCTTCGCGCCAGCGGAACCGGAGATCCACGACATCCGCCAATATGGGATGGTGTATAGCGCTGGCTACATTCTTGCCGGCACCTACCAGAACTGCCAGGCGGATGCTTTCCGCACGGCCGCCATTACCCTGGAAAGCCGTGTCAAAGCCTGGGGCGCGCACAGCGCCGAGCTTGCCGACTGGATCAAAGGCCAGGACGCGGTCTTCTCGAATTGCGGCTCCGGCGATTCGACTGGTGCTTACCCTTCCAACAAACCCGTGATCGTCGCATCGATGCCGGCGCCTGCTCCCGCCAATGCGCCACCGCTGCTCCGGGAGGATCGTGCCTACCAGATCGCCGCCGCACAGTTTTATATTCACGAATTGTCAGCCGTCGCCTCTTTTCAGGCGATTGCTCAGGACCCAGCCTCGCCCTGGCGCGGCGTTGCGCGCTACATGGTGGCGCGGACGCTCCTCCGTTATGCCTTTTTGGGTGCCCCGGAAGCTCCCAACTCTACCATGGCCGGGTTTGATCCGGAGCTGATGAAACGGGCCCAGCAGCAGCTCGAAGCGATGCGCACGGAGCAGTTGCCCGGGATATCACAGCACGCTGTTGAAAGTCTGCTGCATCTCGTGGAGCTGCGGACTGAACCCAAGCAGCGCCTTGCCGAACTATCTGCAGCCCTGGCCGCTCCAAAGGCGGATGCCTATTACGCTCAGGATTTGGGAGACCTCACCTGGTACCTCAATGCGAAGCTCGACTCGATACCGATACGGGCCGACGCGGATGATTTCGATTTCCATGTTGATCGGCCCAAGAACGACTACCGGCCGCTCACGGAGGCACAGAAGCAGCCTGGCTTTGACAGGGCCTTCAACGATGTTGCCGATCTCCGATCGATTTCGCCGCTGATTGATTGGCTGGTCACATTCCAATCGCCGTCAGAGGTGGCCAAGATACATGCCACCGACGAGTGGAAGCGTGCAGGGAGTACCGCCTGGCTTACGGTCGCGATCATGAAGGCTTCGTCTTCGGATGAGGCGGCACCCGCGCTGATCAGAGCTGCGGCGCAAATTGCGCCGGAGTCGCCGGCGTGGCCCACAGTCGAGTACCACCGTCTGCGGCTGCTCATTGATTCAGGCAACTCGGCAGAGGCGCGGAGCGAGCTCGCTACGGTGCTGCCACGAATCCAGGCACAAGGTAGCCAGTCCGCCGCCAATCTCTTCACCGGATTGCGCATGCGCACCGCGCCCTCTCTCAATGATGCCTTGGCCGACGCGCCACGCAAGATCCTTGAGCGCACCTCCGAGGAACAGTCCTCGCTCGACGAGTGCCTTGATGTGATGAAGGATCCAAAGCGGAAGTATGACTGCAAGAAGGATGACAGTGCGGTCGAGTTCAGCAGCGATGCCGCCACGGTGCTCAACGGTGAAACGCCTCTGGCCTCGCTCGCTCTGGCTGCGCAGTCGGGGGTGCCGTCGCCGCAGCTTCGGCAATCGGTAGCCATGATGACCTGGGTGCGCGCTGTGCTTCTCAAGAATGGGCCGGTGGCCGCCCAGATGCTTCCGCTGCTGCCGGAGAAGCTTCAGCAACAGGCTGGTGCTGGCGTGGGCTTCCGTCCGCTCATGGCAATTTTGCGCAACCCCGGCCTGCGCCCGTACCTCGACAACGGCGTGCAGCGTTCGGACTCATACGACTTTGTCGAAAGCTATGGCGACAACTGGTGGTGCGCCAACTGGAGCACCATTTATGGCGAGGACAATGAACCCGTCCGCGCTGAGTCCGTCGCCTTCCTTTCGCCGCGGGAGCGCGAAAACGGCAGGCAGGAGACCAAGTCTTTGCTCGCCATGGGCGGCGCTGACGAATATCTCGGCTCTCAAGTCATTGCTTACGCAAAAGCGCACCCTGCCGATCCCGATGTCCCCGAGGCACTGTACCTGACGCTGCGCATGATCCGCTACGGTTGTAGCCGCGCCGCGTTCGAATGGCAGGATCCCAACAAGCGGCAGGTTGACCCGGTGGCTGCCATTGCCTACGAGATCGGCGCCATCATGCGCCAGCGCTATCCAACGAATCCGTGGACCAAGAAAGCCGCACCTTACGTCTGGCTGGGCAAGAAGGGCGGCTAAATGCAAACTTCTTGTCGGGAATATGCAGGATAAGAACGAGCCCTGAGATCTCAGAGCTCATTGGAGCGGCGAAGGCCGACCCGCAACAGTGATCTATGTCAGGCCTTTGCCCCTCGAGGGTCCGTCGATTCGACTCAAGCGGCGCGTCCGCCGTTCAAGGGTCTGTGCGCCTTCCGACCGAACAGCAGTCTTCCCCTCAGGACCTCGAATGAATACCCTTCCCTCGCCCGAGATACGTCGTGAACCTGGCTGTTGATCGCTTCCGTGCAGGCGAGCGTCTTTTCGTTCTCGAATTGAGCCAGGATCTCCACTCTCCATTTGACCAGCGCCTTTAATAGCTCTCTAAAAGCCGGGCGCATGGACCCTGTTACGGATCTCTCCCATTTGTCAAGAGCTTTTGTGGCGTCAGATCTGCTACCACATTTGTAAATATTGAAGAAGTCTTCCTTCAGATAGTACGCGGTAGCGATTTCCTGATGGCGGGACAAGTAGCCGTCCAGCACCTCTCTTTCACGTGCAGAAAGAGAATGTCTTTGCTTTCGAAGAAGCGGTCGGCATGACTTACGGTCATCGACATGTCTTTCCGACGAATGCAGTTTCCCCACGCGCAGTCGCACGATATCCACTGCCTTGTTGGCCCACCTCACCACGTGAAACTTGTCGATCATAATTTCTGCATCGGGGAAAACTCTTTTGACCGCCCTGCGGTAAATTTCGCACATGTCCATGCAAACTCCGCGCAATTTCGAGGTTTCGTTAAATGAACTGAGCCAGGACACCAGTGTATCCATCCTGCAATCTGAGAGTATGTCGATGACCTGGCTATTTTCGAGGTCCACCAAGAGGCAAAGTGGACCCTCGACTCTTCCTTCCAGATAAATCTCGTCGATTCCGAGCCAATGCGGCATAGATGGTCGATAGTTATCGTTCTGTTCCTTGATGTATTCATCAGCGATCTCTCGCACAACCCTCTCGGAGCAGCCACTTTCTTCCGCAACCTGCGAAAAGGGCGCGCGGAGGCTCTGTTGGCGAATCCACTCGACACATCGGGTTGTCATGGATCTTTTGCGGTCCATGCCGGCGGGAGCTTGGCGGAAAACCTTCCTGCATCGCTGGCATTGGAACCGGCGCAGCTTCATCTCGATGATGACTACGCGCCCTCTCAACGGAACATCATGGTAATTATGCCTGGAAATACCGTGACGGCGAACACTATTAACTGCTCCGCAGTGGGGGCAAGTATTTGTCTTTTCGGGTTGGTCAGTAATCTCGGCATAGACGATGCGCGTTTGAGACGCCTCATCGGTTCTTTGGTGGATGGCAGTCAGTCCAGCAAGATCCAAAATGTCCATATGCTACGAACAATCGGCATGTTTTCGTGAATAGTTTAGCGGTCACAAAACAGTAAATCACTGGGTGCCAGCGCCAACATGCTCTGGTGGTGGGCGATCATTCCGAGGACGAAGAGGCTGCACCCTAGGTCGGGACGGGTAAGAAGTGCAGTTGATGACAGATCGGCCGCGACGGCTTGTCATGGAACAATATTGGGAAAGACCTCGCTCACGATTGAATCTGCGTCCGGACGGCATGAACTCGCGCGGCACGTGCGCGAGCTTATGCGCATCTGGGACGCTGCGGTGCTTAAGGTGAATCAATCTCGCGAATGGAGCGTATGTGACAGCGGCATCGAGGCATGCGGTCTTGAAATGAGGCGCTTAATTCACAACTCCCACTCAGACAGATTGGGAACAGCCTCTAGTCTGTGCTAAGGGACTGGCAAAAGCGCATGCCTTACTTGGGGGTGAGAAGTGGCTCGCCTGCACTGCGGCGATGAAGCGCGCGACAAGATATCATTCAGGCACTTTCCCTCAGGCTACTTCGCGGTCCACCGATGCTCCGACTGGCTCGGCTTCGACTTCGCGTTTAAGTGCGATACATTCGATATGCACGGAAACGCCGACGGCAGGGCAGAATCTTTCAATGATGCTCGACAGTGCGTCCTGGAGGATATCCGCAGCTTCGGCTGCATCCAGGCCTGCTATGTTTTCACGAATTCGTGGTCCTGCAGCGATCGCGATTGACTTCACTCGAGCCGCCCGGTCTTTGGGAAGAGGACGACCCCGCCTCGCAGATAAACGGTGCTGGATTTCCTGTATGGCTTCGAGCGGGAGACAACAGCGGTAAAAGGACTTGGCAGCATCGACACCTCCAATGCCTGTTATGGACACAGAGGCGAGCTGGTGGCCTTCCCAGGCAGTCCTCGCGAGATCGATCTGCTCTTGGCGTGTCAGCCGTGGCCCATGTTGCTTTCTACTACTCGATGCTTCCCGCAGGCGGTTGAGCCGGTATTGAACTGTGCGAAAGGAGATGTTGAGATTGTTTCTTAAGCTGAAGTCATGCCACCAAAATCCCCATCCTGGGAGGCCGTTCGTTGCTTGCTTGTGGTTTGCGCCACGCTCAGAGAGCAGCTTCTGCATCTTGTCTAGGATGGGCAGTAATCCATCCCACGCGGCTTGGTGATGCTGCATGCATGTACTTGCGACTACCTTGGCATATTTCTTGGCCTCGACCTGAAGCTCTGTAAATTGCTGTAGCTCGGAGTCGCTGGAGCCAAGATTTGAACTCGCGCAATCTTGCGCGGGTTCCTCAATCTCTTCCTTTGGGGGCAAAGATAACTGGGTGCTCATATCACTTTCAAAGTGCTGAATTAGCTGGGAGTGTTTTTGGTAGCCGCTGTTGACCGATTGGGATGAAAGCGCCAGTGACCTTTCAAACGTAGTTCGGCAACTCCTCAACGCCTTGATCGAACTCGAATCCCTGTTACGCTTCATCGGCTCAGATGCCGCCTTCCTTTAGGGGCTGCCAGGGAGCGCGGAACTAGGGGCTGCCAGGGAGCGCGGAACGCGACAATAGCACTGCCCTCACATTGATGCCTACGTCTTGGCCTTCAGGATCGCATTTGTCACCACCTTGATGCATGCCGCTTCTCGCCCGGAGCTTTGGCGATGCTCAGTGTGAGCCCTGTTCGACGAAGAACTGACTATCGGCGGCGCGTAGAGGGCAAATGAATCACAGAGCGATCATTGCATTACCAACCTTAGTCTCCGGCCAACCACCACGTAGGGGCCTGGCGGCAGATCGACCGCCTATGGGAGGTAGAGCCGCTCCATCATCCACCTGTCAACGCCGGTTGAAATTTCCGCATTTCGCCGGTCGAAAATTCCCCCACCCAGCCATGGTGAAGGTTTACAGTTGCAGCCGATTCCGTGAAGATGGTGTCGGCTGGTGAAGCGGAGGCGAGCGCT